>Ga0302046_10005967_pt1 | contig 10678 bp, 20 predicted proteins | sample RVTome_11_FD_200261 | JGI IMG/M metagenome (GOLD analysis project Ga0302046, IMG submission 200261) | Soil microbial communities from uranium-contaminated site in the Upper Colorado River Basin, Wyoming, United States - RVT147D111 (version 2) ... | reverse complement strand
TCATAGAGCAGTTTATTTTTTTGCGGGAGTGACGAACGAACGTCCTACCAGCGCCGTCAAAAACATCAAAATAATATCGAGCCATACATCCGCCACCCCCCATGCGGATAATAACTGAGCGACCGCCTGCCAATTGTCGAGCGCAAATAGCAGGATGCCGCCTAACACCGTAATAATCATCAACGGTTCTCTGGCCCAAAATTTTTTGAGCATGGAATTCTCCTTGCGGACGTGTCGGACGTAACCGTCCGCATCGTCCGCCCATCCCCGGCCCCGGGCGGAATGCCGATCCGCCCGGGTTCTTCAGGAGACAACCACCTCGAATGACGCTGCAACCTTAAAAAGCGCGGCGTTGCACTCCTGCTAGGGATGCAACGCCATTCAATTGTTGTTATTTTAGCACAAATGAGCGGATTCGCAATAAACATTGCATTACACCTCCCTGACCCCAGTACCTCCCCTAAAAACAAAGACCCCGGATTTCTCCGGGGTCTTTGTTGCCGGTCTCGCTCCGGCGCGCACATAAAAAAATTATGACAGCCGCCCGACGGGTGAGGGGGGCACCCACCAGGCGACAGAATCATTATAGTGTAAATTTGTTCTATTTGTCAACCTGCGATTTGCGTGGCCGGCCGCGTGGGCGACTCCCCGGCTTCGGCGGCTGGCCGGCATTACGGCGGCTGGATAATGCCTTTTTGGGCGAGGAAATGGAACCGAGGGCGGCGGCGGCGGCGGAGCGGTTGGCAGCGTCCATCTCACGAGTTACCTCATCAACGGTCAACGTTTCGCCATATTCGGATTTCAACCGGCGGGCGATGGTTTTCCATTCCTGGCTGGTGTGTTGCTCGGCCTCACAAAAACCATATCGGGCCGCGTACACAGCCGCCGCCGCCAGGGTGAACCCGACGCCTGCGGACGGGTTTCTCGTCAGCATGTCTCGATAGTGTTGTTCGTTTCTCATGCCAAAATCTCCATTAAACGATTTTCAATCTCAACATCCTCGGTATTTGCCTCATTTATTTTTTTTCTGAGAATCGCGAACCATTGCCAAACATACGAATCGTAATCGCGCTGAGATGGTGGACAATGGAATTGGCCATCGGAAAAATCAAAATAAAATTTACCGCCTAGATAACTGAGTATCCGCCCACCCTCTGAATTCGATATTCCATCCCCGTCCAGGCTTGCTCCGCTAATGTTTCCAGAGTGATAGCGCGAAATTTCCAGGCCAATGGCCTCGGCAATGGTATCGGAATTGAAATAAACCCTCGAATAATTTCCGCGCTCGGTTTGTTTTTGCCAGAGTTTTCCTCCGGCCTCTACCAAAATTTTGATGATTATTTGCTCATTCATGATAAAAATTCCTGTGGTTATTGTTGGTAGTGCCTCCTGAGATTTGTTTTCAGGAGGCACTTTGTTTTTTTTAGTGCACGTCATAAATGACATTGCCTGTGCGATCTACGATGACATAGCCGTTGTCTGTCGCATGTCCATAGCCATAAACATAATCATACCCGGTGGAACGGCGAACCTGGTGGCCCTCCAGTTGGAGCCATCGCCAATATTTTTCGCCGCGTTGTTCGTTCTCGCGGGCATAGGCCAAATCACGCAGCGTCAACGGCTTGGATGCGCTGCCCATGCGGGGGAATAAATTATTGTTTTGCAGGCGTTTGATCTCGTGGTAGGCCAGTTCATCGCCGCCGAGTTGCTCTACGACCTCGGTTTCGGCGTGAACCGCCCAGGGGGAGTGATCTCCCGTTATGGCGACTGCGGTCTGATTTCGATTGTAAGCTGTATTCATTTTGGGCTCCTTGTTTTTGATTTGTTGACCGGGGGTTTACTTTCACTGCGGCGAGTGCGTCAGCCTGATGATTTCTTTTATCCATCCGGTCAACTGTCTATATAATAACCTATCGTTAGATTATTGTCAACCCCCAATTCCCCCCATCAAATATGGGTATGCGGTACTAGTACCGTTCCAGCCCGTCCACCAATCCCCGATCCTCGATTCTCGATCTTCGATCTTCGATTCTGTAAATTTGTTCTAATTCCCCTCCCACGCCCCAAATCCCCCCCATCCTGCAACGCCGCGCCCCAAACAGACCCCAATATAGCCCTCCTGTTCTAAAAAACGCTCTGGGCCGTTTTTACGGATAACAATATTGATCCACCAATTGCCCATTGCCATCCCTCAACGTCGCACAATCCCCGCCATTATTCCAGATCGCCGCACCACTCCCGTAACTAAAACCACACCATTCCGGGTGATTCTCGTTCGTATAAATCCGGCAGGTCTGCCCGGGCTGGAGATTGAAATCGGGAAATGAAAAAACATGGGCCGATTCATCCGACAACGTCCAGTTGAACAATTGAGCAGCCGTTCCACCGTCGTTGCGGATTTCGACATACTCGTCCGGCTCATTGGCTCCGGCGCCATCATAAAAAACGTTGACAATAACGACTGCGGCAGGCTGGGGAACCGGCGTCGCACTGGGCGTCATGGTGGGCGTGGGTGTATTTGTCGCCATCGCATATTGTTTTTGGATCAGCGGCAGATAGAGACGGGGTTCCAGAATACCAGCCCGTACCCCGATCCAGATCGAGAATACGGTGATCACCAGCCCGAAAATCGAGAGCAATTTTTTCATTAGTACCGTCCTTTTCTTAAAGTTTTCACGTTTTACCAAATTGGGTATTGACAAACAGCCTCACTTGTCTTACTATGTTCGTATGTTGAACGCCGAAACGAAAAAAACCTATATCCGAGCATCTGAAGCCGCCGAAATCCTTGGTGTGAATCCAAAAACAATCAATCGGTGGCACCAAAAAGGTCTTATCAAAGACGCTCACAAAATTAACCCCGAGGCATCTAACAACTCGCCTTTGATGGTCGCTCAACATGAAATTGACCGTATTTTGACATTACGAGAACAGGGGAAAAGCTAACTTTTCTTATTCCAGGGCTTTAAAAATAGCCCTACCCAGTCCTCAGCAGGACTGGACACGGCCTCCATTCACGACAATGATTCGAGAGACCGGCCAGCACATTAAAAACTGAATAGGGCTTGGGGCGATAAACGGGACTCGGACCCGCAACCTCATCATCCACAGTGATGCGCTCTACCAATTGAGCTATTATCGCCATTTTCAATTCGAAATTCGAATTTGGAATTTCGAAATTGGAATGGCGAGGGCGGGACTTGAACCCGCAACCTACGGCTATCGAATCGAGGGGAAAAAGTTTTTAATTCGACAACCCCCATAGACTCACTAATGTATAGTTTATGAGTCTGACCCCCAAAAACACCGCTATTCCCCCCGTGTCAGCCCTGCAACCGGTCACCGGCAGATAAGACAGACGGCGCTTGACGGCGGAACGGCGGTTCTCATCATCCCCCGCGCACTTTCGTCACCGGCGAGTGATCATCCGCAAACGCCCGATTCTGCAATTTCCGGGTATAGCGCCGCACCATCTGCGCCGATTTCCAGCCAAACTGCTGCATCAATAATTGATCGCTGGCCCCATCCTCCGCCCCCAGCGTCGCCGCCGTCCGGCGGAACGCGTGGGGCGAAATATGGTCAATCCCCGCCCGCTCTCCCCATTTTCGGACGATGGCTCGCAGCCCATCCCGCGTGAGCGGCTTCCCCGGCGTATTCCCCCCCAACGACACGAACACAGTCGGAACGCCGTCCAGGGCGTGATAATCCCGGACGACCAGCCAATTATCTAAATCCATAGATGTAATCAGGCTGAATGATTTCTCCGCCCAGTTGCCCCCCTTCACCTCCACACTCAAATATTTTTCCTCCAGGTGCAGGTGATCCAATGCCAACCGGCAAATCTCCGATGCCCGCAGACCGGTATCCAAAAACACCGACAGCATAGCCAGGTCCCGCCGGCCGCCGTCATCCGACCCAAACCCCCGGTACAACGTCTCCACCTCCTCCGCCGTCAATGTCCGTTGCGGTGGCGGCTCACGTCGTTTGATCCGGTACAACAGCGCCGGATGTTTCGCCCCGTACCGCCAGCGTAAAAACGCCCTGGCCGCGCACCCCGCCAGATACTGCGTACTCCGCCCCCAGCCCTGCCCCCCTAACCATTTAACAAAAATGGCCGCGTCCATCGTTTCCAAATTCGGAACCGACGCAGCCAGCAGAGACAGGTAATAGCGATAGACCATCACAGTCTGCTCGCTGTAATCCTGCTCGGACAGGAATTGTTCAATTTCGGCCATTTCATCTCCTCGCGCAAAATCAATCAGACGGGAGATGTGACCCGCCAGTCCGCTAACTGGACGGATCGAAACGCCAAACAATTAATTTTTTATACCAGAATATGGAAGGAGGTGCAACAACGGACTCCCGCCTGTCGAGAAAACAGGAGCACCGATTCTACCCGAAACCGTGTAGGAGTCCATAAAACAATTGTTCGTTTACAACCCCATAGGCCGTGGGCAGGCAATGGAAAAACTCAATCACCCACATACATTCGCCCACGGCCACCCTTATATTGATTTTCGAGCGCCTGCTTTCGCCGCTCGACTTAAACCAGGAGCGGCGTCCGGTCAACCGCCGAACGCCGCTCCACAACCAAAACAGGATCATCAAACCATAGGATCATTATACCATGACAAACGCACAATCCCCACAACCAAAATTTATCCCCGCCGATCTATTCGATAATCCGCAGTCGGTCGATTCGTGGATCTGGAGCCGGATCCACGAATTGGAGAGCCGGGAAATTCCCCCGGCCGCCATTGCCGCCGCCCTCGGACCACGCGCCGCCGAACTCATGCGGGCAGCGGGTTACGACCTCGACAATGTGGAGACGCACCCATGAGCTTCGCCACCTGGACCGACAGCATGCTCGGTCACCCCATCGCTCAAAACAACTACCACCTGCATTGCGACGGACAAATCATCCAGCGCACCATCCAGGTCGAGCTGTTAGGCGGAATCACGACCCCCGAACAAATTCCGTTTTGCGGTCGCTGCGGAGCGACCGGCCAACTGCTCACCTACCGGGACAGCGCCCCAGGCGACGAAATCGCCCGCATTTTGCGCGGACTAAATAGACGATGAATATATCGCTCACTCACACACGCGAAATCGTCATTGAGGACGAACTGGCCGGTCCGCCCCTGCGAACATACACGTTGTCAGGAACCGCAGGTTCCTCGCCCCCGGCCCACACCCTCATACTCCCCGTCCCCGACCGCGAGCGCGCCGCCCACCTCATCGCCCGCCTGCTCACCTACGCCCGCTTCCGCGTACAAATCGAACACATCTACCTGATCACCTGCGATCACACCACCTACCGCCACCTCGCCATCATTACCTACCGGGGCAAAACATGAACACCCTTTACCTGATTTGCATCCTCATCCCCCTCGCCCTCCTCGCCCTCGTCGTCCTCATGATCGCCGCCTCCCTGATCGATTCCTGACACCTGACACCTCGACCTGACACCTGACACATGATTCCTGACACCACCGGACGTATTCCGTCCGCACTCCCCCTCCACATCCCCCATGGCCTCCTCCACCACGCCGCCGCCATGCGCGCCGCCGTCTACGAGCTGCTTGGCGATTCCCTGCCTCCCCTGGCCCGCCTCCGAATCTACCATCTCGACATGCTCGCCCTCGTCGAATACGGCGCCATGCTGGCCATAGATTTGACCATAGACATCGCCTACATCCTGCCCGGCCATGCCGTCCTGCACGATCCCGCCGCACCCCCGCCGATCACCCTTGATCCCGAAACCCTACGCGCGCGCATCGCCGACCTGCTGGCAATGCACGCAAGGAAACTAAACTAATAAAATCCCAATTACATCCCCCTCCAGATATCCACATTCGACAGGTGGACGAAATCCCTCTACACATCAAATTGTTCGACGGCCGCACAAAATACGCCTGGTTGCACCAACAAGTTCTCGCCATCCCCCCGGGGCGCGGTGGCCTGGTAGTCACATTTCCCACGCTCAACATGACCGCGGGCGCGCGCGCCTCCCTTTTAAAACTGATGTCCAAAATCGGACCGGCGCTGACCCCGCCCCGCAAAATCCAAACCTGGATCGTCCCCGTCGAGGGGATTTTCGAACTATGGATCGAATGCCAATACCTCACGGACGTATCCCGTCCGCAAACCCCACCGCCATCCCAAAATGGACACACACAACCGCCTCCCGACGGGGCGACAACGTACACCGATCTGCACGGCAAAATCCTCTCCCACACCGAAATGCGCGAGCTGCTGCGTAATAAACACGTCGTCCCCCTCGAAAAATTTACCTCCTCCCGCCGCGGCCCCATGGTCGTCATAGATCGAAATGGAAAATTGGTACTCGAACCGGAAATAAATCCGTGAAATCCGTCCCCTCCCCGCATGTCGGGGCAGGGCAATCCGTGAATAAAACATCATGGCAAACCTAAAAGTCAAACGCGTCATCGGCGACCTGACCCCCGGCGCAAAATACGATCTGATCGACGATTACCAGCGACGCACCGGCATCACCGTCACCGCCGCCGAAAACGACACCCCCGAATCCCTCTGGAACGAAGCTGCATCCCAGTATCACCAGGCCTTCGGCCACTACCCCTGGCCCGGCTCCAAACTCATCAAACTAACCGACCAACTAACTAACCAACTATAACAAAACCCCCCGGCCAGGCTCGTAACCACCGGGGGGACCGCCGGGAAAACACGGCGGCAAAACCATTGTACAGGAAAACATGCAAAAAACCATCATCAAACCCCCCGCACTTTCACAACCTGTTTCTATGGAAACGAGTCCATTGACCCCGCCCGGCTATTTCGCCCGGGTGGCCATGGCCGCCGGAGTTTGCGCTCTGGCGGCATTGAGCGGCCTGGCAGTGCTGTTATTACGTGCAGGATTGCCCGTGCACCCGTTGGACATGGCCCTGGCAGTCGTCACGCTGTCCGTGCTCGCTGGGGGGCTGGCCGGAGCGTACTGGACGATCCGCATGGTCGAACGCCCGGTCCGCCAGGAAGACGCCCGGACCCGGGTCGAGAATGACCGGCTGCGGGCGGAGATGGAGGCGATGCAGGCGAAGATCGCCCAACCCCCGGACCTGAGCGGCTTCGAAGCGCACATCGGCCTCTACACCCTCGCCGCCCTGCACCTCACCGGCCAGGACACCAGCAAACGCAAATCCGGCCTCGACCCGAAAACGCACGCCAAAGCCATCCAGATCGCCCGCGCGGTCGGCCTCATCGCCGGGGAACGCAACGGGACCCGCTGGACCAGCGACGACCCCATAATCGTCGTAGAAAAATTGCTCCTGGTCGCCAGGGTCACACCGGAACGAGCCTGGATCGTCACCCCCACCGGCCAGATGTCGGTCACGTTGGAGAGCTGATGGAACTCCACACCGAAAACCAACCCCACCCCTGGCACTACGGCGCCCTGGCCATCATCCTGATCCTGATTGTTTTAGTCGGCTCCGCCGTCTACCTCACCGGCCAATCATTCTCGCCGAAGTCATTCGCCGCCGCAGCCCAGGCCGAAGCCCTCATCGCCGAAAACGTCCGCCACAGCGAACAGATGCACGCACTCCAGGAACAGGATCAGGCCGACGCCGACGCCAACCTGGTCATCCGCCGTCAATATCTGACCTGGTTCCTGTTTGGCCTGGCGGCCTCCATGACCGGCCTGGTCGTCCTGGTAGCGTTGACCAGCGGCGCGGTCGTCACGACCTGGTCCTACCGCCGCAGCATCGAACACCTGGCGCTGGCGACCCAGGTCTGGCGCGAGATGCGGATCCAACCCCTCCCCGTCTCCCTCCCCAACGGCTACACCGCCCTCCCCCCGGCCCTGGACGATCACCGCCTGCTCGACCTCCGCACCGGCCAGATCACCCGCACCGGCGACGACCTCCCCGCCAGCGACCACCGCACCCACCTCGAACAGGTGGACGCCGTGCGATCCTCGGTAGAACAGGTTTCTAAACAGGATCCGCGCGGAGTATCGGCCTGGCTCCCCGGCATCCTCCAAAAAATAACCCCCCTACCCCACCGGGAGTCGAAACCGTTGGTTTTTAGCAAAATGTCTCAAAACCAAAATCAAAAAACCAAAAAATGACAACTCAATTAGCACTTTTCCAGGTTCCGCCGGAAATGGCTGAGCGCGGACAGGACGTCCGCCCGGACGTACCCGTCCGCCCGGACGTACCCGTCCGCCATTCTCCGCTCACCCCGCCCCCTCCATCCGGCGAACTATTCACACACGTCTGGCTGACGTTCACCCCCGACACCGACCCCGTCGAAGCGCGCTCACTATTTTTCAAACGATTCGAGCATTACCCCCGGTACACTTTCCTCGCCGATGGCCTCCTCTGGCTCGGCCCGTTGTAAACAATTCACTCCGTGTCTCCGTGTTAAAAAAATGAAACCAACCAACCAACCAACCAACGACAGCCGGACGTACTCGTCCGCGCTCACCCTCCTCCAACGCGCCCTCGCCCTCAACCACGCCGTCTACGGCCTGGGCATTGATGTCCTCGCCGCCTACTCCCCCCTCCTCGCCACCCTGATCCCCGCCTGGCTCACCTACCACAACACCCTCAACCACCTCCATTTCCCCGCCTGGGTCGCGGCCTGCGCCGCCGCCGCCGTCGAAGTGCTCGGCATCTCCGCCGTCCACACCACCATTGGATTCTACCAATACAACAATTCCCTCACCCGCAAAAATGACCTCCGCTCCCCATTCGGCATCGCCCTGGCCACCGCCCTCGCCTACATCGCCATCGTCCTCGTGGTCAACACCGGCCTGGACGCCGCCGCCGGGACCCCCCTCGTCAATGTCATCGCCGCGGGCGTTCTCTCCCTCCTCTCCCTCGTCGGCGCCCTCATCGTCGCCGTCCGCGCCCAGCACGCCCTCCGCCTGACCGGGAACGACCCGGCCACCGTCCGGCAGCTGAACGACCGTGAACAGTTACTGAACGAAAAAAACCGCCAACTGAACACGGAGAACCGCCAACTGAACACTACTGTACAACAACTGAACACCGAAATCGAACAGGTGAACGGTTTGTTGACCGAACTGAACACCTACCGGACGATTTTCGACCAGGAACTGAACGCTGCCGAACGAATCTCCCTGGCCCACCGAACGTTCCCGAACGCCAGCCAGACGGCCCTGGCACAAATCCTCGAGCTCTCGAAGGCCACAGTAAACAGCCATTGGCCATCCCCAAACGGCCACCGAACACTAACCGAACAGGAGTGAACAATGTTTAGAATTTACGAACACCCCGCGTTCCAATACGGCTGCCGTCATTGCGGAGCCAATACTGGCTATGACCCAGAAATGTGTTTTAACTGCGGCCCGATCTGCACCGAGTGTTTCATGGCCGACGAATATCCATGCGACGAACGCGGACGAGCAATCGAATCCGACAACCCGATCTGGCAGCAAATTCTGGACGAGGAATAACAGGCGATGAACGAATTCATCCTCGGCTGCCTGGCCGGGATCGTTCTGACGCTCATCCTCCAATCGCTCATAATCGGCTGGATATTCTGGATATTCATCCTGCCTATCCCACCGGAGACGAATGACCCTCAATACCCTCGACTCTGACGCCTTCAAACTCTGCTGGCTGTGGATCCACCAGCATGGCGGGCGCTCCTGTACCCTGGCCGAATTGATGTCCATCACCCGCGCCTCGCATTACAAAATCCGTAAGGCGCTTATCATCCTGGCCGATAATGGCCTGGCGCATTACTCTGGCCTGGCCGTATTCGATTCCGCCGAATTAACCATCAATGCTTATTCCCTCTTCATGCCTGTCGAAGACTTCCAACCCGGTAGCACTCCGTTAAGTGCGCAACTCGGTGGCACGCCGTTACGTGACCAACAACTCGGTAGCACGCCGTTACGTGCGCTCGAAAATGACGACAGCATTTCCGTATCTCCCGAAGTCCTGCATGAAGAAAAATCGCAAGATTCATTGCAAAAAAAATTTTTTGAAAAAAATTTTTTTGCCGAGTCTTTAAGAGTCGTTGTTGTTAATGATTCTGATCTAGATCATGATCAACAACAACGACTCGGCGCGGACAAAAAAAATTTTTTTGCGGACGGCGACCCGGCGGGCGATTGGCCTGTCCCCGAAATCCTGGAAAACACAGGCATCGAACCCCGTCGCCATCCGGCACCCTCGTTGTGGCTGCGTTTCATTGCCTGGCTCATCTATGGCTACCAGTTCAAAGCCGACCCGGACGGCAAAGGCATCCTCTCCCCCGCGCATTTTGCCCTCTCGCGCGTCAACCTCCAACCCGCTCCGGCTTATCTGGAAATCGCCCAGGCCGGACCGGTGGCAATGCTGGACGCAATGGATGATTTTGCGCGTGACCGGTGGAGAGACATCCTCTACCCGGCGAAAAAAAATGGCCTGTACGATTTGTTGGATCCATATTTCCCCGAAACCGGAGACCCCGAAGATGACCAATAAATTCTCTCTCGCCACCATCCTCGACGACCTCCTCCGCCGCGCCACCAACGCCCCCGGCATCCCCGCCCGCCAAATGCTCAAAAACGGCCTGCGCGTGGACGTGCTCGTCCTCGTCTACGAAACCGGCGAGAGCGAAACATTCCTCCAGCTCCGCCGCGAAACCGTCTACCCCTCCACCCAGGAATGGCTCACCGTCCTCAAAA
>Ga0302046_10005966_pt1 | contig 10679 bp, 8 predicted proteins | sample RVTome_11_FD_200261 | JGI IMG/M metagenome (GOLD analysis project Ga0302046, IMG submission 200261) | Soil microbial communities from uranium-contaminated site in the Upper Colorado River Basin, Wyoming, United States - RVT147D111 (version 2) ... | reverse complement strand
TGGTGCTTCGTCGGCGACGGCGAGACCGACGAGCCCGAGGCCATGGGCGCGATCACGATGCCCGTGCGCGAGAAGCTCGACAACCTGATCTTCGTCATCAACTGCAACCTGCAGCGGCTCGACGGGCCGGTTCGCGGCAACGGCAAGATCATCCAGGAGCTCGAGGCAGCCTTCCAGGGCGCCGGCTGGAACGTGATCAAGGTCATCTGGGGATCGCGCTGGGACAAGCTCCTGGCCCAGGACGTCTCGGGCGCCTTGCGCCGGACGATGGAGGAATGCGTCGACGGCGAGTATCAGAACTTCAAGGCCAAGAACGGCGCCTACGTGCGCGAGCATTTCTTCGGCCGCGACCCGGAGCTCAAACGCATGGTCGCCGGCATGTCGGACGACGAGATCTGGTATCTGAATCGCGGCGGCCACGATCCGGTCAAGGTCTATGCCGCTTACGAGGCAGCCGTCCGTCACAAGGGCCGGCCCACCGTGATTCTCGTCAAGACGGTCAAGGGTTACGGCATGGGCACTGCCGGCGAAGGCCAGAACATCACGCATCAGAAGAAGAAGCTCGACGTCGACGACGTCCGCGCGTTCCGCGACCGGTTCAGGCTGCCGATCCCGGATGATCGTCTCGAGGACGTGCCGTATTTCAGGCTGCCCGAGGACAGCGAGGAGCATCAGTACCTCATGGCTCAGCGCAAGCGCCTCGGCGGATTCCTGCCGGCGCGGCGAACCGAGGCGACGACAGCCGCGCCCGGTATCCCGGACCTCGAGTTCTTCCGCGCCCAGCTCGACGGCAGCGGCAAGCGCGAGGTCTCGACGACGATGGTGTTCGTCCGGATCCTGAGCGCGCTCGTCAAGGACAAGGAGATCGGCCCGCGTATCGTGCCGATCGTCCCGGACGAGGCCCGCACCTTCGGCATGGAAGGCATGTTCAGGCAGATCGGCATCTATTCCTCGGTCGGCCAGCTCTACACGCCGCAGGACGCCGATCAGCTCTCGTACTACAAGGAAGACATCAAGGGACAGATTCTCGAAGAGGGTATCAACGAAGCGGGCTCGTACTGCTCGTGGATCGCGGCTGCGACGGCGTACGCGAATCACAACGTGCAGATGATCCCGTTCTACATCTATTACTCGATGTTCGGTTTCCAGCGCATCGGCGATTTCGCCTGGGCCGGCGGCGACATGCGCGCGCGCGGGTTTCTCATGGGCGGCACGGCCGGCCGGACGACGCTCGCGGGCGAAGGCCTGCAGCACCAGGACGGTCACAGCATGCTCGTCGCGACGACGATTCCGAACTGCCGCGCCTACGACCCGTGCTTCGGTTACGAGCTCGCCGTGATCATCCAGGACGGACTCAAGCGGATGTGCGAGGAGAAGCAGAGCATCTTCTATTACATCGCCTGTATGAACGAGAACTACCAGCATCCGGCCATGCCCGAGGGCGCCGCGGAGGGCATCATCAAGGGGATGTACCGCTTCAAACGCGGCGGCCGGGGCAAGATGCGCGTCCAGCTCCTGGGCTCCGGCACGATCCTGCGCGAGGTCATCGCGGCCGGCGAGATGCTCGAGAAGGAGTTCAAGGTGCCGGCCGACGTCTGGAGCGTGACGAGCTTCAGCGAGCTCCGGCGCGATGCGATGGCCGTCGATCGCTGGAACGAGCGGCATCCCGGCGAGAAGCCGCAGAGGAGTTACCTCGAGGACTGCCTCGCAGACGAGCCCGGTCCTTACGTGGCGGCAACCGACTACATCAAGACCGTGGCCGACCAGATTCGTCAGTGGGTGCCCGGCACCTATCGCGTCCTCGGCACGGACGGCTTCGGCCGCAGCGACGGCCGGGCGGCGCTGCGCGACTTCTTCGAGGTCGACCGCCGCTCGATCGTCATCGCGGCGCTCAGGGCCCTCGCGGATCAGAAGGCGCTCGACGCGGAGACCGTCGCGGGCGCGATCAGGAAGTACCGGATCGATCCCGACAAGCCGGACCCCGTCACGCTCTGACGCGTGAGCACGCCCGGAACCGTGAACGTCACCGTACCCGATCTCGGAGACTTCTCGGATGTCGAGGTCATCGAGGTCCTCGTCGCCGTCGGCGACGAGGTCGAAGTCGAGCAGGGGCTCATCACGCTCGAGACGGATAAGGCGACGATGGACGTGCCGTCGCCCGCGGCCGGCAAGGTCAGCGAGGTCAAAGTCAGCCAGGGCAGCACTGTCTCGAGCGGCGATCTGATCGTCGTGCTCGACGCTGCGGCGGTGGCGGAGACGGATACGGCGGCACCGGATACCGGTGCCGGAGGCGATGCGAAGGTCGCGGCCGACGCGGGGGCCCGGACCGGCGACGAAGACGGCGAGGGCGCCGCGACCGGCGCCGCAGATGACGGCGGCGCGGCGCCCGCCGAGCCCGAGCTCGTCAGGGTGCCCGATCTCGGCGACTTCCACGACGTCGACGTCATCGAGGTGCTCGTCGCCGCCGGCGACGAGGTCGAGGCCGAGCAGGGACTCATCACGCTCGAGACCGACAAGGCGACGATGGACGTGCCGTCCCCGATCGCAGGCCGCGTGCTCGAGCTCAAGGTCGATGTCGGCGGCACGGTCGATCCGGGCGACGCGATCGCGCTGATCGAGCCGCGCGCCGGCGCGCGCCGGACTGGCGCGCCGGCTGCCGCGCCCCCGTCTTCGGCCGCCGCTCCGACAACGGCGCGGGCAGAGTCGAAACCCGCCGCGCCGCGCGAGGCGCCGCTGACCGACGAGAAGGCCGCGCAGACGACGGCCTTGCCGGCCGTCGGCATCGTCGACGAGGCGGCTTTCTCGCGCGCGCATGCGAGTCCCTCGGTCCGCAAGCTCGCGCGCGAGCTCGGCGTCGATCTCGGCCGCGTCCGGGGCACGGGCCGCAAGGGCCGGGTCACGGGCGACGACGTCAAGGGCTTCGTCAAGCGCGTCATGACCGCAGGCGTGCCGGGCGGCGCGCTGCCGCGTGTGCCCGAGGTCGATTTCGCGAAGTTCGGGCCCGTCGAGGCGGTCAGGCTCACGCGCATCCAGAAGATCTCCGGGCCGAGGGTCCATGCGAGCTGGGTTAATCTGCCGCATGTCACGCAGCACGACGAGGCCGATATCACCGATCTCGAGGAGAAACGACAGGCGCTCAAGGACGAGGCGGCAGGCAAGGGCCTCAAGCTGACGCCGCTCGCCTTCGTCATGCGCGCCGTCGTCCTCGTGCTCGAGGAGTTTCCGAAGTTCAGATCGTCGTTGAGCGCCGACGGCGCGAGTCTGATCGTCAAGGGCTACTATCATCTGGGCTTCGCTGCCGACACGCCGAACGGGCTCGTCGTGCCCGTGATTCGCGACGCCGACCGCAAGGATCTGTTCGAGCTCGCTGCCGCGCTCGGCGAGCAGAGCGCGAAGGCACGCGAAGGCAAGCTCGGCGCCGACGACATCTCGGGCGGCGTCTTCACGGTCTCGAGCCTGGGCGGCATCGGCGGCAGCTTCTTCACGCCGATCATCAACGCGCCCGAGGTTGCGATCCTCGGCGTCTCGCGGTCGAGCTTCAAACCGCAGTACATGGGCGAGGCGTTCATCCCGCGCCTGATGTTGCCGCTCTCGCTGTCCTACGATCATCGCGTGATCGACGGCGCCGAAGCGGCGCGGTTCATCACTCGGCTCTCGGAGACGCTCGGTCAGGCCGACCGGCTCGTGGCGGCGATCCCGTGAGCGGGAAGCGGCAGGCGAGTCTCGTCGTGCTCGGCGCCGGTCCCGGCGGTTACACGGCGGCTTTCCGTGCCGCCGATCTCGGCATGGACGTGACGCTCGTCGAGCGCTGGCCCGCGCTCGGCGGCGTCTGCCTCAACGTCGGCTGCATCCCGTCGAAGGCGCTGCTGCACGCCGCGCGCGTCATCGAGGAGACGAAGGAGTCGGCCGGCTTCGGCATCGAGTTCGGCAAGCCCGAAATCGACATCGCCAAGCTTCGCGACTGGAAATCCGGCATCGTCGGCAAGCTGACGCAGGGGCTTGCGACGCTCGCGAAGCAGCGCAAGGTCACCGTCGTCCACGGCACTGGCCGCTTCACGGGACCGAAGGCGCTCGCCGTCGAAGGCGAGGACGGCACGACGACGATCGAGTTCGGGCAATGCATCATCGCGGCCGGATCGGAGCCTGCTGAGATTCCGGGCATGCCCGACGATCGGCGCATTCTCGACTCGACCGGGGCGCTCGAGCTGGACGAGCTGCCGAAGAGCCTGCTCGTCGTCGGCGGCGGCATCATCGGTCTCGAGATGGCGACCGTCTATGAGGCCCTCGGGGTCGAGGTCTCGGTCGTCGAGCTGACCGAGACGCTGATGCCGGGCTGCGACCGAGACCTCGTCCGCCCGCTGCAAAAGCGGATCGCCGAGCGTTACGCGGCGATCATGCTCGGCACGAAGGTTGCCTCGATCGAGGCGGGCAGGAAGGGCATCACGGTCCGGTTCGAGGGCAAGCAGGCGCCGGAAAAGCCCGAGACCTACGACCGCGTGCTCGTCGCCGCCGGACGGCAGTCGAACGGCGGGCTCATCGGCGCCGACAAGGCCGGGCTCAAGCTCACGGAGCGCGGCTTCATCGAGGTCGACAAGCAGATGCGGACGAACGTGCCGCACCTCTTTGCGATCGGCGACATCGTCGGCCCGCCGATGCTCGCGCACAAGGCGTCGCACGAGGGCAAGGTCGCAGCCGAGGTCGCGTCCGGCATGAAGACGCACTTCGATGCCAGGGTCGTGCCGTCCGTCGCCTACACCGATCCCGAGATCGCCTGGGTCGGCAAGACCGAGGAAGAGGCGAAGGCCGAAGGCACGGCTTACGGGAAAGGCAGCTTCCCCTGGGCCGCGAGCGGCCGCTCGCTCGCGCTCGGCCGTTCCGAGGGCATGACCAAGCTCCTGTTCGACAAGGGCTCGGGCCAGATCATCGGCGCCGGCATCGTCGGCACGAACGCGGGCGACCTGATCTCCGAAGCCGCGCTCGCGATCGAGCTCGGCTGCGACGCGGCCGACATCGGGCTCACGATCCACCCGCATCCGACGCTGTCGGAGACGCTGGCCTTCTCGGCCGAAGCGGCCGAGGGTACGATCACCGATCTCTACATCCCGCGGCGGTGACGAGCACCACGGACATGTCGAAGATATCAGCGACGATCTCGGCTGCCACAAAGGAGGAGCTGGACCGGTTCACGGACAAGTACAGCGTCAAGATCCGCCGGCCTCCGGCGCCTACGAAGGAACTGAGGAAGTTGATGCGTGGCGGCGGCGATCGAGACTAGGCCGCTACGCACGGACGATCAGAGAGGTTTGGCGGGAGCCGTCATGCGTGCTGTTGCCCGGCCGGGCATTCCGGGCGCCTTCGCGCTCGCGGCCGTCGTTCTCGCGGCGGGCTGCGCCCACGAGCCAGCGTTTCGCGCCGAGCTGCCGGCGAGCCTCGAGGCCGACGACGGCTCGATCGCCGTCATCGGCGATCTGCAGCTGACGTCGTGGTTCGTGCGCGTCGCGCGCCGGCGCGAGAACAACGTCGCGGAGCAGGCGCGGCTGATCGCGGACCTCCGCGAGCGCATCGACGACATCGGCGCGCTCGTCATCGTCGGCGACCTCGTCTACACGGCGCGCTCGAACCGCCACTGGCAGCACTTCGACACGCTCGTGGCGCCGTTCGCCGAGCGCATGCCCGTGCTGCCCGCGATCGGCAATCACGATTACCCGTGCTATCTCGTGCAGTTCTGCCGCACGAGCGTCATCGCAAAAGGCATGCGCGAGCGCTTCCCGTGGTTCGTGCCGGGGCAGCCCTACGCCGTCGAGCGCGGTGATCTGCTGCTCGTCTTCCTCGACAGCGAGAGTCGTTTCGAGGAGCAGGGCGAGTGGCTCGGCGACAGGCTCCGGCGGGCAGCCGGACGCTACCGGGCGGCGCTCGTCTTCTTCCACCGGCCGCCGTTCTCGAACTCGATCGATCGCGGTGCCTACGGCAGTGTCGACGTTCAGGAGCACATCGTGCCCGAGCTTCAGGCGGCCGCGCTGCCCGTCGTCGTTTTTAACGGGCACATTCACGGTTTCGAGTACATCGTCCGCGACGGCGTCCATTATCTGACGACGGCCGGCGGCGGCGGCCCGCGCGGGCCGATGGCCAACGAGCGGCAGTACGACCGCTATCGAGGACCAGACTGCCCGCAGCCCGGGGACGGCGCGGTTTTCCGGCCGTACAACTATGTCCTGCTCAGCGAGGCCCCGGACCGGCTCACGGTCGAGATCCGCGGCTTCTGCCGCGGGGACGCGGCCGTCAGCGTGCTCGACCGGGTCGATATCCCGCTCTGAGTCGTAGTAGAGTCGGGGGCACGACCCGGCAGGATGCGGTGACCGAAATGCGGCAGAAGCGGATAAGGCCTTCCGAGATCACGCCCGAGGCGGTCTACCTGAACCGGCGCAAGCTCATGGCGGGCGCCGTCGCGATGGGCCTGCTGCCGGCCACGGTCCGGCGCGCGGCTGCGGCCGAGATTCCCGCGAGCGGCGAGTTCTCCGGGGTGCGCCCGTGGGCCGGGTCCACGGACGAGGCAGAGAGCTCCCTCGACGCTTTCACGAACTGGAACAACTTCTACGAGTTCGGCATCGAGAAGGAGGACCCGGCCCGCTACGCGCACACGCTCGTGACGGATCCCTGGTCGGTCCAGGTGACCGGCGAAGCGGAACGGACCGGCACGTACACGCTCGAGGACATCCTGCGCCCGCACGCGCTCGAGGAGCGCATCTATCGCCTCCGCTGCGTCGAGCACTGGTCGATGGTCGTGCCCTGGGTCGGCTTCCCGCTCGCCGATCTCCTCCGGCGCTTCGAGCCGGGCTCGAATGCGAAGTTCGTCCGGTTCTTCACGCTTGCCGATCGGCAGCAGATGCCGGGCCTCGGAAGCTCCGTCATCGATTGGCCGTATACCGAGGGCCTCCGGATCGACGAGGCGATGCACCCGCTGACGCTCGTCTCGATCGGCGCCTACGGCAAAGTCATGCCGAAGCAGAGCGGCGCGCCGATCCGTCTCGTCGTGCCCTGGAAGTACGGCTTCAAGAGCATCAAGTCGATCGTCAGGATCCACTTCACGGGCGAGGCGCCCCGCATCGCGACCGAATCGCAGCGCGCGAGCGGCTGGAGCTGGACGACGAGCTGGAACGAGGCCTACGCAGAGGCCTACGGCTTTTACTCGAACGTCAACCCGGACCGCGCGCACCCGAACTGGACGCAACGGATCGAGCAGCGGCTCGGCGTCACGCGCTACGGCTTCAATCTCGATACGGAGCTCTTTAACGGCTATGCCGAGGAGGTCGCCGACCTCTACCGCGGCATGGACCTGACTGCCAGCTATTAGCTGGCCGCTTCGAAGCCGGCTCTCCGCGTGATTACGGGGCCGCTTCGGTCTTCTGCCGGTACTCGCACAGATCCTCGATCGGGCACTCGGGGCAGAGCGGCTTCAGCGCCTTGCAGACATAGCGTCCGTGCAGGATCAGCCAGTGGTGCGCGTTCAGCCTGTACTCGTCGGGGGTGAACTTGAGGAGCCGCTTCTCGACCTCGAGCGGATTCCTGCCGGGCGCGAGGCCGGTGCGATTGGCGACCCGGAAGATGTGCGTGTCGACGGCGATCGTCGGCTGGCCGAAGGCCGTGTTCAGGATCACGTTGGCCGTCTTGCGGCCGACGCCGGGAAGCGCCTCGAGCGCCGCGCGGTCGTCGGGCACCTTGCCGCCGTGTTTCTCGATCAGTATCCCGCAGGTCTTGATGATGTTCTTCGCCTTGCTGTTGAAAAGGCCGATCGTCCGGATGTAGCGCTTGAGGCCCGCCTCGCCGAGCTTGAGCATCGCGGCCGGCGTTCTTGCGACGGGGAAGAGCTTCGCCGTCGCCTTGTTGACGCCGACGTCGGTCGCCTGCGCCGAGAGGATCACGGCGACGAGCAGCTCGAACGGAGATTCGTAGACGAGTTCGCTGCGGGGGTTCGGGTTCGCGGCGGCGAGGCGCGAGTAGATCGCCGCGCGCTTGGCCGGATTCACTCGCGCGCGCTCCGCACCGTGACAATGTTCCGGATTGCGAGCAGGGCGGCGAGCCCGAAGAAGGCGCCGGGCGGCAGGATCGCGATCAGCATGCCGTCGAATCCGAGCTCGACGGTCAGGGCTTCTGCGCCCGGGCCGAGGATCATCGTCATGCCGGCGAAGAGCGTGCCCGAGCCGAAGATCTCGCGGATCGAGCCGAGCACGACGAGCACGGCCAGGAATCCGGCGCCCGCCGCGAGCGCCGAGGCCGCCGAGTAGCCGACGGGGCGCCGGCTCGCGACCGTCTCGGCCTGGGCCAGGATCGAGCAGTTCGTGATGATCAGCGGGATGAAGAGCCCGAGAGTCTGGTGCAGCTCGTAGAACAGCGCGCTCGTCAAAAGATCGATCGAGGTCACGAGCGAGGCGATGATCAGCACGAATAGCGGGATGCGCACGACCGGCACCAGCGCCGCTCGCATGACCGAGATCGAGACGTTGGTCAGGAGCATCACGGCGGTCGTCGCGAGCCCGAGCATGAAGCCGTTGACGAAGGTCGTCGTCACGGCGAGCAGCGGGCAGAGCCCGAGCAGCTGAACGAGCGCCGGATTGTTGCGCCAGAGGCCCTCCGTCCACGGTGAAACGGCGGGGCCTGGGGTCGTCGTGGTCGCTGCCTGCGTCATTCGGGTGCCTGCGTCGAGCCTGATTCGGCCTCGGACCGTGCTTCGGCCTCGCGCTCTGCTCTGGCGATCAGCTCGTCGCGATGCGCCTCGAAGTATAGCAACGTGTTGCGCACCGCCCCGATGACGGCGCGCGGCGTGACCGTTGCGCCCGTGATCGAATCGAACTGGCCGTCGTCCCTGGTCACGGCCCAGGCGGCGGCCGGCGGGTCGTCGACGCTCTTGCCGTCGAACTGCAGGATCCAGGCGGACTTCCGGATCTCGATCAGATCGCCGAGCCCTGGCGTCTCGCGATGGCCGACGACACGGACGCCCGTGATCCTGCCCGACTCGATGTCGATGCCGATCAAAAGCTCGATCGGCGCGTTATAGCCGTCGGGCGCGACGCTCGCGAAAATCGCGGCGAGCGGCGTCGTGCCGTCGACCGGGACGAAGACCTCGACCGGCTCGTCGGTGCCGAGCAGGGTCTCGTCCTCGACCGTGAGCAGCACGGGATCGAGGTCGCGGTCGAGCAGGCTCGGGTCGAGCACGCTCGAGAGGCTCGCGATGAGGCGCGCACGCTCGTTGGCGGCGATGCGCTCGCGGCTGAACTCCCAGCTCGCCGTGACGAGCAGGGCCGCGGCCGTCGCGATCGCGGCGACGAGCAGGAGCGTCGCGAGCGGTCTGCCTTCAGCCATGGCCGAACACCTTCGGGCGGGCGTAGCGATCGATCAGCGGCACGGCCGCGTTCATCAGGAGCACGGCGAACGCGATGCCGTCGGGATAGCCGCCCCAGGTCCGGATCGCGAAAGTGATCAGGCCGATGCCGACGCCGTAGATCAGCCGGCCGCGCACGGTCGCGGCCGCGGACACGGGGTCCGTCGCGATGAAGAATGCGCCGAGCAGGGTCGCGCCGCTGAAGAGGTGAAACAGCGGCGAGGCGTAGCGGGCCGCATCGAGCAGGTACAGGAAAGTGGACGGCAGGAGCAGCCCGGCCAGGACCGCGACGGGGATGTGCCAGCGGATGATGCCGGTCGACAGCATGTAGAAGCCGCCGAGGATGAAGAAGTTGCCGACCCACTCCCAGCCGCGGCCGCCGAAGTCGCCGAAGAGCGAACTCGCGCGAAGCTCGCCGAAGGCCTGCCCCGTGCGCAGCCCTTCCCTGACGAGATCGAGCGGCGTCGCGCGCGTCAGCGCGTCGATGGCGAGATCGGGCGGCAGGCTTCCCGTGATGCTGTAGAGGAGCTGCGAGAGCAGGCCGAGATGTGTGTAGTCGATGTCGCCCATGCGCGGCGGCACCCACTGAGTCATCTCGACCGGGAACGACAGGAGCAGAATCGCGTAGCCGACCATCGCGGGGTTGAACAGGTTCTTGCCGAGGCCGCCGTAGAGCTGCTTCGCGAGCACGATCGCTGAGACGCCGCCCGTCGCGGGGATCCACCAGGGCACGAGCGGAGGCATCGAGAACGCAAGCAGCGCGGCCGTGACGAGCGCGGTCCCGTCGCGCAGCGCTTCGCGCGTTGGCCGGCGCCTGAGCTTCAGCACGGCCGCCTCGGCCGCGAGCGCCGCGAGCGCGCAGACCGCGAAATTGATCAAAAGGCCATAGCCGAAGAACCAGACGTAGGAGCCGGCGGCCGGCACGAGCGCGTAGAGCACACGCCGCATGACGACGGGCACGGAGTGCTTCGGCGGACTGTGCGGAGGGGCCGCAACGCCGAATCGGACTGGCTCAGCCGCCATCGTCTCCGGGCTTCCGCTGGCGCGCGCGCTCGACCGCCTCCCGGATGGCGCGCTGTCTCGCGTCGCTCTGCCCGAGAGTGAGCTTGAGCGCCCCGCGTCTTTGCTCCTCGTCGAGCCTGATCTCCTCGCGCCTTCGCTCGCGCGCGCGAAAGCGCTCGTCGGAGACTTCGGCGAAGGCCTGCTGTCGGCCGCGTTCCGCAAGGAGCGGCTTGGCGCTGCGGAAGGCCTCGGTCAGCCGGATGCGGCTCGGGCAGACGACGTCGCAGGAGCCGCATTCGAT
>Ga0302046_10005965_pt1 | contig 10681 bp, 8 predicted proteins | sample RVTome_11_FD_200261 | JGI IMG/M metagenome (GOLD analysis project Ga0302046, IMG submission 200261) | Soil microbial communities from uranium-contaminated site in the Upper Colorado River Basin, Wyoming, United States - RVT147D111 (version 2) ... | reverse complement strand
CCTGGTACGTAGCTATCGGGCCTATCGCCACCGAATGAATTCGGTGGCTGCTACGGAAAACCTGTTGAAACAGGTTGTTTGGGTCGTCCTTAACGTGTTTTCAACACGTTTCTTTTAGCGGGCTGCGAATTCATTCGCAGATGTTGAAATACCGAATCGTCTCTCCACTTTTACCAGGTTTCTCACATAGACTCCCTCCTTTTTCATAGATAGCCGGCTATCTTCTCAAATTGACTGAATTATTGATCTGTGTAACGGTTAAAACGCTTGCTGAGAGCACGTTCACTAATCCGTCAGTAGCGCCTGATAGGCTTCCATCGCGTTGCGATTGTGTTCCTTTAGCAGCGCTATCAAGTGCCCGGTATCGCGTTGGGCTAAGAGGTCAACCATTTGGTGATGTTCGGCCTGGGCCTGGGCGGGGCGTGAAGAGACAACCGACTTAAGATAGCAGCGGCGTAGCCGGTCCCAGCTATCCAAAGCCCGCCCGGTAAATTCCAGAAGCATTTCCATGCGGGTGATTTTCGCCACGGCCAGGTGAAACTGGTTGTTTATAGCCGACCAACGGTCTGAGTCACCCTCGGCTAAGGCCGTATCCATTGCCTCAAGCAGTTTCCGAAGTTGGGTGATATCCTCCTCCGTTACCTTATCTGCCGCAGTCTCAAAGGCGGCACTTTCGAGCGAGCCAAGTAGGACAAAAATTTCTTCAATGGTATCAGGAGATATTTCGGCTACTACGGCCCCCGTATGGGGCACAATCTCAATCAATTTATCCGCCTGGAGACGCCGCAATGCACCCCGAATCGGGTTTTGGCTGACGCCCAGTTCGACGCTTAACGTGTCGATGATCAACTTTTCTCCCGGCCTTATGTCGCAGCGCATAATGGCGTTACGCAGCGTCTCGTATACATACTCTTCTTTAGTCTGGAACATTTTCTGCGGGGCGAAGGCTAACAAAGCTCTCGTTATTTTGATCATCAGAAAATATATCGTATATGATACACGATGTATCATATACGATGTACGATAACATGCTTTATCAAGTTTGGCAAATCTAAAATGAAAATATACTGCGTGAGCGGGTGATCGAATGATTTTAGATGATCGTAGAACGACAAATCAGCTCTCAAAGGCCCGCCAGCGCCAGCTAGAGCCCTGCTGGCTGACGTAGCCCAGGCCGGGGAAGGTTAAATGAGCACCAAAGATGAGGGCCTTGTCAGCAGCGGCCCGCTCCAGGAGTCGCCGTCTGGCTGCCACCGTTTCTTCAGGGAACGAGTCGAGGGCGCCATACCACTCCGGGTGGGCCATCTGGATCGGATGACGGATCGCATCGACTACGTGCAACAGCCGGTCTCCATCCGAAGTGATGGTCAGAGCAACCTGGTCGGTCCGGTGGCCGGTCGCGTCGATAACTTGAAACCCTGGCAGAAACTCCGTATCGAGCTCGACCAGATCAACCCGATCCTTGATTAGAGGCAGGGTGCGGGTACCATAGGCCGCCCGTCCTGCTGCCATCCGGTCAAGGTCGTCGCCCGATACGCCCCGCTTGCGCATCAAGTCCAGATATTGCTCGACCAGGTGGGCTCGTGTGTCCGGTTCGGTCCAGAGTCGCCAGGCTGCGTGCCACAGCACATAACGGGCGTTTGGAAAGACCGGCTGATCTTGCTCATTCAAGATGCCGCCGATGTGATCGCCGTCGCCATGAGTCAGAACAATGGTATCGATGTCTGCCGGCTCCAGTCCTGCCGCTTGCAACTGCGAGAGAAGTTGGCCCCGCCCGGTGCCGGTATCGACCAGCACCCGCTGCTCCCCGGTGTTTACCAGCAGGCAATTATAACCCACCTCCAGATCATCCGACGGGTAGCCGAGCTCGTGCCGGACGGCAGACAGCTCGGCCGGGGGCACATCGGCGGCGATCATTTCGGTAATGGGTTCGAGCTTGTCATTGTCCGGGATCGCCATGCAGTCGAATGTACCGAGCTTGAAATGAAACGCTGTAGCCATGAGAATGCTCCTCTGAAAATAAGTGTCAGGTATCAGGTATCAAGTGTCAGGTAATGATGCGAACATGATCAGCGCACCATCAACCAGATCCCAGCAAAAACGACCAGCATGCCGGCCAGCCGGGATAGATCGATGGGCCGGGCTGCGATACCCAGTAGGCCAAAATGGTCCAAGATCGCCCCAATCAGCAGTTGGCCGGCCACAATCAGGATGATGGTCGAGGCGGCCCCAATCCGGGGGATGGTGATACTAACGGCCCCCAGCACCACCAACCCCAGCGCGCCCGCGCCCAAGGCATACCACGGAACCGTGCGCCAGTGGGACAAATTGCCGCCCTCCATTAACAACAAGGGCGATAGCGCTACAATCGCCCCACCCAGGTGGATGATGAATACACTCTCTAATATCCCTAACCGCTGGCTCATCAAACTGGCCAACGGTCCTTGCAAACCAACCGCAAACCCACCGAGTAGACCAAACATTATCACAAAAATAAGTGTTTGCATAAATGATGGACCTTTCGCAGTGACCGACAGTATACCACCACAGGACCCTATGAAAAAAAAGCCCGGCGCAAACCGGCTTCTGTTGACTCGATCTTCATGTTCTTCTCTAACTTTTTTCTAGTTATTTTCATGGTTTGTTCATACGATTGGATGCTAAAGTACGTAACATAAGCACTAAGTCGATACATAACTTGATTGGGGTAGGCTCATACCGGTCTTTTATCACACCTTCATCCTGTCACTGTTCTAGGGATAAGTTTTTCAGAAATAATGTGCTTATTGCCCGGCTCAGATGGTTTTGATCATCGTCGGTCGTTTATCCTTACATCAGCTCCGATACGTCCTCTAACAAGACCAGGTCACTCGCATCCCCCTGTTTATCTATATTTCTCTGCTAACCTGCATCACAAATCAAGACTGATGTCCATGCTTAGGCTATTTGATTCGAGTATCGGGGATATTGGGTGTAACCATGGTGATCTCAACTAAACGATTTCAAATCCGAAAATTCTTACCTGTCTTGATTATCAGTTTGATCCCGGTTCTGATCCTTTTCTGGCTGCTGGCGGCCGGTTCGGCTGCTAACATCTATGCCGCCGGTCCACCGGTGCTGCCCGTTGAAGACGCTGATCACAACGATCAGATCAACCATACCGCAAACAACAATGACAACCATGACCGCCCGGCGCTTTATCAGCAAACCAACGTGCCTGTTTACGGTCCGGCTGTCATTCTGATGGAAGACATAGGAGGCTCTATAATCGAAATGTTACCGGCTTATGCCGGCACGAGTAATATCCTGGATATTCGTTTTTTCTCTTTCGACATTCTAAAAGAAGGAGACACATATTACCTGTGGCTCAACAGTTGGGTTAGAGCCGGGGCAATTACCGACGTCTTTTCTAAAGAACAACGCTTCGAAAGTCAGGATGGGTTAGTCTGGAGCAATCGAACCGACACCAATCTTAGCCACCAAAGTACGTATTATGAGTATGTTCATGGTTTACGGGAAATCATCAAGACGGGCAATTCTTATGAGGGCTGGGAGCAATATTATTATGAATGGACTTCAGGGTGGGGCGAGTCGGTTCGGTATGTGACCAGCAACGATGGTATCAATTGGACCGTGGTTAACCAACCTGCGCTGATCGGGGCTCGTTATCAGAGTGTCATAAAAGATGGTAACACATACAAAATGTGGGTCCGTCCCGATGGCGACTTCCAGTATACCGGCACTACATCATTACGCTATCGCACCAGCACCAATGGTGGCGCCGGCTGGGGCCACTGGCAAACCGGAGGTGCGTTGGTGACCGTGGATGGTAACAAGGAAGTATCAAGTCAAAATCGGGTGCGTCAGCTCTCTGATAACACCTACCAACTTTTCTACAGGGAGCATCCCTACATCCATATGGCTACCAGCACCGATGGCATCGCCTTTACAACTCAAATTACTGAGCTATTGAATCTAGACGACGTACTGGTATCAGCATTGGGTGATGGTTATATAATAGATTTTAACGTCGTTGATATTGAGGGTGAAGACTGGTTTTACTTCACCTATTGCATGAACCCGCTTCCAACAGGTTACTGTCAAGACAGCCGTATCGCCGTATCGCGTCCGATCAAGCCATCCGACCTGACCATCACCAAAGCCGTTACCCCGACCACCGTTGAGCCCGGAGATTTGATCACCTATACCTTGACCTTTAGCAATGCCGGCTCGACGGCAACCTCGACCAACGTCATCATCACCGATATCATGCCGATCAATTTCACCCCTTCTAGTGTCAGTAACAGTGGCGCCATCATCACCGATACCGGAACCAGCCCGTCGTTCGTCTGGGATGTTCAAGATTTGGCCCCAGGCCAGGGCGGCGTCATCACCATTGTCGGTCAGGTCGACCCAGAACTAAATGATGACGCCGTTTTCACGAACACGGCCAGCATTGCAGGCACCGGCTTCGACCCGGATGCCGACAATAACACCGACAGTGCCGCCGTATCGGTTGACGTGCCACCCATTCCAGCCGACCTGCTCATTGCTAAATCCGTTTCACCGGCTACCGTCACGCCAGGCAATTTGCTCACCTACACCCTAACATTTAACAATGATAGTGTGGCCACGACAGCCACCGGAGTCATCATCACCGATATTTTACCGTTCAATTTCACTCCCTTGAGTGTCAACAGTGGAGGCGCGGTCATTACCGATACCGGAGCCAGCCCGGCGTTTGTCTGGGATGTACAAGGTTTGGCCCCAGGCCAGGGTGGCGTCATCACCATTGTCGGTCAGGTTGATCCTAATTTGAGTGAGAGTACCGTCTTTACCAATACAGCCTTAATCACGGGCGCCGACTTCGATGCCGATACCGGCAACAATACCGCCAGTGCCGCCGTATCGGTTGAGGCGCCACCCCAACAACTTTCAGCGACGACCTATCTCCCTGTACTTTTGAAGAATAACATTCTCGCCCCGGACCTAATTGTCAGCAATCTCATCGCTACCAGCAACGGTATTACCATTACCATCAGGAATATCGGCAATGCCCCGGCCACCGATTCATTCTGGGTGGATGTCTATATCGATCCTGATCCGGCGCCCAGTGAAGTCAACCAGCACTGGTGGGAGCTGGCTGCCCAGGGACTGGTGTGGGGCGTGACCTCGCCCATCGGCATTAACGATACCCTGACCTTGACCATTGATGATGCCTACTACTCAGCGTCTTATAGTGGCTTTAGCGGCACACTGCCGGTCGAGACACAAGTGTATGCTCAAGTCGACTCGGTCAATCTGAATACCAATTATGGTGGCGTGCTCGAGTTGGACGAAATTCTGACCAACCGGCCTTACAACAACATTACCGGCACCCTGTCGATCCCAAACCTGACCAATCCCACCATTATAGGCGCCGGCAGTACCCAATCACCCAATTTGAACAAAAGCCTGCCACCACGATAATTATACGAAATTTCGTCTCTGAGCTTGAAGCATTTACAGCCTCGCTACGCTTCTGCGTAGCGAGGCTGTGTTATACTCCAAATGTTTGGGCTGCCACCCCAACATAGGGCAAAATTTTTAGAAGGCGTGCAACTTTCTAGCCAACGCTCCGTAATGTCAGATATCAACGCACGCCTTAGCGGAGTTTAGCAAACGTGAATCGACCGACTCAGACAGCAAACAAGCGTGGTATCCTGGCTCATTTAGGCGTCTATCTCATTCTCATCGGCGCTCTGGCCGGGATCAACATGCTGGCCTCACCGGGTGATTTATGGTTTCTTTATCCGGCGATCGTGTGGGGAGCCGGCTTAAGCCTCCATCTTTTTCTTTGGCTTCCCCTCAACAGGCTAAAGCCGGCCTGGCGTCACTTCTTGCGCCATCTTGGCCTGTATTTGATCATTGTGAGTGCCCTGAGCGGGGTCGCCCTCATTGCCTTCGATGATGGCTGGTGGATCATTTATCCGGTGGCTCTGATTTGGGGTGCGGCCGTGGCTCTGCATTTTCACTTTGGCATACTGCTGGCCAAAGACCGTCAAGGCGTAGCCTCAGAACGGATAGGCAAGGCTCAGCGCCGGGGCCAAACCATCAAGCGGCCGCTCAGAGCCGTCAAATTATCGAACAAGGCCCTCCAAACAAACCTCAACCAGGCCCTGACTTACAAGACCCAGATCGATCATATCATCAGGACGACACCGCATCAACACGTGCGAGACCGCTTGCAAACGCTAACGACTCAGGTCGAGGTCTGGTTGGCGGCCATAGTCGAACTGGCCTGCCAGCTTGACCGGTTTCAAAGCGACCGTCTGATCCGCCAGGATTTAGAAACGGTTCCAAAATCGATCCGAGACCTGGAAGCACGTCTGGCCCGTGAAACGGATGAGGCCAGTCGAGTCGAACTGAAACGCACCCTGGCGAACCGCCGCCAGCAGTTGGTCGCCCTGGAGCAGCTTCGCCGGATCGTGCATCGGACCGAGATGCGGATCGAGCGCTCGCTTTCGTCCCTGGGCGCACTCTATTCGCAGGTCCTGGCCGGTCAATCGGTCAGCCGGCTGGCCGATTATAATCATCTGGCGGCTGAAGTCGATGAGGAGCTCCTGCGCCTGCAAGATCGCCTCGACGCCCTACATGAAGTCAAGCTGGGCCGGGGATGATAAGGCCTCCTTCAGAAACAACTTCGTGTTTTCAGAGATTGGAGATTGGAGATTAAAGTGCTGCAATCTCCAATCTCTAATCTCCATTTGTACCTTTGATCCCCAACACCCGGCTCAAGCCGATAATGGCCAGCAAGCTCAAAATGATGGCCCAGCCCAGGCTAAGCTGAACCCGGATACCCAATGCCAGCCAGCCCAGGCCCAACCCCAGGCCGGCCACGACCGCCAGCCGTTGGAGATGGGGCGGTCGCAAATCGGTCTCCATTATCTCAGGCCGAGCCCGCCGCAGCCGCCGCTCAAAATGATCCAGGTCCCAGGTCGCCAGCGCCGCGACAAGGCTGACCAGCAGCCACCCGGCCGGCCGCTCCTGCCAGACACCGTAACCGGCCGCACCGATAAAAATCACCAGGCCCACTGTAGCGGCTCCCTCGCCGGGGCCATAATGACCGATCAGCCACAACAAGCCCAGGCTCACCCACAGCCAGAGCAGACTAAATTCATAGCCCAGGGCCAGACCTGCCATGGCCAGGATGATGCATCCAGCAGCGAGATGTTTCATAAGCGCTGAAACCGGCTGAGCGCCGCGTGGACCGCCTCTTGAAATGGGATTTCAACCTGCCAATCGAGGACGCGGGCCCCGGCGTGCCTGAGTTTGGCCAGCAGCAGTTCCGCTCCAGCCGGGCCAGACGTGTCGCCAGGGCCGTCTCTTGGGATGGAACCAACCGCTGCTGTTCAAAGGCAATAGGATCAGGGCTGATCACCAGCAGCCGGTAACCACGCGCCCGCAGTTTGACCAATTCGTCCGCGTCGTGCGCCAGCAGCGGGCTGATGAAAACGAGTTGCGAGCGAGCCGGAAACAGGCGCGCCGGCAAATGGGCCAGCTTCTCAAAGACGTGGCCCTCGCCTGGCCTGGCCCGGGCCAGCGCCCGCAAGATTCGCTCGCGCTGAATCTTGCCATAGCCCGGCAGCGTCCAATCGAGCCAGCGCCCGTAGATAAACAAACCAACCCGGTTGCCCGCGTTGAGAAAGGCATCGGCCAGAGCAGCGGTAGCTCGAATTGAATGCTCAAAGAGCGGGCCGGCCGGCGAACGGACATTGCTTTGCTCCCGTGCATCCAGAATCAGGCCCACGTCGGCGATGCGCTCCTGTTCGAACTCGTTGATGTAGATCGTTTCCCAATGGCGGGCCGTGGCCCGGCTGTTGATCCAGCGCAGCGGGTCACCCGGCTGATAGGTTCGCACCCCAAAAAACTCGACGCCCGGCCCGCCTTGATGAGCCGGAATATGACCTGAATAAACCCGGGTCTGCCGGGGACGGATCTCGATGCGCCGCAACCGGACAATGTCGGGCATGATCAAAAACCGGCCGGGCGCTTCCAGCATAACCTGTTTTTTGAACAACCCTAATGTCTCCCCGGTCGTCACACGGATGCCGGGGAATTGATAGATCCCACGTCGACCCCGCACCCTATAGGCCAGCTCGGCCGTGGCCCCGGACGGCAGCGCCGTCATCAAACGGGTCTCTCCCTCGATCATGTCCAGCGACGGCGGCAGCACGTCCTCGATCAAGACTTCGGCCAGATCTGGCCCCTCATTAGTGACGCTGATCTCAACCGCTAATGGCTCACCCGCAAAGAACTGCTCCTCGGCCAAACGGCGGCTGGCCTTGAGCCGGACCTCCCCCGGCTGGTCGAGCAGGCCCAGCCCCAAATAGATCACCAGCGGAATAGCCAGCGCCAGCAGTCCCCCATTCAGGGCAGCCAGGCCGGTCAGGATCAAGCCGTAGATGAGAAAGCTCAGTAATAAGAATCGGTTCATGGCTAAATTGCCAGATTCAACTAAAGCTTAGTTCATGTCATTCTGAGTGACCAAGGGAACGAAGAATCTCCTTATCGTCTTATCTTGCATGAAAGGATTCGGTAATTGACCATGTCATTTTGAACGAAGCGGAGCGGAGTGAAGAATCTCCATTGAACCATTGCTGGCCAAGACTCGAAGGAGATCCTTCGCTCGCTGGGCTCGCTCAGGCCTGTCCTGAGTGCATCCTGAGCCTGACGAAGGGCGAAGTCGAAGGGATGACATGACATTAATTACCGAATCGTCTCTGCATTGCTTTTCCGGCTTTCGAAGGAGATTCTTCGTCGCTTCACTCCTCAGAATGACATAGTTTTGGAATCGTCAACACACCCTGGTACACGGAGGCGTAAATAGGCCGCCGGTTACACCCCCTCGATCCCCTCGCTCGCGGGGGGACTCTTAAAGCCTCCCCCTGCGGGCGGGGGGAGGTTGGAGGGGGGTATCCCTGGGCTTATTTACGCCGCGATGTACTAGATTCCACGCCTCACGTCTCATATTTCATTTCATTCAATGACCGGCACCGCCACATTATCCACAATCGCCGCGATAATATCCCCCGCCGCATTCTGTTTCATCCACAGACCGGGCTCGAGAATGAGTCGATGGACCAGCCCTGGCCCGACGAAGCGTTTGACGTCATCGGGCAAAACGTACTCCCGGCCGCCCAGGGCCGCCCGGGCTCTGGCCAGTTTGAGCAGGGCCAGCGAGCCGCGCGGGCTGGCCCCCACCGCCACCCGCTTGTCCCGGCGGGTGGCCCCGACCAGCTCGACAATATATCGCTCCAGGTCCGGGTGGACAAAGATCGCCTCGACGCTGCGGCGCAGTTCCAGCAAGGTCGATCCGCCGGTGACGCGATTCAGGGTCACCTCGTCGGTCTGGCGCTGCTGGCGACGGCGCAAGATTTCCTGTTCCGCCTCCGGGGTGGGATAGCCGATGGACAGTTTGAGCAGGAACCGGTCAAGCTGGGCTTCGGGCAGGGGAAAGGTGCCTTCATACTCGATGGGATTCTGGGTCGCGATCACCAGAAACGGCTCGGGCAAGGGCATCGTCTCCCCTTCGAGCGTGACCTGGTACTCCTGCATAGCCTCGAGCAGGGCCGACTGCGTTTTGGGCGAAGCGCGATTGATTTCGTCGGCCAGGATGATATTGGCGAAGATCGGCCCCCGGCGCAGCTCGAAGCGATTCTGCGAGCGATCATAGATATAACTGCCGGTGATATCACTCGGCAGCAGATCCGGTGTAAACTGAATACGTTTGAACTCCAGCCCCAAGGCCACAGCAAAGCTCTTGGCGACCAACGTTTTGGCCAGACCGGGATAATCTTCCAGCAGAATGTGCCCTCCGGCCAGCACCGCCACCATGATATTTTCCAGCAGCGGTCGCTTGTCCACAATCGCCCGCTCCACCTCGGCCATCACCGAGTTCCCCACATTGGCTACGTCAGTTGGTGTCTGAGTCATGGTTGTCCTTGATCAGTTCCTTGGAAGATCGCTACGATCAGGGGAGCAAGGTAACAGGTGTAGCAGGGTAACAGCTATACCAAGCGCACGTTGAATTTTTCTGATTTTACCGCAGAGACGCCGAGTTCGCAGAGGTTTTTATGGCTTTTCTCAGCGTTCTCTGCGACTCTGCGGTGATAAAGCCGTTGGTCGAGCGGAAATTTTAGCATGCGCTTAGTATAACTGTTGAGCTTGCTACATGCTACTCTGCTCCTTTGCTACCCTGCTCCCCTGCTACTTTGAAGCTGTTTCATTCCAGTTGTTTCTCCAAAAAATCGACCAGCCGCTCCGGCTCCAGATCGAGCGGCGAGCCGGTGGAACCCGGCCCGGCGGAGGGCGGCAGGTCGGATAAATAGCTAAACGAACTCAGGCTGGCCAGCAGATAGGCGGCCACGTCCGGAGGCAGATCCAGTTGGCCCTCTATCAAGCGCTGCTGAGTCTGCTTGACCGTCAGGTGTTCCTGGTGAGCTGCGATGGCCAGGGCCAGTTGGCGCAGGCTTCGAGCGAGCTGCCACTGATAATAAGGTTCCTGGCGGGCACCCTCAAGTAATTTAAACCAGGTTTCAATCCGCTCCTGGCGCCGCTCCGGGGCGACCCGCCGGGACCAGCGCAGCGGGGGCGGCTGTTTGACCATGGAACGGATCACGATCAGCGCGGCCAGGGCAAT
>Ga0302046_10005964_pt1 | contig 10682 bp, 8 predicted proteins | sample RVTome_11_FD_200261 | JGI IMG/M metagenome (GOLD analysis project Ga0302046, IMG submission 200261) | Soil microbial communities from uranium-contaminated site in the Upper Colorado River Basin, Wyoming, United States - RVT147D111 (version 2) ... | reverse complement strand
ACGCCTGGGCCTCGATCATCAGCGAGCACGACCAATACTCGGTGCGCGAGTTTCTTGAACTGCAGGGTTGGTCGGAGAGCGCCATTGAATTGTTCGGCCTGCTGGCCAACTACGAAGCGCTGATGAACTCGTCGTTCCTCGAGCTGCTCCGAGAGGAGTTGGGCGGGTTCTACCGGGACTTGGTCTACCTGGATGGTGGCATGGACCAGCTACCTCGTTCCTTCCTGCCTTCGGTTGGTGACCGCATTCGTTACGGCGCCCGCATGGTCGCCATCGACCAATCCAACCAGGGAGTGACCATCCACTGCCGCAACGAGAGCGGCCGCTTCTCGGTGCAAGCCGACTATGGCATCCTGACCGTGCCCTTCCCCGTGCTGCGTCATGTTGAGGTTCTGCAGCCCTTCTCGCGCGCCAAACAGCGCGCTATCCGCCAACTGCACTACGATGCCTCGGCCAAGGTATTCCTGCAGGCCGGTCGCCGCTTCTGGGAAGATGATGACGGAATCATCGGTGGCGGCAGCGTCACCGACCTGGCCATCCGCAATTTGTATTACCCGGACCACGGCCGCTCGACCGGCCGCGGCGTGCTGTTGGCCAGTTACACCTGGTCGGAGGACGCCCAGCGTTGGGGATCGCTGCCCGAGCATGAGCGGTTGACCCAGGCCATCGAAAACGTGGCCGAAATCCATCCTCAAATCAAGGACTCGTTCGAAGCCGGCGCCTCCAAGATGTGGCACGACGACGAGTTTGCCGGCGGCGCCTTCGCTTTGTTCGACCCGGGCCAGCAATCGCTGCTCCACGCCGCCGTAATGCAGCCCGAAGGGCGCATCCACTTTGCCGGGGAACATACCTCGCTGGCCCATGCCTGGATCCAGGGGGCCATCGAATCGGGCCTACGCGCCGCGCACGAAATCCACCAGCGCTCAGCCTGAGCCGCCGCGGCATCTTGGCGATACTTGACTTGCCTTGGTGTCAACACAAAGGCACAAAGGAAGATCGAAGACACAAAACAAGAATTGTCAGAGCTGCTCGTCGTCTCCTTTTCCTTCTTTGAGTCTTTGTGTTATCGCGCTTGCGGTCTTCGGCTTGCCGCCACGATGTTAGAATCCCCCGTCCGCCACTGCCGGGGGTGTTTGTGCGCCTGACAACGACGATCACCGCCGCTTTGCTGGCCAGTGTCCTGACCGGCGGCTGCGCCGGCCTGCTGCCACCAACCAATACACCGACCGCGCCTGACACCCCGCGGCCGAGCGCAACGCCTCGGACGCAAGCCGCAGCTCCGACCCCACTGCGCCTCGACCCCGCAGTCGTCGAACAGATGGAAGAGATTGAGAATCAAGTGCAGGCGCTGCGCGGCCTGCGCCCATCCCAACCGTTCGAGCGCCATCTGGTGACCGCCGGCGACCTTGCCGGGCTGATCGAGCAAGATCTGCTCGCCGCCTACTCGCCGGATCAGGCAGCCGATGACTCTCGGTTGCTGGCACTGCTCGGATTGGTCGAGCCTGGTTTCGACCTGTGGGGCCTGGCAACTGCCCTCTATGCTGAGCAGGTGGCCGGCTTCTACGACGACGATGCCGGGGTCATGTACGCAGTGGCCGGGTCCGGCTTTGGCGGGCCCGCCCGCCTGACCTACGCCCACGAGTACGTTCACGCGTTGCAGGATCAGGCCTTTGATTTCGACCTCGAGCTGCGCCTCAGCCCGGCTGGTTGCGAGGACGATGGGCTGCGCTGCCTTGCACTCCAGTCGCTGATCGAAGGCGACGCCAGCCTGGTCGAGGAGCAATGGCTGCGCACCTACGCAACCGAGGCCGATATCGAGCAGTTGCTCACTTTCTATGGAGTGTTTGAAAGCCCTGTCTTCGACAGCATGCCGCCCGCGCTGCAGGAGCGGTTTCTCTTCCCGTATGAGCAAGGGCTGGCGTTTGTTCGCTGGGTTCACCGGCAAGGTGGCTGGGCCCAAGTCGATCAGGTCTACCAGCAACCACCGCTCTCCGACGAGAATATTCTGCATCCGGTCGGATATCGTCAGGACCTGCCCGTTGCTCTTTCCGTTCCCGCGCTGGAGGCCACCCTGCTGGGTGGCGGTTGGCGCACGCTCGATTCGGGAAGTCTGGGCGAGTTTGATTTCCGCTTGGTGCTGGCCGAGGCGTTGGAACCCGACCGGGCCGTGCTGGCCTCCGAGGGTTGGGGTGGGGATACCTACCAGGCCTTTTACAACGATGGTCAGGACCATGGTGCGCTATTGATCGTCCAGATCTGGGATACCATCCGCGACTCCCAGGATGCATTCCTCGCCTGGCGCGATTACAACGACCAGCGGTTTGGTGAGCATCAACTGGTCGAGGGTGTCTATCTGTGGCCAACCGACGGCGCCTTCGCTCAATTGGAGCGGGCCTCCAACCAGACGTTGTGGCTGCTTGGGCCGGACGCCTCCAGCGTCGAGGCAATGCGTGGCGCCTTGACCTTCCCGGCAGCCAAGCAATGACCATGCCCTTCGAGCCGGAGCGCGTGCGGGCGCTCTTGTTCGACATCGACGGCACGCTGGCCGACAGCGACAACGAGGCCGTCGAAGTGCTGGCCAAACTGCTCTCGCCCCTTGGTCATCTCCTGCCCCAAGTTGATCTGCCGATCCTCGCCCGCCGCCTGGTGATGGCTGTCGAAGGCCCGCTGAATTTGGCTTATGTCCTGGCCGACCGGCTGGCCCTCGACGAACTGGCGAGCTGGCTAGGGCGTCTGCTGCCGCGACGCAGGCGTCTTCCGGAGAAGGCGAATTTGATCCCGGGCGTGGGTCCAATGCTCGACCGGGCGCGCCGGCAATTCAAGCTGGCCGTGGTTACCGCCCGCGGCGAGCGCGGCTCCTACCGCTTTCTTCGGGCCGCTGGCCTCGATGGGGCCTTCGATGCCATCGTCACCAACAACTCGACCTGGCGGGGCAAACCCCACCCGGCGCCTGTTCTGCTGGCCGCCAATGCTCTCGGGGTTCCCCCCGCTGCCTGCTTGATGGTCGGCGATACCACACTCGACGTGCGGGCCGGCGTTGCCGCCGGTGCTCAGACGGTCGGTGTCTTGTGCGGTTTCGGCGAGCAACACGAACTCGAGCGCGCCGGCGCCCATTTGGTGCTCGACAGCACCGCTGACCTCCTCGACCATCTCATCATCTGAGGCGCACCGCCCTGCACGGTCCCCGGCCGAGGGCGCGAGACTGGGGGCACAGGGAGGCTGATGCTGATTCGGCTGCTGGCCGTCCTCGAGATCGTCTTGATCGCCCTTGGCCTGGCGTTAACCGGCTCCGGCTACTGGCGCCAGGTGTATTGGCTGGCCAGCGCTGGAATCCTGGCGCTGGGCGCCGGCACCGCCATCGGCGGGCTGGAGACCAATGCTCACCCGCCGCATCGGCCATTGCAAAGCGTCCGTAATGCAACCGGCCTGTTGTGGGCTCTACAATGGTTGGCAATGAAGCAAGTGTGTTCGCCGCCCAGCGCGGCCACGGGAGAGTAGACCACGGCTATCTCTCTGCGGCAGGACGAATCCGGTCAGACGACCGTCATTGTGCTCCTGTTGGTCTTGGTTTTCCTTGTGATCGCCGCCTTCTCGGTCGACGGCATGCGCCTGTTTGTTGAGCGCCGCGGCGCCCAAAGCGCGGCCGATGCCGCTGCCCTAGCCGCCGCCCTGTCGATCTGCGAGGGTGCTGATCCAAGCGCAGCCGCGCTGGCGCGGGCGGCGGACAATGGGTTCCTCAACGATGGTGTCAGCAACGAAGTCGTCGTTGCCTATCCGCCGCTCGACGGTCCCTACGCTGGCGACGATTCTTACGTCTCCGTTGATATCACCGCCCACGTCAGCGGCAGCCTGATCCGGCTGGTCTATACCGGCCCGCTGGTCACAACGGCCCGTGCCGTCGCCTACTGCAACCTTCACGAAATTGGCAGCCAGAGCGCCCTGTTCGCCGGGTCCAACAGCTGCCAGAACTCGCTCGAGTGGAGCAGCAGCCAGACCATCGTCATCGGTGGCGTCCACAGCAACCATGACATCCGCATCGGCGGACAACAGAGCCGAATCGAGGGTGCTGCCACCTACGTAACCGACCTGCAGTCGCCCCCCGGTCAGGTGACCTATTTGCCTGCCCCGCCGGCCAACCCGGTGCAGGTGCCGGCCCAACCCTACCCGGTCGCGTTGGAAACGTGGCTCTATGCCCCCGGCGGACCCCAGGCCGTCACCGCCGAGACGGCCGGCCGCTACTACAGCCGCCAAGGAGACATTGACCTCGGCTGGCTCGAGAGCCAGGGTCTCTACAACCCCTCAACCAACAGCCTAGAGGCTGGGCTGTACTATGCCAGCGGCTCGATTGATCTGAACAGCAATCGGTTGCTCGGCGAAGGGGTGACTCTCGTCGCCCGCGACCGGATCACGCTGAGCGGATCGAGTCACTACCTCTATCCGTACCTCGACGGCTTGCTGGCTTTCAGCGATGCCCAGCGCAGCGGCGGCTCGCAATGCAACACGCCCATCATCCGCTTGTCGGGCAGCCAGCACGTTTGGTACGGACTGCTGTTCGCCCCTGCCGGGCAGATTTCGATCTCGGGTGCGTCCAACCTGGCCATCAGCGGCAGCCTGATCGGCAACACCATAAGCCTGTCCGGCTCCGAAATCAGCATCGCTTTCGAGCCAGCCTACCTCTCTCCGCGCCCGCCCACGGTCGGCCTGGCCGAATAACACAACCTGTGCGTCTCGCCGTGGTTGCCGTCGGCTCTTACCTGACGTAGCATGTGGGTGGGAGAGCGGGGACAATGGAACCTGGCGGGCCAAATCACAAGCTCGATCCCAAGATCCGTATGGAGTCCAATGGCGACGAGGTCGTCAATGCTCTGCGCGCCGAGCGCTCGGCCTCGATCGCCGTCAACCAACAATCGCTGCTGGCCGAGGTCCCCAATCTGCTCGACCCGCAGCGCCCGATTGCCGCCCCGCAGAAGGCGCCGCGTCGCAAGGACATGGGCTCGCTGACCGCCCCGCCTGAGACGATCTCAACCAGCACTTTTGTTGTGCTGCGCCAGGACAGCGACCGGCTGCCGGAGGCCTTGCGCAAGCCCCCGCCGGGTGCGCCCAAACCCTTCCGCCAGGAACACCTGGTCACGGCCGCCGTCCGTCTGAGCGATCTGTCGGCCTTACGCGACGACCCCGATGTTATCGCCGTCGAAACGGCCGAGCCGATCCAATTCTCGCCACCGTTAGCGGTGGCCGCCGTCAACGCGCCGCCCACACCCGAGTCGCGTTGGCCCGACGGCCAGCCCTTGGACGCCGGCCCTCAGCAGATATTGCTTGGCATCATCGATGTCCAGGGCTTCGATTTTGGTCACCCCGATTTCTTGACCGACGATGGCCAGCCTCGCTTCCTGGCGATCTGGGACCAGGGCGGCAACACACGCCCGGGCCCGGCGCCTTTTGGCTACGGCGCCGAAATTCGCCGCGAGCACATACAGGCGGCCCTGGCCGGCAGCCGCGAGGCCGGGCTGCCGGCAACCGAACTCGAACCTCAGTCGCAAATGATTGCCTCGTCCCATGCCACCCACGTGACCAGCATTGCCGGCGGCAACCTCGGCGTCTGTCCACAGGCCTTGCTCGCCGGTGTGCTTGTATCTCTGCCAGCGGAGGACCAGGATCGCCGCAGGTCCTTCTATGACTCGACTCGGTTGGCGCACGCTGTTGAGTACCTGCTCAGTCTCGGTCGGGCCCACGGGCTGCCCGTCTCGATCAATATCTCGCTTGGCACCAACGGGCATGCCCATGACGCCAGCAGCGCCACCAGCCGGTGGATTGACTATGCCTTGGCGACTCCGGGGCGGTCGGTGTGCGTCGCCGCCGGCAACGCCGGCCAACAGGCGCCGGCCAATCCCGGCGACTGGGGTTTTGTCTTGGGCCGCATTCACACCAGCGGGCAGCTGGTGCAAGATGGAGAGCCGCATAGCCTCGAGTGGGTAGTAGTCGGCGATGGCATTGCCGACGTGTCCGAGAACGAACTTGAAATCTGGTACAGCCCGCAGGACCGGTTGGCCGTCGAGGTCAAAGCGCCGGATGGGGATTGGATCGGGCCCTTTCTGGCGGGCGAGTACCTCGAAAACCACTTGCTCGACAATGGAACGGTGCTGAGCCTGTACCACGAACCCTATGCCCCGCCCAACGGTCATCACTACCTCGCCTGCTACCTGAGCCCCTTCTTTTCGCCCGGCAATGTGGTCGGCGTCCGGGCCGGCACCTGGCGAGTGCGCCTGACACCCCTCGACATACGCGATGGCAGCTACCACGGCTGGATCGAGCGCGACGACCCTCGCCGTTTGGGCCGATTGGGCATGCAGGAGGCCTGGGCCTTCCCCTCCTTCTTCACAGAGACGGTCAATGTTGACCAGAGCTCGGTCAGCTCATTGGCCTGCGGCCAACACATCGTCGCCGTTGCCAATCTGGATGCCGGTGCCGGCAAGATACACCTGACCAGCAGCCAGGGGCCAACCCGCGACGGCCGCTTCAAGCCCGAGGTGGCCGCTCCCGGGACCAACATTGTCGCGGCCAACGGCTTTGCACCTGGCGAACCGTGGGTTTCGATGACCGGAACCAGTATGGCCAGCCCGATGGTCGCCGGTTTGATCGGTCTGATGCTCTCGCACGATCCCAGCCTGACGGCGGCGCAAATCATTGGCATCCTTCGCCGCACGGCGCGCCCACTACCGAGCGACAGCTTTGCCTGGCGGGACGACAGTGGCTTCGGTCAGCTCGACCCGGTAGCCTGTGTCGAAGAGGCCAAACTCGTCCGGCTGCGTCAGGAGCGCCAGCTGCCGTGAACGTCGAAGCCTTCCGCGCCGACAAGGGCGATTGCCTGCTCCTGACCGGCGACAGCGGCGAGCACGTGCTGATCGATGGGGGCATGCGCCACTCCTACCGTGACCACGTGGCCCCGGCATTGGCCGGGCTGGCCGAGGCCGGCGTCGAGCTCGACCTGGTCTGCGTCTCCCATATTGACCAGGACCATATCGCCGGCGTTCTGCGCATGATGGACGACACGCTCGATTGGCGGGTGTTCGATTTCCAACGGGGCCAGGGAAACAACCACTTTCCCCAACCCGATTCGCCGCGTCCGCCGCAAGTGCGCGCCCTGTGGCATAACACGTTCTCCGACCTCACCGGGGAAAACAGCGGCCCGATTGAACAGCAGTTGGTGGCCAATCTGCGCTTGCTCCACCTGAATGAACAGATCCTGCCCGAAGCCATAGCCCGCCATGCTGGATCCACCACCGATTTGGTCAACAGCATTCGCGAAGGCATCCTGCTGTCGAAGCGGGTCGGATCGGATCAACTGGGCATCCCGGTCAACGAGCCAACCAACGGTGGCGTCATGTTGGCCCCGGCGGCGACCGCACCCCCGCTCCAGGTGGGTAACCTGTCCTTCTTCGTGCTTGGCCCATTCCCCGAGGACCTGACCAGCTTGCGCCAGGAATGGAATGACTGGCTGGAGGCGAACCTCGACGCACTGGAAACCATCCGCCGCCAGGCGGAAGACGATGCCGAGAATCTGCCGATGGACGAGGGGCAGTTGGTGTTGAGCTCGCTATTGTCCCTGGCCAATGAACTTGGAGACCGCGGCATGGTCACTACGCCCAACCTGGCGTCGCTGATGTTCCTGGCCGAAGGTGAAGGGCACAGCCTGCTGCTGACCGGCGACGGCCACGCCGATGACGTTTTGCGCGGGCTGCAGGCGCAGGGGAAGCTGGATGACCAGGGGCGCATCCACGTCGATGTGCTCAAGGTCCAACACCATGGATCCGAGCACAACGTGCATGCCGACTTCTGTCGGCGGGTCACGGCCGACCATTACTTGTTCTGCGCCAATGGCGCCCACGAAAATCCGGATTTGCGCGTCGTCGAGTTGATCCTTGAGACCCGGCTAGGGCCAAACGCCGCCGGCCCCGATCGCGCTTTTTGGTTCTGGTTCACCAGCAGTGCGCAGTTGGAGACTTCCGAAGCGCGGCGCCACCACATGGAGCAAGTGCGCCGGCTGGTCGACCACGCCGCACGGCGCAGCGGCACTCCTCGCCGGCTGCGTTATCGCTTTCTTACGCGCGGTTCAAGCTTGTCGATTGAACTCTAGCCGAGGGAAAGAGCGATAAAACGCGGTCTCTAAGAAAAGGCAAGATTCAAAGGAAGCTCTCCACAGAATTCCTCTTCGGGTCAATGTGCTTCCTTCGTGCCCTCGTGTTGAATCCTTAGAAGCCGAAGGCCCGCAGGGCGAATGGCGGCACCCAGAAACCGCCCAGTCCGAGCAAGGAGGCAGCCATCGAGCTTAGGAAGATTAGTCCCCCAAAGGCCATCAGTGCGTAATCACGCGGCCGGTAGCGCAGCTCAATCAGCCAGGTGCGCGGCCCGGTACCAAAGGCGCGCAGATCCATGGCGTCAATGATGTCTTCGCTGCCGACCAACGCATGCACGGTCACCGGCACCACCAACGGCGCCAGCTTTCGCACCTGCGTGACCAAGCCGCCTTCAAGCTTTTCTAACTCATAGCCCCGTGCCTTCTGGGCGTCGAGCGTAAGTTGGAAGTCCTGGCCAAAGGTCGGGATGAAACGCATCGTCAGGTCCATGGCGTAGGCTATTTTGTCGGGCAGGCCCAGCCGTCGAAAGGCCACGCCGTAGTGGGCCGGGTTGAGACTATAGGGAATCAGGATCGTCATGGAGGCCAGGCTGAAAACCCGGATCATCTGACTCAGGGCGAACACTGCGCGCTCGACGGTAATCTCGAGCGACGGACGCCAGCCGAACAGCGTGAACGGAGCGCGCAGCGTGCGGATCACATGTTCCTGCTCGTAGACCTCAATGCCGCCGCGCCCGGTCAGAAACGTCAGGAACGCGAAGAACATGATGAAGCCGCCGATGAACAACCAGGCGCGCCGCGATTCTCGCCAGCGCACACCCGAGGTGAAAACAACGATCAGGGCGATCAACAGGAAGCCGGTCAACACCCGTAGGTCCCAGAAGAACAGGGTGGAGGCGATGAAACAGGCGTAGAAGATGATCCAGGCTGTAGGGTCGAACGCCTGGATCAGCGAGCGCCGGTCTTTGTAGCGCCAGGTGACAAGCATGCTCGAGCGGTCTGGCGGGGGGCCGGCCGCGGCCGGCCCCCCGCCGATGAGTGATGGCTAGCGGCCGGTTTGCCGCTGGAGCGACTGCCAGGCGCGCACCAAGATCGGCACGAGGATGGCAGCGAAGATCATGTTGGGCCCTGCCGCCGGCAGGAATTCGCCGACGATGGCCACCTCCGGCGTGAAGCCGTTGATCCAGATGTCAGAGATGGCGGCGAAGCCGATGCCGATGAGGTTGCCCAGCATCGCCCAGGTGACGGCGGCGGCAATATCGGCATCGTCGCGGAACAAGTAGCGCACCAGCACGACCAGCACCAGGCCGATGACGGCTGACAGGCCGGCAAAGACCGAGATGGTGGCATCGCCGAAGATGCCCGCCTCGACATCGAAGAACATCATGTTGGACAACGACGGATTGAGGATCCAGAACACGGTGGCCAGGCCGGCCAGGACGGCGCTGGCGATCAACACGTTGTTCAGGCCGCGGCGTTTGTCGTCATACAGCATCGCCAGGCCGGCGATCAAACCAACCAGCCCATTGCCCACGCTCCATTGCGGGGACAGGCCGAACCCGGTTAGGGCATCGCCAAACATGTTGCCGACGGCGCCGGTGAAGAACCCGACCACCGGGCCGAAGACGTAGCCGAAGAACATGGGGATGGCGATCGCCGGGCGTAGTGAAACCTGGCTGACCGACGGTACGGCGAAGACCGTGCCATTGAACAGATAGGAAAACACTGCGTACAGTGCCGCACCGATGGCCATGTAGACAACTTGCCGGGTGCCTATTACCCAGGCGTCATTGTCGCGGGTCAGCCAGTAGATCGCGAACACGATCAGCATGCCAACGCCGACGAAGACGTAGCGCAGCGTAGCCGTCTCGTCGAGCTGCAGGTCGGGGTTCATTTGCCCACCGATCCAGATGATCAGTGCGAAAAAGACAACAACCCCCAGCAAGGCGCCGATCACGGACATAAGTCTGGAACCACTCATGATTACCTCCTCCAGTTCGTAGGTGGAACTTGGTTTTGTGGCGGCTGCGTGCCGCTAGGCGGCCAAGTGGGCCAGCCGCTCGGCGCGCATGAAGCGCTCCGTCGGCCCGAGCCGCGCCAGGTTTGCCTCCAGCAGGGAGGTTGGAATCATCCGGTAATTGCGCAAGCGATCTCGATCCCGCAGCACTTGCTCCGGGGGTCCATCCGCCACCAGTTCGCCATTGGCCATCAGCAGGACACGCGTTGCGTAGATGAGCGCCAGGTCAAGATCATGGGTGATGAAGAGAACTGCCTCGAAACCAGGGGTCTCCAAAATCGAATCCATGAAAGACATATAGTTCTGATAATCCTGACCGGCGGTTGGTTCATCCATAACCAGGATGCTTGACCGCATCGCCAGGATGGCAGCAATGCTGACGCGCTTGCGCTGGCCAAACGACAGTGACAGCGGTGGATCCGCTTCCATGCCGGAGAGATTCATTACATCGAGCGCATAGGCAACCTCCTCTTGCCGCTGTTCTTCGGAATGGCCCAGATTGCGCGGGCCGAACTCCAACTCTTCGCGCAC
>Ga0302046_10005962_pt1 | contig 10683 bp, 9 predicted proteins | sample RVTome_11_FD_200261 | JGI IMG/M metagenome (GOLD analysis project Ga0302046, IMG submission 200261) | Soil microbial communities from uranium-contaminated site in the Upper Colorado River Basin, Wyoming, United States - RVT147D111 (version 2) ... | reverse complement strand
GGCCGTCCTCGCGAAGTCGGGAGTCATCCCACCGGTCGGCGAGGGATCCCGCATCCCGGCGTTCGGGCAGGTCTTCGCGGTCATCGGCGATGAACAGTCGATCTCGGCGTCGCTCTCGACGTTCGGTGCGCAGGCCCGGAACCTGGCCGAGATCCTCGAGCGCTCCACGCGGGACGATCTCGTGCTGATCGATGAGATCGGGAGCGCGACCGATCCGGCCGAGGGAGGGGCGCTCGCGGCGGCCATCCTCGCGGCTCTCGCGGACAGGGTACGCCTGACGGTGGCGACCACCCACCTCGGCGACCTGAAGGGGCTCGCTGCGGAACGCCCATCGACTGTCAACGCCTCGCTCCAGTTCGATGCCGAGCGGCTGGAGCCGACATACCGTCTCGAGCGGGATCGGCCCGGTCGGAGCTACGCCCTGGAGATCGCCGGTCGGCTCGGCATCCCCGCTGGGGTGCTCGACGACGCGCGCAGCCGGCTGGACCAGGAGCACCGGGCGGTGGACGACGTGCTCGCGACGCTCGAGCGGGACCAGCAGATCCTCGATCGCGAGCGGGTGGAGCTCTCGGCGCGTGTCGACGCGGTCGCACGCCGCGAGACATCGGCAGCGCGGCGGGCCGAGGAGGTCGAAAGAAAGGAACTCGAGCTCGCGCGCGAACGGGGCAGGGCGCTTGAGGAAACGCTCCTCGAGGGCCGAACCCGGATCGAAGAGACGATCACGCGGCTGGAGACCGAGTGGCGCGGAGCCGATGAGCCGGCCCGCCGCTCGGCGAAGCGCGCGGCGCGAGGCGAGATCGAGCGGTCGCTTCGCGAGACGCGGCGCAGGGCCGAAACGGGCCGGGAGGTCGCCCCCGCCACCGGTGAGGCGCTGGCCGCCGGTGATGAGGTGCGGTGGGCCGAGTCCGGCAGAACGGGACGGCTCGTGGAACTCAGGGGCGGCCGGGGCGTGGTCGAGGTGGACGGCTTGCGCCTGACGGTGCCGGCCGCGGACCTCCGGGCCGCCGGCCCCGCCCCCGAAGCCCCCGCGACCGCCAGCCCTCCCGCGACGCTCGCACGGCTTCCCGAGCTCGAGATGCGGACCGAGGTGGACCTGCGCGGTCTCCGCGCGGAGGAGGTGGAGGCCGTCCTGGTACCGGCGCTCGACGCGGCGATCGTGGCGGAGATTCCGTGGCTTCGTATCATCCATGGCAAGGGGACCGGTGCATTGCGGAGCGTGGTGGAGGCATTGCTCGGGGCCGACCCGAGGGTCGAATCGTTTCGGGCCGGAGACGCGCGTGAGGGAGGCACCGGGGTAACGGTGGTGGAGTTCGAATGATGTCGGTCGGCGGATGGTGAGCGACCACCTCGTGGAGGAGATCCGCGCGCGCGCGGATCTCGTCGAGCTGGTGGGGGAATACGTGTCGCTCAAGCGGACGGGCAAGAGCTACCGTGGACCATGCCCTCTCCACGGCGGCGATGGGCCGAACTTCGCGGTGGACCCGGATCGGGGCATCTTCAAGTGCTTCGTGTGCGGCGAGGGCGGCGACGTGTTCGGCTTCCTCATGAAGCACCTGGGTCTCGAATTCCCGGAGGCCGTGCGACAGATGGGAGCGCGGGTGGGGATCGAGGTGCCTGAGCGCGACGAGCGAAAGGAGGATCCGCACGCGGGGCTGCGAGAGGCGGCCGCGTTCGCCGCGGAGTGGTTCGAGTCGCGGCTCGCGAGCCCGGCCGGGTCGGCGGCGCGTGCCTACCTTTCCTCTCGCGGAATCGATGACGACGTGGCGCGCCAGTTCCGACTCGGGTATGCGCCGGACGAGTGGAGGGCGTTCCGGGAGGCGGCCACCGCACACGGACTGGCGGAAGGCCCCCTCCTCGAGCTGGGGCTGCTCGCCACCAGCGAGCGGGCGGAAGAGCCCTACGATCGCTTCCGGGGTCGGTTGATGTTCACCATCCTCGATCTCCGCGATCGCCCCATCGGGTTCGGAGCGCGGCTGTTGGAAGAACGGGCCCGCGCGCCTAAATACCTCAACTCGCCCGAGTCCCCCATCTTCCACAAGAGGGAGGAGCTCTACGGATTGAACTGGGCGAGGCACCAGATCCGACGCGAAGGATTCGCGGCGCTGGTGGAGGGATTCACCGACGTCATCTCGCTTCACCGAGCGGGTGTCGGGGTCGCGGTGGCAGGTCTCGGAACGTCCTTCACGCGCGAGCAGGCGGTGCGGATCGGGCGGTACGCCGAGCGTGTTTTTTTGCTCTACGACAGTGATAGGGCCGGGCTCCGTGCGACCTTCCGGACCGGCGATGTCCTCCTTGCGGCCGATGTCCACCCACTGGTGGTGACGCTCCCCGCCGGCGAGGATCCGGACTCCGTCGCCCGTTCCGATGGCCCCGGGGCCATCCGCGCCCTCCTCGACGATGCGGTCGACGTGCTCGAGCGCAAGATCCAGATCCTCGCCAACGAGGGTTACCTGGGAACTGTCGAGGGACGGCGCCGCGCCGTAGACGGCCTGCTCAGCACGTTGCGGGCCGTTCGCGACCCCGCGTTGCGCGACATCTACCTGGACAGGGCGGCGGAGGGGCTCGGGGTGCGGCGCGACACGCTAGTTCACGAGATCGCCCGAACGGATCGCACCCGGATCGAGGCTCCGCGGGAGGACGCACGGGGACGCCCGGATCCGGGCCGACCGCGCGCCATGGCCGTCGTGGACCGGGCCGAGCACGACCTTTCGCTGCTCCTCGCACGGGACCCGCAACTCCTCGCCCGGGCCCTCCGGCTCGGGCTGACGGGAGACCACTTCTCGGCCGGCCCGGGCCGTGAGATGTTCGAGCACCTGGAGCGACAGTTCGCAGCCGGGACGGACGTGGATTGGTCGCGCATGGGAGCCGAGGCCCGCGAGCTGGTGACCGGGCTTCTCGACGACCCCGTGGACCTGGGAGATCCGGACGAGATCTTCGAGGCGGCCAGCCGTCGACTGTTGTTTCGATCTCACCGGGGCCGGCTGCGCGAGATCGATCGTGAGCTGAAACTTGCGGATTCGGCGCAGCAGCGTCGATTGTTGGTCGAGAAACAGACGCTGGCCGCCGAGATGCGCGAGGCGGGAGAGGCAGCGGCTTTTATGCCGAATCTGTTTGAAGAGAGGGACGCGAACGGTCAGGGGACGATCCCCGCCGGCTCGCGATCACGCTGACGATCGAAGAGGAGAGAGAATGGAAGCGACCGATACCGTAGGAGAACTTCTCAATCTCCAGGAGATCGACTCGGAGATCCTCCGGATCAAGGCGGAGCTCGGAGTCCTCGCGGAGGAGATCGCCATTCTGACCACCGCGGCAGAGGAATCGGAGACGCGAGCCGCCGCGCTGAACAAGGACAAGGAGGCCGCCGAAGAGCGGGTGCGGCGATTCCAGCGCTCCGTGCAGGCCGGTAGAGCCACCCTGAAGCGCCTCGAAGCCCGGTCGGCCGAGGTGACGAACATGCAGCAGCACTTCGCGGTCCGAACCGAGACCGACACCGCCCGCCGAAACCTGCGCGTCGCGGAAGACGAGGCCCTCGACGCGATGCAGGATGTCGAAACGATCTCCGGGAAGCTGGCCGCGACCGAAGCGTCGCTCGCAGAGGCGCGCTCACGGCTCGAGACCCGAACGACCGAGATCGACGCCGCGAGGTCCGTGCTCGAAGCCCGACTCGCCGAGCATGGGGCCAACCGGCGGAGTCAGGAGCAGCGCCTCGATCGAAAGTCCCTGCAGCTGTATCAGTCCGTCAGTGGCGGGAGAAGGATGTCGGCGCTGGCATCGCTCACGGTCGATGGCGTCTGCGGGGGGTGCTACACGGCGGTGCCGATCCAACGGCAGTCCGACATACGCGCCCGGCGCAGGCTCGCCGTCTGTGAGGGGTGTGGCGTGATTCTGTACGCAGACGATTCCACACCCTGAGGTCGAGGTGGGTACCGGGGTGGAAGCCCGGAGCCCGGCGAGAAGCGAGTGGCGCGAGCCGGATCCCGTCTCCGCGCACGACACGCACGCGCTGCGGGAGTTCACCCGACTCCCCCGATCCATCTGCGAGCTTCTGGCCCGACGCGGCTTCACTCCATCGCCGGACGTGGCCCGTTTTCTCCGCCCCACTCTCCGCGATCTCCACCAACCCACCGACCTTCCCGACCTGAGTGCGGGTGTGGCCAGGATCGAGCTCGCGATTCGATCCGGCGAATCTATCCTCGTGCACGGCGACTATGATGTGGATGGGATGTCGGGAGCCGCCCTCCTGACCCGTGCGTTCAGGGATCTCGGGGCGGACGTCCAGCCGTTCGTGCCCCACCGGGCGCGAGACGGATACGACCTGGGGAGGACGGGGCTCGAGCTCGCGAGCCGGCGGGGCGTCTCTCTCGTGGTGACCGCGGACTGCGGCACGACGGCGCTCGAAACGATCGAGCTGGCGGGGCGACGCGGGATAGACGTGGTCGTCACGGATCACCACCGGCCGGGAGAGACGCTGCCGGGCGCTTGCGCGGTGATCAACCCGGGCCGGGTCGACAGCCGGTACCCATTCCCGCATCTATCCGGAGTTGGAGTGGCGTTCAAATTGGTACAGGAGCTCCTTACCCGACAACGAGTTGACGCAGGTAGAATAAACCAGCATATCGACCTTGTCGCGCTCGGGACGATCGCCGATCAGGTTCCGCTCGTCGGGGAGAACCGGATCCTGGCCCGGGTGGGCCTCAAGGTGCTCGACCGCTCCAGAAAACCCGGACTCCGGGCGCTCATGCGGGAGGCGAACGTCGGACGATGGGCGGCCGCCCGTTCGACCGACGTGGCGTACCGGATCGCGCCCAGGCTGAACTCGGCGGGCCGGATCGGCGAGCCGATGGATGGTGTGCGGCTGCTCACGACGAACGACGTCTCCGAGGGCCAGAGACTCGCGAGCCAGGTCGGCGCGCAGAACGCCGAGCGGCGCGAGCTCGACCGCGAGCTATTGGAGGTAGTCCGACTCGAAGTGAGGCGCACGTTCGAGCCGAATCGGGATCGGGCGATCGTGGTGTGGGGAGAGGGCTGGCACCCGGGTGTGCTGGGCATCGTGGCCTCGCGTCTCGTGGATGAGCTTCACCGCCCGGTCGCGTTGATCTCCCTCGATGGCGATTCGGGGCGTGGATCGGCCCGATCGGTCGCCGGGTTCCATCTGTTCGAGGCGTTGAAGGCGTGTGCCGGCTCGCTCGAGCGGTTCGGCGGCCACGCGATGGCGGCCGGATTCGACGCGCGGCGCGATCGGCTCCCGGAGCTCCGCCGACGGCTGCTCGAGGTCGCGCGCCTCGAGATCGCCGACACTGGCATGGACCCTCGGCTGGAGGTCGATCTCGAGATCGCGCTGTCGGAAGTCGACTCGAGCTTCGCACGGGCGTTCGGGCACCTCGAGCCGTTCGGAGCGCAGAATCCGGCGCCACGGATCGTGGCGAGGCGTGTCAAGCTGCGGGACGTGGAGCCCGTGGGTGCCGACGCCTCTCACCTTCGCTTCCACATGGCGCAGGGGACGGCCTCGCTCGAGGCGATCGCGTTCGGGTTCGGCGACCGGCGCGCCGAGCTCGCCGACGGGTCGCCGCGCGACGTGGTGTTCGAGCTCCACATCGATGTGAGTCCGAGGGGGCTTCGTCCCCAGGCCCACGCAGTCGCCATCGAGTCGGCTTGTTGACGCGTCCCGCCGGGGTGGCGGCGGGAGGCGTCGCGCCGCCGGTAGGGCGGGAGCCGGGCGGAGCGGCCGGCGGCTCATGCGGCTGAGGATCGTGGCGGGCTCGCTCGGCGGCCGATTCATCGAGGTCCCGCGGGGCGGGCGGACGCGGCCCACCGCGGAGCGGGTTCGGGAAGCGTGGATGTCCGCGATCGGCGATCGGCTCGTGGGCGTCGAAGTCGCCGACCTGTTCGCGGGCTCGGGAGCGCTCGGAATCGAGGCGCTGTCGCGGGGCGCGGCCCGCGCACACTTTGTCGAATCGAACCGGGCCGCCGCGGCGACCCTGCGCCGCAACGTGGCTGCCATGGGACTCGAGGATCGGGCGATCGTGGTCCAGAGCGACGTGTTCCGTTACCTCTCCTCTCGTTCCGCCGGGACGCGCTGGGACATTGCGCTCGCCGACCCGCCGTACGCGGGCGGCCTGGCCGCCAGGCTCGCGGCCGATTTCCTCGTCGACACGTTCGCCCGCGAGCTGTGGATCGAGCATGGCCCGGACGCGGGAGTTCCCGGGGAGCGCGCGACATGGACCCGGCGGTACGGCGATTCCGTCATCAGCCGCCTCGCGGCCGACGATGCTCCTCGAACGCGGGGTGGCTCCGAATGAGAGATTCCATCGCGGTGTATCCCGGGTCGTTCGATCCTCTCACGCTGGGGCACGACGACATCATCCGGCGAGGCCTCAAGCTCGTCGATCGTCTCGTGGTCGCGGTCGCCGAGACCTCCACACAGGAGAAGAGCGAGCTGTTCGGAATCGACGAGCGCGTCGAGCTGATTCGCACCGTGTACGCGGCCGAAGAACGGGTCGAGGCCGTCAAGTTCCGGGGCCTCCTCGTCGACTTCGCGCGGGCGCGTCGCGCGCGGATCATCCTGCGTGGACTGCGTGCGGTGAGCGATTTCGAGTACGAGTTCCAGATGGCGCTCATGAACCGATCGCTGTGGCCCGACGTGGAGGTTCTGTTCATGGCGCCGGACACTCCTCACACGTTTCTCAGCTCGTCCCTCGTGCGCGAGGTCGGGCGGCTCGGGGGGGCCGTGGAGGAATTCGTGCCACCGGAGGTGTACGAGCGCATGAAGATCCGGTTCGCGGAGCAGGCTCGCGGGTGAGCCCGGGCGCCGGGGGCCAGGGCGGTGGATTCGCCGACAGACTCCACGAGCGAGCCCGCGCGGCCCGGGCCCGAATAGGCTTTCCCGAGCCCGAGGACGGGCGGGTCGCTTCGGCGATGCGTGATCTCGCGCGGGACGAGCTGGCGGATCCGATTCCGTTCGAGGGGGTCGACGCCCTGGAGCGCGCGGCGGTAGCCCTCGCCGCCGGTGAGCTGGATGGGGTCGTCGCGGGGGCCGTGACGCCGACCGCCGACGTGATCCGGGCCGGGCTTCGATCGGTGGGGGTCGCCCCCGGCTTCCGCACCGTATCATCGGCGTTCTACATGATCCTCGGCCGTGGTGCGGACGAGCGCGTGCTGACGTTCACGGACCCCGGCGTCGTGCCGTGTCCGACCGCGGAGCAGCTCGCCGAGAGCGCCGATGCGGCCTGCACGGCAAGAGCGCTGGTGGTCGGCGACGAGCCGAGGGTGGCCTTTCTGTCCTACTCGACACGGGGCTCCGCGTCGGGGGAGGTGGCCGACCGGATGCGCGCCGCGCTGGCGCTTTTCCTCGCGAGACGTCCCGACGTCGCGGCCGACGGGGAGTTGCAGGTCGACGCGGCGCTCGTCCCCGATGTCGCGTCGCGGAAGGCGACGGGCTCGATCATCGCGGGTCGCGCGAACGTGCTCGTGTTCCCGGACCTCGCCTCCGGCAACATCGGGTACAAGCTCGTGGAGCGGCTCGCCGGCGCGCGTGCGCTCGGCCCGGTGCTTCAGGGACTGGCTGCTCCGCTCAACGACCTCTCCCGCGGAGCGTCGGCGGCCGATATCGTGGACGTGGCGTGCATCACGGCAATCATGGTGGAAGGCCTGACGGAATGAGCTTCAGCATCGAGCGCGTCGGGGCGGTGACGATCGTCGACGTGGACGGCGAGCTGACCGTTGCGAACCGGGGACAACTCAAGGAGCGGGTGCTCGCATGCATCGAGGATGGTGGCGGCGCCTTCATCATCGATTTCGATGGGGCCGGATACATCGATTCTTCGGGGCTCGGCGTTCTGGTCAGCCTCTCGAAACGGATCCGTGAGAAGGAGGGAAGCCTCAAGCTCGCGGGTCTGAACCAGGACCTCAGGACCCTGTTCGAGCTCACGAAGCTCGACACGCTGTTTCAGATCTGCGATACCCGAGCGTCCGCCCTCGCCGATTCCTGAGCCGGGACGCGACCCCGGCGCGACCGTGCCCGAACCGTACCGACTCCTGATCCTCTCGAGCCGCCCCGAGATCGTGAAGGCGGTGGAGCAGGCGAGCGCCACGCTGGAACCGGCGCCGCTCGTCAGCGCCCTGGTGCGCCGTCCCACGGACTTCCGCCGCACCGATCTGGTCGTCGCCGACGTGGGCGAGCCGGGCGCGACATACGAGTTCCTCCGCACCCGGCTCGGCAGGCGCGCCCGTCTGGTGGCGCTCCTCGACGGGGCCTGGATCGATCGGTTCGGCGATGCGCTCGCCGGGGATTGGTATGACTACCTCTTCTTCCCGATAAGCGGTCCGGAGCTCAGACTCGTCTGGAGCCGGCACACCTCCCCGGAGACCATCGTGCCGCTGAGCCTCGACGTGGACGAGTCGGGCCGGATCCGCCTCACGGTCCCGGCGCTGGTGGAATATCATCGGCCCGCGGTCGAAAGGGTCGTCGAAGCGGCGCGCCACCTCGCGAGCCTCGACGCCGATGCGATGTTTCGCGTCCGGGTCGCGGTCGGCGAGGCGGTCGCGAACGCGATGCTCTACGGCGGCCGAGGCGACTCCGTACCCCTGGTTCACATCGCGGTCGGCGTCGACGACGAGACGCTGTCGGTGCGCATCCGGGACGAAGGGGCGGGGTTCGATCCCACCGCCGTTCCGGATCCGACGGCGATCGAGGGCCTCGAGCGGAACCAGGGCCGTGGGCTGCTGCTGCTCCGGCGGCTGAGCGACGAGGTGTCGTTCAACGATGTGGGGAACGAAGTCACGCTGACGTTTCGAGGCGGTCTCGATCCCATGACGAGGGTGTCGGAGTGGTTGCCCTCGTTCGCCGATCTGACCGGGCTGCGCTTCCGGGTCGAGCACGAGAAGGGTGGCCGCACAGCCTGGCTGCACCGGGGGTGGGCCGAGGGCCCGGCGCCGGCTATCGAGGACACCGGAGAGCGCACCATCGGCGGGGAGGGGATCGTTCGGCTCGCGTGGGAGCGCCCCCCCGGAGACCGGGATGGGGCGGACCGGGCGGCGGACGTCCTCGCCGGGATCCTCGGGGTCCTCGTCGAGACCGGCGCCTCGCGCGAGCACTGGGTGGCCTGGCGTCTCCGGCGCCAGCGCGTTCTCGCGGAGCTCGAAGTCGCGCGTGACCTTCAGCTCCGGCTGCTGCCACCGGCCGACCGGTTCTCCGATCTTGCGTCGATCGACGCCCGCTGCGAGCCCGCGTTGTCGCTGGGTGGCGATTTCTACTTCCTGAGCCGGCTCGCGGATGGTCGCCTCGGAATCATGCTCGGGGACGTGAGCTCGCACGGACCCTCGGCGGCCCTGATCATGGCGTTGACGCTGAGCGCCGCCGCCATGGCGACGAAAGGAGACGGATCCCCGGTGTCGGTGCTCTCCGGGATGCACGATCACCTCCTTCGGGCCCTGGAGTCGACCGAGATGTACATGACGCTGTTCTACGCCGCGCTCGACCCGCGGACCGGGGCCGCATCGTACTCGAGCGCCGGTCACCCGTACGCCTACCGGGTGCGGTCGAACGCGCTCGAGCGGTTGCCGGCCACCGACCCGCCGATCGGGATGAGCGCGCCACCGCTATACCACGAGCGCGACGCGGACTGGCGGGCCGGGGACGCGCTGCTGCTGTTCACCGATGGGCTCACGGTGGAAGGGGCGGACCCCGCTACGATTCCGCACTCCCGCCTGTCGCGCCGCGTGGCGCGTGGCACGACCGATCCCGCCGCCCTGGTGGCCGCGCTGTTCGCCGGGCTCGAGCACGAGATACGGCTCGACGACCGGACTGCGGTCGCCGTCCGCCTCGAGGCGTGAGCCCGAATCCGATGAGGGTAGGGCGCGCGAAGCGTTCGCTCGGACAGAACTTCCTCGTCGACCCGAACCTCCAGCGCAAGATCGTGGCGGAGCTGGAAGCGGGTCCCGACCATGCCGTGCTCGAGATCGGCCCCGGGCACGGGGAGCTCACGACACATCTCGCCGGCCGCGTGCGCCGACTGGTCCTGGTGGAGAAGGATCGGGATCTCGTCGCCGGGCTGCGCGAGAGGTGGCCCGCGGAGGTCTCGACGCCTACGGCGGGAGCCGGGGTGACCGTGATCGAGGCCGACGCCCTCGACATCGACCTCTCGAGCCTCGCCGCGGACGAGTCGGATCTCCTCGTCCTGTCGAACGTCCCCTACAACGTCACCTCACCGCTGCTGTTCGCGTTTCTCGGGATGAACCCTCGTCCGCGACGCGTCGTCGTCACCATACAGCGCGAAGTGGCCGAGCGGATCGTGGCCCGGCCCGGAGGGAAGTCGTACGGAGCGCTCTCGGTCGGTGTCCAGTCCGTGGCGACCGCGGAGCTTCGGTTCGGTGTCGCCCGGACCGCGTTCCGCCCGGTCCCCGACGTCGATTCCGCCACCGTGCGTCTGGATCCCTACAGACCCGGCCCCGGGCACGAGGAGCTCGGCCAGCTCCGCGATCTGACCCGTATCCTGTTCAGCCGTCGCCGTAAGCAGCTGCAGAAGACTCTCCGGACGGCACCGGAGCTGGGGTTCACCCGCGACCCGGTCGCGTTTCTCCGCGGGCTCGGGATCGATCCCACCGCTCGACCCGAGACCCTGTCTCCCGCGGAGCTCATGATCGTGGCGCGGGCGCTCGCGTCAGGTTGAGTCGAGCCACCCGCCT
>Ga0302046_10005961_pt1 | contig 10683 bp, 10 predicted proteins | sample RVTome_11_FD_200261 | JGI IMG/M metagenome (GOLD analysis project Ga0302046, IMG submission 200261) | Soil microbial communities from uranium-contaminated site in the Upper Colorado River Basin, Wyoming, United States - RVT147D111 (version 2) ... | reverse complement strand
TCTTCGTGGTCCCGTCTAGCGGGATCGCGCACGGGAGCCAACCGTACCGCGACCGCCCGCGAGGTGTCCTGGAGCAGCCCCACCCAGCGGTCGCGGACGCCGTACTTGGCGCGCAGCATGCGGCGGTTGCGCCCGGCGGCACCGGGGCCCGGCACCGCGACCGCCGTGAAGCGCGCGGCGCCGCCGTCGCGGTGCAGCACCACCCCGGGCGCGCGCCGGATGTCGTCGAGCCACCGGCGCTCGGGGGTCGCGGCCTCGATCCAGACCTCCCTGCCGTCCTCGGCGACCCAGACGTGCGTGCGCCGCGTGCCGCCCGCCGCGTCGGTGGTCTCGAGCACGGCGACGCCGCCGGACTCGAGCGCCCACCAGGTGCCGGCGGCGAAGAGTGCCGCGAGCGTCGCGGCCAGCCAGGCGGCGCGCCTCATGTACCCGAGCCGCCCTCGTTGCCCTGTCAGCGCCGCGCGGCGCCCACCACGCGCATCCGCTTCGCGCGCGGCGGCGGGGTCGCGGAGAGGCTCCGCCCCACGCTCGCTGCGACGAGCTCGGCCACGCGGCCCCATAGCAGCTCGAAGCGCTCGGGCGTGAACTGCGCACCCGAGCTCACCCACCCCGACCGGCCGCCCCGCGCGCCGCGCGCCTCGCGGAAGTGGCCGACGCAGTCGAGGTGATCGGAGGCGAAGACGCCGAGGACGTCCCCGTAGGCCTGGCTCGCGCTCGGCACGATGCCGTCGCCGGTGCGGTCGCCGTCGATCGTGAGCGCGCCGACGTCGAGGCCGGCCGCGCGGTCGGCGTCGTGCATGCTCTGCAGCTCGTCGACGCGCGGTGCGTACTCGTAGGCGGTGTCGCGCGCGGCCATGATGCTCCACGCGAGCCGGTAGGCGATGGTGTTGAGGTAGATGAGGGGGTCCGCGGTCTCGATCGGCCCGGCCGGCTGGTTCGTGCCGGTGACGATGCTGGCGTAGTCGATGCCCGGCCGGTCGCGGACGAGCACGTTGGCGAGATCGGTGGTCTCCTGCGTCAGGTTGCGGAGGGCGCCGACCTCGCTGCCGATGGTGTCGAGGTAGGCCAGCACGGCGAGCGGGTTCTTGCTCAGGACCGTGGCGTCGATCCACGCGAGGAAGGACGGCTGCAGCATCAGGCGCTTCAGCACCGCCGCGCCCCAGGCGCCCGAGATGAGGGCCAGGGCGAGGGCGTGGCGGACGAGCGGGATGCGGGCGGCGGTGCCGACCCCGCGCAGCAGGGCCTCGAGGCTCAGGCGCACCCCCAGGCTCGCGATCGGCGTGCCGTAGTGCGGCGTCGCGACGCCGACCGCCGTCTTGACCTTGGAGAGCGCGTCGCCGTACCGCTCCGCGAGGCGCCGCCCCATCGACCGCACGACCGGCCCCTCCGCGTTGCAGTCGCTGTCGGGGCTGAGGAGCAGGCGGACGTCGAGCCCGCCCGTGCTGTGCCCGACGAGGTGCACCGAGGCCGCGCGCGGATCGTGGCGTGCCGCGACCTCGTGGGCGAGCTTCACGGCGCGCTTGCGGAGCGAGCCCGCTGGAATCGTGCTGGTCGCGTGGACGACGGCGTCGAGGTCGACCTCGGCGAGACGCGCCCGCAGGGTCTCGGCGACGCCGATGTAGTAGTCGAGGCCCTCGAGCTTCGCGAAGCCCAGGAACCCCGGCACGAGAAAGATCTCGATGCGCTCGCGCTCGTCGGTCATCGCCGTCACCTCGCCATCGCGCTGCGGATCCGTGCGTTGCGAGGAGCTTACGGCCGCGTGCCGCGCCGAGTCAAAGCCGAGACAGGGGCGGCTGTATCCAAACGAGGCGAACACCTTTCTCCAAGTCTCCGGCGGCCGCCCTCGGCTACGACTGGGGTCAAGGAGGTGGCCCCGTGATCGATCGCATCGCGCTTCAGGTGACGAGCTTCACCGAGACGTCGGATTCCCTCACCGCTACGCTGGTGCCCGGCTTGCACTCCGACCGCCAGGTGCACTATTGCGCGGCCTTCGTGCTCGCTCCCGACCGCAATACCCTCGAGGCCGTGACGCACGCGGGGGCGTGACGCCATGGCCGCGCGCAACCGCCTGCGCTTCGACCTCGGCACCGCCGAGCGCCAGCTCGCCCGGGGCGACGCGCGCCTCGCCGAGCTCATCGAGCACACCGCGCGCTTCGCGATCGATCCGCGGGCGTCGCCCTACGAGGCGTTGTTGGAGTCGATCGCGTACCAGTCGATCTCCGGCAAGGCCGCGGCGACGATCTTCGCGCGCGTGAAGGCACTCGGGCGGCGCGGGTCGCCGCCCGCGCCGGCCGAGATGCTGCGGCTCCGGGTGCCGGCCCTCCGTAAGGCCGGGCTCTCGGGCGCCAAGGTCCTCGCCATGAAGGACCTTGCGCGGAAGACCGTCGACGGCGTCGTGCCGACGCTCCGGCAGGCGCACGCGATGTCGGACGCCGAGCTCGTCGAGCGCCTGGTCTCGGTGCGCGGCATCGGCGTCTGGTCGGTCGAGATGTTCCTGATCTTCCGCCTCGGCCGGCCGGACGTGCTCCCCGTCGACGACCTCGGCGTGAGGAAGGGCTGGGCCGTCACCTACGGCAAGCCGCACATGCCGGCGCCGCGCGAGCTCCTCGCCTTCGGCGAGCGCTGGCGGCCCTACCGGACGATCGCGAGCTGGTACATGTGGCGGGCGTTCGAGCGCGCGGGGTACGCCGCGACGAACAAGATCCTGCGGGCGCCGTCGCCACGGCGCGCCGGCTGAGCGCCGGCCCGCGACGCCCGATGTCTGGTTCCGGAACACCCTCGGCCTCCGCAAGGTCGACGGCCGCTGGCTGATCGCGCACGAGCACGAGTCGGTGCCGTTCTACATGGACGGGAGCTACCGGGCGCCGGTCGACTTGCTGCCATAGGCGCGATCCCACTCGGGCTCCGGGCCGACCGACGCAACGAGATGGTCGATCAGCGCGCGCACCTTCGGCGACGGGTGGCGGCTCTGCGGAAACACCAGAAACGCCGAGGCCTCGAGCGCGAGCGCGGCGGGGAGGACGTGCACGAGCCGTCCCGCGCGCAGATCCTCCCCGACCATGAAGGTGGGAAGGCAGACGATCCCGTGCCCGAGGCACGCCAGCCGATGCATGGCGTCGCCGTTGTCGATGTGCACGTCGCCCCGGACCCGCACGCCGCGGCCGCGCGAGCGGCGCCCCCGAGCAAGGATGAGAGGCCAGGGCGGCGCCGAGGCGGCGAGACAGTTGTGTCGCTCCAGATCCGCGACCTCGCGGGGCATCCCGTGGCGGTTCAGATAGCGCGGCGCGGCGCAGAGCACGAAGCGGATGGGGCAGAGACGCCGGCGCACGAGCGTCGCGTCCGGCAGCCGGCCGGTGATGCGCACGGCTAGATCGAATCGCTCGCTCACGAGATCGACCATGCGATCGGTGAGCTCGACGTGAAGGCGAACCTTCGGGAACCGCTCCAGGAAGGCGGGCAGGCGCGGCGCGATCTGCCGGTGCCCGAAAGACGTCGGTGCCGCGAGTCGGATCTCCCCCTGCGGCTCGAGCTGGAGCTCGCCCACCGAGCGCGCCGCCCGCGCAGCCTCCTCCGCCACGCGCTGGCAGGCCGCATAGAAGGTCTGGCCCACCTCGGTCAGGCTCATCTTGCGGGTCGTCCTGCGCAGGAGCTGGGCCCCGAGGCGGCGCTCGAGACGCGCCACCTCCCGACTCACCGAGGCCTTGGAAAGCCCGAGGCTCCGGGCCGCCGCGGAAAAGCTTTCGGCCTCCACCACTTCGCCGAACACGACCATGGCGGCGGCGATGAGACGCTGGTCATCTTTTCCCACGAGCAACAATCCTATTCTTGCTTGCTCATTGTTTAGCTTCTGGGTCCTCTCGATACTCCGCGCATTCGCCCGACGAAAGGACCCCGGCCAATGTGGAAACCCTCGACTCCAGCCGAGCGGCTGTTCTGGCGCGTCACCGCATGGCGCTGGCTTGCCCTGCCCCTTGGGGTTGCACTGGTCGCGGCCGGCGTGGCCTGCCTGCCGAATCTCGCCCGGGACACGACCGCGGACGCCTTTATCCGGGCCGATGAGCCGGCACGCCTCCACCGCGAGCGGGTCGAAGCAATCTTCGGACTCAAGGATCCCATCGCCGTCGCGGTGATCCACGCGGCGCCGCCCGGCGTCTTCAACCCCGACACCCTGAGGCTGGTGGGTTGGCTGAGCGACCGCATCGCGGCGCTCCCGAATGTGGACCCGGAGCGCGTCATCAGCCTCGCCACCGAGCGCAACGTCGCCGGCACGCCGGACGGCATGGAGGTGGAGGACTTCTACGACACGCCGCCGGATGCGCCGGGCCGCGCCGCATGGATGGCGCGGGCCATCGCCGACTTCCCGCTGTACCAGGGGAGTCTCGTCGCCCGCGACGGCACCGCCACGATCATCGTCGCCGAGCTCCTGGACGAGGGCGCGTCGACCGCCACCTACGACGCTATCCTCGAGATCGTGGAGACCGCGCCGCGCGCGCCCGGCGACGAGATCCACGTCGCCGGCGAGGGCGCGGTCTCGGGCTACCTCGCGACGTACATCGACCGGGACGCCCGGCGCCTGAACCCGATCAGCGGCGTCGTCATCACCGTGATCCTCTTCCTCGCCTTCCGGACCCTCGCCGGAACCCTGCTGCCGAACCTGATCGTGCTCGCCACGGTGGCGATCGCCTTCGGATCGATGGCGGCGACGGGCGTGCGCTTCTTCGTCATCACCAACGGCCTGATCGCGGCGCTGATCGGCATCGCCGTGGCCGACTCGATCCACCTCTTCCACGCCTACTACGAGCGCGCGGCCGCGCGGCCGACCGACTCTCAGCGCGCGCTCGTGGTGCAGGCCTTCGCCGCGATGTGGCGCCCGGTCACCCTCACCTCGCTCACCACGATGGCGGGCTTTCTCGCGCTGTGGCCGACCGCCACCATGCCGCCGCTGCAGTACTTCGGGCTCTTCGGCGCGCTCGGCGTGGGCGTGGCCTGGCTCTACACCATGACCTTCCTGCCCGCGCTCCTGGCATGCCTGCCGCGGGGCGCCAGCCCCGCCTTCGCCGCCCAACCGGCGGCGCGCGGCTACGACCCCTCGGGACACGCCATGCAGCGGCTCGGAGCGCTCGTCCTGCGCCGCCCCGCCCTCTTCGCGCTGGGCGGGCTCGCCGTGCTGGCCGTGGGGGCGGCGGGCGCGGCGCGCGTGCGGGTGGAGGAGGCGCGGATCGAGAACTTCAGATCCTCCGAGCCCATCTACCGTGCCGACAAGCAGATCAACGCGGTGATGGACGGCACGTACCATCTGGACGTCCTGGTCGACGCCGGCGAGGTGGATGGCCTCTTCGCACCCGACCTCCTGCGCCGGATCGAGCGGCTCCAGCGCTTCCTCGAGAGCCTGCCGAGCGTCGGCGGCACGACGTCCATCGCCGACTACGTCAAGCAGATGCATCGCGCGGTCAACGAGGATCGCCCGGAGGCCTACGCAATCCCCGACGACCCGCGTCTGGTCGCTCAGCTCTTCAAGCTGTACGAGGCCTCCGGCAGCCCCACCGACTTCGAGGAGGAGATCGACTACGACCGCCGGCGCGCCCTCGTCCGCGCCAACGTGGACCGGGGGGTGTTCAGCAACGATCGCCGGCTCGTCGACGCGACCGAGCGCTATCTGGCCGGGGCGTTCGCCGACGGCTCGGCGCGCGCCGCGCTGACCGGACGCCTCCACGTCGACTACCATTGGATCCAGGGCATCCGCGAGAGCGTCGTCCTCAGCCTCGCCGTCGCGGGGCTCGCCGTGCTGACCATGAACATCGCGCTCTTCCGCTCGGTGGCGGCGGGCACGCTCGCGGCGGCGCCGGTCGGGATCTCGATCCTCTTCGTCTACGGGCTCATGGGTCTTGCGGACATCTGGCTCGGCGTCGGCACGGCCATGTTCGCGTCGATCGCCATCGGCCTGGGCGTGGACTTCGGTATCCACACCGTCGACCAGGTGCGGGAGCTCACTCGCCAGCGGGGCGGCAACCTCGAGGCCGGCCTCCGGAGCTTCTTCCGGACCACGAGCCGCGCACTCCTCTTCAACTTCGCGGCGGTCGGGCTCGGCTTCGGGGTCCTGCTGGTCAGCGAGGTGCCCGCCCTGGTGCGCTTCGGCGGCCTCGTGGGGGTGGCGATGAGCGGCGCGTTTCTCGGTAGCGTGACCGTTCTGCCGGCCCTGATCATGCTCCTGCGCCCGCGCTTCTTCAGGGCGACGGTCCCGCCCCCCACCGTCGGCGCCATCCAGAGGGCGGTCGTGACCGGTCTCGTGATCGCGCTCGCCGCCGCGCGGCCCGCGGCCGCCGGCGAGGAGCTTCCCGACGGACGCGGCCTGATGGAGCAGGTCGTGGCCCGCGACGAGGGCGAGTGGGTGTCGCGCCGGATCCGGATCGAGCTCGAGGACCGGCGCGGCACGACGCGGGTCGAGGAGACCCGCGGCTTCCGCCGCTACTACGGGCGCGACAAGAAGACCGTGGTCTTCTACCTCGAGCCGACCAACGTGCGCGACACCGCCTTCCTCACCTACGACTACGCCGACCCGGAGCGCGACGACGACCAGTGGCTCTACCTGCCCGCCTTGCGCAAGGTGCGGCGGATCTCGGCCTCGAACCGCGGCGACTACTTCCTCGGCACCGACCTCACGTACGAGGAGATCAAGAAGGAGAACAAGGTCGAGCTGGCCGACTACCGCTTTACCACCCTCGGGCGAGAGGCCGTGGACGGCGCGGAGTGCTGGCTGGTGGAGTCGCTCCCGGCGAGTCGCGGCGTCGCCAAGGAGCTCGGCTACTCACGGGTGCTCTCCCGGGTCGACCCGACGATCTGGATGTCCCGCAAGGTCGAGTACTGGGATCTGAACGGCAACCTGCTCAAGACGCTTCGCAACGAGGAGATCGCGCAGGTGGACGGCATCTGGACCGTCCTTCGTCTCTCCGTCGAGAACCACAAGACCGGCCACCGCACGCGCATGGTCTTCTCCGACGTCGACTATCGAGCCGAGGTGAACGACGACGTGTTCGAGCAGCGCCGCTTGAGGCGCGGGCTGCCGTAGCCCTCGTGCGCTCGTGCCTGGTGGCGAGCCTCGTGCTGTCGGCGATGGCGTTCGCGAGCCCCGTCCGGGCGGACGGCCTCCTCGGGCGCGTCGATCTGCGCGCACTCTTCGAGACCGAGCTCGCCCTCGAGACCCGCGACGGCGGGCTCCAGAAGTGGGACTGGGTATTGAGTCCCGAGATCGAGATCCGGGCGTCGGACCGCGTCCAGCTCACGGCCATCGGCCGGGCGCGCTTCGATCCCGTGGACGACCTGGAGCCCGGACGTCCGTCGCAGGACACCCGCGCCGACGCCAGCAAGCGCCTTCTCGTCGGCAGCCTCGTGGATCTCGAGCTCCGCGAGCTCTACCTCGACGCCACGCTCGGGTCCGTCTTCCTGCGCGCCGGCAGGCAGCAGGTGGTGTGGGGCCAGGCCGATGGGCTACGTGTCCTCGACGTCGTGAACCCCCTCTCCTACCGCGAGTTCATCCTGCCCGACTTCGAGGATCGCCGGATCCCGCTCTGGATCCTGAACGCGGAGGTCCCGCTCGGGCCGGTGACGGCGCAGCTCCTCTGGATCCTCGATCCGACCTACGACGAGCCGCCCGAGGACGGTGCCACCTTCGCCTTCACGACCCCGCGCCTCGTCCCCCGGCCGCCGCCCGGCGTTTCGGCGCGCCTGCGCGATCCTGCCAAGCCCGATCGCGTGGTCGCCGATTCGGACGCCGGCCTGCGGCTCGCGGCGTTCCTCGGCGGCTGGGACCTGACGCTCAACTATATGCATCACTACCAGGACCAGCCCGTCCTGCGCCGCTCACTGGACGCGCGCGGGGTCGTCGTGACGCCCGAGTACGAGCGCACCCACCTCACGGGCGGCACCATCGCGCGGGCCTTCGGCGACCTGACGCTGCGCGCAGAGCTCGCCTACTCCACGCGCCGCTTCTTCCTCACCGAGAGCGCCGCCGACCCGGACGGCGTCTTTCGAACCGGCGAGCTCGGCTACGTCCTGGGTCTCGACTACAGCGTGGACGGCGACACGCTCGTGAGCGGGCAGGTCTTCCAGAGCGTGCTCACCGCGCACCCTCGCGGCGCCGCGCGCGACCAGGTGGACACGCAGCTCACCCTCCTCATCCAGCGCGAGCTCCTGAACGACAGGCTCGAGGCACGTATGCTCGCCATCCACGGCGCGAACGACGGCGACGGGCTGGTCCAGCTCGATCTCGGCTACGAGCTCCGCAGCAACGTGATCGTGCGGATCGGCGGCGACTTCTTCTACGGCTCGCCGAGCGGGCTCTTCGGCCAGTTCGACCAGGCCGACCGCATCACGCTCGGAATGGAGGTGGGGCTGTGACGGCCGAACCGGCCCCGAGGGAAGATTTCGGGGGACCGGAGTCTGCGGCGGCGGGCCACCTCGGGCGGTGGATTCAGTCCCGCCACCGGCTGCGAGAGAGCTCGGAGGATCGCGGCCGCCCGTTGCACGCGGTCGGGCCGGGCTACTCGCGGGCTCCCACCAGGAAGAGAACCCCGAGGACGATGAACAGCGCGCCCGCCCCGCGCTTCAGCCAGAGCGGCGGGATCGTCCGGCTGAGCGCCTCGCCGGCGACGACGGCGATCGCCGAGGTGGCGACCAGGGCGAGCGCGGCGCCGGCGAAGACCACCCAGCGCGACGAGCCGCCGGCAGCCAGGGACAGGGTCGCGAGCTGGGTCTTGTCGCCGATCTCGGCGAAGAAGATGGCGGCGAAGGTCGAGGCGAAGAGCTTCCAATCCATGGGCGCTCCCTAGCACCGATCCCGGCCCGCGGGGAATGTCGATTCCGCGCGCGGCCGCCCGTCATCAGGGTGAGTCGGACGGAATTCACCCCAGGCAACGGAGGGATCCAATGAAGAGCGCAACCTACGAGCGGACGGCGGCCGAGGAGGATCGGGTTCGGGACGCCGTCGAGGCGATGTGGAGCGCGATCAGCGCCAAGAACGTGGACGGCGTCGTGTCGTGCTGCACGCCCGACTTCGTGCAGTTCTCGATGGCGCCGCCGCTCCGGACGATCGGGCCGGACGCGACGGCGCTGGCCGCGTGGTTCGCGACCTGGCGCGGCCCGATCGGGCACGAGAGCCGGGAGCTCGGCATCGCCGTCGGCGGCGACGTCGCCTACTGCACGAGCGTCGACCGCATGACCGGGACGAAGACCGACGGCGTGAGGGTCGACCTCTGGTTCCGCAGCACCCTCGGCCTCCGCCAGGTCGACGGCCGCTGGCTGATCGCGCACGAGCACGAGTCGGTGCCGTTCTACATGGACGGAAGCTACCGGGCGTCGATCGACTTGCTGCCGTAGGCGCTGTGGACGTCGGGGGTGATCGCGCCGGACTCGTCGAGGCCGTCCGGGCCCTCGCCCCTCAACGACTCGCCTGCAGCGGACAGCCTGCTGGCCAGCAGGCGATAGACCCTCCGCGCCAGGAAGCGTGGGATCCTGTTCTCCGACGCGATGAGATCAATGGCGGCTTCCCGCGTGTCCGCGCTGCGAAGCGCCTCCACGAGCCGGCCCCGCGATTGGGCGGCCTCGATCGCGCGCATCACCCTGCGGACGTTCGCGGCCGCGAGGAGTGGACCCACCACACCCCAGAAGCCGAAGATCCAGAACAAGACGAGCGTAACGAGCAACGCGTACTCGTCCGGCCGCGCGTGGAACAGCAGATGGTACGTTCCGTAAGGAACGATGGTCAGCAGCCCAACGACCCACAGCAAGACGACCCTGGCGTGCATCCCTACGTCCCCCCCGACGGCTCCGGCTGGCGTGCATGGCGACGCCCAGCCTCGCCCGCTGCATGGCGACGAGATCGTACCATGCGCTCTGAGGGGACCTTCAAGTCGCAAAAGTAGAGCCCGCCCGGACTTCCGCCGCGGGCCGGCGGCTCGATCGGCGCTGCGCCGGCTGGAGCCGGCTAGCCGCGCGGTCCGAGAAGGATCAGCAGCGCTCCCCCGACGCAGATCGCCGAGCCGACGAGATCCCAGCGATCCGGGGCGATGCCCTCCACGGCGCGGAGCCATGCGAGCGACGACGCGATGTAGATGCCGCCGTACGCGGCGTACGCTCTCCCCGCGTATGCGGCGTCCACGCGCGTCAGGCACCACGCGAAGAGCGCCAGGCTCACGAGCCCGGGAACGACGAGCCAGGCGGAGCGCGCGTGCCGCAGCCAGGCCCAGAACGAGAAGCACCCCGCAATCTCGAAGAACGCGGCGGCGATGAAGAAGGCGATCGATCTCATCGTCCTGTCGTCTCCTGACCCCTACTTGAGGCGCCGGTCGAACTCGAACGGAACGGCCGGCCCAGAAGTCAGGCGCGCGAAGTCCGGATGCCGGGGATTGACGAGGTAGAGACGCTCCCGCGGAACGATCGCGCTCGCGACCTCCAGGAGGACCGAGCTCTGGTCGGCAGCCCATCGGTCGCCGATCTGCTGCAGGCGGAGCGGGGCGGGGTATGCCCGCCAGTCGGAGGGAAGGGCGGCGGCATCGATCACCGCAACGAGCTCCTGCTCGAACGTCACCGAGACCGAGCTGTAGGTGCCCAGCAGGTGTGCCGCGTGCAGATGCACGAGCAGCTCGAGCGCCGCCAGCGACTCGCCCTGGGCCGTGTAGACGATAGCCG
>Ga0302046_10005960_pt1 | contig 10683 bp, 8 predicted proteins | sample RVTome_11_FD_200261 | JGI IMG/M metagenome (GOLD analysis project Ga0302046, IMG submission 200261) | Soil microbial communities from uranium-contaminated site in the Upper Colorado River Basin, Wyoming, United States - RVT147D111 (version 2) ... | reverse complement strand
GGCCGTGAGGTGCTGGCCCGGCAGAAGGCAGAGGGGGTCCGCCGAAAGCTGGTCGGCTTTGAAATGGTCGGACGTGGGATCGCCCGCTCTCATTATCCGATCGACAAGGGTGGGAAAGCGATCGGCGAGGTGACCAGCGGAAGCCCGGCCCCGTGGCTCGGAAAGAACATCGGGCTCGGGTACGTGACAGCGGAGCACGCGGCCGTGGGCACCGAGTTTGAGGTCATGATTCGAAACAGCCCGGTCGCCGCGAAGGTGGTCCCGACGCCCTTTTATAAAAGGCCCCGGCAAGAGCGTTCATAGTTCATCGTCGCGAGTTCATAGAGAACCTACAACAGAAACAGTTTCGCGGCTTCGATGTGGGCGTTCCGAACGGCTCCGGTCTCAGGTGGCTCGGCTTCCTCGTTCACCTGTTCTTGCTATGAACCATGAACCCTGAACCATGAACTCTGTGAGGAGGGCATCATGTATCCGGTGGGTTTGCACTATACCAAGGAACACGAATGGATCAAGCTCGAGGGGGATCGAGGACGGGTCGGGATCACCCACTTTGCCCAGAGCCAGCTCGGCGACGTCGTATTCGTGGAGCTGCCGAAGGTCGGCAAGCCGCTCCGGCAGATGGAGGCGTTCGGCGTGGTGGAGTCGGTGAAGGCGGTCTCCGACCTCTTCTGTCCCGTGACCGGTCAGGTGCTGGAGGTCAACTCCTCGCTCGAGTCGAAACCGGAACAGATCAATAGCGATCCCTACGGCAAGGGGTGGATGATCGTGGTCAAGATTGCGGAGCCCAAGGAGCTGCGCAATCTGATGACGGCCGAGACGTATAAGGCCTATCTGGCGGCGGAGGGTCACTGATGCGGTACATCCCGAACACCGAGGCCGATTGCCGCACGATGCTTGATGCCATCGGCGTTCGCTCGAGCGAGGAGCTGTTCGCCGATATCCCCCCCAAGCTGCGGTTAAAACGGGGTCTGGATCTGCCTCCCCCGCTCTCTGAGAGCGGGCTGAGGAGGCAGATGAATGCGTTGGCCGGCAAGGACGCCGACGTGGACCGGTACCCGTCGTTCCTCGGTGCCGGCGCCTACAATCACTTCATCCCGGCCGCCGTCTCGCATCTGGTCTTTCGGTCCGAGTTCTACACCGCCTACACGCCTTATCAACCGGAGATCTCGCAGGGGACGCTCCAAGCGATCTACGAATACCAGACGCTGATGTGTCAGCTCACCGGCATGGAGATCGCCAATGCCTCGATGTACGACGGCTCCTCCGCATTGGCCGAGGCGGTCCTGATGGCTCACCGGATCAACGGTCGCCAGGAAGTGTTGATGCCTCGCGCCGTCCATCCTGAGTACCGGATGGTATGTGGGACCTACGCCAACAAGCTCGGGCTGCGCCTGCTCGAGCTCCCCTACACCGACAAAGGTACCACCGATCTCAAGCAGATGAAGGCGGCGCTTTCGCCCAGAACCTCTTGTGTCGTGGTCCAGAGCCCCAATTTCTTCGGGGCCCTCGAGATGTTGGAGGAGATTGCCGAGGCCGCTCATGGCGTCGGTGCCCTCCTGGTGGTGGCTGTGGCCGAGCCGGTCTCGCTCGGGATCGTCCGATCCCCTGGAGAATGCGGGGCCGACATCGTCGTTGGGGAGGGCCAATCGTTCGGGAACCACCTGAATTTCGGCGGCCCCTACCTCGGCTTCTTCGCCACGCAGGAGGCCTACCTCCGGAGCATGCCCGGTCGCCTCGTTGGACAGACCGAAGACAAGCACGGGCGGACCGGCTACGTCCTGACGCTCTCCACCCGCGAGCAGCACATCCGTCGAGAGAAGGCGACGTCGAACATCTGCACGAACGAAGGGCTGTGCGCCCTGACAGCCACGGTGTACCTCTCCCTGCTGGGCCGGACCGGCCTCAGAGAACTGGCTCTGCTGAACCTGCGCAAGACCGCCTACGCCAAGGCGGCGTTCTCCAAGCTCCGTGGATATGAGGTGCGATTCTCCGGACCGACCTTCAACGAATTCGTCGTCAGGTCAAAAAAGCGGACGCCGGCTCAGGTGAACCGGGCGTTGCTGGGCAAGAAGATTATCGGCGGAATGGAGCTGGGGCGATTTTATCCGGAGCTCGCTGATTGCTTGCTTCTCTGTGTCACAGAAGAGAACAGTCGCGAGGAGATCGACGCGCTCTGCAAGGCGATGGGAGGTGCGCGATGAAGGACGAGACGATCGGCATCCAGGGGCTGGCATTCCATGAGCCGCTCCTGTTCGACCAAGGGTCCAAAGGGAGGACTGCCTGTTCGCTCCCGGAGAACGATGTCCCGGAGGTGAAGCCGGAGCGGCTCCTTCCGAAGAAGCTCCTTCGTCATGATATCCCGGGTTTTCCCGAGCTGTCCGAGGTCGAGGTGGTGCGCCACTTCACCCGGATGTCGCAATGGAATTACGGAGTGGACCTCGGTTTCTATCCGTTGGGGTCCTGCACCATGAAGTACAACCCGAAGATCAACGAGGATGTGTGGCGGCTGCCCGGGTTCTCCCGCGCTCACCCGTATCAGCCAGAATCTCTGGCCCAGGGCGCCCTGCAGTTGATGTTCGAGCTGGAGCAGTACCTGGCCGAGGTGAGCGGGATGGAACGTGTCTCGCTTCAACCGGCAGCCGGTGCCCACGGTGAGCTGTTGGGAATGATGCTGATCCGTGCCTATCTGGAGTCAAAGGGAAACCCCCGCAAGCGTGTCTTGGTCCCCGATTCCGCCCACGGGACGAATCCGGCCAGTTCCGCCCTCTGCGGTTATCAGGTGATCCAGATCAAGTCGGGGCCCAGGGGCTGCGTGGAGCCTCACGCGGTCGCTGAGGCAATGGACGAAGACGTCGCCGCCATCATGGTGACCAACCCCAACACCCTGGGCCTGTTCGAGGAGCATATCGCCGAGATCGCCAAGATCGTTCACGGCAAAGGCGGGCAAGTGTACTGCGACGGCGCCAACCTGAATGCCATCATGGGGATCTCCAGGCCTGGCGATACGGGGATCGACGTTCTCCAGTTCAACCTCCACAAGACGTTTTCTGTCCCGCACGGAGGGGGGGGTCCGGGCGCCGGGCCGGTCGGGCTCAAGGCGCACCTCGCTCCCTTCATGCCGGTTCCGGTCGTCGAGAGGAAGGGTGACCGGTTCGTCCTGAATCACAACCTGCCGTCCAGCGTCGGCAAGGTCCGCGCCTTCTACGGCAACTTCGCGGCGCTCGTCCGGGCTTACGCCTACATCCGGTCGCTGGGCCCCTCGGGTCTGCGCCGCGTGGCCGAGGTGGCCGTCATCAATGCCAATTACCTGATGAGCCAGCTCAAAGGACACTACCATCTGCCATACGACAAGTTCTGCAAACACGAGTGCGTTTTCTCCGACGCGCGCCAGATCCCGCACGATGTCCACACACTGGATATCGCCAAGCGGCTCATGGACTATGGGTTCCACCCGCCGACCATCTACTTCCCGCTGATCGTTAGGGGCGCCTTGATGATCGAGCCGACCGAGACCGAGAGCAAGGAGACGCTCGATCAATTCATCGCCGCCATGAAAAAGATCGCCGAGGAAGCCGAGCGCGAACCGGAATTGGTCCGATCCGCGCCGCACAAGACCAAGATCTCGCGTCTGGACGAGGTGAAGGCCGCTCGCCAACCGAATCTCCGTTGGAAAGGGAAGGGGCCGGTAGAGGAAAGCGCACGCTGAGCCTGTCGGCACGCACACTCATAGGGGCAAGAAAAAATCTTGCCCCTTTTTCTTTCTTCCCGGACCCTGGGAGCAGGCTCGAGATCCAAAAATATGAATTGTCAGTGCGAGTGAAACCCTTCGGCTTCGCTCAGGGCAGGCTCCGCACTCTGACCTGAAAGGCCTGCCCTGAGCCGGGCCGAAGGGTCGTTCTGAGCGGGGCAAGGAATCTCAGAGAGATTGCGCAGCCTTGCCCGAATCCCGGCCTTCGACCAACATCCCGTCGCGGTTGACATGGCCGCCGAGGGCCGGTATGCTCCTCCCATTCCAATGAAGATCTGTAGGGTTTCTGTCGCGCCAATCACGAGAATCTTTGAGAAGTTCCCCCAAAGGGACTTTCATCTCTTTTCCCGCTTAGAAAAGCTCGGGCACCAGGTCCTGCAGATCAAGATCTCCCCGAGTCCGCGCCCACGTTCGCTCTATCTCTCCTATCCGATAGGGATCGTGCGGGCTATTCCGCAGTTGACATCCATCGAGCCGGACCTCATTGTCGCAGACTCGATCGAGGCTGGCGTGGTGGCGTCGATCGCAGCCCTGGCAAAGCGGATCCCATTTGTCTTTGACTTCCGAGACAATTTCTCATTCCTGCATCGTCGCGATAGCTGGTGGTATCGCAGGCTCGGGATTACCTACCCCTTGGAACGCATCCTGCCGCGTCTTGCCGACCAAGTCATCACCGTCGATGACCTTCGACGGCGGTTTTGTCTGCAAGCTGGCGTGCAGGCAGAGCGGTTGCGATTGATTCCAAATGGCGCTGACAGTGAGCTCTTTCGGCCGGGCCCAGGCGATCCCGGCCTCTTGGCGGAGTTTGGCCTCTTCGGGCGTCGGGTGATTCTCTACTCGGGAAAGATCAACCGGAGCCTTGACCTCCACAATGTCGTTCAGGCGATGCAGGAGGTGATCAGGAGTCACCCTGACGCCAGCCTCCTTCTCGTCGGGGACGGCACCGCGCTTCTTGAGCTGAAGAATCGGAGCGCCACTCTGGGCATCGCGGACCATGTGACCTTCGCGGGATACAGGCGGTTCGCCGAGATCCCAGGCCTCATCCGGGCGGCGGACGTCTGCGTCTATCCATTGCGGAGCGTTGCGGCCCTCGCGATCTTCGAATATATGGCATGCGGCAAGCCGGTCATTGTCCCAAATGCCGACTATGACCTCTCGCTGCCGGAGGGATGCAGCTTGTCAGTTGAGAAGAGTCCAGCCGGGTTTGCCGACGGAATCACGCGTCTTCTCTCGGATCCGGCCCTGGCGTCTCGCCTTGGTAAGAAGGGCAGGGAAGTTGTTGAACGACAGTTCAACTGGGATCAACTGGCACTGGCGTATGAGGCGGCCCTCAACGACGCCGTTAAGAGTCGCACCTCGCTCACGGCGTGAACGTGTCTGCTTGGGCGTAGTCAGGTGTTGAACGCTTAAGGAAGCCGGCCAAGCCGCATGGACACCATTGACGAACTGGCAAACGCTCCGTGGCCTCAACTCATGCGTCGGGCTCGAGAATCCGGCCCTCAGTTCGTCCTTCGCTACTTCAAAATGCTCAGACGCCAATGGCTGCCGCAGGAGCAGATCCGTCGGTACCAGGAACAGCGTCTGGAGAGAATTCTCCGACACGCCCTGAAGCGAGTTCCAGCCTATATGGAGACGCCCGGAACCAGGGCGTCCGTGCTGGGGGGCGAGGGATTTCGCGCACTCGAACAATTTCCCCTTATGGACCGATGGACCCTGGTCGAGCAATGGGAGCGGTTCGTGGCCCGGAACGCGCGGCGATATTCGCCAATGCTCGTCCGGACGGGAGGGACCACCGGCAAACCGGTCAGCGTATATCTGGATGGGCGCACTCGTGCCCTGTGGAACATGATGGCGTTGCTTCGGAGGCAATGGGCGGGGTCGAAGCCAGGCGACCGCCTTGTAGTCTTCACGGGTTCAATCGGAGATCCCCAAGGGTCGATCCCTTTTGAGACCGACTACAAGCTCGATCACCTCGAAAGCACCCTGTTCCTCAATGCGACGCGGCTGGACGATCGTCGCCTGCGAGAGTTCGCTCGGGTGCTCGATGAATTTCGCCCGCACTTGCTTCGAGGTACGTCTTCTCTGTTAGTTCTATTGGCCCGGGCACTGAACTCCCTTCACATTCGCTTGCGGCTGCGGGCGGTCCTGACCGGTGGTGATCTGCTGAGCGACGAGCAGCGACGCTATCTGGAGGAGACCTTTGATTGCAAGGTCTATGATTGGTATAACATGTGGGAGAACGTGGCCACGGCCGTGCAATGTGCGAAGGGGTCCTACCACCTCATTCCGGAGTTGAGTTACGTCGAAATCCTTTGCAACGCCCAACCTTGTCAGTCTGGTGAAGTGGGCGAGATCGTTGGGACGCATCTCGGGAACCGCTCGATGCCGCTTATCCGGTACAACATGAACGACTTGGCGTCACCGGTCGGCACCAGCTGTTCGTGCGGTCGGAACACCCAGACGATGGTATTGATTGGCGGAAAGGGGCGGGACCTCATCATTACGCCAAAGGGGTATGTGTTGCCGGTAGCCCAACTGCTCACAGCCACACTCGTTCCCACCCTGCCAGTGGAGAAATTGCAGTTCTATCAGGAACGAAAAGATGAAGTGATCGTGAAGATCGTACGAGGCAACGGGTACACGGAAGATGACGCCAAGCGGCTCATGGCTGAGCTTGACAAGATGTTCGATGGTGCCGTGAAGATAAGTCTGGAATATGTCGAGGACATTCCCAGGTCTCCATCGGGGAAATACCCATACGTTGTCTCGCATGTGCCTCTGGAACTGTAAGGCAAAAGAGTCCTGCGGTGCCTTCCAAATAGTGTTACCCTAGCTTATGGGCTAACCAATCGTGGGAGGTGCTGAGTCAATGCGCCGGGCGCTAACCATCGCAGGATCGGATTCCGGAGGCGGCGCGGGGATCCAGGCCGATCTGAAAACCTTCGCCGCCCTGGGTGTCTTCGGAACGTCCGCGATCACATCCGTGACGGCCCAGAACACCGTGGGTGTCCAGGGCGTTTACGACCTGCCAGCGGAGTTCGTCGGCCAACAGATCGATTCGGTCCTCGAAGATATCGCCATCGATGCCGCCAAGACCGGGATGCTCTCCAACGCCGGGATCATCGAGGTGGCTGCGGCGAAGGTGAAGGCGCACCGGATCGAGCGGTTGGTGGTCGATCCGGTGATGGTGGCCAAGAGCGGCGCGCCTTTGCTTCGGCCAGATGCAGTAAGGGCGCTCGTCCAGCATCTCCTTTCGCTTGCCCTGGTTGTCACGCCCAACCTGCCTGAGGCCGAGGCGCTGTCGGGGTTCACAATCACCGGGATCGAAGGGATGCGGCAGGCGGCGCGGCGGATCCACGGCATGGGCCCGAGGTATGTTGTGGTGAAGGGAGGACACCTTCAAGGTCGCGCAATTGATCTGCTGTTCGACGGGAATGTCTTCACCGAACTTGATGCCGAGCGGATCGACACACCCCACACTCATGGGACCGGCTGCGTCTTCTCCGCAGCCATCGCCGCGCATCTGGCGAAGGGAAATCCGGTGCCCGAGGCTATTACCACCGCCAAGCGCTTCGTCACTGCCGCCATCCGTCATGGGTTTTCCCTCGGCAAGGGCTACGGCCCGACCGATCCTATGGCGGCCGCCCGTGGTCTTGCCCAGCCCTGATGCGCGTTCGAGCCCTGCACCCCTGGAATGTCTCGCCGCGAGAGGCGATGGCGATTCAACTGAAGCTTCGCTCTCGACTTCGCCTGGATGGGAGCGGGCCCTTCGCGACCGTCGCCGGCATAGATGTCTCATACGATAAAGTCTCAAACCTGATGTTCGCCGGGGTCGTTGTCATGAGCGGCAACGGGCGACAGGCACTGGAAACCGCCATGTCGGTTGTCACTGCCCGGTTCCCGTACATCCCGGGGCTCCTTTCATTCCGAGAGACGCCGGCCGTCATCGAGGCCTGGACCAAACTCAAGACGCGGCCGGACTGCCTGATCTGCGATGGCCACGGCCTTGCCCATCCTCGTCGCTTCGGGATCGCGTGTCATCTGGGCTTGCTGCTCGACCTCCCCTCGATCGGCTGCGCGAAGAGCCTCCTGGTGGGCACGCACCGGATGCCGCCCAAACGTCGAGGGAGCGTCGAACCGCTCCTCGATCGAGGCGAACAGATCGGCGCAGTGGTCCGGACTCGACATGACGTAACACCGGTCTTTGTCTCACAGGGCGATCGGATCAGTCTGACTGCCGCCGTACAGACAGTCCTCGATACCTTTGCCGGCTACCGATTGCCCGAGCCGACTCGGCGTGCCCACCTCTTGGTCAACGAGGCAAGGCGGCTGGCGAAAGCGGGGACGCGCCCAATCCTCGAACGCGGAGGGCGATGAGGATCTCGTCTGCGCTGACGCGGGAGGCGCTCGAGCGACTACGAGACAAAACCTTCCGCCGGATCCCCAGGCTTCGGGTCCGCGGCGAGCGCTCCGCCCTGGCCTTCATCACCGAGATCGGCTTCTGCTCCACCTTCCATCGCGTCCGTGAACCGCTTCCTTGCCTGTGGGTGGCTGTGTGTGGTCGCCGCAACCCACGTTTCCCGAAGCACACTCATACTGACCCATACGTCGGACTCACCTGGATGTTGAAGGACCTGCTGCCGGCGAAAAAGCGGGTCTATTACGGCAGGCTGCTGAAGGGGCGGCCAACCCTGGTCTCCCTCGAATGCTTCCCCGCCTTCTTCCGGCTGATCCGCGGCGAGAAAGGGAGTGGCGACTATCTGAGCGACTACCGTGCCGGTCGCATGACCAGGACGGCTAAGGTCGTAATGGATGCGCTTCAGGAGATGCACCCGCAGTACACTCCGGAGCTCCGGGCGACTTGCCGACTGAAGGCGCCGGAGCACACCCGGGGGTTCGAACGGGCAATGGGGGAGTTGCAGCGAGGCCTCTGGATTGTGAAAACGGAGGAGCGATACGAACCCTCGTTCAGTTATCGGTGGGGCCTGCTGGATGACTGGCTGGAGGAGCAGGTTGTGGTTGCTCGGAAGCTCGATCGGTCCGAAGCGGTGTATCGCCTGGTCCGAAAGCACATCGAGGTCGTTCATTTTAGCCGAGCGGACCTGATCGCCAGTCTCTTGACCCTGCCGATCTCTGAGGTGACGGCCGGCCTTGATCACGTGATCTCTGAGCGGTACGCGATCCCGGATCAGACGGTGAGGGGGCTCCCCGGCCGATGGATCATCCGGCGCCTGTCCTGAGCCCCGTCGAAGGGCCTGCCCTGAGCCCGGCCTGACCTGAGTCTTGTCGAAGGATCGAAGGGCCTGCCCTGCCCCCTGAACCTGATCCCCGAAGCTCCCGCCGATATGTAAGCCGTTTGGGAGTCACGATTCAACGTATGACCCCCCGATTCCCTTAATCAGCTTGTAATTTTTATATAGATCTCCTTTCTGCGTTACCCCCCGCAAGCCGATGGCGTCATCAATTCTCGCCTCTTACGTTGGGGTCATTTCCACTCCACAGGAGAAGAAGTTACCGCTTTGATACCCATTCCCGCGCCAAATCGATTGCGTCCTCCAAAGTGGCTGACGGAGAGAAGTCATTTTTTTCAATGAGTTACACGCCTCCACCTTGATGCTGACTTGGCATGCCCGTTGCTCAGAGACTACGCGGACGTACGCGGGATAGCCCGCTTGATGTTCAGTGAAGGCTCTGACACTGGATGAGAAGCAAGGATGAAATGAATGACAGGGCAGGCGTGAACTGGTTACTGGCGTCGTGGCTGGCGCTCTCGTTGCTATTGGCTGGATAGGGGACGTTGGTGGCGATGGGAATAGATGGCCCGCGCCGGCAGATATCTATCCTGAACATTTCTCTCGAGAAACGTGACTGAACAGATGTCCTCCTTCGGCCGGATGGTAATCGTCGTAGGGGCCGCACTGCTGCTGCTGATTGGGTTCGCCGCCGCTTGGGCGGTCTGGCAGATCGTCGCTGACCGCCTGTTCGGGATCCACATGGTCATCTATGCCGATGGGGCCCGTGAGCCTATCGCAGCCATTCGGGGCATGGCCTACGAGGCGCGAGAAGAGCGGACACTGAGGGAGTACCCACCACTCTTGATCGACGCCGTTCTTCTCATGGAAGATCGGCGCTTTTACCAGCATCGAGGCGTGGACCTCAGGGCGCTCGCGAGGGCCGCATGGGTCAACGCGAAAAGCGGAGCCCTCAGGCAGGGCGGGAGCACCCTCACCCAACAACTGGCTCGAGGGCGCTATCTCAGTGGGGAGCGCACGTTCTCACGGAAGATCAAGGAGGCAATCCTTGCTCTCACTCTAGAGGCCGCCCTCTCAAAGCAGGAGATCCTGGAACGCTACCTGAATGAGATCTACCTCGGGCAACGGGGGATCCTTGAGGTGCACGGAATCGGGACCGCCTCGCGCCTCTACCTGGGGAAAGAGCCCTCAGCGCTTGGTCCTGCCGAGGTCGCATTACTGGTGGGCATGATCCGGGCACCAAACACGACCTCCCCCTTCACCTCTCCTCGGCGCGCCCGCGAGCGACGAGACGTGGTCCTTCGGCGTCTCCGTTTGGAAGGGAAGTTAAGTGTGACTGAATACCGTCGCGCCTTAAAGGACCCGGTCCGTGTTGCGAAAGGTTCCACGGTGGACGCGGCGCATTTCCTGGAGTTCGTTCGGCGTGAGGTCGAAGCGAAGCTCCCGGCCTCAGCGCGGTCGAGGAGCCTGAAGGTATTCACGACCCTCGACCCGGAGGTGCAGCAGGCAGCTCAACGGGCCGTCAGGCTGGGGATGCACAGGATCGACGGTCACCGAGAAGGGCGGAGGGGAAATGCGGCCGAGGCGAGCCTGGTGGCGCTGGACGTGGAAACCGGAGCCATCAAGGCGATGGTCGGCGGAAGGAACTATCAGAGAAGCCAGTTCAACCGCGCGGTGCAGGCC
>Ga0302046_10005959_pt1 | contig 10684 bp, 8 predicted proteins | sample RVTome_11_FD_200261 | JGI IMG/M metagenome (GOLD analysis project Ga0302046, IMG submission 200261) | Soil microbial communities from uranium-contaminated site in the Upper Colorado River Basin, Wyoming, United States - RVT147D111 (version 2) ... | reverse complement strand
GTGGGACGTGCTGCCGGATGGACGCCTCTTGATCGCGCACACCGACGACCGCGCGGTCATGGTCACGCGCCTTCCCGGAGAGATCATCGATCGCGATCTGTCGTGGCTGGACGCGTCGTCGGTTGCGGACCTGTCGCTCGACGGGCGGCTGATCCTCTTCACGGAGACGGGGCAGGGCGGCGGCCCCCAGAGCGCCGCGTATCTACGGGGAACGGATGGCTCTCCTGCGGTTCGTCTGGGCGCCGGCGAAGCATTCGCACTCTCTCCGGACACCCGGTGGGCACTTTGCTCTTCCCCTTTTTCATCCGCCGGCGCTCCCTCTCCTTATCTGGAGCTCGTGCCCACGGGTGCCGGCGAGCCCCGCCGATTGCCCGGCAATGGCCTCGGTTACACCGGTGCGCGGTGGCTTCCTGACGGCAACCGGATCGTCGTCTCGGCGATCGAGCCCGGTCAAGGAAGCAGACTGTATCTCCTGGAGCTCGGGCAGGATCGGCTCACGCCGCTCACGCCTGAGGGGGTGACCACCTGGGTCGTCTCCGCTGATGGCTCGACGATCGCCGCGACGGGACCCGGCCCGACGATCCGCCTCTACCCCGTCGATGGCGCCGCGCCCCGTGAGCTGCCGGGAATGACCGGAACCGAGATACCGATGGGCTGGATCCGCGGCGGCCTGCTCGTCATCCGGGCCAGCGACCCCGGTTCGCCACACGGGGAGATCTATCTGGTCGATGTCGGGACCGGCCGTCAGGAGTCCTGGAGCAACATTCTCCCGCGCGATAGTGCCGGAATCATGGTGCTCGTGAGGTTTTGCACCACACCAGACGGCCGATCGCAGGCCTACACCTGGCACCGCGCGCTCAGCAGTCTGTACCTCGCGGACGGATTGGCGTGATCACCCCCTGGTCGTGGCCCAAAGCATCGGCTAGAGCTAGGGATTCGATTCGAGACATGAAATGAAGTCATCCTTTCCGGCTTGGTGAGCGGAGGCGGCAAGCGCATTGTTAGCCGATGCCGCAGGTACGTACCGGGGACATCGTTTACATCTTGTACTTGGGACATGGTTTACAGTTCTCCGTGTAGACAAGGGCCTCCCCCAACCTGGAGAGCCCGATGCCATGGAGTACCCCGACCGTGGAGACCGAACGCGCCCGCTTCGTTCTCGAAGCCCAGATGTCCGACCTTTCCTTTTCCGAACTCTGCCGTCGCCATGGGATCAGCCGGCCGACCGGCCACAAGTGGCTGCGGCGCTTTGAGCGGGAGGGCTTCGACGGCCTCAAGGACCGCTCCCGACGTCCCGTTTCCTGCTCTCATGCAACCCCTCCGGAGGTCGTCGAACGGATCCTCTTGCTCCAGAAGCGTCGCAGGTGGGGAGCTCGTAAGCTTCAACGCCTGCTTCGTGACGATCCCGTTGCCACGAGGGTCCCCTCGGTGGACGCGATTCACCGGATCCTCGTTCGTCACGGCCGGGTGGACCATTCCAAGCCTCGCCGAAGACGCACGCACCCTGGGCCGCCTCTCCCGTATCTCGAAGAGCCGAACGGAACCTGGACCGCTGATTTCAAGGGGGAGTTCCGCACCCGCGATGGTCACCTCTGCTTCCCTCTCACCATTCAGGACGGGCATTCGCGCTTCCTGTTCGAGTGCTTTGGAATGCTCAGGCTCGACCTCCTGGCCACGGTCCGCCGCTTCCGTCATCTATTCCGCGAGTTCGGGCTCCCCCAGCGCATCCGTTCTGACAACGGCCATCCCTTCGCGACCACCGCCATCGCTCGGCTCTCTCAGCTTTCGGTCTGGTGGATCGAGTTGGGCATCACCCCGGAGCTCATCGAGCCAGGCAAGCCGCAACAAAACCCCAGGCATGAGCGCATGCACAGAGACCTGAAGAGGGAGACCGCCCTTTCTCCCAAGGCCAACCTCCGTGCCCAGCAACGCTCCTTCCACCAGTTCCGGCGCATCTACAACCACGAACGACCGCACGAAGGCCTCAATATGGAGACTCCGGCCTCCGTGTACCGGCCCTCAGAACGTCCGTTCACTGAACGACCCGAGCCGCTCCAGTACCCGGCGCACTTCGAGCTCCGCCAGGTCTCCGGCGACAACACCCTCCGCTGGAAGAACCGAAAGGTGTTCGTGTCCTCTCTGCTCAAGTACAAGGCCGTCGGCCTCGAGCAAATCGCTGACGGCGTGTGGTCCGTCTTCTTCGGGCCCGTCCACCTCGGCTGGCTCGACGAGGCCGACTTCCGCATTATGGATGTTCAAGATCGCGTCAGGAGACGCCGCTGAGCTGTAAACCATGTCCCCGGTACGTTCTGTAAACCATGTCCCGAGTGTTCACTGTGTCCCTCTCAAGCTGAGACCGCCGCATGGACACCGAAACGGCTGCGCTGCGACAGTTGAGCGCGGTGAGGCGATCTACGGCCGGATGTTGTTGTTCACCCGGAACATGTTGCTGGGATCGTACTTTCTCTTGACCTCCTTCAGACGCTCGAGATTGGCACCGAACTGTGCCCGGACGACCGCGAAATCGGTCGGTGCGTCGCCCGAGAAGTTAAGATAGGCGCCACCCGCGCCGGGGAGCCTACCGGCCGCGTCGATGAAGTCGCGGGTCCAGGAGACTACCCGGTCAGCGTCTTCCGGCTCGGTCCAGTTTCCGTCGACGCTGAGCATCCACGCCGCGCTGCGGTCGCCGAAGGCGGTATCGGTCGCGGCGACGCGGCTGGTCGCGCCTCCCATCAAGGGAACGTGAACGATGACCTTGGGGTGGGGCCGATTCATTCCGCGCTCGGCGATCAAATCGATCGCGTCGTCGCTCAACTCGTTGAGATACGTGGACTTCCAGTAGCTTCGTAGACCAACCACCAGGGGATCGAATGCCGCCTGGAAGAATCGGTATGGCATCTCGCCACCAATGTCGGCAAGCGGCTCGGCAAGCCTGCGCATCGGCTTGAGGACCTCTACGCCTTCCGCGGGATCGCCCGCGTACAGCGCAGCCGCGATAAAGACATCCTGGTCGTGAACCGCCGGTGGGAGGCCAGGCGCGGCCGGCATCGTCCAGAACAATGCCCGCGTCGTGACCTCGTCGGGTGCGTCAGCTGCCCAGTCGCGCCATGCGCGCAGGATATCCGGCGACTCTGCAGCCCGGTAGAACACCGGTGCCGCCAACACCATAGGTCCAAGAGACCGTGCCTCGAAGGTGAAGTTGACAGCCACACCGAAGTTCCCCCCACCGCCGCGCAGTGCCCAGAACAGGTCTGCGTTCTCCTCGATCGAGGCGCGTACCAGCTCGCCCTGCGCGGTGACAATCTCAACCGTGCGCAGGCTGTCGCATGCCAACCCCCACTTTCGGTGGAGCCAACCGATCCCGCCCCCCAGCGTCAGGCCACCAACTCCGGTCGTGGAGACTATTCCGCCGGGTACCGCCAATCCGAAGGCCTGCGTCTCGCGATCGACGTCACCCCAAGTCGCACCACCTTGGACGTGTACGAGGCGACGACTTGCGTCGACCCAAACTCCGTTCATGCGGGACAGGTCGACCACCAGGCCTCCGTCGACCGTGCCGTGACCGGCCACGTGGTGGCCACCGCCGCGCACAGCAATCAGAAGATTACGCTGGCGCGCCATGTTGACCGCGTCGAAGACGTCCGCGACACCCGTGCAGCGGATTATCATGCCTGGCCTGCGGTCGATGTGCAGGTTCTCGACCGCCCTGGCTTCGTCATAGCCGTCGTCGGCGGGCGTGACGATCGAGCCCCGGAACATCATGCGCACTTGCTCGGAGAACTCGTCGTCGGAAAACGTCACCGTCTTCCCGGAAAGCGTGCTGATCCTGACAGGCATACGGACCTGCTGGTCTGTTTTGGTTTTCGACCTAACGGGTTTGCGCTTCAGCTGCGGCCTCTCAATGGCCGCTTCGATCAGGATCTACACTGGCCCAAGGTGCCTGGGTCAGCAAGAAACTCGTGCCGTCAGCTGCTAGCGCTTGTTAGAGTGCGGTTGAGATACGCGGTCCACGACAGTAGCCACTAAATTACTGCTGCTTCAGACTCTCCAGGAACGGCCGGATGATGGAATACCACGGCTCAAGTCCGAACTCGTCTGGTCCCCAGACTACGGTCAGACGGTCCCCGTACGCTCGCTGCATCGCCTCGCGCACGCGGACGAGCCCGGTCGCCTCCTCCTCAAACGCTCGCCGCAACTCGGCTATTCGCGCCGGACTGCGTGCGAGTTCGTCGAAATACGCCCTGGCCTCGGCATCGCACTCCTGATCACCCCCGAGCTCTCCCGCTTCCAGCCAATTGAGCCGACGCAGGTTGTGCCCCTCTCGATCGATCAGAGGGTGGAGGGAGAGAAGGGTGGGGATGTTGATTCGGACGTCAGGGTCCTCCACGAAGTGTGCTCGGAAGGCGTTGCGAGGCTGAAGGCGCCGATCTACCTCGCTCCCGACTCCGATGTCGCAGGCCGACCGGTTGTACATTTCCGCCCACCGTTCAACCGCAGGGTCTGGAGCCGCGAATTGGCCCGTGCCCGTGACGTGTGGTGTGCCTAGGTACACCAGCCCGATCACCCGCCCGGGATGATGCTCTGCTATCCAGGTCAGATCCTGCGTAGCGATCGTGCGGCCCACGAAGACTGCCCGTTCGATCTCGAGAGCGTCGAGCACACCAAGAATATCCTCAGCTTGGGTCGCGACGTCGAACCCGTATCCCGGATCGTCCGACGCACCCCAGCCTCTCCGCACCGGAGCCAGCACTCGGAACGCATCGGCGAAACGCTCGAGAAAGGCCACCCATTCCTCGGCCTGCTCCAAGCCGAAGGTCGCTTCCCGGAAGTAGTCGTGGTGATCCTGAACCCACACTACCGGCAGACCCGAGTCACCGAACGCGAAGTACTCGATTCGGACCCCGCCGACGTCGGCGAATTGAGCATCCACAACCGGGGCCTGAACATCCTGCGCGCCGACCGGCGCGGCCGCGGGGGACGCCACACCGATCACGAACGCCAGCAGTAATGTAGGAGACCTCATGCGGATCGCCTCGTGGTGTGAGCGGTTGGTCACTCTAACGACCCTGGGCCTAAGTACCTGAGCCCAAAAGTTCGATGATGTATTCTGGGTCCTCATGCGGCGAGCCGTGTGGAGTCGGCGTGGTTCTCGAGGCGATCCATGAGGTTGCGGAGTTTGACGCGCGTGAACTTCCACCGGAAGGGCCGAGCGACTTGCTCGTAATGGCGTTGGAAGCGAAGGATGCGGTCCTCGAGGGCGTCGAGCGAATCGAAGTCATTGGGCGTGAGCACCTTCCGCTGGAGGATCGAGTAGTAGATCTCGATCTGGTTGAGCCAGCTCGCGTGGATCGGGGTGTGAACCAGTACAAGGTTCTTCCAGCGTCCCTGGAGCCGATCGATGCTGGCCTGACCACGATGCGAGGAGCCGTTGTCGACGATCCAGAACACGCGGGACGCGGAGGCGTAGGGGTCCAGTGCCATCACCTGTTGGACGAGACGGTTGAAGGGCTCGATGCCGGTTGTGGCTTCACACCGCCCGAAGACGCGAGCCTGCTTCACGTCCCAGGCCGCCAGGTAGGCGAGGGCTCCCGTGCGCTCATATTCATGCTCAACCCTCCCGGCACGAGCCGGGGCCGGGGGAAGGGTCGCGTGACGGCGGCGGCGCGCCTGGATGCTCGTCTTCTCATCGGCGCAGAGGACCCACTCGTCATCAGCCAGCGGCTGTCCATCCCACACGCCCTCGTAGAGATCGAGGATGCGGCCGGCCTTCGTCTCGAAGTCGGGGACCCGCGGGAACACCCAACTTCGATGGTTCCAGGGCTTGATGGCGTCCTCGGACAGCCACCGCCAGATCGTCGTTTCGCCGATCGAAGCTACGATCCCCCGGGCGAGGGCCTCTCGCTTCAACTCGGACATGCTGAATCGCGACAGCGGGATGCCGTGCTCATGCGGCAGCTCACAGGCCAGGGCCTTGATCGCGACCACGACCCTGGGGGGAAAAGCTCCCGGGACGCCCGTGCCGAGGAGCATCGTCGAGCCCCTCGAGCCGTTGTTCGAAGAAGCGCTTGCGCCACTTGCAGACGATCTGAGGCGAGGTGTCGAGCCGTGCCGCGATCTCCTTGTTCTCCAAGCTCTCGGCAGCATACAGGACGATCTTGGCCCGGACGACGTCACGATACGCTGATGTATACTGCCGGGCTCTTGCTTCGAGAGCGTTCCGCTCTCTCCTGGACAGCTCGATCACGAACGGGCTTTTTCGTGGCATCATCTGCCCTCCACCTGAGGGGATCGGATGCCACAAGGTAGCGCGCTTCACCCGGTATCGATACATCATCGTATTTTAGGAAAGAACCACTAAGCTGCGCGACCAACATGCCCCCGCGCGGTCGCGAGGTGCAAGCCGAGTGACCGCGCGCCCTCGCAGCCTACCGCGTCAGCTTCAAGCCCTTGTTAGGCTGCGACCCAAAGCCATCGGCTCACTCACGAGATCGCGTCACGGCATTCTGAAGGTCCGATCGCGACTCGCCATGTGGCGCCGGTCCGCGCCGACGCAGGAGACTCCGCTCCGCGGCCAGTGACGCTGCCAGCGTGGCGAGCAGGTTCACTCCCGAGTCGAGTACGAAAACTTGAAGCGACATTCCGGCCCACGCGAGCATACCGACCGTACTCGGGACCCAAAGACCAAGAGTCGCGGCGACCGCAGGCTTCAACGATCCCCGCTCTCGGGGCACGCTCGATAGGTACGCGGCGATTGCGATGCCGAAGAGCAGTGTCAGCGGCACCCATATGAGCAAGAAGTCGGGAGTCCACGGCATTCCGCGACCACTCGACTCCGCTGCCTGGGTCCACTCACGTTGCATGAACCCGAGCCCAGCAAGGCCCCAAATGGCATTGTAGACAAGAGACCATACAGCGCCCCCAACGATGTTCCGAATCCAGGTTACCGTCATGAGGGGTCTATCCAAGAACAGTCGCGTCGCAGCCTAACGCGTTGGCGATCAGCGGCGGCCGCGAAGCGGCCGCCCGTCTGCATCGCCTTGTTGGGCGGCACCGGCGAATACGGAACGACTCTTGGTCGGAAGAAGAGGCTGGCCTCCTGACGGTTCATGGGCTCGAGCCGACCTCGTCGATGATGAGCAGCACCACGTTGACAAGAGGTTGGTCACGACAGCGCTTCGTCCAGAACCTTCAGGGCCAGCGGCCAGTTCTCCTTGTGTCCGTCGCGCGACTTCTCCGAGACGAAACCGGAGTGGGTCAAGCGGACGTCGGTAGCCCCACCCTTGGAAACAAGCTCAATCCGAAGGACGGTCTCGGCTCCTTCTGTTCCCTCGGCGGTCCCGTTTCCCGTCATCCACGTCATTTCGATGAGCTGGTTTTCTTTCACATCGAGGAATCGGCCGTAGTGAGGATGTCTGCCCCAGTCATCCCGGTTGTAGAAGAAGTATGGCCGCCCTGGCTCTGGCACCATGGCGAGCGTTCCGGCCTGGGCGAACCAGGTGTCGAAGCGTTTCGTCCAGGCGGCGTAGACTTCTTCTGGCCTGGCGTTGACCGTGTACTCGCAGGTCACCTGAAGCGGTCGAGCGGAAAGATCGGGGCGGGGGATCGAGCTCACGGGAACCTCCTGACGAGACGTTGATTATCGCAAGACAGTACCACGGCGGCGGGCCATGAAGCGCTAGGAAGGCGACACCACGTCCTACGACTCAACGCGACACCATGCATTACGCTGTTCGGGTCGCTCATCGGGCCCATCGGCGGGCCGGGGGCGGCGCCCCAGATGAGGGTCACGAATCGGTGCATGCGTTCCTCAGTGTCTCGTCCGCCCAACTCCAAGTAGGCTGCTGGCGGGGGGCGTCAACGCCGCGCCGTCGTCGCAGCCTAGCGTGTGCTGTCGAAGGAATCTTCGGTCGCCGTGATCGGCCCGGCAAGCGTGCCGAGAACGGGGCGGAAGGCCGTTGCTCACGCGTGCGGTACGCGGCGAGGCGCGCAGCCTAAAGGGCGCCGACGCAGCGAGGGTCACCCGGGCTCGGGCGGGGGGAGCGCGTCGGCGGGGCTCCGGACTTCGAGACCGCCGCGGTTGAGCACGTGCGTGTACTTCATCGTCGTCCGGAGGCTTCGGTGGCCGAGAAGCTCCTGGATGGTACGGATGTCGTATCCCTCCTCCAGCAGGTGGGTGGCGAACGAGTGCCGGAAGGTATGGCACGTGGCCCGCTTCGCGATTCCCGACCGCGAAACGGCTTGCCGGACGGCGCGCTGGACCGCGGTCTCATGGTAGTGATGCCGGCGAAGCTGCCCGGTGCCTTCGTCCCGGTGAGGTCGCGTCGCCGGGAAGACCCACTGCCAGGGCCACTCTCTCCCGGCGTTCGGATACTTGCGGTCGAGGGCGTCCGGGAGCGCGACCCATCCCCCTCCCTGCCGACGATCCGCCTCCCACATCCGACGCCCCCTGTCGAGTCGCGAACGCAGCGGCTCGGCCGCGACCCCGGGCAGGACCGTGACGCGATCGCGCTTCCCCTTCGTGTCCCGAATCGCGAGCTCGCGTCGATCGAAGTCGACGTCCTTCACGCGAAGGCGCAGCGCTTCGAGCAGTCGCAGGCCGGCGCCATACAGGAGGAGTGCGACGGTATGAGGGCTCCCCTCGAGATGTCCGAGAACCGCCTGCACCTCCTGCCTCGTGAGGACGACCGGGATTCGCCGTGGAGTCTTCGGACGGGCGATGCCGCGCGGCTTGCCGATGTCACGTCCGAGGACGTCCCGATAGAGGAAGAGAATCGCGCTCGTTGCCTGATTCTGCGTCGAAGCGCTGACGGAAAGCTCGGTCGCGAGATGGGACAGGAACTCGACGATCTCCGGCTCACCCAGCTCCTCGGGATGCCGCAGACGATGGAAGCGAACGAATCGGATCACCCAGCTCGTATACGCCTCCTCGGTCCGGCGACTGTAGTGCCGCCGACGAATCGCGAGGCGCAGCTGGTTCAGGAGCCTGGACTTCGACACGACCCACGAACGGAGTCGCGCTCATCGGGCCGTCAACCCCGAGGACCGGCTAGAACGCGACGGGCTCCTTGAACCGCCCGTACACCTTCTCGAGCGCGAGCCGGATCTCGCCGAGCGTGGTGTACGCCCGCACGGCGTCGAGCATGGGCGGCATCACGTTCTCGTCGGCGACCGCGGCGCCCGTGAGCCGGCCCAGCGCCCGCTCGACGGCGTCGTTATCGCGCCGCTCGCGGAGGGCGGCGAGCCGCTCCTCCTGCTTCGCCGCCGCTTCCTCGCCGATCCTGAGGGTCTCGACGGGCGGCTCGTCGGACTCGACGAACCGGTTCACGCCGACGATCGTCTGCTGGTCGGCCTCGACCTCGTCCTGGAACCGCCGCGCGGAGGCGGCGATCTGCGCCTGGAAGTACCCCGCCTCGATCCCGGGTACGACGCCGCCGATCGCGTCGATCTCCTCGAAGATCTCCTCGGCCTCGGCCTCGAGCTCGTCGGTCAGCTTCTCGACGTAATAGGAGCCGGCGAGCGGGTCGATCGCGTTCGGGACGCCTGTCTCGTACGCCAGGATCTGCTGTGTGCGGAGCGCGATCCGGGCGGATTCCTCGGTCGGCAGCGCGAGCGTCTCGTCGAAGGCGTTCGTGTGGAGCGACTGTGTCCCGCCCAGCACCGCCGCGAGCGCCTGGTACGCGACGCGGACGACGTTGTTGTGCGGCTGCTGGGCCACGCCGGCGGTCTGGGCGTGCGTCCTGAGCTGGAGGCTCTTCGGGTTCTTCGCGCCGTACACATCGCGCATGTGGCGCGCCCAGATGCGGCGCGCCGCGCGGAACTTCGCGATCTCCTCGAAGAAGTCGTTGTCGACGTCCCAGAAGAACGAGAGCCGGGGCGCGAACGCGTCGACGTCGAGCCCGCGCTCGAGCCCGCGCTCGACGTACGTGAACCCGATCTTGAGCGTGTAGGCGAGCTCCTGCGCGGCGGTCGCCCCGGCCTCACGGATGTGGTAGCCCGAGATCGAGACCGTGTGGAACTGCGGCGCGTTCTCCGAGGACCACTCGAAGACGTCCGTGATGACCTTGAGCGCCGGCTCGGGCGGGAACATCCACGCGTGCTGCGCCTGATATTCCTTCAGGATGTCGTTCTGGATGGTCCCGCGGACCTGCTCGAACGGCACCCCCTGCTTCTCGGCGGTCGCCAAAAGGACGCAGTAAGAGCATGATCGCGGGCCCGTTGATCGTAATCGACACGGACACCGTATCGAGCGGAATCCCATCGAACAGCGTCTCCATGTCGGCGAGCGACGAGATCGCGACGCCGCACTTCCCCACCCTCGCCCTCCGAAGGGACGTCGTCGGAGTCGTATCCCATGAGTGTCGGGAAGTCGAACGCGACCGACAGCTCGGTCTGCCCGCGCTCGAGCAGGTACTTGTAGCGCTCGTTCGTGTCCTCGGCGGTCGCGAACCCGGAGAACAGCCGCATCGTCCACAGCTTCGTGCGGTACATGCTGTGGTAGGGCCCGCGCGTGTACGGGAACTCGCCCGGGAGCCCCAGGTCGCGCTCGTAGTCCCGATCGGGGGAATCGAGCGGCGTGTAGACGGGCTTCACCTCGCGGCCCGAGATCGAGCGAAAGCTCGTGTCGTCGCGATGCGGGGTCGAGTTGTAGACCGCTTCCCAGAGCTCGAGCTGGTCGCTCAGGGAG
>Ga0302046_10005958_pt1 | contig 10685 bp, 9 predicted proteins | sample RVTome_11_FD_200261 | JGI IMG/M metagenome (GOLD analysis project Ga0302046, IMG submission 200261) | Soil microbial communities from uranium-contaminated site in the Upper Colorado River Basin, Wyoming, United States - RVT147D111 (version 2) ... | reverse complement strand
ACGCCGCCCGGGGTGACGCTGGCGGCGCCGATCACGCACCCGCTGCAGCTCTACCCGGCCTTCGTCCGCTACCAGGAGGCGGCGTGACGCCGCTGGTGGTGGCCAGCTACAACATCCATCGCGGGGTCGGGCTCGACCGTCGCCGCGACCTCGACCGGATCGCCCGCGTCATCGGCGAGATCCGGCCCGACGTGATCGGCCTGCAGGAGGTCGTGCGCGGGAACGGCGTGGCCCACGCCGACCAGGCGCAGTACCTGGCCGGCGCGCTGGGGATGGCGGTGGTCATGGGGGAGACCCGGGCCTTCGGGGACGGCACCTTCGGCAACGCCGTGCTCACGCGGCTGCCGGTGCTCTCCTCGCTGCGGTGTGACCTCTCGTTCGGCGCGCGGGAGCCCCGCGGCTGCCTGCGGGTGGACCTCGGCGTGGACGACACCGCCCTGCACGTCTTCAACTGCCACTTCGGCCTGGCCTTCCGCGAGCGCCGCGCGCAGATCGACCTGCTGCACGCCTTCCTGCGCGCGGCCGACTGCGAGGGGCCCCGGCTGCTGCTGGGCGACTTCAACGAGTGGCATCGCGGCCCCGTCACCCGCGGCCTGCGCCGCGAGTTCTCCTCGCCGATGCGCCGGCTGCGCCGCACGCATCCCGCGATGTTCCCCCTGTTCCGCCTGGATCGCATCTACTGGGACGTCGAGCTGCAGGGCGAGGAGTTCCACGTCCACGTCAGCCGCCAGGCCCGCGTCGCCTCCGACCACCTGCCGGTCGTGGCCCGCGTCCGCGTGCGGCCGCGCGCCCGCCCCGTGCCCTACGTCACCGGCGACGCGCTGCCGCCGGCCGAATAGCGGCCGCCACGGACCCGCCGCCCACCGAGCCCGCGCCGTCGCCCGCGGCGGCGGCCGTTCGCCGCCCGTTCGGCCGCGCCGTCACCGCCGCTTCGGCGCTGGTGCTGCTCGCCCTGACCGCGCTGCTGGTGGTGCTGAACGCGGGCGAGCCCCCGCTGGCCGGCGTGGAGCAGCCCGAGCGGGCGCTGGCGCTGATCGTCGGCCGCACGCTGGACGTGCACGCCGCGCTCGCCGCGGCGCCCGCCTGGGAGCGCCGGCTCTACGCGCTCACGCTCACCGACCCCGGCGACGAGATCGACCAGGCCATCGCCTGGTACGAGGAGCTGGCGGCCTGGTCCGTGATGCCGGGCGTCGATCTGCGGCTGGCCATCCTGCTCGGCGAGGCGGGCCAGCGCGAGCGCCTGCGGCGAGTGGTGGAGCCGTGGCGGGACCGCGGCGAGCCGCTCGCCACCTACGCCGGCGTGGTCGAGGCGGCGTATCTCGCCGGCCGCGAGATCGACGCCGGCGCCGCCGGCGAGACGCTCGCCCCGCTGGGGCGCGGCTGGTTCGCCGATGTGCTGGCGCTGCGGCTGGCCGCTCCGCTGGGCGAGCCGGCGCTCGCCGGACGAGCGGGCGAGGCGATCACCGCCCGCGGCGCGACGCTCCTCTGGCGGCTGCGTACGCTCGCCGCGCTCGACGCGTTCCTGCTGGTGATCGGTGCCCTGGCCCTGCGCCCGCTGCTCCGGCGGCCGGGGGTGGCCGGCGCGCCGCTGCCGCCGCCGTGGACGGCGGGCGCCGGGGCCGCGACGCTCGTGCGCGGCGCCGCGCTGGCGGCCGTCCTCCTGCTGCTCCTGTTCGTCGCCGGTCCCTGGCTGGCCGAGCAGCCGCTCCTGGTCGGGGCCCTCGATCAGCCGATCATGTACCTGCCGGTGCTGATTCTCGCCTGGCGCTCGCTGCTGGCGCCGGCCGGCCTGGGCTTCGGCTCCGCCTTCGGCCTGCGCCCCCGACCCGACGGCTGGGGGCCATGCGTGCGGGCGTCGGTCGTCCTGGTCGCCGTCGGCATCGTGACCGACGTCGGCCTGGGGGTGCTCGGCGTCTGGCTGGACCTGACCCCGCACTGGTCGGAGTGGTTCGACGCCGGCCTGGCCTGGAGTGAGCCGGCCGAGGTCGTCCTGACCGTGCTCGGCGTCGTGGTGTTGGCGCCGCTGTTCGAAGAGCTGATCTTTCGGGGACTTCTCTACGGATCCATCCGATCACGCTTCAGCTGGCCGGTGGCCGCCGCCGGCAGCGCCCTGGTCTTCGGCTTCGCCCACGGCTACGGGATCACGGGCTTCCTGAGCGTGTTCCTCTCGGGTGTCGTCTGGGCCTACTTCTACGAGCGCACGGGCAGCTTGCTGCCGTCCATGACCGCTCACGTCGTGAACAACGCCGCCGTTGCGGTCACCCTGCTGGCCCTGCTGCGCTGAGCGTCGCCCCGCCGTCGTGAGTCCCCGGCCCTCGCGATGGGCCCCCCTCAGCGGTGCGCCCGGGCCGGTCCCTCCGGCCCGGCGGGCGCCGGCGGCAGCTCGGCCCGGACGCGGGGCAGGCTCCCGGGATAGTGCGACTGGATGAAGTCGATCAGCTTCTCACGGACCTCGCACCGCAGGTCCCAGGCGGAGGAAGCGTCGCGGGCGCTGGCCAGCGCCCGCAGCTGCAGCGTGTGCTCCGTGGCGTCGGTCACCTGGAGCACCTTCACCTTGCGGTCCCAGTGCGGAGAGCCGTCGAGGATCCGGTCGAGCTCCTCCCGGAGCGGCCGGAGCGGCATCGTGTAGTCGACGTGCAGGAAGACGCTGCCCAGGATCTCGGCCGAGGCGCGGGTCCAATTCTGGAACGGCCGCTCGATGAAGTACGTGATGGGCACGATCAGCCGGCGCAGGTCCCAGATGCGCACGGTGACGTAGGTCAGCGTGATGTCCTCGATCCGCCCCCACTCGTTCTCCACGATGACGACGTCGTCGAGGCGGATGGGCTGCGTGAGCGCGATCTGGAAGCCGGCCAGCAGCGTCGCGATGCTGCGCTGGGCGGCGAAGCCGATGATGATGCCGGCGATGCCGGCCGAGGCGAGGATGCTGGTGCCGAACTGGCGCACGGAATCGAAGACCATCAGCATCGAGGCCAGCGTGAAGATCCCGATGACGACCATCGCCACCTTCTTGAGGACGGTCACCTGCGTGTAGATCTTCCGGGCCTGGAGGTTGTCGCTCACGTCGAGGCGGTACTGCGCCAGCAGCAGCGCCTCGGCCGCCTGCACGAGCTGGACGAGCACGAGGGCGACCGCGCCGATGACGACGAGGCTGACCCCGTTCTTGAACAGCAGTTGCATTTCGAGGGAGACCGGCAACGCCGGCACGCCGAGGATGAGCGCCACCAGCGGCAGCGTGAGCCGGATCGTCTTGCCGGCCAGCGGGACCAGCACGCGGTCCCAGGTGCTCCCCGTCCGCAGCGACAGGGCGGAGAGTCGCAGCTCGACGACGCGGCTCACCCGGTAGAGCAGCCAGAAGACGCTCACCAGCGTGCCCACGCCGCGGGCGGCGGTCACCGCGTTGAGCGCCACCTCCGCCGCGTCGCGGTACCGGAGATCGAGGAGCAGCACCGAGACCGCCGCCGACACGCCGTGGACCCACACGAGCAGCCCGAACGGCGGGACGGCCGCCTCCAGCCCGCGGTCGAGCCAGTAGCGGGCCTGCCGCTCGGTCTCGGGAGCCCGCCGCGCCTCCGCCTCGTCGTGGCGGATCCGCCGCCGGACGATCGATCGCAGGATGGCATCCGCGAGGCCCGCGAGCGCCAGCGCCGCCAGGGCGGCGATCAGCGTCAGCCAGCGGACGCCGAGGAACGCGTCGTGCGTGATCCACGGCCCGACGGCGCCGGCCAGGACGTCACTGACCCGCTCGACCCATTCGGGCATCGCCGGCTGGGCAACCGCCATCGTGCCTCCTCGCCCTGTGTGGAGGGCTCGTCATCGCTCGAGAATCGACGCTGTCACGGGGTCGGGCCTCCTACGGCCGCGGCGCCTCCCCCTGACGGAGCCGGACCAGGAACCTGGCCAGGTCGCGGGCGGTGTCGTCGAACGACTCCCTGAGGTGGTCCTTGCTGTCGCCGCCGAAGATGCCCATGGACGCGATGCGGCGGTCGGCGGTGACGAGGACCACCCTGCCGCTGGCCACGTCCACGAAGCGCATCTCGACCTGGGCCCGGGTCTGGCCCGCGCCGTAGAGCCCGAACAGCGCCCGCATGGCCTGCGAGCCCTGGCCCAGCCGGGGGATGTCACCGTCGATGCGGAGCGCGCCCGGCAGCCCGGCCGGCATCGGCGTCTCGGTCAGGTTGATGACGCGGTCGAAGAGCCCGCTCTCGCGGAGGCGGCGGACCAGCTCGGACTGCAGGAACACGGACATCGACTGCGCCAGCCGCCGATCCCCGTCGTCCTTGACCCCGGGGTCGGTCACCGGGAACTGGGTGACCGCGATGGCCCGGTACGCCTTGAGGTCGAAACCCGGGGCGACGGCCACCAGCCCGGCATCCTTGTCCTCGACGTTCGGCCTCAGCTCGGCCGTGCCCCGTGGATCGTCGGGCTTGGTCTGATAGGCGCCGAAGCAGCCGGCGAGCGCGAGCGACACGCCGATGAGCAGCCACAGCGCGGACCTGAGGTGGGGCATGAGCGCCTCCGTGGTCTTCAGGGTTGGCCGGCCAGCTCGAGGGCGGCGCCCAGCAGCGTGTTGGCGCCGTGCTCGATGTCGTCCAGCGGCGTGAACTCCTCCTCGCAATGGCTGCGGCCGTCGCGCGAGGGCACGAACACCATGCCGGCCGGCCCGATGGCCGCCATGTACTGGGCGTCGTGGCCGGCGCCCGAGCGGATGCGGCGGTGGCGGGCGCCGGCCGCCCGGGCGGCGCGCTCGACGGCGTCCACCACCTCGCGATCGAACGCCGTGTAGGGCACGCGCCAGTAGTGCTCGAGCTGGTAGGTCACGCCCTCGCGCTCGCAGGCCTGCCGCACCACGCGATCGAGCATGGGCAGCGCGCGGTCGAGCGTCGCGTCCTTCGGATCGCGCATGTCGATGGACAGCGTCACGCGGCCGGGGATGGCGTTGACGATGTTGGGGGCCACGGTGAGGTTGCCGACCGTCGTCACCAGCTCGCCGCCGATCTCGCGCGCGATGCCCCGGACCCCGCTGACGACCTCGGCGGCGGCGACCAGCGCGTCGTGGCGGATGCGCATCGGCGTGGGCCCCGCGTGGTCCTGCACGCCATGGATCGTCAGCCGCGACCACGCGATCGCCACGATGCCCTCGACCACGCCGACCGCGAGCCCCTCCTCCTCCAGGAACGGGCCCTGCTCGATGTGCAGCTCGAGGTAGGCGCGCAGCGGGCGGGGCACGCACGGCTCGGGGCCGAGGTAGCCGATGCGCTCCAGCTCGTCCACGAGCCGGAGGCCGTCCTTGTCGCGGGCGTTGTAGGCGTCCTCGAGGGCGATCTTGCCGGCCATGACCCCGCTGGCGAGCATCGCCGGCTGGAAGCGCGCGCCCTCCTCGTTGGTGAAGATCACCAGCGTCACCGGGTGGCGCGTGGAGACCCGGTGGTCGTTCAGCGTGCGGATCGCCTCCAGCGCGCACAGCACGCCCAGCTGCCCATCGTACTTGCCACCGGTCGGCACCGAGTCGACGTGCGAGCCCAGCATCACCGGCGGGTGGCCGGGCTGCCCGGGGCGCTCGCCGAAGACGTTGCCCATCTGGTCCACGCTCACCCGGAGCCCGGCCTGCCGCATCCAGCCGACCATCAGGTCCCGCCCGCGCCTGTCCTCGTCGCTCAGCGCCAGGCGGGTGAGCCCACCCCGCTCGGTCGCGCCCACGCGTCCCAGCTCCTCGATGGTCTGCTCCAGCCGCACGCGGTCGATCCTCATGTCGCCTCCCACCGCGGATTGTAGAACCGCACAACTCGATTGACCAAACGGCGCGCGCCCACCTATGCTGATCGGATCGCTCTTCCGCCCGGCCGTCCCGGCCGGTCCGAGCGGACGCCTCGGGAGGACGCTTCGTGAAGATGCTTCGATCGACGTCGGTCCTGCTGCTCCTGGCGCTGGTGGCCGGGGTCGCCGAAGGCCAGCCGCGGGTCGAGTGGCCGACCTATCAGCTCGGCGACCGCTGGGTCCGCTCCGACGGCGCCTGGGACCTCGTGCGGGTCGAGGACGATCGCTACGTCTTTTCCAGGGGGCCGACCTGGTGAACGGGCTGAAGGGCGCCGCCGACCTCAACCGGGACGGGATCGTTTCGCTGCAGGAGCTGTACGAGTACCTGGAGCAGCAGATGACGTCGAAGGCGCGGAGCGTGGGCGGCAACCAGCACCCGGTCATGAAGGGCGAGCTGGAAGGCGTGCTCTCCCTGGCCAAGGTGCGCGCCCGGTGAGATCGCGGCGGCGCCCGGCCGCGTTCGCCGTCGCGGTGCTGGCGCTCGTGGCGCTCCCGCTCGGCGCCGGCGCCAAGAAGCCGCGGGCGGAGCGGCCGACCTACAGCGTGGGGGACCCCTGGGCGCTGACCGACGCCACCTACCGGCTGGCCCGGGTCGACCGCCAGGGCTTCGTCTTCACCGCCGAGAACCGCGAGATCTGGCTCACCCGCGACCTGACGCTCCGGTACGTGAGGCGCGGCCGGGAATCGATCGAGGTCGACCCCACGCTGGGCCCCGGATGGCCGCTGGAGGTCGGCCGCCGCGGCGCCGGAATCGTGCTCGTCCGGCTGCAGGGTGAGGACAGCGGCGAGGTCGAGGTCTACGCGACCTGGCGCGTCATGGGCTGGGAGGACGTGGAGGTGGCCGGCCGGAAGCTGCCGGCGTTCCGCATCCTCTACACGTTCGAGCCCGAGATCCCCGGTCGGTTCTCCTCGAACCCGTACCAGCAGTACGGCCCCATCGCACGGCAAGCGAGGTTCGACTACACCGTCTGGTACGCGCCGGACGTCCAGCGGCTCGTCAAGGCCGTATCGGGCAAGCCGCTGCTGAATTTCGCGATGGCCGGCGAGCCGTCCATCGCGGCCCGGCCGCCGGCACCCGCGCCGCCGGCGGCGCCGGCGCCGCCACCGAAGGCGGAACCCGCGCCGAAACCCGCGGTCGTGACGCCCGCCCGACCGGCGCCGCCGCCGGCGGCGACGCTGGCGGTCAGCGTGTCGAGCCCCGCCGACCAGGCCCGCGTCGACCGCGACACGATCCCGCTGGCTGGCCTCGTCACGAGCCCGCGCGGCGTCGCCCGCGTGGTGGTGACGCTGAACGGCGCCGAGGTGACGGTGGTGGAGGAGCGGGCCCCCCGGCCGGCCGTCTCGCTGAGCGCCTCGCTCAAGCTGCGCGAGGGCGCCAACCTGCTCGTGGTCGCCGCCACCGACGCCGACGGCACCATCCGGCAGGAGGTGCGCACGGTCCACTACGGCCAGGCCACCCCGCTGACGATCAGCATCCGCCATCCGGCCGACGGCGTGCGCGTGAGCGAGGAGCAGACGGTGGTGGCGGCGGTGGTGACCTCCAGCCGCGGCGTCGGCAGCGTGACCATCACCCTCAACGGTACCGAGGTGCTCCGCCAGGCCGAGTCCAGGCCGGCGCCGTCGGTGGTCGTGACGGCGCCGGTGAGCCTGCGCGAGGGGGCCAACACGATCGTGCTGACCGCCCGCGAGGCCGACGGCACCATCCGCCAGGAGGTGCGCACGGTCACGCTGGAGCGTCCGGCGACCGCCACGGCGCCGGCGCCGGCACCGGCGCGGCCGCCGAGCCGCGACGGCTACGCGGTCATCATCGGCGTCGGCCGCTACGACAACGTCGGCATTCCGCCGCTGCGCTACTCGGTGGCCGACGCCGAGGCGATGCACAAGGTCCTGACCGAGTCCGGCGAGTTCAAGAAGGACAACGTGCTCCTGCTGACCGACCGCAGCGACCGCAAGCCGACCCTGCGGAACATCAAGTACGCGCTCGGGACGTTCCTGGCCCGCGCCGCCCACAAGAACGACACGGTCGTGGTGTTCTTCGCCGGCCACGGCGCCCCCGAGGTGGACCCCCGCGGGATCGAGCGCGACGGCCTGGCCAAGTACCTGATCCCCAGCGACGCCGACCCCGACGACCTGTTCTCGACGGCGCTGCCGATGGACGATCTCCAGACGATCTTCGGGCGGATCGAGGCCGAGCGGGTGGTGGTGTTCCTCGACGCCTGCTACAGCGGCGCGGCCGGCGGCCGCACGTTCGCGGCCCGCCGCACGCGCGCCACCGCCGTCGACGACTTGTTCCTGGAGCGGCTGACGCGCTCCCGCGGGCGCGCCATCATGACCGCCTCGAAGCCGGCCGAGGTGTCGGTCGAGCTGCCCGAGCTGGGCCACGGGATCTTCACCTACTACCTCACCGAGGGGCTGCGCGGGGCCGGCGACCTCAATCGCGACGGCATCGTCAGCCTTCAAGAGCTGTACGAGTACGTCGAGCAGCAGGTGGTGCGCAAGTCGCGCGCCGTCGGCGGCAACCAGCACCCGATGATGAAGGGGGAGCTGGAAGGCATCCTGCCCCTCACCCGGGTGCGGGTCCGGTAGGAGAGGGCGATCGCTCGTCTGCGCGCGTGGTGGCGCCTGCGGCGCGGGCGCCTGCTCCAGATGTGGGCGGTGGGGCTGCTGGCCAGCGTGCTGGTCTCCGCCGCCTCCTCGCTCGGCTACCTGGAGGGCTGGCAGGCGCACGCGCTCGACCTGCTGCAGCGCCTGCAGGGCCGCCGCCTCCCGCACGACGTCGTCCTGGTGGGGATCGACGAGGCCGCCTTCGAGGGCCTGGGCCGCCGCCAGCCCATCGCGCGCGACTACCTCGCCCGCGTCGTGCGCGGCGTGGCCAAGAGCGGGGCCGCCGCGCTCGGCATCGACATCACCTTGGCCACCCCGACCACGCCCGAGGCCGACGCGGCGCTGGCGGCGGCGATCCGTGACTTCGCCGACGGCGGCCTCAGTCGCGTCGTGCTGCTGGGGCCGCTGGCGCCGGGCGCGGGCCCGCTCGGAGAGGCGACGCTGGGGCCGCACGTGGTGCTCGCCTCGCCCTCGGTGCCGGCGGACGACGACGGCTTCATCCGGCGGATCGACCCCGTGCTCCCCGGTCCGGGCGGACGACCGGCGCCGACGCTCGGGCTCGCGATCGCCGCGCGCCTCGCCGGGCTGGACGGGCCGGCGCTCGACGAGGCGCTGGCGACCGGCCGCCCGCTGGCCCTGGCGCGGGTGCACTCGAGCGGCGCGCTGGTGCCCGACCAGTCGCGGCCCGTCGTCGCGCGCGCCGGCCTGGAGTGGCCCATCAACTACGTGGGCCCCGCCGGCAGCTTCCTCACCATTCCCAGCGACGTGATGGCCGCCGTCGGCGACGCCGAGGGCGAACCGGCCGCCGACAACCCGCTGCGGGGACGCGCCGTGCTCGTCGGCGGCACGTTCGCGGACAGCCGCGATTTCTATCCCACGCCCCACGGCCTCATGGCGGGGGTCGAGGTCCACGCCAGCGTGGTCCACATGCTGAACACGCGCCGGTTCATCCAGCCCTCGAACTGGCTGGCCGGCTTCGGGATCAACGCCGCGGTGGTGCTGGTGGCCGGTGTCGTGCTCCTGGCGCTGCGGCCGCTGACGGGCACGCTCGTGTGCGTGCTCGGCTCGCTCGTCGTGGGGGTGCCGGCCGCCCTGCTCGCCTTCGACCGCGGCGGCTACTGGATCGACTTCGTGCTGCCGGTGGCCGCCACCTCGCTGATGGGCCTCGGCAGCGACGCGCTCGACCGCCGCCGATTCCGCGACTCGTTCGCCCGCTACCTGTCGCGCGACGTCATGGCCCGGGTGCTCACCGACGCCCCCAGCCTGCGCGGCGAGCACCGGGAGGTGTCGATCCTCTTCTCCGACCTGCGCGGCTTCACCACGCTGTCCGAGCAGATGGAGCCCGAGAAGATCGCCGCCCACCTGAACGAGTACTTCGACGAGATGACGAAGGCCATCTTCGCCCACCGCGGTATGATCAACGACTTCGTGGGGGACGCCGTGATGGCCGTGTTCGGCGCCCCCGTCGGCGACCCCGAGCACGCCTGGCACGCCGTCCAGAGCGCCGTCGCCATGGACCGCGCGCTGGACGCCCTCAACCGGCGCTGGGAGGCGGCCGGGCTGCCGCGCCTGCGCATGGGCATCGGCATCCATACGGGGTCGGTCTTCGCCGGCAACATCGGTGGGCGTGACCGGATCAAGTACACGGTGATCGGCGATCCGGTGAACGTGGCGTCCCGGGTGGAGGGCTTGAACAAGGACCTCGGCACGACGATCCTCGTGACCGAGGAGACGCTGGCGGCGGCCGGCGACCGCGTGCGCGTGCGCGACTGCGGCCCGCAGGCCGTCAAGGGACGCGTGGAGAAGGTTCGGGTGTTCGAAGTGCTGACGGACGGGAGGACCGACTCATGAACGCAGTGCGGGGTGGACTGATCGTCGGGGTGCTGGCGCTCGCCGCGACGCTGGCCTGGGCCCAGGAGCCGCTGGCGGTGCTCACCGAGATCCAGCTCAAGCAGGGCAGGGTGGAGGTGAAGCCGGCCGGCCAGCCGGACTGGCAGGCGCCCAAGCCGCTGCTCTCCTTGCGGTCCGGCGACCAGGTGCGGGTGACGGGCGAGGGGCGCGCGGTGCTGGTCTTCACCGGCGGCCGCGGCAGCCAGGTCGTCACGAAGACGAACTCGCCGTTCACGGTGCAGGCGGGACCGTCCGAGGGCGCCGGCGACCGCGCGCGGGCGGTGCTCGGCAGCGTCACGAGCTTCCTGCTCGGCCAGCAGCGGGAGCGCACCTACCAGTCGCTGTCCGTCCGCAGCGTGCGCGCCCAGCCGCCG
>Ga0302046_10005957_pt1 | contig 10686 bp, 11 predicted proteins | sample RVTome_11_FD_200261 | JGI IMG/M metagenome (GOLD analysis project Ga0302046, IMG submission 200261) | Soil microbial communities from uranium-contaminated site in the Upper Colorado River Basin, Wyoming, United States - RVT147D111 (version 2) ... | reverse complement strand
ACGGCTGGCGAGGTGATCTATGAGGGGAAGGACCTGCTGGCGATGTCGCCGGAAGACCGCGCGCGCGAGGGGATCTTCCTGGCCTTTCAATACCCGGTCGAGATTCCCGGCGTGAGCACGACCTATTTCCTGAAGGCAGGGGTCAATGCCGTCCGGAAACACCGTGGCCTCGAGGAGCTCGACGCCATAGATTTCCTGGCCATGGTCAAGGAGAAGATGAAACTCGTGGAGATGGACCAGGCGCTGATCAACCGTCCGCTCAACGAGGGATTTTCCGGGGGTGAGAAGAAGCGCAACGAGATCTTTCAGATGGGAGTGCTCGATCCCAAGCTCGCCATTCTGGACGAGACGGACTCCGGGCTGGACATCGATGCCTTGAAGATCGTGGCGAAAGGGGTCAACGCCTTCCGGAGCCCGCACCGCGCAATGATCGTGATCACCCACTACCAGCGGCTATTGAACTACATCATCCCGGACTTCGTCCACGTGATCTTTGACGGTCGCATTGTCAAATCGGGCGGAAAGGCGCTGGCCCTGGAACTCGAAGAGAAAGGGTACGACTGGCTTAAGCCGGAAGTTGACCTCGCCCAGCAAACCGTCGCCTAGTGCCGGCCAATTAACTTCGCCTAGCGGCAAGGCTTCACCCCGGGGCACGCCCTGCGACGTACCTGACAACGTACGCCGGGTACCCGCGAAGTGGGTGCGGCCCCGTGAGCCGCGCCTTGCTATGCTCGTTTCTTGATCCGGCACAGTCCGTTCCGACTTAGAGCGAGATAGTTGGACGAGCACTAGAAGAAAAAACCCACACGATGATTCAGCACTCGAAAGAACTCGACAGGTACATCGCGGACTTTGAGCGGTTCGAAAAGAACGGCTGGACAGGTGGTCCGTCCTGGGTCCACCAGATCCGTAAGGCGGCCATCTCCCGCTTCGCCGAGCTGGGATTCCCCACCACTCAGCACGAGGAGTGGAAGTATACCAGCGTGTCCCCGATCGTGAAGGTCCCCTTCATGACCGCTGATGATGAGCCTGACGGGCTCACAAAGGAGTCGCTCTCGCTCCACACTCTTGGGCAGGCGGCGTGCGCGCAGCTCGTCTTTGTGAATGGCCGTTACTCGCCCGCGCTGTCCTCGTTTGGGTCGCTTCCGGATGGCGTGAAGGCGGGGAGCCTTGCGACGGCCCTCAGCGCTGACCCGGCAGCGGTCGAGCCGCATCTGGCTCGCCACGCCAGCTCCCAGGGTCACCCGTTCGTCGCCCTTAACACCGCCTTCATCCAGGATGGGGCGTTCGTGTCCATTCCAAAGGGCAAGGTGGTTGAGAGGCCGATCCACATGCTGTTCGTCTCGACCGCTTCCTTCGACTCGGCTCAGGACAGGCGCGGGAAGGCCATTGTCTCGCACCCCCGGAACCTGATTCTGGCGGGGGATGACAGCCAGACGATGATCGTCGAGAGCTATATCGGTTTGAATAACGCCCTCTACTTTACCAACGTCGTCACGGAAATCGTTGCGGGCGAGAGCGCTGTGGTCGCTCATTACAAGTTGCAGCGGGAGAGCGAGGAGGCATTCCATATCTCCACAGTCCAGGCTTCCCTGAACCACAGCAGCAATTTCTCGTCCCATTCCATCGACCTGGGTGGCGCCCTGGTCCGGAACGACGTGAACGCCGTTCTCGATGGACAAGGCATCGAGTGCACGCTTGACGGCCTCTACATGGTTGCGGGTCGGCAGCACGTGGATAACCACACGAGGATCGACCATGTGAAGCCGCACTGCAGCAGCCGTGAGCTCTATAAGGGCGTGCTCGGCGGGAGATCGAAGGGGGTCTTCAACGGCAAGATCTACGTGCACAAGGACGCCCAGAAAACCGACGCCAAGCAGACCAACAAGAACCTGCTGCTCTCCGAAGACGCCGTGATCAACACGAAGCCGCAGTTGGAAATCTACGCCGACGACGTGAAGTGCACCCACGGAACGACCATCGGCCAACTTGATCAAGAGGCGATCTTTTACTTGCGCTCGCGCGGCATTGATCTGGAGGCGGCTCGCGGTCTTCTGACCTATGCCTTCGCGAGCGAGATGATCGGCCGGATCAAGGTCGAGCCGGTCCGGGCGCAGCTCGAACATCTATTGCTGGCACGACTTCAAAAGGATTCCTGATGAAGGCAGTCAATCAAGTCGCCGCGGCCGACACTCTTGGTGGATCTCGCGTGGCGTTTAACGTAGAGAGGATCAGGGAAGACTTCCCCGTCCTGAGGCAACAGGTGCATGGCAAGCCGCTCGTCTACCTCGACAGTGCGGCCACCAGCCAGAAGCCGAAGGTCGTGATCGATACCGTCACGCAGTATTACCTGGCGGAGAACTCGAACGTCCACCGAGGGATTCACTTTCTGAGCGAGCAGGCCACGCGGGCCTTTGAGGAGTCCCGCGCCAAGGTCGCGCGCTTCCTGAACGCCTCGACGGACCAAGAGATCGTCTTCGTTCGCGGGGCCACCGAGGGGATCAACCTCGTCGCCCAGAGCTTTGGCAGGATGCGCGTCAAGGCGGGAGATGAGATCCTCATCTCTGCGATGGAGCACCACTCGAACATCGTCCCGTGGCAGATCCTCTGCCAGGAGACGGGCGCGGTGCTGCGGGTGGTTCCGATCAACGACCGTGGCGAGTTCCTGGTCGATGAGTACGCGAAGCTCCTGAGCCCGAAGACGCGGCTTGTCTCGGTGGTGCACGTATCGAACGCGCTCGGCACGATCAACCCGGTCAAGCGGATCGTCGAGATGGCGCACCGCCGGGGTGTGCCGGTGTTGGTCGATGGGGCGCAGGCGGCGCCTCATCTGGCAATCGATGTTCAGGAGCTTGATTGCGACTTCTATGTGTTCTCCAGCCACAAGCTGTTTGGTCCCACCGGCGTGGGCGTCGTGTACGGCAAGGCTCACCACCTCGAGGCCATGCCTCCGTACCAGGGCGGTGGCGACATGATCCTTTCGGTCACCTTCGAGAAGACGCTCTACAATGTGGCCCCGTTCAAGTTCGAGGCCGGGACGCCGCATATCGCGGGCGTCATCGGGCTCGGCGCGGCGATCGACTACCTCGATGGGGTCGGTCTGGACAGGATAGCCGCCTACGAGAGCGGGTTGCTCGCGTACGCGACGGAGGCCGTGTCCGCCGTCCCGGGCGTGCGCCTTATCGGGACGGCGGAAGAGAAGGCAAGCATCGTGACCTTTGTGCTTGAGGGCGTGCATGCCCATGACATCGGGACGATCCTGGATCAGGAGGGGATTGCTATCCGGACAGGCCATCACTGCGCTCAGCCGGTGCTGCAGCGTTTCGGCGTGCCGGCCACCGCGAGGGCCTCGCTGGCCTTTTACAACACAAGAGGCGAGATCGACGCGCTGGTGCGGGCGATCCACAAGGTCACTGAGCTGTTTGCCTGATGTCTGACCTTCGCGAGCTCTACCAGGAGGTCATCCTTGACCATAATAGACGGCCGCGCAACTTCCAGAAGCTTGACGGCGCGAACCGGACGGCGGAAGGGTACAACCCCCTGTGCGGCGACCAGCTCACCGTCTACGTGCGCCTGGAGGATGGCGCAATCAAGGATATCAGCTTTCAAGGATCCGGCTGCGCGATCTCCAAGGCCTCTGCCTCGATGATGACCGCCAGTCTCAAGGGAAAGTCGAAGGCAGATGCGGATGCCCTGTTCGAGACATTCCATAAAATGGTCACGGCCGACCTCAGTGTCACATTCGATCCACTCGAGGTCGGAAAGCTCGCGGCCTTTTCAGGCGTGCGCGAATTCCCCGTTCGGGTCAAATGCGCCACCCTCCCGTGGCACACCCTGCATGCTGCGCTTGAAGGCAAGGGGGAGACCGTATCGTCAGAATAGTGCGTGTGGGTGAAGGTTGAGAAGTGGCCGACCTTCGTCTGCCGGTTTCAGGAGGTTCCATGGACGCCGTGCCAGTCAATACCAGTGATGTCGAGGGTGAGATCGTTGAGGCATTACAAACCTGTTATGACCCGGAGATCCCCGTCAATATCTATGAGCTGGGGCTGATCTACGAGGTCAAGGTGGAGCCCTCGGGCTCAGCATTGGTCCGCATGACGCTGACGTCGCCGAATTGTCCCGCGGCCGCTGAGCTACCCGCCGAGGTAGAGGCCAAGGTGCGGGGCGTGAGCGGGGTGACGGATGCCAAGGTGGATGTCGTCTGGGATCCTCCCTGGGACCAGTCGATGATGTCCGAAGCGGCCAAACTGGAGCTTGGATTTCAGTGAGCGGGCACGCCGGTTTTTTCGACCCCCTGGATGGGCCTCGATTCGTCATGGTAGGTGCCTGTCATCAGCAAGGAGGGATGTGATGGCATACATAGTGGCCGAACCGTGCATCGGCGTCAAAGACCATGCGTGCGTGGACGTCTGCCCGGTCGAGTGCTTCTACGAGGGGGAGGATATACTCCTCATTCATCCGGAGGAGTGCATCGACTGCGGCGCCTGCGAGCCGGAGTGCCCCGTGTCCGCGATCTTCGAGGCGGGCCAGGTTCCGGAACAGTGGAAAGAGTACATCGCGAAAAACGCCGATCCCTTCACGGCCGGGCATAACCTTCCGGTGTCAGTCCAGAAGGGTCAGTGGGAGGCCCAAATGGAGGTGGAGGGGAGCGTCGCCAATCTTTATCACAAGAAGTACCCCAAGAAGGAGTGAGCGTTCCTTTACGGCGGCTTAGCTGAGATCAGGGGCTTTGCCGGCGGTCAAGATCGCTGAAGCGTTCCAGAGGTCTTCGATGAAACGGGCGAGGAATGAGTGAAGGGGAGGAGGTCAAAAGATGGCAGGCTTTGTGAAGGTGGCAACGACTGGCGAGCTGCCCCCGGGCCAATCGAAGAAGGTGGACATCGCGGGGAAGACGGTCGCCGTCTTTAATATCGAGGGGAGCTATCATGCAATGGATGACACGTGTACTCATAAAGGCGGTCCCCTTTCCGAGGGTCACGTTGAGGGGAACGTGGTGACGTGTCCCTGGCATGGGGCCAAGTTCAACGTGGCAACCGGGGAAGTGGCTGGCCCCCCGGCGCGGACAGGGGTCTCCAGCTATCGTTGTCGCGTGAACGGCTCCGATGTAGAGGTGGAGATCTAAAAGGAGGATCATGATGGAAGACCTTGACCTCAAGGAGAGGGTTCAACACCTGCTTGACACCTCGATCAACCCGGGCGTGGCAGGCCACGGCGGATTCGTCCGGCTCATGGACGTCCAGGACAACGTGGTCTACCTCCAGATGGGCGGCGGCTGTCAGGGGTGCGGCATGGCCGACGTCACGCTCAAGGCGGGGATAGAGACCCTGATCAAGGAGGAGATTCCCGAGGTGACCGAGGTCCTTGACACCACCGACCACGCAGCAGGGCGCAATCCGTACTACACGCCCAGCAAGGCGTAGCGCTCCGTTTCGTATCTAAGGTGCCTTGTGTGGCCCCAGGCGCCTTACGCCTCGACCTGCCCTTCTCCCCTCCGTGGAGAGGGAACGGAGGAGATGTTTAATGGAGGCAATGGATCTCACGACGCAGGGAGTGAAACTTCGCGATCTCCTCGGGCTCAGGTGGCCGCCTGTGGCGCTCGCATTTCGGCCCGCCGCGCCGCCCGGTGTTCGCCGCGTTGATACCCCCGGTCCGGCCGGCTGCGCGTACTGGAAGCTCGCTGCGGAGGGACAGATCTTCTACACGGAGGCGGCTGACCACTATAATTGCCCCGTGGGGGCCCACACCCATGGGGTGATGCTTCCGCCGGAGAGGGCGAAGGAACTCGAGTCGGTGATCGAAACGATGGTTGGGATCCAGTACATCCGGATGGAGGAGGTCGCGACGCTGCCGCGCAGAGACGAGCCGTTTGGAGTCGCGGTCTATGCGCCGCTCGCGGAGGCACCGTGCGATCCGGACGTCGTCCTGGTCCGGGGCACCGCCAGGCAGGTGATGCTGGTTGCGGAAGCTGCCCGGGCTGCCGACATCGGCCACGATGGGGCGACGATGGGCCGGCCGGCCTGCGCCATGATCCCAGAAGCCGTGCGGTCGGCGCGCGGAACCACGAGCCTCGGGTGCATCGGGAACAGGGTCTACACGGGGCTCGGGGACGACGAGCTTTACTTCGCCATCCCCGGCCCAAAGGTCGAGGAGGTCGTCCGGAAGCTGGAGACCATCATCGAGGCGAACCGGATACTGGAAGGGTACCATCGCGCCCGCGCGCACGGGTCCGGCCCCGCCTCGTCCTCCGGGTAGGGGAAAAGATGCCGCGGGTCCTGCTGCTCCTCCCCACCACCACCTACCGCGCAGGTGACTTCCTCGAGGCAGCCAAAGGGTTGGGCGTGGAGGTCGTGGTCGCCTCGGAACGGCCCAATGTCTTCCAGGAGGCGCAACCGGGCCGCTACCTCGCCCTGGATTTCTTCAATCCCGACAAGGCCGCGCGCCAGGCCATCGACTTTGCCGCGACGCGCCCGATCGACGCGATCGTGGGGATTGACGATGCGACTACGGTGCTAGCGGCCGCGCTCTCGGCGGGGCTTTCGCTCCCGCACAACTCGGTGGCTTCCACGGCGGCATCGCGAGATAAGCACCAGATGCGGGATCTCCTCAGCCGAGACGGCGTCCCTGTGCCGTCCTACGTCCTGCGCTCCCTCGATGATGACCCCGTGCTAGAGGCCCGCCGGATGGTGTACCCGTGCGTGGTCAAACCACTCATGCTCTCGGCGAGCCGCGGCGTCATCCGCGCGGATGATGAAGGCCAATTCGTCGGCGCGGTCCGGCGGCTGGAGGCGATCCTTCGCACCCCCGATGCTGCGGCCTTGGGCGACATCGCCCGACAGGTCCTTATAGAGGCGTTTGTTCCGGGGCGGGAGGTGGCGCTGGAGGGGCTCCTGGTGAGAGGCGAGCTCCACGTACTGGCCCTCTTTGACAAACCGGATCCCCTCGATGGCCCGTTTTTCGAGGAAACCATCTACGTCACGCCGTCGCGTCTCCCGGCCCCCGTGCAGACGGAGATCGCCTCGTGCACCGCGCGGGCGGCCCGAGCGCTGGGCCTGCAGGATGGGCCCGTGCACGCCGAGCTGCGCGTGGGCAGCCGCGGGCCTTCGGTCATCGAAGTGGCCGCCCGGTCGATCGGCGGGCTCTGCTCCCGCACGCTCCGGTTCGGCACCGGCCTCTCGCTGGAGGAGCTGATCCTTCGCCATGCGCTCGGCATGGGAATCTCGTCGCTCACGCGCGAGCGCCAGGCAGCAGGTGTGATGATGATTCCGATCCCCCGGGCAGGGGTCCTGAAAGAGGTCCGGGGCCAGGTGGAGGCGAGGTCCGTTTCCGGGATCGAGGAGATCGCCATCACCGCACATCCGGGGGAGGACCTTGTGCCCCTTCCGGAGGGCGCGCGCTATCTTGGGTTTATCTTTGCCCGCGCCGAGTCGCCCGAGCGCGTCGAGGCTGCGCTTCGAGAGGCCCATCGCCGGCTCGAGTTCATCGTCGTGCCGCCGCGGGCAATCAGGGCTGCCGGCTAGGCCACCGCGAGGAGGCTTCTCGTGCCATGAGGGGACGCTGAGAAGAGAGATGCTCACCGAATCCGTCACCGGACAGGCGCCCGTCACAGACATCTTCCACAGGCCGCTTCGCAACCTGCGAGTGTCGGTCACGGACCGGTGCAACCTGCGCTGTCAGTACTGCATGCCCGAGGAAGAGTATGTCTGGCTTCCCCGTGAGGACCTCCTGTCATTCGAGGAGACCAGCCGGCTGGTGGACCTCTTTACCGAGCTTGGAGTAGACAAGGTTCGCCTGACCGGCGGCGAACCGCTCTTACGGCGGGACCTCCCGGCCTTGGTGACAATGCTCGCCAGGAATCCGCGAGTGAAGGACCTCGCCTTGACGACGAACGGGGTCTTACTGGCGGAAGAGGCGAAGCCGCTCTACGACGCCGGATTGCACCGTGTGTCCGTCAGTCTGGACACGCTCCGTCCTCAACGCTTCAGAGCGCTGACGAGAAGAGACTCCCTCGGCAAGGTGCTCAATGGGATCGAGGCCGCACGGGAGGCGGGGTTCGAGGGAGTGAAGATCGACACGGTCATCATGCGCGGGGTGAACGACGACGAGTTCGTCGATCTGCTTGAATACGGGAAGCGACTCGGCGCTGAGGTGCGCTTCATCGAGTATATGGATGTGGGTGGGGCGACCAAGTGGTCGATGGACAAGGTCGTCTCGAGGCAGGAGATGCTCGATCTGCTGGGCCGGCGGTATGGACGCATCGAGCCGGTAGGCGAAGTCAGCTCGGCGCCCGCGGAGCGGTTCGTCCTCCCGGACGGGACCGTGTTCGGCATCATCGCCTCCACCACGGCGCCGTTCTGCAGCAGTTGCGACAGGAGCCGGCTCACTGCCGATGGGATGTGGTACTTGTGTCTCTACGCGCTGCACGGAATCGATTTGAGAACACCTCTGCGAGCGGGCGCCTCGAGAGAAGAGATCAAGTCCGTCGTCGTCTCCCGGTGGACGGAGCGAAGGGATCGGGGCGCGGAAGAGCGGCTACAGCTTGGTTCGAGAGGTGTGTTGGTTTCGACTGAGGGACTCAAAAAGGATCCCCACCTCGAAATGCACACGAAGGGAGGATAGTTGGCGGCGGTCTGGAACGTCGTCCTCCGACCGCCCCACTCCCATGCTCCGCTCGCATCCGCCTCGGGGGCACCAGCCCATGAGGCAATCGGAATGCCGAACTCCCCTGCACCTGAACACCTGCCGGGCGGCTGAATCCAACGTAAGACAGGCTCCGCGGAGCCACCCCGTCCATGCGGCGCGTCGTCACACTCTCTGCCGCTCTTTTCTCGCGTGCGTGTGGGGCCCCGCGAATGATGTTGTTGACGGTCTCTTTGATAGATGGATTGCGCCTGCAAATGAAGGGAAATTGACGGCACGAGGAGGGAAGTTCCGATGCGGATGTATGTGGCTGGCCAATGGGTGGATACGGAGAAGAGGCTCGAGGTCCTGAACCCCTACGATGGAAGCGTCGTGGATACTGTCCCACGGGCCGATCTGGGCGATGTGGACAGGGCCCTGGCGAGTGCAGTCCGGGGCTCGAAGGTGATGGCCAAGCTTCCCGCGTACGATCGCTCTCGGATCTTGAAGAAGGCGGCCGACCTGATCGAGGCGCGGACCGAGGAGTTCGCCAGGACCCTCACCCTCGAGGAGGGAAAGAGCCTCGCAGAGTCTCGTTCCGAGGTGAGTCGCTCGGTGCAGACCCTGACCCTGTCGGGTGAGGAGGCCAAACGCCTGCACGGCGAGACCATTCCCCTTGATGGCGCGCCGGGTGGGGCCGGTAGGCTCGCGTTTACGCTGCGCGTGCCGTGTGGCGTAGTGGTCGCGATCACCCCGTTCAACTTCCCGCTCAATTTGGTCTGTCACAAGGTCGGACCTGCTCTGGCTGCGGGGAATGCGGTCGTCCTCAAGCCGGCTGAAGACACCCCCCTCTCCGCGATCAAGCTGACGGAGGTGCTACTGGAAGCGGGGCTGCCGGCCGATGGGATTGCCTGTCTCACCGGCCTGGGAGAGGAGATCGGCGATGCCCTGACCGGCGATCGGCGGGTACGCAAGATTACCTTCACCGGAAGCCGCGACGTCGGCGAGCGGATCTGCCACGTGGCGGGGATCAAGAAGGTCACGATGGAGCTCGGGAGCAACTCGGCGGTCATCGTCATGCCTGACGCGGACCTGGAGAAGGTTGCCACGGCGGTGGCCGCGACCGGCTACTCGAATGCCGGGCAGGTTTGCATCTCCACCCAGCGGGTGCTGACGAGCGACCGGATATACGGCGATTTTCTGGATGCCCTGACGCCCAGGGTCGCGGCGCTCACCACCGGCAACCCCTTGGACCAACGGACCAAGGTCGGTCCGATGATCAAGGAACAGGAGGCCATCCGCGTCGAGGGGTGGGTGCGGGACGCGGTGGCGGGCGGCGCGCGGGTGATCACCGGCGGACAGCGCCAGGGGGCTATCTATGCCCCCACGGTCGTCGCCGACGTCAGGCCCGAGATGCGGATCTCGTGCGAGGAGCTGTTCGGCCCGGCCGTCGCCGTCACGCGGTTCGAGTCGCTGGATGAGGCGATCGCGCTTGCGAATGACTCGATCTACGGCCTGGCGGCCGCCATCTTCACCGAGAATCTGGAGTGGGCGATGCGGTTTGCGCGCGAGGTCGAGGCGGGCAACCTGATGGTCAACTGGGGTCCCCAATGGCGCGCCGACCTGATGCCGTACGGCGGGCTGAAGGAGAGCGGCTTCGGCAAGGAGGGACCTCGATATGCTGTCGAGGAGATGACCGAGTTGAAGCTGGTCTGCTTCCATCTCGGAACCAGATGAAGCTGCATTAAGCAGAGTGTAATTGGCGGGAACGAACCCCCTCGCCCGCGTCATTGCGAGGAGCGGGACCCCTCGCCTGTCATTGCGAGGAGCGGGACCCCTCGCCTGTCATTGCGAGGAGCGATGCGACGAAGCAATCCCAGAGCTCGGGGCAGGCTCCGCAATCCCAGAGCTCGGGGCAGGTCCCGCAATCTCAAGAGGACGGGATTGCCACCCCTTCGCGGATTTTATCTTGAGTGAAGCCGAAGGGCTCAGGGCTTCGGCTCGTTTGGTCGCTCGCAATGACAAACGTAGAGGTGATCAGGAGATGCTTCACGGGGCGAAAGAGGGCGT
>Ga0302046_10005956_pt1 | contig 10687 bp, 6 predicted proteins | sample RVTome_11_FD_200261 | JGI IMG/M metagenome (GOLD analysis project Ga0302046, IMG submission 200261) | Soil microbial communities from uranium-contaminated site in the Upper Colorado River Basin, Wyoming, United States - RVT147D111 (version 2) ... | reverse complement strand
GGGTAGGCGTTCTTGATGGCATTGCCGAACGCACTGCCGTAGCCGGTGCTGCCGCGCGGATTGGTGTAGAGCACGACGTAGCCGTTGGCGGCGTGCTCCTGGTAGCCGAAATTGAAGCCGACGTTGTACATGCTGTGCGGGCCGCCGTGAATGCTGAGCATCAGCGGGTACTTCTTCGCCGGATCGAAATCGGGCGGCTTCACGATCCAGCCCTGGACGCGGTAATCGTCGAGCGACGTATACCAGATCTCTTCCACATCGCCCAGCGTCTTGCCGTGCAGGATGTCGCCATTGACATCGGTCAGCTCGCGGATCTGCGCTGGTTGACGCACGTCGAATGCAATGATGTCGGCCGGGTCCTTCGGCGATGTCAGGGTGCCGACGACAGTGCCGTTCCTGTGGATGTCGCCGACGTTGAGCATGTGCTGGCCATCGGTGACCCTGCGGACCTGACCCTGCAGGTTCGTGAAATGGAGATTCTGTGCGCCCTCGCTCTGCATGCTGAAATAGAGACCGGTGCCATCGGGTGCCCAGATCAGGTTGCCGGGCGAGCGGTCGAGCTGCGCCAGCAGGCGTGAGCCCGAACCGTCGTTGTTCATGATGTAGAGGTTCTGATCCGTGTACGAGGCCGTGGTGCGATCGTAGCCGGTGTAGGCAATGAGCCTGCCGTCCGGCGAAATGGTCGGGTTGCCGTCGGGTCCCGCGCGCTGCGTGAGCTGGCGGATCTCACCCGTGTTGACGTCGACCGCGTAGATCTCGGACTCGCGCCACTCGTACTCGGCGTCGGGCACGCGCGGACCGGCGCTGTAGATGATGCTGCGGCCATCGGGTGTCCAGTCGGGTGATCCGGCGCTCCACTCGCCGGACGTGATCTGGCGTGGCGTGCCGCCATCCGCGGGCACGACGAAGATGTGTTGCACGTCATCGGAGGTAAAGCCCTGGCCGTCCTGCCTGTAATCGAGCTTCTCGACAATGCGTGGCGACTGCGTCCACGTCGCACCGCGCGGCCGGAACTGCGACACCTGGCCCTCGACTCGCCATGCGTTGTCGTTCTGCGCCGGCACCCGCATCGTGAATGCGATCCACTTTCCATCGGGCGACCACTGGATGCCACCCGGCCCGCTGGTCAGGCGGGTGATCTGCGTGGTCGCGCCCTCCGCGTCCATGTAGCGAACGAAGATCTGTGAACCGCTCGGTTCGCCGGTAGCCGTGAAGGCGATGCGCGTGCCATCGGGCGACCAGCGCGGCTGCCCGCCGTCGAGCAGCTTGCGCGGCTTCGTCCCGTCCGCATTCATGATGTAGAGTGAGGACTCGCGCCGGTCGTTCACTTTGTCGATCCAGCTGCGCGAGTAGAGGATCTGGCTGCCGTCCGGTGAGAGTTGCGGCTGCCCGACTCCTTCCCATTCGAGGTAATCCGCCAGGGTGAGCTTGTCGGACTGCTGGGCGGCGAGCGCCGTCGCGAAAGCGAGCATGGCCACGCCCGCGAGCAACGAGATCCTCATGGCTGCCTCCGGCTTGATCGTAGTCCTGCGGATGGGAAGGCGAAGATAGGCCGCCGCAGGTCCCGGTCGCAACGGATCCGGCCCGGCTACTCGCGGGCCGAGTACCGGCGCTCGGCCTCGACGACCTCGATCTTCGCCTGGACGCGGTGCTCCCACCAGCGCAGCGGGACGAGGATGATCATGACGAGAATCGTCGTACCGACCGCGGCCACGTATTCGCCGCCGCCCGCCGCAATCCCGATGGCCGCGACCACCCAGATCGTGGCCGCCGTCGTCAGCCCCCGGATCTGACCGTCCGTCCGCAGGATCGCGCCCGCCCCCAGGAAACCAATGCCGGTGACGATCTGCGCCGTGATCCGCGTGTTGTCCGCGCCCGGTCCGGCCAGTGTCGTGGACAGCTCCGTGAACAGCGCAGCGCCCAGACAGATCAGAATGGTCGTGCGCAGGCCCGCTTCCTTGCCCGTCAGCTCACGCTCGATCCCGACCACCGCACCCAGCACGACCGCCAGCCCCAGCCGCATCAGCAGATCCAGCTGCAGCCATTCCGGGCCGATCATGGCGTTCATCCTGTTTTCTCCTTCGGCGCGTGCCGGGTTCGGTGCCGTGCTGGTGTCCGGGCCTGCAGTGTGGTTCGCGGGACCGTGATACGGCCGGTGCCCCATTGCCTCAAGGCTCGATCTCGATGCAGTACGTCGTCACGAACTCAATGAACTTCGAAATCGCGATCATGTCGGGCCCTACGTAGCGGACCGTGTGCGCATCGCGCCGCTCGACGATGGGCAGCCAGGCGAGCATTTCGGCGGCGCGGTAGTTCTTGAAGCCGATGTCCAGGTTCACGGGGCCGCTCATCACGTACGGCCGGATCGAGGCACGCCGGTCGATTCCTTCCCTGACGCGCTGGCGGATCAGCGACTGTGCGGCTTCGGGCGTCATGGTCGCGGCGGAATGGAAGCTGATGGCGCGTTTGACTTCGGCGCCAGCCATGGGACCGATGAGGGACTGCGCTTCACGCACGGCGGCATCGTCGCCGGAGATCATGACGATGGGCACGCCGAAGTGGCCGGCAATGGCGGCGTTGATGCCGGCCTCGGGCATGGCGGTGCCATTCAGGGACACGCCGGTCAGGCGCGCGCTCGAGATGGTGTGCGCACGCACGCCGGCCACGTTCGTTGTTGCCGAGTGGTAGCCAATGAAGACGGCGGCATGGAACGTGGAATCGATGCCTTCCATCATCATGAGCGGGCGCGGCCACGACCGGATCACCGTGACATCCGGCGGCAGGCGGTCGATCAGCAGGTTCTGCCCGTTGCCGTGCGAGTCGCTGACGAGGATCGACGTCGCACCGGCATCGCGCGCACCCTGGATCGCGGCCAGCACTTCAGCGGTCATCCACTCGCGGGCCCGCGCATACTCGAATCCCGCCGGCCCCAGTTGTTCGGGCGAGACCACACCGCCGATCCCTTCCATGTCGGCCGAGATGTAGACCTTGAGCGCCGCCTGCGCATGCGCCGTTGCGGGCGCCAGCGCGGCGCAGAGTGCGAGTGCGAACCGTGCCGTGCGCTGGCGTGTATCCGCAATCGATGTGTGCACCAGTTTCTGCCCGTACATGACCTGTACCCTCTCTGTCCCGGGGCTGCCACGCCTGCTTGCCGCGGCCGACTGACGCAGGTCAGATTATCCTGCTGGACGGACTCGCGTAAGAGGATGCCATGGGGACCGACCTGCTGAAACTGAACGTCGCGAAGAGGCCGGCGCGGCTGCGCTTCGAGGGCCGCGTCCTGTTCCTCGTCGATGATGCCGCGCGCATGCGGCGCCAGCTGGAAGGCGAAGACCTCGAGCTGAGCGACGAGCTGCGCAGCAACCTGCGTGACCAGATTTCGACCGACGAGATCACACCTGCATACATCTGCTACTACTTCGACGAGACACTGGGCGAGTTTCCCTACCTCGGCCTGCGCGCGAGCGGCGAGTTCCCGGTGCAGCGCGGCAGTGTGAAGAAGGGCGGATTCGTCTGTTCGGTGAGCGGCCGGCGGCGAGGCAAGGGCAGCTCGCGCGAGCAGTCGCCCTACGCCGAGCTGATGGCCGGCATCCGCGTCGTGATCGCCGAGAACATCGAGCGCATCTACAACGAGAACTGCCAGAACCTGGGTGTTCTGACGACCACGGACTTCTCGCTGATCGCGCGCATCCGTGCCGGCGAGGAGATTCCGCTGGACGTGTTCACGGATGGCGTCGACCCCATCACGAAAGGCATCATCGAGTACGGCGGTCTGTTCGAGTACAACGTCGCCCGGCTGCAGGGGAAGGTGAGCATTCCACGCGTGCTTTCGCAGACCGACGGGGCGGATCCGCCCGCGGATGCGCACGAGGTGCAGGTCCGGCGCGGTGCGGCGGAGGGTGATCCGGATCCGGACGTGTGGTCGCCGGAGGATGCGGCAGTTCAGGTGGCGACGACGTCGCAGCCGGCGAATCACGTGACTTCCGACGGCATCACGCGCGCGCCAGCGCACGGCGGCTCCACTGCATCGCGCAGGCCGATGACGATTGCGGAGAAGATCTTCGCTGCGCACTGGGTCGTGGATGCGGCCGGCGGTCGATTCGGCGTACCGTGGGTGCAGCCGGGCGACAGCGGTTTCGTCAGCACGGACCTGCGTTTCTCGCACGAGTACGTCACACCGATGGCGGCGATCTTCTTCGAGCAGAAGCTCGGTGAGGATGCGAAAGTCACGGATCCGTCATCGATCCTGATGTTCCGCGACCACCTCACCTACCTGCACGAGGTCATGCCGCAGGAGCGCGTCCAGCTCGGCCTGCTCGATGTCGCTCGACAACTGGAAGTGAAGCAGCGGATGTTCGCGGAGAAGCAGGGCATCCGGCTGTTCGGCGAACGGCTGGGCGCGCGGCTCGGCTCGGAAGCGATCTGTCACTCGAAGGTGCTCGAGTCGTACGCCGAGCCGGGCATGCTCATTGTCGGCACCGACTCGCACACGCCGCACGCCGGCGCTGCCGGCTGCATCGCATTCGGTGTCGGCACGACGGCCATCTTCAATTCGTGGATCACGAAAGACGTCCGCGTCTCGGTGCCGCCCTCGTTCAAGGTCATCGTGCGCGGGACGAAGCCGGCCTGGGTCACGGCCAAGGACTTCATGCTCGAGATCCTGCGCCATCCGTACATCAGGGATGGACACGCCATTGGCCAGATCATCGAGTACGCCGGTGAAGCGGTGCAGGCGCTGAGTGTCGACGAACGCGCGACCATGACGAACATGGCCGCCGAAGTCGGCGCATTCACCGGCATCATCGCGCCGGACACGCAGGTCGTCGACTACCTCGTCGCCGAGCGGGGCATGGACCGCACGCGTGCGGAACGGTTCTGCGATGGTCTGTTCTCCGACCCGGACGCGCAGTACGTGAAGGTGATCGAGATCGACGCGTCTGCGATCCGGCCGATGGTCGCACTGCCCGGTGATCCGGGCAACGGCATCGACATCGATGAGCTGGGCGCTGAGCCCGTGCGCATCGAAGTGGCGTACGCCGGCTCCTGCACGGCCGGCAAGAAGGAGGACATGGACATGTACGCGCGCGTGTTGCGCGATGCGCACGATCAGGGTCTGCGCGTACACCCGGAAGTGAAGATGTTCATCCAGTGCGGCTCACAGGAGGTGCGCCAGTACTGCGACGAGCAGGGCTACCTGGCGCTGTTCGAGGAGATGGGCGCGGAGTTCATCGAGCCGGGCTGTGGTGCGTGCATCGCCGCCGGCCCGGGCACGAGCAGGCGGCCGGATGAAGTGACGATCAGCTCGCAGAACCGCAACTTCCCGGGCCGGTCCGGCCCCGGCCAGCTCTACCTCGCTTCACCGTACACGGTCGCGGTGTCCGCTATTGCCGGTCACATCACGGAGTGGTCGCCCGGCCGACCGATCCGCGCACTCGAACCCGTCGGCTGAATCAGGACGCGGTCTCGCCCGGCACTCGCCGCACGAGCCCATCGAATCGCGCATTGCCGTGCAATGCCGTCAGCCGGACCGGCCGGCCGCCACGCCGCAACTCGGGCGCACTCACGTCGAGTGTGAAATCACCGAACCGGATGTAGCGATGGGTATCCACGATCCTGCTCCAGCCTGCTGCGACGAGCAACGCGACACTGGCCGCGCCGGGTGCGGCCGCCCATGTTCCGGAGGAGCCCTGATCCGCTCCCCGACGCGCCGCGGCCATGCTGTTGCCCGGACGAGCGCGGCGCAACCGCCGGCCTCGAGGTTGCCTTGGAAACGAACGTTCCGCAGCGGCGCTATTCGGACGACGAGCTGCGCCGCATCCTCGAGGCGGCGTCGCATCCGTCGCCAGCCTCCGCCGAACATCCGGCTGGGCACGGGCACACGCTCGAGGAGATCCGCGAGATCGCGCGTGAGGTCGGCATCGATGCAAGCGCGATCGACCGCGCCGCGGCCAACCTGGACGCATCCGAGCGGGCCAGACAGGCCGCGACTTCGTTCCTCGGGTTGCCTCTCACACTTCACGAGGAGCGCGTCGTCCCGCGCGCACTCACCGATGATGAGATGCGCCGGATCGGTGCGCTGGCCGAGCGCGTCGTGAACCGCAACGGCGTTCTGCGACAGCGGGGTGACTGGGTCGAGTGGCAGGATGTGAAGGAGCGGGTGTACGTCGCAATCGTGCGCGAGGGCGCGCGCACGCGCATCCGCGTGATCGGCGATCATGCGCGCGAGTTCATCGCGGGCCTCGTCGTCATTGGCTTTGCCGGCCTCGCCGCGATCGCCGAAGCGGTGCGCGCGGCCAGCCCGGTCGGCTGGATCGGCGCAGTGCTGGCGGGCGCCGTGGCCGTCGGCGGCATCGGCCTGTTCTGGAAATGGCGCTCGAACGTCGCGCGCGGCAATATGCAGGAGCTGCTCGATATCCTCGAGGACGCGCTGCCACCGGCACAGCGCTGACTGTTCGCGAGGCTTCCGTCAGCCCGCCGAGTCTGCCGGTTTCCTGCCCTGCGGAGCAGTTGGTCGGCCGGTGCCCACGTAATCCAGATCGATCGCCGCCTCGATGACACCGCTGTGCGAGTATCCCTGCGGCACATTGCCGAGTGCCCGCCTGGTGTTCGCACCGAACTCCTCTGACATCAGGCCGGTGGGACCGGCCAGCTCGAGCAGCCGTTCGAACCGCTGCATTGCTTCATCCGTGCGCCCGAGCCGGATCAGGCAGCGGATCAGCCAGCTGGTACAGAGCAGGAACCCGCCCTCGGAGCCGGGCAGTCCGTCATCGGCCAGGTAGCGATAGACGACGGGACCGGCGCTCAGCTCGCGGTCGACCGCATCGACCGTCGCGTGGAAGCGGGGATCATCGGGCGGCAGCAGGCCGGAGAGTCCGACGTGCAGTGCTGCCGCGTCGAGGTCATGGCCGTCATACGCGGCACGGAACGCGCCTGCATTGGCGTCCCAGCCCCGGTCGAGGATGTCGGTCGCGATCTCGTCGCGCAGTGCTCGCCAGTCGGGCATGTCGCGATCGTGCAAGCTGTTCGCGAGCCAGATGGCGCGGTCGATCGTGAGCCAGCACATGACCTTCGAGTGGACGTGGTGGCGGCGAGGCTTGCGGATCTCCCAGATCCCGTGATCCGGTTCGTGCCAGCGCGCACGCACGGCGCTCACCATCGCCTCGACCAGCCGCCAGTGGTCGCCGGACACCGGACCGTCGCGCTCGACGAGCAGTGCAATCAGGTCGACAATCGGGCCGAACACGTCGAGCTGCACCTGATGCGCGGCAGCATTGCCGACGCGCACCGGCCGGCTGCCCATGTAGCCGGGCAGCTCACCAACCTCGCCTTCCGCACCCAGGACCTCGCCGCGTACGGTGTAGACCGGGCGCAGCTGTTCCGGTGATTCGCACTCGTCGACCACCGTGAGCACCCAGTCGAGGAAGCGGATCGCTTCGCCCAGACTGCCCAGCCGTGCGAGCGCTGCGGCGCAGAGCGCTCCATCACGCAGCCAGCAGAACCGGTAGTCCCAGTTGCGGACGCCGCCAATGGTTTCAGGCAGACTGGTCGTGGCGGCCGCGGCGATGGCGCCGGTCGGACCGTAGACGAGCGCGCGGATCAGCAGTGCGCTCCTTCGCACGGCATCGGTCGCAATCGCCGGCAGCTCGAGCGCACCCGCCCAGTCGCTCCACCACCGGCGGGTCGCCTCGAGGCGGCGTGCCGCGCCATCACCCGCCGTACGCACGCTGCCTGAACCGTGCACCAGCTCGAGCGTGACCGGGCCGGCGTCGAGAACGATCTCGGCGCGCGCCGTGTGGTGACCGCCCTCGTCGTGGATCGTCCAGGTCACACCGGGTGAGCGCAGTACGACGGGCTCGAGTGCGTCGTCGACGGACAGGCCGCCCTCGCGCTGCGAGAGCAGGGTCGGCATGCGGCCGAAATCGAAACGCGGCGCGAATTCGACAATGGCGCGTCCGCTGCCCTCGAGAATGCGAACCAGCTCACTGCGTCCCGCGCGCTGCGACGGCCGGCCGTGGGAGCAATCGAGGAAATCCGTGACTGTCAGATCATGCCAGCGCGTCTCCACCGCCATCGTGTCACCGACGTAATGCTGCTCGATGGGCTCGCCGCCGGCCGCCGGCCACACACTGAAGTGGCCGGCCGCCGGCCCGCCCAGCAGTTCGGCGAGGATGGCCGGCGAATCGATGCGTGGCAGGCACAGCCACACGATGCGCGCGGCGGGTGTCAGCAGCGCGGCCGTCCGCAGATCGGAGAGCAGTGTGTGCCGTTCGATGGGCACGGCCGTGCTGCCCGCCAGCCAGTTGGCGCGCAGCTCGGCGAGCCGCGCGAGCACGCGCGCGACGTCAGCCGTGTCCGCGACGCGGAATGCCGCGCGCGATTCGCCCGGACCCACCTTGACGCCCGCGTCCGGCCCGCACAGCGTCGCGAACGCGTCCTCGTCGGTATGGTCGTCGCCCAGGAAGATGACCGCGGATGCACCGACGCGTGAACGGATGATCGAAAGGGCGTCACCCTTGTTGGTCGCGACGACGCCCAGCTCGACGACTTCCTTGCCGTGCCGCGTGACCACACCTTCGATGATGCCGGGCCCGTCCCGCACGGCCTGTAGTGCGCGTCGTGCCACGTCGCGTTCTGCATTCCGGTAGTGGAATGCGACGCTTGCCGGCTTGATCTCGATCGACAGGCCGTCGCCATCGCCGGCAATCTCGCGCAGCTCTTCGATGACGCGCTCGCGTCTCGCCTGTTCGGCCGGGCTGAGCGATGTCGCGAAATCGAGGTCGAACTCGCTGCCGTGACTGCCGACCAGGTGCACTTCTCCGGGCATGCCGGCCATTGCGGCGAGCTCGCGCAGCGCCCGACCCGAGATCACGGCGACGTGGGTGTGCGGCAGGCCGGCGAGCGTGCGCATGGCGACCACGGCTTCGCGCAGTGGACGTGCCTGTGCGGGTTCCGTGACGATCGGCGCAAGCGTGCCATCGTAATCGGAGGCCACGAGCAGCACCGGCGAGTGGGCCAGCTGTTCGAGTCGCTGCTCGAAGCGCTGCTCGAGTCGCCGTTCGGGATCGGTCATTCGTGCAGTGCAGAGAGGAACGCCCGCGACCAGTCGAACACCGTGTTGCGCCGCAGTGCCTGCCGCATGCTGCGCATCCTGCGACGCTGTTCCGACCGGTCCATCTCCGTCGCACGCTGGAATCCGCTGGCAATGCCGTCGATGTCGTGCGGATTGATGAGGACGGCGGAACGCAGCTCATTGGATGCGCCGCTGAATTCGCTCAGCACGAGTGCACCGGTGTCATCGCGACGTGTGGCGACATACTCCTTGGCGACCAGGTTCATGCCATCGCGGAGTGGCGTCACGGTCAGCACATCGGCGGCCAGGTACAGTGCCACCAGCTCGGTTGCCGGCAGTGAACGCGAGATGTACTCGACCACCGGCTTGCCGATCTCGCTGAACTCGCCATTGATCTTGCCGATCAGTCGTTCGACCCGGGAACGCAGGCGCCGGTACTCGGCGACGCGCTCGCGACTCGGCACACCGACCTGCACGAAGACCCATTCAGCGGGTCGAATCCGGCCGGCACGCAGCAGGTCGACGAGTGCATTGAGCCGGCGATCGATGCCCTTCGTGTAGTCGAGGCGGTCAACGCCCAGCATGATGCGACGGTCGCCCAGCCGTTGCCGGAAATCACGCGCCCGGCCGATCACACCGTCTCGCGCGGCCAGGGATTCGTAGAAATCGACGTCGATCGAGATGGGATAGGCCTGGGCCCGAATGCGACGGCCGCCGCGGATGAGGGTCTGGCCGGCAATACGGCCCTGGCCGAAGCGCCGGCAGAGCTGGCGGAAGTTGCGCGCTGCATGCGTCGTCTGGAAGCCGACGACGTCGGCACCCAGCAGGCCCTCGAGGATCGCGTTGCGCCATGGCAGCTGGGCGAACAGCTCCTGCGGCGGAAACGGGATGTGCAGGAAGAAGCCGATACGCAGATCCGGCCGCTGCTCGCGCAGCATGGCGGGCACGAGCTGCAGGTGGAAATCGTGGATCCACACGGTCGCGCCCTCGGCTGCGACATCCGTGACCACCTGCGCGAACCGGCGGTTCACATCGACGTAGGGCGTCCACCAGCGCCGCCGGAACCGCGGATGCCGGACCGCATCGTGATAGAGCGGCCAGAGCGTGCGGTTGCACATGCCTTCGTAGAAGTCGCGGATCTCGCTGCGGTCGAGCCCGACCGGCTGATGCTCGATGTTCTCGTGGCAGAAGCGGGCCGGCGGATCACCCGGAATGCCGGCCCAGCCGACCCAGATGCCGCGTTGCTGCCGGAGCACGGGCGACAGGGCCGTCACGAGCCCGCCGGGACTCGTCCGCCAGGTTGTTGCGCCATCGCGGTGCACGCGATGCACGGGCAGCCGGTTCGCCACGACCACGAAGTCACCCAGACGACTCACCGTGGATTCATTTCCTCCATGCATGATCCATGAAGCGTGGTGCCGCGACACCGCCGGCGACCGAGCTGCATACGTGCCGGCCCCTACCTGAAACCACACTGGCACGCGAACGTTCCGCCGATCCCCGGCGATTGCAGGAACGGTGACAGAACCCCGACCAGCGCGATGCTCTCCATGGGATGCACACTCGGTGCCGCGCATGACGGTACCGGTGCAGCCGCCAGGGTCGGTGCGCGTTCGA
>Ga0302046_10005955_pt1 | contig 10690 bp, 9 predicted proteins | sample RVTome_11_FD_200261 | JGI IMG/M metagenome (GOLD analysis project Ga0302046, IMG submission 200261) | Soil microbial communities from uranium-contaminated site in the Upper Colorado River Basin, Wyoming, United States - RVT147D111 (version 2) ... | reverse complement strand
AGCATCGTGGCCGGTCCGGACGACAACGCAGTGGCCGATGCGGACCCGGTCCGCTGTCTCGACCCTCAGGCATCGGCCGAGATGGTGGCGCTCATCGACGAGGCTCGCCTCGGGAAGGACACTCTCGGCGGCGTGTTCGAGACGGTTGCGCATGGTGTGCCCATCGGAGTGGGGTCGCATGTTCATTACGACCGCCGTCTCGACATGAGGCTCGGTGGGGCGATGATGTCGATACCGGCGATCAAGGGCGTGGAGATCGGAGATGGCTTCGATCTGGCCTCCCGCCGGGGCTCGGTCTCACACGACGAGATCGTCAAGACCGAAGACGGTGTCGGTCGACGCACCAACCGGGCCGGGGGGATCGAAGGGGGTATGAGCAACGGAGAGCCGATAAGGGTGAGTGCCGCAATGAAGCCGCTATCGACCCTGATGCAGCCCCTGGACACGGTCGACATCTCAACCGGCCAGCCAGAACGGGCGGTGAGGGAACGGTCGGACGTCTGTGCCGTGCCTGCGGCGTCGGTGGTCGGCGAGCAGATGATGGCCTTTGTCCTCGCCGACGAGCTGATGCGCAAGTTCGGTGGCGACACCCTCGAAGAGGTCACCGAGAGGGTGCGGCGTCATCGTGAGTATGTTGCGGGGAGACTGGGGTGACGGGGCCTGGCTCCTCGGGTGAGGCCGCCCCTCTCGTTGGCGGGGGGTCCGAGGGGGGTGGCCCCCCCTCTCGTCAGGCTGCTTCGTTCCTGGGGGGAGAAACGGGTCGAGAAGCCTCGAGTGGTGATTCCCAGGTTGGGTCGGGAGGCCCTCTCGTTGGCGGGGGGTTCGAGGGGGGTCGTCCCCCCTCAGGGGAGGCCGGGGGTCGTCCCCCCTCAGTGTTGTGGCTGATCGGGATGATGGGGGCGGGCAAGACCACGATCGGGGCCAAGGTGGCGGCTGAGGTCGGTGTGCCGTTCTTCGACACGGATCAGATGGTCGTCGACATGTCGGGAATGAGCATCGAACGTCTGTGGTCCGAGCACGGCGAGCCCGGGTTTCGCTCGTTGGAACGTCGCGCCGTTGAAAGGGTGCCTGACAGCGACTGCGTGGTCGCCGCCGGTGGCGGGACGGTGCTCGATCCGGCGAGTCGCGACCGGATCACCCGATCTGAGATGGTGCTGTGGCTCAAATGCAGCGTCACTGAGCTCTCCCGCCGATTGGGCTCCAAGGCGCGGCCTCTGCTCGGTGATGACGTCAAGGTGTCGCTCGAGCAGATCCTCGACGAGCGAGCCAGTGTGTACGAGGAGATGGCGACCCACATGTTGAACACCGATCGTCTGAGCGTGGAGAGAGCGGTCATGCGGGCCGTGCGCATATGGACCGCCTGACCATCGCCGGCGTCACGGAGGTGATCATCGACTCCGGGTTGCCGAGGACGCTCCTGCCGGTGCGTGAGGGACGGGAACGCGTGGCCGTCCTGACACAGCCGGCAGCGACCAACCGCGCTCTGGAAGCCGCCTCCAGCCTCAAGGGTGCCGGGCTCATGGTCGAGGTCATCGGTCTCCCCGACAGAGAGGAGGCCAAGACGTTGCAGACCGCCTCGTCTGTCTACGAGGCTCTCAACCGTTTCGGGCTCGGCCGTCACGACACCATCGTCGGCGTAGGTGGAGGTGCGCTCACCGACGTCGCCGGGTTCGTCGCCGGGACCTGGCTGCGTGGCGTCGAGTCGGTGTATCTCCCGACAACCCTGGTCGGAGCTGTCGATGCGGCCGTAGGGGGCAAGACCGGGGTGAATGCGGGAGGTAAGAATCTGGTCGGGGTCTTCTGGCATCCCAGCCGGGTGGTGATTGACGTCCAACAGCTCCGTCGACTGCCCAGCTTCCTCCTCCGGGACGGACTGGCCGAGGCATACAAGTCCGGGCTCATCGGGGATCCAGGGCTGGTTGACATCATCGCTCGTGAGGGAACCGGCTCGGCCCTCGAAACAGTGATCGCTCGAGCACTGCGAGTGAAGGCCCATCTCGTCGATGCAGATGCCGGCGAGACCGGCGTGAGGGCATACCTCAACTTTGGCCACACCATCGGCCACGCCCTCGAGTTCTCGTCATCGCTGTCACATGGCGAGGCCGTGGGGCTCGGCATGCTCTCGGCGTCTCGGATCGCCGAGAAGCTCTGTGGGTTCGAACATGCCGATGATGTCGAGTCGGCGATCGCCGCGTTGGGCTTGCCCGTCCGCGCCGACGGGTTCGACATCGCACGCGTGATGGACCTGTTGGGCAGGGACAAGAAACGCGACGCCGGGGGAACGCGGATGGTGCTTCTCGAAGACATCGCCAAGCCGGTCATCTTCCACGTCGAGCGTTCGGACATCGAGCTGGGTCTCTCGGCCATAGGGTTGTGAGCCAGGTACCGTCCCGTCCGCCCATACGGTTCAGAGCCCCATGATCAGCACAAATGACGTCCGCCCCGGCATGGCCCTGGAGCTCGACGATGGGCTCTTCTCCATCGTGGAGTATCAGCACGTCAAACCTGGCAAGGGCAAGGCTTTCGTTCGGATGAGGCTGAAGAAGCTTGAGACCGGACAGGTCCTCGACCGCACGTTTCGTGCTGACGAGGACGTTCGCCAGGCCATCATCGATCGCAGCGATCACCAGTATCTGTACGCCGACGACCTCGGCTACCACTTCATGAACCTCACCGACTACGGCCAGGTCGTCCTGAGTGGCGACGACGTGGGAGTGGCCGCGGGCTATCTCGTGGACGGCATGGTCGTAACCCTCCCGATGTTCGCGGGGACTGCCATCGGTGTCGAACTACCCGCTGCCGTGGAGCTCGAAGTGACTTATGCCGAGCCTGGGGTCAGGGGTGACACCCGCACTGGTGCCACCAAGGGAGTGACGGTCGAGACGGGCATCGAGGTTCAAGTTCCCCTCTTCGTGGAGCAGGGAGATCGGATAAAGGTGGACACCCGTACCGGGGAATACCTCACACGGGCATGAACGCCGTCATCCCGGCCCGCCTGAGCGCCGCCGAGCTAGCCGGGACGATCTCACGACCGGTCGAAGAGGTGCTGGCCGCACTCACCTCTCGTGGTGAGCCCGGTTCCCCGGAGGACATCGTGGGCGCAGAGCTCGCCATCGATATCGCCCGAGCTCTCGGTGTCCAATTGATGGTCGAGCCCCGGGACCTGGCCCTCGAGCGACTCTACGAATACGAGGCAACTGGGGAATCTGTGACCGATGTGGGCGGAAGGGCGGGAGCATTGGTCGATGGGGTCGTGAGCAGCCTCGACGAGCTCGACGGAATGATCGAGTCCGTGTCGGAGCATTGGAGTGTGGCCAGGATGCCGCTGATCGATCGCAACATCCTACGAATCGCCCTACACGAGCTGCGAAACGATGAGACGATCCCAACGGCCGTGATCGTTTCCGAGGCAGTGCGTCTCGCTCAGACCTACTCGACCGAGAAATCGTCGGCATTCGTGAACGGAGTCCTGTCAACGCTCGCCAGGACCATTCGCAGCGGTTAGGGTCTCGGCGAACCTTTAAGGACGGTCCTGTGAGACCGGGAAGGAACGAATGCCGCAGGTGATGACCGGTGACGACATGGGTCGCGTCATCCGTCGCATTTCCCACGAGATCCTCGAGACTCACCAGGGCGCCGGCGACGTCGTACTGATCGGGATTCACACACGCGGCGCCGTCCTTGCCCGACAACTGTCCGAGACGATCGCCTCCTTCGAACAGATGGTCGTACCGGTTGGGGAGCTCGACATCGGGCTCTATCGCGATGACCGCGATCTCCGGGACGACATCCCTGCCAGGCAAACCGACATACCCGTCGAACTGAATGGCCGCCACGTGATCATCGTCGATGACGTGTTGTTCACCGGCCGGACGGTGAGAGCGGCCATGGATGCGATCTCCGATGTGGGTCGGGCCTCCAGCATCGAGCTCGCCGTGATGGTCGATCGCGGGCATCGAGAGCTGCCTATCAGAGCCGACTACGTCGGCAAGAACGTCCCTACCTCCCGGGACGAGATGGTCAGGGTGAGACTCGAGGAGACCGACGGCTCAGTCGGGGTCTGGATCGAAAAGGTGGAAGCAGCATGAATCGCTTCACAACGGTGGAAGGGGTGCCCGTCAGCGAGCTCCTCAAACTCGTCGCCCGGGCTTCCGAGCTTCGCGATGTCCTCGAGGACGGCGATGAAGTCGACCCAGTCCTCACAGGGGCGACCGTCGCCAACCTCTTCTTCGAGCCGTCGACCAGAACCCGCCTGTCTTTCGGCCTCGCTGAGCGAAGACTGGGTGCATACGTCCTGACCTATGACGAAATGACCTCGTCGGCCGCCAAAGGCGAGTCGCTGCGAGACACCGCGCTGACTGTTTCGTCGATCGGCGCCGACGTCCTGGTCGTCCGTCACAAGGAGGTCGGAATGCCAGATCGGGTGGCCGATTGGACAGGCCGTTTCGTGGTGAATGCAGGTGATGGGACGGGCCAGCATCCCACTCAGACGCTCCTCGACGTGGTGACCATCCAACGCCACTTCGGGCACCTCGACGGGCTTCACATGGCCCTGATAGGCGACATCGCCCACAGCAGGGTCGCCAACGGACTCATGCATGCCTTGCCCGAGTTGGGTGTCAAGCTCTCCTTGGTCGGGCCATCCGGGTGGATGCCGGCCGATACGTCGCTCTCCACCTTCGATACCCTGGATGAGGTCATTACCGACGTCGACATCGCCTACCTCCTCAGGGTGCAGACAGAGCGGGGCGGGCTGATCACCGAGGAGTTCGTAGCTGACTTTCGTCTCGACGATCGACGCGCCTCGAGGATGGCGCCACACGCGGTGGTGATGCACCCGGGGCCGATCAATCGGGGGGTGGAGATCTCCGAAGGAGTCGCAGACGGATCGCGATCTCTCATCCTCGAGCAGGTGGCCAACGGGGTCCCGTCCCGGATGGCGGTCCTCGAGCTCACCCGGGGGCCGGGACAGTGATAGTCATCAAGGGAGGACGGGCCCTGACCCCGGACGGCTGGGACACAGTGGACGTTGCCATCGAGGGCACCGCGGTGATCGAGCTCGGCACCGATCTCCCGGGATCGGCGATCATCGATGCCAGCGGCTGCTTGGTGGGCCCGGGATTCGTCGATCTGCACACCCACTTGCGAGAACCGGGGCAGACGTGGAAGGAAGACATCACGTCGGGGTCTCGAGCGGGGGCGGCAGGCGGCTTCACCGCCTTGGTCGCGATGCCCAACACCGATCCTGTCGTGGACTCGCTCGATCTGGTCGCGGAGATACGCATGAGATCACAGGCCGTAGGTCTCCTCGATGTCATCCCGTCGGCGGCGGTCACCATCGCGCGTCGAGGCGAGGCCCTGACCGACCTCGAGGACCTCTACCACGCCGGCGTCCGGGTATTCACCGACGACGGGGGACCGGTGTCAAACCCCGAACTGCTCCTCGAGGCGATGAAGCGCCTGTCCACGATGGATCGAGCAGTGCTGTCCCAGCACGCCGAGGACACGACGCGGACCTCGGAGGGTTCGATGCATGAAGGGGATGTGTCCCGCGGGCTCGGTCTGGCGGGTTGGGCCTCGGAGGCCGAGTCAGATCTCGTGTCACGAGATCTGGAGATGGTCGCCGAGACCGGGGCGAACTATCACGTGCAGCACGTGTCTTCGCTGCTCACCGTCGATCTCCTCCGAGCCGCGAAAGACCGAGGCCTCCCGGTGACGGCAGAGGTCACCCCACACCACCTGGCCCTCGACCACGCGGTGATCGACGGAAGCGACGCCAACTACAAGATGTACCCACCACTCCGCAGCGCGGCTGACCGCGAGGCGCTCGTCGCGGCACTGCTGGACGGAACCGTCGACATCGTCGCCACCGACCACGCCCCGCACGCCAAGGAGGAGAAGGCGGTTCCTTTCGTCGACGCCCCACGGGGCGTGATCGGGCTGGAGACGGCCGCCGCCGTGATCTGGGAGACCTGCCGCGACCCGGATGTCCTCTTCGATCGCCTGTCGGTGGCCCCGGCGAGGATCGGGAGTATCGAGGCGCACGGCCACCCGGTCGCACCGGGCAACACCGCCAACCTCGTGGTCTTCGACCCCGAGGGCACCTGGACCGCGACCTCGTTCAAGTCGAAGTCGTCCAACAGCCCCTTTGCCGGCAGGACCTTTCAGGGACAGGTGCGGTCCACGATGTTCGAAGGGCGTGTCACCTATCGCAATGGAGAGAAGGAATGAGAGAAGACCCGGCCATCCTGGCAACGGCCGACGGCGAAGTCTTTCGGGCGAGATCGGTGGGCGCCGACGGCGTAACCACCGGTGAGGCGGTCTTCAACACGTCGATGACCGGATACCAGGAGATCCTCACCGACCCTTCATACGCCGGGCAGGTGGTCGTGATGACGTCTCCGCACATCGGTAACTACGGAGTCAACCCTGCCGACGATCAAGCCAGTGAGACGGCAGCGTCGGGGCTCGTCGTTCGATCCCTCTCCCGCCGCGCCTCCAGTTGGCGTTCCCAGGGCTCGCTCGCCGATTACCTCCACGACCGTGGCGTAGTTGCCCTGGCCGACCTCGATACCCGCCGGCTGACCAGACATCTTCGTGATCAAGGGGCCATGCCGGTGGCCATGGGATCCGGTGTGACCGAGATGGAGCTGAAGGAGATGGCGGCAAACGCCCCGACCATGGTGGGTTTGGACCTCGTCTCGAAGGTAACCACGGAAAAGGCATATCACCGTGAGGCTCTCGGCGTCTCGAAGGGCCTCATCGTCGCAGTCGATCTTGGCATCAAGCGAGACATCGTGGCCAGCCTGGCCGCACGTGGTTACGACGTCGTGGTGGTGCCGGCCGACACGTCGGCGACGGACATCACAGGACTTGATCCCGTCGGCGTGTTCTTGTCCAACGGCCCGGGAGACCCCGAACCACTCGTTGGGCCGACCGAGACGGTGCGAGCTCTCATCGGCCAAGTCCCCATGTTCGGCATCTGCCTGGGTCACCAGGTGCTCGGTCTCGCCATCGGGGCCAGGACGTTCAAACTGCCGTTCGGTCATCATGGCGGGAATCATCCGGTGCGCCGGCTGGAAGATGGCCGTGTGGAGGTGACGGCGCAAAACCACGGGTTTGCCGTCGACTTGTGGTCGCTGACCGAGGAGAGCCAACCTGAGCGCAACGGCCTGGTCACGCCCTCTCTACTTCCCGACGAGGTCAAAACGGCTTTGGGGCCGGTCCGCCCCACCCACCAGAACCTCAATGACGGGACACTGGAAGGGATGGTCCTCGTCGACCACCCGGCGTTCTCGGTCCAGTACCACCCGGAGGCGGCTCCCGGGCCGCACGATGCTGCCGCCCTCTTCGACCGTTTCGACCGTTTGATCCAGGAGGGCGGCTGATGCCAGGCCGCAGGGACATCCACTCGATCCTCCTCATCGGCTCCGGTCCGATCGTCATCGGCCAGGCCTGTGAGTTCGACTACTCCGGCACCCAGGCGGCCAAGGTGCTGCGGGCCGAGGGGTATCGGGTGGTCCTGGTCAACTCCAACCCGGCGACGATCATGACCGACCCGGAATTCGCAGACGCCACCTACATCGAGCCGATCACCCCCGAGGTGGTCACCGAGATCATCGCGCGGGAGCGTCCCGACGCTCTCCTGCCGACCCTGGGCGGCCAGACGGCCCTCAACGTGGCCTCCGGCCTCGCTCGCTCCGGGGTTCTCGACCGACACGGCGTCGAGATGATCGGCGCTCCCCTGGAGGCCATCGACCGTGCCGAGGACAGAGGGCTCTTCAAGGAGACCATGGAGTCCGTAGGGATCGAGGTGCCGAGAGGTGGATACGCCAGGTCGATGAACGAAGCGCTGCGTATCGCTCGGGAGATCGGATATCCGGTCATGGTCAGGCCCTCGTTCATTCTCGGAGGCGGGGGGACCGGCATCGCCGACACCGAGGAGGAGTTCCTCGATGTGGCCCGTCATGGGCTGGTCACATCGCCGGTGTCCGAGATCCTCGTCGAGGAGTCGGTGCTGGGATGGAAGGAGTTCGAGCTCGAAGTGATGCGGGACCGGGCCGGCAACGCTGTGGTCGTCTGCTCGATAGAGAACCTCGACCCGATGGGCGTGCACACCGGAGACTCAATCACGGTGGCTCCCGTGCAAACGCTCACCGATCGCGAGTACCAGGCGATGCGCAACGACGGCATACGGGTCCTCCAGGCGATCGGGGTCGAAACGGGAGGCTCCAACGTCCAATTCGCCGTCGACCCGAAGACAGGCCGGCGACTGGTGATCGAGATGAATCCACGGGTGAGCCGGTCCTCTGCGCTGGCATCGAAGGCGACCGGGTTCCCCATAGCCAAGATCGCGGCTCTGCTGGCCGTTGGCTTCACCCTCGACGAGATCGGCAACGACATCACTGGTGCGACTCCAGCCTCCTTCGAACCCGCTCTCGACTACACGGTCGTCAAGATTCCCCGCTTCGACTTCGCCAAGTTCCCTTCGGCCTCGACAACCCTGGGAACGGCTATGCGCAGTGTCGGGGAGGCGATGGCAATCGGGCGCACGTTCCCCGAGGCACTCCAGAAGGCACTGCGCAGCCTGGAGAACGGCCGGTCTGGCCTCAACGCTGACCCAGCAGAGCGCTCACTCATGGAGATGGGCGACGAGGGGCTCGCCGCGTCGGTAGCCACACCGACCCCCGAGAGAGTCTTCGCCATCGGTGAGGCCTTGCGACGCGGCTGGCCAGTCGACCGGGTCGCCGACCTCTCCTCGGTCGACCCGTGGTTCATCGACCAGATGGCAGAGATCGTGGAGCTTCGACACCAGCTCGAAAGCGATCGCTCTCCCACGGTGATGAGGGAGGCAAAGAGAAACGGCTACTCAGACGTGCAACTGGCTCACCTTTGGGGTACCACGCGGGAGGAGGTGCGTCGCGCCCGCCTGGCCGCCGGTGTGCGTCGTACCTACAAGACCGTCGACACCTGTGCCGCCGAGTTCGATGCCCGGACTCCATATATGTACGGGACGTTCGAGGATGAGGACGAGGTGCCCCCATCGGAACGGCCACGTGTCGTGGTGCTCGGCTCGGGCCCGAACCGCATCGGTCAAGGAATCGAGTTCGACTACTGCTGTGTCCACGCCAGCTTTGCTCTACGCGAGGCCGGCTACGAGACGGTGATGGTCAACTGCAACCCGGAAACCGTGTCTACCGACTACGACACGTCCGACCGCCTCTACTTCGAGCCGCTCACTGCCGAGGATGTGCTCTCGGTCGTCGATGCGGAGAGACCCCAGGCGGTGCTGGTGCAGCTGGGTGGGCAGACACCGCTGAACCTCGCCGTCGAGCTGGAGAAGGCCGGGGTCCGGGTTGCCGGAACGTCGCCGGCGTCGATCGCCCTCGCCGAGGATCGGGAGCAATTCGGCGAGATCTGTCGCAACGCAGGCTTGAAGCAACCGCCGGCGGGCACTGCGAAGTCCGCAGCCGAGGCCCAGGAAGTGGTCGACCAGATCGGCCTTCCGGTCATGGTGCGGCCCTCGTACGTCCTCGGAGGCCGGAAGATGAAGGTGGTCTACAACCTCGAGGAGTTGGGTGAGTACGTCAACGAGATCTATGGGCAAGACGACCCCGAGGTGACCTCCAACCCGATCCTCCTGGACCGATTCCTCGAGTCGGCCGTCGAGGTCGATGTCGACGCCGTCTTCGACGGGGGAGAGTTGTTGGTCGGTGGTGTCATGGAGCACGTCGAAGAGGCCGGGGTTCACTCGGGCGATTCCAGCTGCGTGACGCCGCCCCCCACCATCAGCGACGAGGCCATGAAGGAGATCCTGCGAGGCACCGCCGAGCTGGCACGCGCACTCCAGGTGCGCGGGATGATCAACATCCAGTTCGCGGTGAAGGCCGACGAGGTCTTCGTTCTGGAGGCCAATCCGCGGGGGAGCCGCACAACGCCCTTCATCTCCAAGGCGACGGGCATTCCGCTGGCGCGGATCGCCGCCCGGGTGATGATGGGCGCCACCATCGAGGAGCTGAGACGGGAGGGAATCGTCCCCCTCACTGAACGTATCCCGGACTTCGTTGCGGTGAAGATGGCGGTCATCCCCTGGGACCGGTTCCCCGAAGAGGACTCGGTGCTGGGCCCAGAGATGAAAGCGACCGGAGAGGTGATGGGAATCGGCGCCGACGTCGGAGTGGCCTTCGCCAAGGCGATCCTCGCCGCGGGCCGTGTGCTCCCCGATCGTGGGCAAGTCTTCCTCTCGTTCGCCGACCGGGACAAGCCGGTGGGCCTGGCCGTGGCGCAAGCATTCACGATGCTGGGTTTCGAGCTGATAGCCACCGGGGGTACCGCCAAATACCTGCATCACCATGCCATCGCGGCCGAGGTGGTGAACAAGGTCGGCGAGGGACCACGCGACATCGAGGAACGTCTCGAGAACGGTGAGGTGGCATTGGTTGTCAACACACCAAGGGGCGGACGTGCCCGTAGTGATGGCATGACCATTCGCAAGGCGGCGCGACGACACTCGGTGCCCTGTGTCACCACGGTCCAGGGTGGGCTTGCCGTCGCCCGCAGCCTTCGCGCCGGTCCGGGGGCCATCAACAAGCCGAGGAGCCTCCAAGAGTGGCACGCCCGCAACTGACCTGCGAGGTCGCCGGGATGAGTCTCAGGACTCCGCTGATAGCCGCCTCAGGCACTGTGGGAT
>Ga0302046_10005954_pt1 | contig 10690 bp, 9 predicted proteins | sample RVTome_11_FD_200261 | JGI IMG/M metagenome (GOLD analysis project Ga0302046, IMG submission 200261) | Soil microbial communities from uranium-contaminated site in the Upper Colorado River Basin, Wyoming, United States - RVT147D111 (version 2) ... | reverse complement strand
AAATGGAAGAGCTGGCTGGAAATGGAACCCGCCGGCCCCAGCACTTCAGCGTCCGCTCGCATAGCAATAGCAAGGGGCCGATGGAGGAGAAGCCATGTTTCTCGACTATTTCGCCCTGGGCATCCTGATCTTCTTGGCGGCGACGCTCTACTATGCGGTCGTCGCCGTTCACGACATTCCCCATCTAATTGCGAAATCTCGCAACCATCCGCATCAGGACGCCATCCACATCGCGGGGTGGGTGAGTCTAGTCACGCTGCATGCCATCTGGCCGTTCCTCTTCATCTGGGCGACGATCTATCGGGAGGAGCGCGGTTGGGGAATGCGGCCGGAGGGGAAATTGGAATCCGAGCTTCAGGCGAACGCCGAGATCACCCGGCTACCAGCTGCCCGGCGGTGTCGTCGCGGAAGTCGCTGTCTACACCGAGCATTGGCACCATGTTGCGGTAATGCGCAAGGTACTTCTGCGCATGAGCAGCTGGATGAACTACGTGTTTCTCGAACACTGACGCTTTTGGCGACCACTATCGGCGTTATGTAATCGCCTGCGCGACGCCTCGATCACTCGTGGCTCAACATTTGTCGTTGAAAACGATAGGACGATTTCTGTCATGGGCAAGTTCGCGAGGTTGCTTGGCCTTTTGGTTTTATGGGGTTTCCTGCTGGCTGCTGCCTCTTGGGGTAGTGCGGCGCTGTGGTTCGATGGCCCCGCCTTTCGGCCCGTGGCTGCTTTGCTGGCCGCGGCATTCGCGCTGGCCTTCTTGGCGTCAGTGGCCACCGTACGGCCCAAGAGCCTCGCTTATACTGCTTCCCTGGTCCTGTACGCCTTGTTGCTCGGCTGGTGGCTCAGCCTGGAGCCGAGTAATGCCAGAGACTGGCAGCGGGATGTCGCCCGCATTCCCACGGCGTCGATTCAGGAGGGCAAGGTCACTATCCACAACGTGCGCAATTTCGCCTACCGCTCGGAGACGGACTACACCGAGCACTGGGAAACGCGCAGCTACGATCTATCCAAGCTACGAGGGCTGGATCTGTTCGTGATTTACTGGGGCTCCCCCAGCATTGCCCATACCATCTTGAGCTGGCAGTTCGACGACGGACGGCATCTGGCCGTATCTATCGAGACCCGCAAGGAAAAAGGCGAAAGCTATTCCGCCGTGCGCGGCATCTTTCGCCAGTACGAGCTTTACTACGTAGTCGCTGACGAGCGCGACGTGGTGGGTCTACGGACAAATTACCGGCACGAGGACGTGTATCTCTATCGGCTTCGTACGCCGCCCGTGCGAGCGCAAGCGCTCCTCTTGGATTACCTGGAAGCGATAAACCGCCTGGCGCGTAAGCCCCAATGGTACAATGCTCTCCAACATAATTGTACCACTACCATCCGCATACACGCGAATAATGTCGTCGGGGGCATACCCCATGACTGGCGCTGGCTGGCAAACGGCTACCTGGACGAATTGCTTTACGAAGAGGCGGTCTTGAACCGGGAATTGCCCTTCGCGGAACTCAAGACAGTCAGTTATATCAACCCAAAGGCCCAGGCGGTCGCGTTGGATGCCACTTTCTTCGAGGCGATCCGCAAGGACTTACCACCGCGGCCACCCCCACCTGTGAATTGACCCGCGGCCGAGGCACGGTCGGATCGCCAACGCTGCGATCAAATGGTTCGACCCGCAACGACTAGCCGAATACGCATATCATGGTTCCGGTCTGGCGCAGGCGTGTTGCTGGACATTTGCTTGCGAAGCCGACCTGCTCGCCGAAAATTGGTCCAGGATGAATGAGAGGGCCCGGCTGTGCTGGTGCATTGACCTTGCACCTTCTTATTTGCCTAGTTGGATTGCATAAATTACACTTGGTTCTCGACCCCACATTAGCTATCGGGGGCCGTACGCTGTATAATAGAAATTTCTTACGGCTTCGCCGATTTCTTTGACCGGTTGGTGGTCGGAGAATAGGCAATTCTGCCAACGTGCTTATCCGGCAACCCTCATATGAAGAAAAAGCCATGGACCATATGCACATATCGTCTTCGAGATTGATTTCCGTCTTTCTCCTTATAGGGGTAGCTTTTGGATCCTTGTCGGCTGCTGCCGCGGATCGGACTGCCCTGGATAATGATGTGCATGCTGCGATTCAACTGCTGCTGAAAACCACGCCAGCTGCACAAGAACTCGCGCCGGGTGCAAAAGGAGCTCTCGTTTTCCCTAATATTGTCAAGGCGGGTTTCCTTGTGGGGGTCCAGTATGGGAATGGCGCGCTCGTTAGACGCAAGAAAGATGGTGGCTATTACATCGCTAATTATTACAACATCACCTCCGGTTCCTACGGATTACAAGCGGGTGTGCAGTCATTCGGATACGTGATGGCTCTGATGACGGATGATGCGGTGGAACATGTTGAAACGAGCAATGGATGGGAGCTCGGCGTGGGCCCCAGCATCGTCATTGTGGATGCCGGCGTGGCAAAGACGCTGACAACGACGACCGCAAGAGCCGATGTCTACGCGTTTACCTTTGGTCAGAAAGGATTGATGGGTGGCTTGGGACTGCAAGGAACAAAAATTACAAAGTTGAACAGATAGTACGAAAGCGTGCGACGGATTGAGCTGACGCCAGCCAATTAGTCGTCCGTGAAGAATCCCGTGCGGCGTTGATTTAGGCGAAGCGAGGCGCCTGGGCGCTGTGTAGGAGGGCGGCGAGAAGGGCATGCAAAAGCTCGGCCAGCCGGCGCAGGAGCAGACCGAAGTCGCGGACGGAATCCGCTCTATCGGGTGATCCGCTGACGCGCGGCTACTATCCGGGCCGAAATTGAGAGTCGTCTAGGGAGTGTCGGTTAGACTAACGCGATTTGCGTTTGGAGAAACGCACCCTCCATGCCGCTTCGCGCGGTTTAAGCCGATCACCGGCGGCGGAGCAGTGATCGTTGAATGGGGAGGATCGTATGTCGTTAAGATCACTACGTTCGTGGGCGATGGTCATTGCTGCCGCAGCGAGTATGTCGCTCCCAGCAGCGGCTTTGGCCGCGGAAGAGCACACTGTCGATGCTTTCGCGGCGTGGGAGGGGCGCGGACAGTTTTTCCAAATCGGAACGGAGACTGCGCTTTTCGTCGGAGCGTTTTCCGGTACCCTCTTTGTGAACGAAGAGAAGAGACTGGTGCCAGGGGGCAATATGATCTGCCCAGGCACGATCGAGATCAATCTCGCGAACGGCCAGCAATCGGGTAACGGCCGGTGCGTAATTTCGGCCGAGCTGGGTGAGCGCTTATATGCGACCTGGACATGCACCGGTCATTTCGGCCAAGGCTGCGAGGGCACGTTCACGCTGACAGAGGGCACCGGACAATGGGAGGGCGTCACCGGAAGCGGCCCGTTCTCTTCGCAGAGCGATCTCCATACCGTTGCTTCGATGGCCGGCAACGTCGTGAGCCACTCCGTGAGAGGCGTCATGGTTTGGCGCGGCTTTCGCTACATTTTGCCATGATCGAACGACCGGAACGCGCGGCGGAATAACAACGATTCCGGGTATTTCGGAGGAACTTCCATGAAGCTAGGCATCATCACGATCGCAGATAGACGATACGGCTCGGGAACGCTCCGGTCGGCCTTACTTGCTGTCGGCGTAATAAGCAGTTTTGCCCTTGTGTGGCCTGCGGTAGCGCAGGGTCAAAATCCAATCGTTTACCCCAGCCGGGGCCAATCCATGCAGCAACAGGCGGCCGACGAAGGTGAATGTCGGGGCTGGGCACAGCAGCGGACCGGCTTCAATCCGACGAACGTTGCGCAATATCAGAGCTCAACTTCTGCCGGACAAGGCAGCGCCGTCCGGGGGGCCGCCCGCGGCGCCGCGCTCGGCGCGGTCGGTGGCGCGATCGGCGGCGACGCAGGCAAAGGCGCAGCGATCGGCGCGGGCGTCGGGGCCGCCGCAGGACTTATGGGCCGGCGCCGACAACAGGTACAAGTGGACCAACAGAACCAGCAAGCGCAACAAAACTACAATGCTGGGATGACGGAGTACAACAGGGCCTTCGCCGGGTGTATGGGCGGCCGTGGCTACACCGTCAACTAGGCGCACGCGATGTCTAAAACGATGACGTTCGGCGTTTAGGCCAGCATAGGGATGGGAATCTAACGCCCCTACATATTCACCTCGATCCACTTTGCGATCGCTTTACAATGATCGATTATGTTCTGGCCTAGTCAATAGTCTGGGCCGAAAGAACATATGGTGGCGGGCGGATGAGGCGAGGAAACGACGCGCGTTCGTTCGGACATGGCTCGCGACCAATTATCGCGCAGGGCTTCCGCGCGCACAGCCCATTGGACCGTGACGTGTCGCATGAATAAATTGCGGGCCGGGCGTCGCTCACGAATTGCGCCCCGCCTATCTCGAATTGCGCGAGGTGAGGGACGGCGAATTTCCTGCCGGAATGGGCTCTTCGCCGAGCGCATCCTGGAGGGTGCTTCCTTGCCGGTTAAGGATGACTTAGATGAGATTCCAACTTTCGGCAATCACCATCAGCTTTGCTTTGATATTCGGGATCTCGGCAGAGCTCTTCGCTCAGCAGGCGGTGACCCAGACGCGTCCCAAGATCGGGCTCGTCCTGTCCGGTGGCGGTGCAAAGGGCGCATCTCACGTAGGCGTAATCAAGGTCCTTGAAGAGCTCGGCGTTCCTATCGATTACATCGCCGGCACCAGTATGGGCGCCATCGTCGGCGGATTGTACGCGTCAGGGATGACAGCGAACGAGTTGGAGGCCGCTATCCGCTCGATCGACTGGATCGACATCTTCAACGACAAGCCACTCCGCGAAGACCGGGATTTCCGGCGCAAGCTGGACGACGAGGGGTTTCTCGTCCGCTATAAGCTGGGATTCAAGGATGGCCAGATTCAATTCCCTTTAAGCGCCATCGATGGCGCGAAGCTCCATCTGGTGCTCAGGAGATTGGCGAAGCGGGCCGTTGGAATCGAAAACTTCGACCGGCTTCCCATTCCATTCCGGGCCGTTGCGGCCGACATTCAAAACGGGAACCCCGTCGTTCTGGGTGGAGGGGACCTGGTCAGTGCGATGCGGGCCAGCATGGCGGTGTCCGGCATCTTTCCGCCTGTGGAGATCGATGGGCGCCTTCTTGTCGATGGCGGGCTTGCCAACAACGTGCCAATGGATGTTGCGCGTCAAATGGGCGCCGACATCCTGATCGTCGTTGGATTTCCAGAACAACTGAAGCAACGAAAGGATCTGAACAGCGGGGTCTCCATCGTGCTTCAATCGATTGACCTGCTGATCGCGCAGAATTCACGCCTTCAGCTGAAATCGCTCCGCAGCGGCGATGTTTACATCGAGCCTATACTCGGCGATATCGGTGCCGGAAGTTTCGAGAGAGCTGGCGACGCTATTCCCATCGGCGATAAAGCCGCGCGTGCCGTTGCCACCAGATTGCTGCCGCTGACGCGGAAACGGGACGGAAGCCGGATCGCCGCGGCGCGGCCCGAAGCGCCGCAATCCGATGCGATCAAGGTTAATTTCATCAGAATCAACAACAAATCGCGGCTCTCGGACGAAATCATCAGATCCCGTCTGCGCGTAAAGCCGGGTGACGAACTGGATTTCGATCAGATCGAGCGCGACATAGCCAACATCTATGGTCTGGATTATTTCGAAAGCGTCGAATATCAGATCGTCGTCGAGGGCGAGAAAACGGGAATCGAGGTAACCGCGAAAGAAAAGACGCAGGGTCTGGATTCGATAAGGCTTGGCCTTAACCTTGAAAGCGACTTTGAGGGAGACAACGCTTTTAACTTGAGCGTACGGTATCAGAAGGAAGGGATCAACGAACTCGGCGGGGAGCTTATTCTTCAGGCCATCGCGGGCGAGAAGCTTGGCGTCTTGCTCGGGTTTCTGCAGCCGCTGGACCCGGCGACCCGCTACTTCGTTAGTCCATCCTTTGAGTATCTGGCGCGCGATGTGACCACCTTCGCGAACGGCTTGCCGGAGGCCGAATTCAGAGTGAAGACGGCAATATTCAATATGATAGCGGCCCGACAACTAGGGAATTGGGGTGCGATTTCCGTCGGGGTTGAAAAGGGCTGGGGGAACTCCGACGTTGAAGTCGGCACGCCGGCACAGCGGGACGACAACTTCGACATCGGCGCATACTTTACACGGTTCAATTATGATACGTTCGATAATCTAAACTTCCCTAATCGGGGTACGAAAAGCCTCATCGAATTCAAACGATCGGCTCGCTTACTTGGAGCCGATGATAGTTTCAATGCCGTAAGGGGAACGGCCGCAACAGCGTATACATGGAATAGTAATACCGTCTTAGGCTCGGTTTCGACGGGCATTACGTTCGACGGTACCGCGCCTATTCAGAGCCTTTTCACGCTCGGCGGGATTTTTAATCTTTCGGGGTTTCAAGCTGATGAGCTCAGCGGTCAGGATTTCGCCCTCAGTCGGCTCGTCTACTACCGCAATATTGGTGCGCGACCGGGGTCATTCGGCGTGCCGGTCTATCTCGGCGGGTCTCTTGAGGCTGGAAATGTCTGGCAGGACCGGAGCGATATGAAACTCTCCGACCTGATCCTCGCGGGTAGCCTGTTCCTTGGATTGGATACGCCCCTCGGACCGCTCTATCTGGCTTACGGGCGTGCGGAAGGCGGCAATGATTCGGCCTATTTGTTCCTCGGCCAAACGTTTTAGCGGTCGGATAAAACTGTATAACGGGAGAAAATCGTGAGCCGTCATCTAGGGCGGGATTGCGGATTGTTGGGATTAGTTAGAGTTCTCACAATAGGCCGAGAATGGCAGGACCTAACCCGTCTCCGCTTTGTCGTCTTTGAAGATCACCACTCGATGAAGATTGCTTGGCGTCTTCGCGTTGTTAACCGAGCTCCACTCGAAGCCGATCAACGCGGTGAACCGCCGGCCAAAAAACCTTTCCGTATTGCATCCCATGCCCAGGGAGGAAGATCTCCGGTTGAGGGTGGGACGTTCGACCACGGCGACGGCTGCTTTCCACGAGCGAGGCCCGCATCAAAGGCCGCGCGCATCTGTTTCGGGTCGAATGCTAGCGGATCCTTGCCGATCTTCACGTCGTCGGGAATTGCAACCATGTTAAAACTGTAGCCCAGCAGCTGCGATCCGACATAAGACCGCGTCAGCGCGGTCTGCATGGACTGGTCCATCATCACGCCAACCGTCGTTGCGGCGACATCGCCGAGAGCCCGGCGCAGAGCCTCGGGCGGGTTCTTAAGCCTGCCATTGTCAATCAGGTAGAAATTGCCAGGGCCAAAAAGCGGAGGATTGGGCTTCTCCGTTCCGCCCATCCCCGCGATGACCACGTTCGACCGGGCGGCCCCGTCGACGAAGAGATGGCCGTCGATCTCCACCGGCGGAAATACGATGGGAAAAGACGCGGAGGCCAGCAGCACCTTGCGATAAAGGGCCAGATCTCCTGCCTTAGCGATCAGAGACATGTTCCAGACCCAGGTCTGGCCGTAATCCACGTTGGTGGTGCCAATCGCCAGGATCCTGCCTTGCTCATAGGCGGCAGCTACCCGTTCCAGCTCCTTCTCTGTGATGAACTTCGCGAGCAGCGCGCGCAGCGGCGCCGTGTTGCTCAGCGAATCAGCGCCTGAAATAATGTCAATGATGCTTCTGTCAGTATAAATATCCGCCTTTGTGATCTTGGTATACATTTCTTCCAGCTTAGCGTCGTCGGCCGGGGTCCCGAGAAACGAGTGAGTCGCCATCAATGCGCCGGTGCTGACGCCGCCAACGGCATCGAATTGGGGGCGCGTTCCGCTCTCGCGCCAACCGATGAGGAATCCGGCGCCGAAAGCCCCATTCTGGCCGCCGCCGGAGAGGGAAAGAATGTTCAGCGGGCGCCCGTGCTCGCGTTCCATGAGGCGGACGAGATTGTCGCCGGGATTCGCTGCCACCGCAGCGTATATCTTGGAGGGCTGGGTCGGATTGAGCGGATCATTCCCGTTCGGCAGGACTGCGTATGAAGACGGTGTCGTCGAGAGGACACGCTCCGGCGGCGATCCACAGGCGCCAAGTATCAGCACCGCTAGAAAAACCGAGAGTACCGAAAACTTTCTATATCGCCTGACCGCTTCCTGCCGAAAAAATCTATTTCGATTGCACACCTTGGACCTCATATCCGTTTTATCAAATTTGTTTTGTCATGACCTGCTTCGCAACGCGCCCTCGGCGGCGTTCCTCCCTCGCCCTGCTTGATGATGAACGCCTTCTGATCGTCCGTGAACTTCGATGCCTTCATCGCTTTCCACTCCATTCCGAGCCAGGAAAGATAGCGCGGAAAGCTCCAACTGAGTTCGAGGGCCTTCTGGGGAGGCAGATCGCCAGCGCGCAGCACACCCTCGCTGCGCCGTGGCGCACCGCCGAACCGGCTATCATTCGATTTCACGTCAGTCATGGTGACCTCCGCTGCGCCGGCTCGTTCAGCACCGTGCGAAATCCGAGATGCGCTGCGCCAAGATCAATCTCCTGCGGCTGGCGCGCGGCAGGGCGGTAGCGGGAGCAATAGTTGGCGGCGCATAGATGCGAGCCCCCTTTGATTACGCGGCTGGGAGATTGGCCTGCGACTACACGGACCTGATCCAAGCGGGCCCCCGTAGGATTGACCGCCGCATCGCGCGAATGGCCCGAGCGATACCAATCGCTGGTCCATTCCCAGACATTGCCGATCATGTCGTAGAGGCCATAGCCGTTTGGCTTGAAGCACCCGACCGGCGCGGTCCCGGCATAGCCGTCATCATTGGTGTTGATTACCGGGAAGATGCCCTGCCAGGAATTTGCGATCGGCTTGCCATCGGCGTCGAAGGCACTCGACCAGTCGTCTTCGCCGTCGCGCCCGCCCCGCGCAGCGAGCTCCCACTGTGCCTCTGTCGGCAGGCTGCGCCCCCGCCAATGCGCATAGGCAAGCGCGTCCTCATAGGCGACATGCACGACCGGGTGATTCTCCTTACCTGCGATGGAGCTGCCGGGGCCGGCCGGATTGCGCCACTGTGCGCCTGCTATGTATTGCCACCACTGCATCATGCGCCCGCCGCCGTCGCGGTTTGTCGGCTGGATAAAGACGACCGAACCAGGGATGAGCAGGTCCTTGGCCATGTCGGGATGAGACCTTGGATCAATGCCGCGCTCCGCCAGGGTGATATAGCCGGTCGCATCGACAAACTGCTTGAACCGTGCGTTTGTCACCTCGTGACGGTCGATCCAGAAGCCATCGACACGCACGATATGGGTGAAACGCTCTTCCGGTTGATGGCGCTCGGAACCCATCTGGAAGGTGCCGCCGGGGATGAAGGCCATGCCGGCGGTTCGTTGCTCCGAGGCTGGTAAGCCGGAATAGGTCGCACAGCTCCCAACCTCGACTTGTGGCGCCGTGCCGCCAACGACAGTGCCGACGGCATAGATTCCGGCGGCAACTGCAGCTAACGGCGAGGCCACTCGCGCCAGGACAAAACGGTGCAGCTTCATACCGAGTGCTCCGTCATCAACCGAGACGTCGGCCGGGATGGCGGCGCGGGGTTCGCGCTCCCGCTGCCTCGTTGATTGCGCCCCGTTCGCAATCGATTTCCAGCCGAACGTCATCGCGCCGCCGGCATCAACGCACTTCGAGGGTGATCTTGTTGATTTTCCCGGTAAAACGAGTTTCCGGGCCGATGCCGATGCCCTGAGCGACCGGTGTCTGGTTGTCGACGCCAACGTCAGCGGTCTCGTCCGCCGAGAAGATATTGGGCTGGGTCTTCTCCACGCGCCCCTCGGCGACGGGCTTGCCTTTCACGTGGAGCGTTGCCTTACCGCCCTTGCCGAGTCCGCCACCGTCATAGGCGAAATCGAGGCTGACCGTCACGGGGCCAGCCGGTAATGCTTGAGGCGACGCGACGCTATACCGAGCCAAGCCGAGGAAGTTATAGGTGTAGGCTAGCTTTCCTTCCTTTACGTAGAGCGACCAGCCCCCGAACCGGCCGCCCTGTGACAGGATTGCACCATTGGCGCCATTCGCTGGGATGTCGAGCTCGGCGGTGATCTTCTTGGATCGGTTCTTCACGTTCATGAAGGAATTCTCCAACATGCCTTGCATTCCCTCGTAGAGCGTGAGGGAAGTACGGGTACCCATGAAATCTGGCCGACCTGCAAGCGTCGCGTTCGTCCGTTCGATAGTCCGGTCGTCGATCGGCAATACGTGATACTTCTCGGCCTCCTTCATGAACAGGGCCTGCATCTCTTTGAGCTTCGCTGGTTGTTCCGCGGCGAGGTTTCGGGTGAGGCTGAAGTCGTTCCGCACGTCATAGAGATCCCAGACATCGGAAGTCAGCGGCGGCAGATTGCTGATCTGCCATGGTGCGCGATGGATGGTTCGGGCGAACCAGCCGTCGCGATAGATTGCGCGATTACCGAACATCTCGAAATACTGTGTCTTGTGTCGTTCGGCCGCCGCCGCGTCGTTGAAGGTATAGAACAGGCTGGTGCCTTCCATCGGCGTCTGCACGATGCCATTCACCGACTTCGGTTGCGGCAGGCCGGCTGCCTCCAGGATTGTGGGTGCGATGTCGATGACGTGCGAGAACTGCGTGCGCAGACCGCCTTTCTCCCTGATGCCATTCGGCCAATTGATGACCACACCATTGCGAGTCCCACCGAAATCGGACG
>Ga0302046_10005952_pt1 | contig 10691 bp, 9 predicted proteins | sample RVTome_11_FD_200261 | JGI IMG/M metagenome (GOLD analysis project Ga0302046, IMG submission 200261) | Soil microbial communities from uranium-contaminated site in the Upper Colorado River Basin, Wyoming, United States - RVT147D111 (version 2) ... | reverse complement strand
CCGGCCCCCTCTCCCAAAATTTGGGAGAGGGGGTGCCGGAGCGAAGCGACGGCGGGGGTGAGGGCTTTCGAGGAGCGATTGGGCCTTATCAGATGAATTACCGAATCGTCTCATGGCAAATGATGGAATTCAAGAAAATAACCGAATAACCCAACGTTGACCTTCGTTCCACCTTCGCCCGGACATAAATGATCCGGGCAAGAGATAACGCCCGCTAAAGTCGGGCTTAACGAACAGCCAAAGCCCCTTTGAAGGGGCGTCGTCTAATAGCCCGGTCGATTTATCGCCGGGCGAGGGCGTCAGTATTCAAAGACAGTAGGGGCACCACTGTTCATTTGCCTGCTCACAAACCAGGCCCCGCCGCCTTGATTTCCTCGCTCACACCATCTTCGAACTGCCTGAAGTTATCGACAAACAGGCCCCCCAGTTTGGCGGCCTGGGTATCATAGGCGGCCGGATCAGACCAGGTATCGCGCGGGTTGAGCACACCATCCGGGATGCCTTCAACGTGGGTCGGAATGCCCAAGCTGAAGAAGGGTTCGGTGGCTGTTTCGACCCCGTTCAGCTCACCGGATAAGATGGCCGAGACCATGCGCCGGGTGTAGGCTAGCTTCATGCGGTTTCCCCCGCCGCCGGCGGGTCCGCCGGTCCAGCCGGTGTTGACCAGCCAGACCTGAGCACCGTGTTTGTCAATTTTTTCGCCCAACAGGCGGGCATACTCGCCGGGATGGAGCGGGATAAAGGGCGCGCCAAAGCAGGCGCTAAATTCCGGGGTGGGTTCTGTGACGCCGCGCTCGGTGCCGGCTACTTTGGCCGTATAGCCGCTCAGGAAATGGTACATCGCCTGCGCCTTGGTCAATTTGCTGATGGGAGGCAGCACGCCAAACGCATCGGCGGTTAGAAACAGAATGTTTTTGGGATGACCCGCCAGCCCTTCTTGATCGGCATTTCTAATATGGCTAATGGGGTACACCGCGCGCGTGTTTTCGGTATGGGTCGCATCATCCAGATCCAAATGTCGATTTTCACTATTATAGACAACGTTTTCCAGCACGGTGCCAAAACGACGAGTCGTGTCATATATATCGGGCTCGCCTGCGGGGTCCAGGTGAATCACCTTGGCGTAACACCCCCCTTCAAGATTAAAGATGCCGTCATCAGACCAGCCATGCTCATCGTCACCCACCAGCCTGCGCTCCGGGTCATTACTGAGCGTGGTCTTGCCCGTTCCGCTCAAGCCAAAAAAGAGGGCGCTGTCGTCTTTGCTCTGGCCATAATTGGCGCTGCAATGCATGCTCAGCACCCCACGTTTGGGCAGGTAATAGTTCATGGCGCTGAAAATGCACTTTTTCATCTCGCCGCCGTATTCGGTGCCGCCTATCAAGACCAATCGTTTACTAAAATCCAAACAAATGAAGGTCGGGGAGCGGGTGCCATCAACTTCCGGTACAGCGTGAAATCGGGGTATGTCGATGACCGTAAACTCGGGCACATGAGTGGCTAATTTTTCGGGTCGCAGTTCCCGGATAAACATGTTCCGCACAAAGAGGTTGTGCCAGGCATACTCATTGATAATGCGGACCGGCATCCGAAAATCCGGATGAGCGCCAACATAGCCATCGAATACAAAGATGTCACGGTTCTGGATATAGGCCATCATCTTGTGATAGAGGCCGTCAAACTGCGCCTGTGACAAAGGTTGATTGATCTTGCCCCACCAGATATCCGCGTCACTGCTTGGCTCTTTGACGATGAACTTGTCTTTTGGCGAGCGGCCGGTGAAATCACCGGTGTAGACCACCAGCGGACCCAGGTGGGCGATGTGGCCCTCGCCGCGCCGGGTCACCTGTTCATAGATCATGGGCGTGTTCAGATTCCAGTAAACAGTGCCGGCATTCTTTATGCCGTGATTTTCAACACCATATTCGCTGACATAGGCGCCAAAGTTTTGCATTTTGTTCTCCTCGCTATGATTTAGTGATAGCCGTGAAACTCATCTTAGATCTCCAACACGACCCGGCCGCTGATTTCCTGGCGGCCCAGACGGGCATGGATCGCTTCGGCCTCTTCGAGCCGGTGAACGCCGGAAATGACCGGGTTTATTCGACCGGCCTGGACCAGGGCCACTACTTCGGCCAGTTCACGTTTGGTTACGTTGCGCGAGCCCAGGATTTCCCACTCGTTGGCCACCATCTGGCTGGCCTGGACAGAAAATTCGCTGCCGGTATGGAAGCCGACAATCACCATGCGGCCGCCTTTGCCCAGCGCTTCGAGGTTGGTCGGAATGGTGGCCGCGCCGGTTAGCTCAAGAATCGCTTCAACGCCCTGGCCTCCGGTCCAGTCGCGGGCGACGTCGGCCACGTTTTGCTCGGTCGGGTCGACGGCCAGATCCGCACCGTTCTCCCGGGCTGCCTTGAGCTTGGCCGGGCCAAGGTCGACAGCCATGACCATTGCACCCATCATACAGGCCAATTGAATCGCGTGCAAACCCACGCCGCCACCGGCCCCGGTGATGATGATCCGTTCGCCGGGCTGGAGGCGCATCCGTTTGGTGAAGGCATGCAGCGGCGTGCCAATCGCATTGGCTAAAATGGCTCCCTGCGAAAACGGAATTGACTCAGGTAGTTCAACCAGATTGAGCTCGGGCACGGTCGTGTACTCGGCGTAACCACCAGGGGTTTGAATACCCAGGTACCCGACGAAATTTTCACAGATGGTCTCGCGTCCGATCTGGCATTTTCGACACCGCCCACAGGTCAGATACAGGGTTGAGGTAACCCGCTGGCCCACCGTCCAGGTGGTCACGCCAGGTCCCAAGGCAGCAACCTCACCGGCAATCTCGTGTCCCAGAATGATGGGCGGCCTGGCATGGGGTACCTTACCAGACCTTATTTTCAGGTCAAATTGGTCAACGGCGCAGGCCTTGACCCGGAGCAGCACCTCGCCGGGACCGGGCTCGGGCGTCGGCAAATCTTTTAGCAACAAGGGCCCGTTGATTTCTTCGAGCAGCAATGCTTTCATCGTTGTATACTCCCGCTTCGGGTAATTACTCTATCCGTTCCCAGGTGACGGTGTAATCCGGCACCGCTGCCTTGATCAGGCTGTCCACGGGACAATAGCGGCTAACCAGGTCGGTCAAGCGTTCCAGGCGCTTGTCCGACTCCTCGGTTTTGATCTTGATGACAAGCCGGACGGCGGTGAAATGCACCGGTACGTCAGCCAGACCTTTGCGCCCGCGCCGGTCCAGGTCACCTTCGGCAATCGCCTCCAGGTGCTCGTATTCAAAGCGAATCTTTTCGGCCATCCTGGCCGTAGAGACATTCACTCAAGCACACAAGCCGGACAGAATAAACTCCAAGGGTGATGGTCCCCGGTTCTTGCCGCCGCCGGACGGTTTTTCATCCGACACGACCAGGGGCAGTTCTCGGATCTGCATCTGGCTGGCTGCGTGGTCGATCATAACCCCATGGACCCGATTGGTTCTGAGTTCGGGATTGGCTTGTTTATTCTCTTCGGGCATTTAGTTCTCCTTATAAATAAGTGTCAGGATTCAGGTGTCAGGCCTGTCTTGAGCACAGTCGAAGGGTATATTGACTTAGGGTTTTACAATCACTTTGATCGCTCCGTCGAGTCGCTTTGCGGCGGTTTCGAAGGCCGGGTGGATCTCGTCGATGGGGAAGGTATGGGTGATGAGGGGCGAGAGATCGATGGCTTCCCGGCTGAGCAGGGCCAGCGAGCGGGCGACGGATCGTTCGCCTTCGCCGCGCGAGCCGGCCAGGGTCAGGTTCGACAGGACGATCTTTTTTATATCCAAAGCTACAGGCTGGCCATGGTGACCTAACAGGGCAATGCGCCCGCTTTTTTTAGTGTACTCCACAGCGTCGATCTGGGGTTGGGGCGCGCCGGCGCATTCAAGCACCACATCGGCTCCAATGCCGTTGGTCAAGGCCAGCACCCGCTCGACCGCATTCTGTTCCCGGATGTTGATCGCGATATCCGCGCCGAGCTTCAGGCCGATTTTCAGGCGTTCGGGCCGGGTGCCGGTCAGGATAATCGTGCCCGCCCCCAGCAACCTGGCCAGCACGACGGCCATCAAGCCAACCGGGCCGGGACCGGAGACCACCACGGTTTCACCCGCTTGAATGCCATTAATTCGGCGAATGCCATACAACGAGGTTCCCGCCGTGGTCATCAGCGTGGCCACTTCCATCGACATGCTGTCGGGAATTTGAGAGACACAGTTGACGTGAATGGCGGCATATTCGGCGTAGCCGCCGTTGGCCGTAAAGCCATAATGGCGATGGCCGCGTTCAAGATTGCCGTAGTTCAGGCAGGTGGTGTAAAGGCCATCGCGGCAGTGATCGCAGACGCCGCAGCCCTTGTGCGGCTCGACGGCCACCCGGTCGCCCAGTTTGAATTTCGTCACCGCCGCTCCCAACGAGGCGATCTTGCCCGCGTATTCATGGCCAAACACAAACTCGCCATAGGGGGGATGGTTGGGCCAGCCCTCGGCCAGAATTTTGGGATCGGTGCCGCAGATGGCGCAGGCTTCGACCTTGATTATGACCTCTTCCGGACCAGGCTCGGGTACGGGGTAATCGCCCACCAGGCGCATATCGCCCCGGCCAAAAAGGACCACCGCTTTCATTGTTTCAGGCAGTGACATGGTTTTCCTCCTACTTCAAACGTTTAAATTCATAAGACGCCGCGCATTCCCGCCCAAGATAGCCGCTTTATCGGCCTGGCTCAGGCCGGGCAGTTGTTCGACCAGTTCCGCCGGGCGGTCGTAGCCCATATCAAAAGGATAATCAGAGCCCATCATGACGTGTTCAACACCCACCAGGTCGACCAGATACGACAACGCCAGACCGGAATGAGTCACCGTATCGAAATAGAACTTTTTGAAATAGGTGCTGGGCGGCGCGCTGATGCGCTGGCGAGCTTCGGGCCGCATTTCGTAGGCGCGGTCCAGGCGGCCAATCTGGTAGGGCAGGTGTCCCCCGCCGTGAAACAGACAGATTTTCAGGTTGGGATGTTCTTCCAACAGGCCCGACATGATCATATGGGCCGCGGTCAGAGCCGTTTCGGCGGGGTTGGCATAGGCATTCCATAAATAATACTCTTTTTTGGTGGCGCCGCCAATACCGGGCACCGGGTGAATTTGAACCACAGCCCCCAATTCTTCGGCGGCGGCCCAGAAGGGGCGAAACTGCGGGTCGCCCAGATGGGCGCCGTTGACATTGGTGCCGATCTCCACGCCGAGCAGGCCCAATTCATTCATGGCGCGTTTCAATTCGGCGATGGCGGCGTCACTGTTTTGCAGGGGCGCCATGCCCAGCGCAGCAATCCGAGGGCCATAATCGGCCGCCAGCCTGGCCAGGGCATCATTTTGAATACGGTTGGCCTGCACCGCCGCGTCCAGATCGGCGTCGTAACGGAACAGAGAAGACCAGGGGGTCAGCACCAGCACATCGACCCCGGCTTTGTCCTGCTCTGCGAGAATTTTCTCGATGTCGACAAACTCTCGCAGAGCCGAACCGGCGCGCCGCTCGCCAAATTCGACAATTTGACGCCCCTCTTCCCAGATGACATTGGGCCGCCAGGTCTCGTTGGGCGCAGCGCGGCGCGTAATTTCCGGTACGATGATGTGAGCGTGAATATCGATGTTCATAGGCTATGACTCTCCTAAAAAGTGTCAGGTGTCACGTATCAAGTGTCACGTCTAATTTTCATTCTCGCTGCTGTGTCACAGGGTTGGTTACACGCCGTGGTTAAGAATTGGCTACCAGCCGGTCGGCCAGCCAGTCAGCCGCGGCGGGTCGCATCTTGTAGACATAATTGGTGACCACATGATTCCCGTCCGGAAAGACTAACAACTCGGTCGGGCAGTTGGTGGCAGCCACCAGGCGTTCGGCATGGTCGAGCGGCGTCAGGGTGTCTTTGCCGCCGTGGATAATCAAGATAGGGCACTGAATGTTACCCGCGATGTCTGACAAGGTAAATTGCTCGACAAATTCGCGGGCCTCGTCCTCAGTGGCCGAGCCGGAGATGTGTTTGTAACCCTGCCGCAAAAAGGTTGACAACTTGTCAAATGGCTTGCGGTCGAAAAAAGGCGCGATGAGAACGGCGCCCTTCAAGCGGTGTTCATAGCCGGCGCCCCGCGCCCCCAGGTAACCGCCCTTGCTGTGACCCAACAAGCCGATGCGCTCGCTGTCGATGTCATCGCGCGAGACCAGGTAATCGACCAGAGGAACGAAGCAGACTTCATAATCCAGGCGCATTTTCATACGAAACCACATTTCACCCTGGCCGGGACCATCGAAGCTCAAGGTGGCCATGCCGCGCTTCAGCAAGGTGTTTTCCCACTCTGTTTCCTGCTCCTTGACCGAATCCGAGCCACAGACCAGGATAACGCAGGGATGGGGTCCGGGACCCGCCGGCAGCCGCAAATAGGCCGGCAAGGTGGTGTCTTCAAATGGAATTTCCAGCCGCTCGGCCGGTGGATCGAGATAAGGCGCGGCTTTGGCATAACATTCGACTTTCTTCCAGTGGGCCGCTTCTTTTTGGACCATATCCCGGTAGAAGATGGCGTTGCCAAAGTGGTAATAGATGGTCGCCCGCAGATATGCGTCGGTCGCGGTCACCCGATGTCCCTTGGCCAGGGCTGCCTCGGCCAGGACTTCGTGTTCCGCGCCCATCTCGGACCAGACCCGGCACCAATCGTCCCAGCTTTCCATTTTTGTGATCATGCGTTGGAGATCGCTGTAATCGACGGTGCTGGCCATAAAGCGGGGCATCCAATGGTGGAATGCTTCCTGAATTTGGCGGTCGTTGCTCATGGTTTGTTGCTCCTTTGAAAATAAGTGTCAGGTGTCACGTTAGGATTTTCATTTCCAGTGCTGAACCCCCGGTTTTGTCGAACTCTGTATGGTGACAAATGTCACCTCGCCTTGTTCCCAAACTCTGTTTGGGGATGCCATTGCCCTGAAACTCCGTTTCGATTAAGCTGCAAACAGAGTTTGCTCCGTAGATGCGGTCCCAATCTCATGAAAGTTAAATATTTAATTCGGTCATGTCTGGTTGACCAACGGCGCCTTTTACCCGCCGCCCACACGACGATGAAGTCGTCGTGCTACTCAACTGCGCCCAATCAATTGGGCTTGGAAGCGATCGTTAGCCCGATTTTATCGGGCGCTGTTTGGTAGCCGGGTGACTTCATCACCCGGCGAACGTGGTCAGCACAGCCACATCGATTACCAATTTATTTTCTTAATCCCCATTAGATTGGGAACGATAGGGTGAACAGACACAACGTAGCAGAGTAGCAACTTGTTCCGGCGCCAAGGCGGCGGCGGCTTTGGCTAAAAAAACCGCAGACACAACGTAGCAGAGTAGCAACTTGTTCCGGCCCTGCTACCCTGCCACCTTGCTACCCTGCTACACTTGCTACCCTGCTACCTTGCTTACAAACCGGTCGGCCAGCCAGTCGACCACCTGGGGCCGCATTTTGTAGACAAAATTATTCATGGAGTGATTGCCTTCCTCGTAAATCACCAGCTCGGTCGGGCAGGTTGTCGCTTCGGCCAGCCGCTGAGCATCGGTGGCGGGAATGAGGGTGTCTTTAGCGCCATGGATGATCAAGATGGGGCAGCGGATTTTGTCCGCCACGTCGGCCAGGGAGAGTTGTTGCGCCAACGCAGCGGCTTCGGCCTCGCTGGCCGCGTCAAAGATATGTTGGAGGCCGGCGCGCATGAAGACCGACATCTTTTCCCAGGGCGGCAGTTCAAAAAAGCCGGCCAGGAGCACGGCCGCAGCCAGACGCTGCTCGCGAGCCGCCGCCCGTGCGCCAAAGTAGCCACCCATACTGTGGCCGATCAGGCCCAGGCGGGAGGCATCGATTTCTTCGCGACTCGACAGATAATCCACTACCGCTACCACGGCCTCCTCGAAATCAAGACGGAGCTTCATTCGCTCCCACATTTCGCCCTGGCCCGGTCCATCAAAGCTGAGGGTAGCCATACCTCGCCGCAACAATTCTTCTTCCCACTCGGTTTCCTGTTCCTTGACCGAGTCTAACCCACAGACCATGATCACGCAAGGATGCGGACCGGGGCCGTCCGGCGCCCGGAAATAGGCAGGCAAAGAGGTATCTTCAAACGGGATCTCCAGACGCTGGGACGGCGGGTTAAAATAGGGCACGGCCTTGGCAAAACAGGCCAGTTTCTGGCGATGGGCGGCCTGTTTCTGGGCCTTGTCGCGATAGAAAATGGCGTTGGCAAAATGGTAGTAAATGGCCGCTCGCTTGTAGGCTTCGGCGCCCGTGATCGGATGGCCTGCCTCGACCGCCGCTTCGGCCAGGGCTTCGTGTTCCGCGCCCGCCTCGGACCAGACCCGGCGCCAATCATCCCAGCTTTCCAAGCGGGCTTTGATCCGCTGCAAATCGCTGTAATCAACGTTATTGGCTATAAAGCGAGGCATCCAGTGGTAGAAGGCCTCTTGGACTTGTTTGTCATCGCTCATAATTTTCGATTACACCTCCAAATAGTTGGCACGGTTCAAGTGAGATTAACAACCTAAAAAACTTAACCACGGATTTCACAGATTTCACGAATTAAACAGCTAGAAAATCAGTGTAATCCGTGTAATCCGTGGTTTTTAATTCTGGAGCGGTTCTATAAAGTGTCAATCTAACTCCCCACGGTTTTGAGCCAGGCCGAATAGTTTTATCGTTTACGCAGCATGGTGACGCCATCGCCAATGGGGACCAGACTCAGGTCGACCCGTTCGTCGGTATAGAGGTTCTTGTTCAACACCCGGATCGCTTGCGTCCCTTCATCTTGTCTTGATTCATCCAGGACACGTCCATGCCACAGGACGTTATCGATACAAATCAAACCACCGGGCCGCACCAGGCGATAAGCCTGTTCGTAGTAGGTGGCGTAATTTGGTTTGTCGGCATCGATAAAAATGAAGTCAAAGCTGTTTTGATGACCCTCGTCAATGAGCTGCTGTAATGTTTGAACGGCCGGAGCCAACCGCAGGTCGATTTTGTGATTGACCCCAGCCTCTTGCCAGAAGCGACGGCCCATGGCGGTCCACTCATCACTGACATCGCACGCAATCAATTGGCCATCGTCCGGCAGGGCCAGGGCTATCGCCAGCGAGCTATAGCCGGTAAAGACCCCGACCTCGATGGCTCGTTTGGTCCCAATGAGCTTGATCAGAAACGCCAGAAACTGCCCGGTGTCGGGTGACATTTGCATGCTGGCCCGGTCCAGGGTGGCGGTTTCGGCGCGAAGACGCCGCAGCACGTCCGGTTCCCGCAAGGATACGGCAATTAGATAGTCATAGAGTTGATCGGTTAGTTGAATTGTATCGTTGGCCATATGGTTCTCTATCGTGCAACAACAGCCTCTTTACGACTGTCCGGAATGAGCAAGGCCACACCACTGCCAACAAGGGTCACCATGGCCAGCAGTTGAAACGCTGACTGATAAGGCTGGCTGACGGTTTCCAGTCCACCGTACTGCGCAAAACCCCTGGCCAGGAGTAGGCCCAGAAGCGGCGTTGAAGTCGCAATGCCGGCAAAACGCAGCGTATTGTATAAGCCCGCCGCGAAGCCAACCTGGTCCCGCCCCAACGAAGTCACAGCCGTTTTAGTAAATGGCGTCAAACTGACACCCGCACTTACGCCGGCTACGATCAAGCCCGGGGCCAGTAGCAAGCTGCCGCTGTTGGGATCAACCAGACTGGGCCAGAACACCCCACCGGCGAAGAATACCATGCCAATCGCGCCAACCACGCGGCTGGGCCAGCGGTCGGCCAGAAAGCCGCCGGAGGCCACGCCAAAGAACAACGGCAGAGCATAAAAGAGCAGGAAAAAGCCAATGGTTCGGGGGGTTAGCCCAAACACGTTGGCCAGGTACAACACCACGATAAAGCGTATCCCATCGTGGGCAAACGTCCGCAGGCTGACGGCGATGGCCGGCATTAGAAATTCACGATTGCAGACGACATCAAAACTAATAAACGGATTGGGGCGATGCATGGCGTTCCAAATCAAACCCGACAGGGCCACCACGGTTATGAGCCAAAACACAATATTCAGGGCGGAACCAAATGGTACCACACTGGCGGTCGTCGTGGCCAGCAGTAAACCGCCGATGGTCACAGCCAACACAATCGCCCCAAACCAATCGACTTTGGGCCGCGTTTCCGTTTTTGGCGGCGAAGGAACCAGCCAGGTCACCACCCATAAGGAAATAATCGCCAGGCTGGCCACGATGATAAAGATCATATGCCAGCCAAAGGCCTCGACGACGATCCCGCCCAGGACCGGCCCCAATATCATGCCGACCGGGGCCGAAGCGTTCCAGATGCCCAGCGCGCGCCCGTGCTGCTCCTCGGGAAAGGCATCGGCAATGAGGGCCATCGCCAGCGGTAAACTGGCCGCGCTGCCAAACCCTTGCAGCAGTCTGCCCCAGATGAGCCAGTCAAACGTTTGGGCCGTGGCTGCGATGAGAGCGCCCATCACAAAGATGACCAGCCCGATCAAATATAGATATTTCTTACCAAAAACGTCGCCAACCCGGCCATAAATGGGCATCAGCGGCACACGCAGCAAATAGCCAACGGCCATCACCCAGGACAGCAAATCAACCGGAATACCAAACTCAGCTTGAATAACCGGC
>Ga0302046_10005950_pt1 | contig 10693 bp, 4 predicted proteins | sample RVTome_11_FD_200261 | JGI IMG/M metagenome (GOLD analysis project Ga0302046, IMG submission 200261) | Soil microbial communities from uranium-contaminated site in the Upper Colorado River Basin, Wyoming, United States - RVT147D111 (version 2) ... | reverse complement strand
CGCGCAGTCGGTGCGCGGCACGCTGAGCGGCGTGGTAACCGATTCCAGCGGTGCGCGAGCGGTGATGCCCGATGCCCGCCTCACCCTGGTGCATACGGAGACGAACCGTACGCGCACGTCCGCCAGCGGCGCGGAGGGCGGGTTCCAGTTCACTGCGCTGCCCCCGGGCGAATACCGCCTGGAGGTGGCTCGCGACGGCTTCCGCACTCACGTGCAGACCTTCACCCTGCAGGTCAACCAGGAAATCCGCATTGACGTGCCCTTGCTGCCCGGCAACCTGGCCCAGCAGATTGAAGTCAGTACTTCGGCGGTGCTGCTGCGTACCGACGCGATGGCCGTCGGCGGGGTGATCGCCAATCACCACATCACCAACCTGCCGCTCAACGGCCGCAACTTCTACGAACTGGCGCTGCTGCTGCCCGGCACTGCACCGGCGGCACAGGGCTCGGCGGGGTCGGTGCGCGGCGATTTCGCCATCACCGTCAACGGCGGCCGCGAGGAATCCAATGTCTTTCTGCTCGACGGTGTCTACAACGGCGACCCCAAGCTGAACGGCTTCGGCGTGAACCCGCCGGTGGACGCCATCCTCGAATTCGAGGTGCTCACTCATTCCTACGACGCGACGCTGGGCCGCAATCCCGGCGGGCAGATCAACGTGGCCACGCGCAGCGGCGCCAACCAGTTCCACGGCACGTTCTACGAATTCTTCCGCAACGCCGCGCTCGACGCCCGCAACCGCTTCGCCCCGTCGGGCGAGCCCGCGCCCAAATACCAGCGCAACCAGTTCGGCGCCGCGCTGGGCGGGCCGCTGCGCCGCGACCGCACCTTCTTCTTCGCCGACTACGAGGGGCGCATCGCCCGCGAAGGCATCACCCGCATCAGCAACGTGCCCACGCTGGCCGAACGCAACGGCGATTTCTCGCAAAGCCTGTTCCCGCCGCCCATCAACCCGTTTGACGGGATGCCCTTCCCCGGCAACATGATTCCCGATTTCTTCCAGCACCCGGTGGGCCGGGCCATTGCCGCGCTGTATCCTGAGCCCAACCGCAGCGTGCCCGGGCAGAACTTCGTGGCCTCGCCCACGCTGCGTGACAACGATCACCACTTCGACGTGCGCGTGGACCACCTGCTGACGCAGGGCTCCGAGCTGATGGTGCGCTACAGCTTCGCCGACCGCAGTTTGTTCGAGCCTTACTCCGGGCCGACCTTCGCCGCTGTGCCCGGCTACGGCAACGATGTGCCTCGCCGGGCGCAGAATCTGGTCGTCGCCCACACCCACGCGTTTTCACCCGCGGTGCTCAACGATGTGCGCTTCGCCTTCAACCGCGTGGCCGGCGGCGCCTTCCACCAGAACCAGGGCAGCAGCATCAACCAGCAGGTGGGCCTGCCCGAGGTGTCGTCGAACCCGAATGATTTCGGCCTGAGCTTCATCCGCGTCACCGGCTTTTCGCCCATCGGCGACGAATTCAACAACCCGCAGCACAGCGTGACCAACACCTTCCAGGTGATTGACCAGGCCACGTGGTCGCGCGGGCGCATGCTGGCCCGCTTCGGCTTCGAGTTCCGTGGCTTGCAGCAGAACGGCTTCCGCGACGTGCAGTCCCGCGGCTTCCTGAATTTCCAGGGATTCTTCACCGGCAACCCGCTGGCCGATTTGCTGCTGGGTTTCCCCACCGTGGCCGGCGCGGCTCGGCTCGATAACCCGCAGCACCTGCGCGCGGAAAGCTACAACTTCTTCGGCCACGCCACATGGCGGCTGACGCCCACGTTTACCGTGAACGCCGGACTGCGCTATGAATTCAACTCGCCGCCCGTTGACGTGGACGACCGCGCCAACACCTACGACCCGGCCACCGGCATGCTCGTGCAGGTGGGCACCGGTGGCATCCCTCGCGCCGGTTACAACAACGACAGCAACAACTTCGCCCCGCGCGTCGGCCTGGCCTGGACCACCGGCCCGCGCCAGTCCACGGTGATTCGCGCCGGCTACGGCTTCTACTACGACCAGACCCCGCTGGCCCCCGGCGAAGGGCTCTACTTCAACGCCCCGTTCTTCGATTTCCGTTTGTTCTTCACCCTGCCGCCGCAACCGCCGTTTTTCCCCGGCTACACGCTGACGCTCACCGACCCGTTCCCGTTCGATACTTTCCCGCTGCAATTGCCGTCGTCGGCGCTGGCCTTCCAGCGCGACTTGCGCACTCCCTACGTGCAGCACTGGAACCTGAACGTGCAGCAGCGCCTGGGCCGTTCGCGTGTGCTGGAGGTAGCCTACGTGGGCACCAAGGGCACCAAGCTGCTGGCCGCCCGCGATATCAACCAGCCCGCGCCCAGCGTAGTGTTCCCCAATCTGCGCCCCAACCCGTTCTTTGACGACATCAACCAGGTGGAGTCGCGCTCCAGCTCGACCTACAACAGTATGCAGGTGCGCTTCCAGCAGTCGCTGGACATGGGCCTGGCGGTGCTGGCCGGTTACACCTGGGCCAAGTCCATTGACGACGCCTCCAGCTTCTTCTCTTCCGCCGGCGATCCCAACTTCCCGCAGGACAGTAACAACCTGCGCGCCGAACGCGCCCCGTCGAACTTCGACATCCGCCACCGCTTCACCATGGCCTACTCGTGGGACCTGCCGTGGGGACGCAACCGCCGGTGGCTCTCCGGCGAAGGCTGGGCTTCGCGGCTGCTGGGCGGATGGCAGACGCTGGGCATCGTCACCCTGCAGAGCGGGCGTCCATTCACTGTGGCCCTGCTGCCCGAGGTGGACAACAGCAACACCGGCCGCTCGATCCTGGGCTTCGGCGCCAACGACCGTCCCAACGTGGTAGGCAATCCGGAAGTTTCCAACCCGGCGCCCGGCCAGTGGTTCGATACCAGCGCTTTCGCCCTGCCGCCCTTCGGCAGCTTCGGCAACGCCGGACGCAACATCCTGGAAGGGCCGGGCCTGGCTACGTTCAATATGTCCCTGGTGAAGACCTTCCAGGCCACCGAGCGGCTCAACGTGCAGTTCCGCACCGAGGCCTTCAACGTCTTCAACCGCACCAACTACGACCTGCCCGATAATTTCTTCGACTCGCCCACCTTCGGGCAGATTACCTCCGCCCAGGCCCCGCGCCATTTGCAGTTTGGGCTCAAGGTGCTGTTCTAACTTTGGAGTGCGGCGGCCCTGCCGCCGCTTTCTTAGCAGCGCAGGTGTGCAAATAACTTGGACCGAAATCGGAAGTCAGACGCCGGACTTCGGCCACCAGATCTCAACTACGTCACTCTGCCACTCCTCCACTTACCGCTCAACAAAGCGGCGTCAAGCCGCCGCACTCCACGAACTTTCCTGGCGCAAAATTGCCGCTGCTGCGTCTATCCCTCAGAACCGTTTGGGCCGCGCGCGCCATGCGGGGTAAACTGTGGGTTCACATCTCCCCGGGGGGAAGACTCCTATGCTGCACATTCCGATTCTTCGTAACGGGCGGCCGTATCGCAGCCTCGACGTCACTGTCGTGCCCCATCACCGCACGCGCGAGCCGTTCGTCGAAATCAGCCAGGCCAATCTGGGCCTGATTCGCCGCGACCTGCGCAACCCCGCAGCCACCTGGGAAATCCTGCAGCGCTTCACCACCGAGGAACTGCTGGGCATGTGCACCCGCGCCGGTGAACACTTCATGAACGACGCGCTGCCCCTGGGCGATGCCCAGCAATCGCCCGAGGACTACGTCCGCGCGACGTCGGCCACCACGGGCATGCCTTACGTCATGGTCCGCCGCAATATGACCAAGATTCACGCCATGTTCACCTCGATGCGCGAGGTGCTGCTGGGCCTGACCCGCAATCTGGACCTGTCCATCCTCGACGCCGGCGCCGGCGAAATCGCCGGACGCGCGGTGAGCTTCTATCCCCGCGGCTACTCGCTGGGCGTGGTGCTGCCCAACAACTCGCCGGGAGTGCATTCGCTGTGGATCCCGGCCATCGCCATGAAGATTCCCCTTGTACTGAAGCCCGGCAGCGCTGAGCCGTGGACGCCGATGCGCATCATCCAGGCCTTCCTCCGCGCCGGATGCCCGGCCGAAGTTTTCGCCTACTACCCCACCAGCCACGAAGGCGCCGGCGAGATTCTGCGCCGCTCGGGCCGTGGGATGCTGTTTGGCGACATCGGCTCCACACGCACTTGGGCCAACGACCCGCGCGTCGAGCTGCACGGCCCCGGCTACAGCAAAGTGGTTCTCGGCCCCGACGCCGCGCCGCGCTGGCGCGACTACCTCGACCTGATGGCCGAATCCATGGTGGCCAACGGCGGCCGCTCCTGCGTGAACGCCTCGGCGGTGTGGACCACCGCGCACGCCGACGAAATCGCCGAAGCCCTGGCCGAGCGCCTGGCCAAAATCCGCCCGCTGCCCGCCGAAGACGAGGCCGCGCAGATTGCTCCCTTCGCCGACGCCGGCGTGGCCCGGCGCATCTCCGCGATGATTGACGGCGAGCTCGACGAGCCCGGCGCCCGCGACGTCACCCTGGCCCACCGCGGCGCACCGCGCGTGGCTGAATTCCAGGGCTGTACGTATTTGCTGCCCACGGTCATCCGCGCCCAGCGCGAACACTCGCTCGCCAACCGCGAGTTCCTGTTCCCCTTCGCCAGCGTCATCGAATGTCCCGCCGAGCAAATGCCCGAGGCCTTCGGCCCCACGCTGGTGGTCAGCGCCGTCACCGAAGACCGCGCGCTCATACGCCGCCTGACCGCTTCGCCGCATATCGGACGGCTCAACCTGGGCGCGATTCCCACGCCGCAAATTCGCTGGGACCAGCCCCACGAAGGCAACCTGTTCGACCATCTCTACGCCCGCCGCGCCTACCAGAGCGCGCTGGCCGCCGCGCGGTGACATGCGCATCCACCTGGTCACCTCCGGCGCCGCGGACATGTACTGCGGCAGTTGCCTGCGCGACAACGCTTTGGCCACTGCCCTGCTCGCCGCCGGGCACGACCTCCTGCTGATTCCCACCTACACGCCCACGCTCACCGACGAGCCCAACGTGTCCACGCACAAGGTGCTGTTCGGCGGCGTCAGTGTGTATCTCGAGCAGCGCTCGGGCTTCTACCGCCGCCTGCCCAAGTCGGTGCACCGCCTGCTGGACTCCTGGGGCCTGCTGAAGCTGTTGTCGCGCGTCTCCATCAGCACCAGCCCCGACGACCTCGGCGAGCTGACCGTTTCCATGCTGCGCGGCGAACACGGTGTGCACGCCAAAGAGTTCGAGATCATGCTCGAATGGCTGGGCAAGCTGCCGCGGCCTGAGGTGGTCAGCCTCCCCCATTCTCTGTTGATTCGCCTGGCTGAGCCCATCCGCCGCGCGATGGGCTGCCGGGTGTGCTGCGCGCTGCAGGGCGAAGATTTGTTTCTCGAGGGATTGAAGGAGCCGTATCGGAGCGAATCGCTGCGCCTGATCCGTGAAAGCGTCGAGTCGGTGGACGGCTTCATCGCCGTCAGCGAGTATTACGCCGAATTCATGAGCGGCTACCTGCACATCCCTCGCACCAAGATGCACACCGTGCCGCTGGGTATCAACCTGGCCGGCTACGACGCAATGCCGCGTGCGGTCGATCAGCCGTTTACCATCGGCTACTTCGCGCGCGTGGTGCCCGAAAAAAGCCTGCATCTGTTGGCCGAGGCCTACCGCATCCTTCGTCAGGAGCGCGGCCTGCCCGCCTCGCGCCTCGAGGCGGCCGGTTACCTGGCCCACGAATACCGCGGTTACCTGCGCGGCATCGAGCGCAAGATGCGCGAATGGGGCTTGGGCGATGAATTCCACTACCGCGGCGTTCTCAGCCGCGAAGAGAAAATCAAGTTTCTTCAGGGGCTGGACGTGATTTCCGTGCCCAGTTCCTATGTCGAGCCCAAGGGCATCTACCTGCTCGAAGCCATGGGCTGCGGCGTGCCCTTTGTCCAGCCCAACCACGGCGCCTTTCCGGAGATTGCGCGCAAGTCCGGCGGCGGGGTATTGTTCGAGCCCGGCAACGTGGCCAGCCTGGCCGATGCGCTGGAATCGTTGTGGCACGACGAAGCGCGCCGCGCTGCGCTGGGCCGCGCCGGCTACGACGGCGTGCGCCGCCACTTCGACGTCAACCGCATGGCCGCCGATACCGTGGCCGTCTACGAACGCGTGCTGGGCTGGGACTCCTCGCCGCGTGTTGCGCCCGTCGCGGCGCGCGCCTGATTTCTCGTGAGATTCCGGGTGGTTGTAGCGCCGGCCTTTGGGCCGGCACAATGTCGCCCCGCAGTGGAGATGCTGACCTGAAGGTCAGCGCTACACGATGCTCGACGTCCGCAACGTCACCAAGGAATATCCCACGCCGCGCGGCGCGCTCACCGTGCTGGCCGGCGCTACTTTTTCGCTCGCTCCCGGCGACTCCGCGGCCATCATGGGCCCCTCGGGCAGCGGCAAGAGCACGCTGCTGTACATTCTGGGTGCACTGGAGACGCCCACTTCGGGCAGTGTCACCCTGGGCGGCGAGAATCCGTTTGCACTCGACGAACGCGCCCTGGCCGCGTTCCGCAATACGCACGTGGGCTTCATCTTTCAGGACCATTGCCTGCTGCCGCAGTGCAGCGTGCTCGAAAACGTGCTGGTGCCGTCGCTGGTGCATCCCCGCCACGCCGCCGATGGTGAACAGTTTTCTTCGCGCGCGAACGAACTGCTTGAGGCCGTGGGCCTGTCGGACCGGCTTGACCATCTGCCCGGCGAACTCTCCGGCGGTGAAAAGCAGCGCGTGGCCATCGCCCGCGCGTTGATTTGCGAGCCGCAACTCATATTATGCGACGAGCCCACCGGCAACCTGGACCGGGCCACCGCCGAATCCGTCACCGCGGTCCTGCTCGATTTGCACCAGCGCAAGAAAACGATGCTGGTGGTGGTCACGCACAACCCCGAGCTGGCCGGACGCTTTCCATCGCGCTACGACCTGGTGGACCGCAAATTGGTTCGCCAAATGTAGCGCTGGTCTTCAGGCCAGCATTTTCGGCACTTGACGCATTCTGGAGGCAACATGCATCGCCGCACCGTTCCACTGCTGCTGATTGTGCTGCTCAGTGCCACCGCGCTCACCGCCGGCGACCCGCCCCACACGCAACAAACGACACGCAAGCTCAAGGTCTACATCTCCGTGGACATGGAGGGCGTCACCGGCACGGTCACCGGTGATCAGCTCGGCCCTTCGGGCTTCGAGTACGCCCGCTTCCGCGAAGTGATGACCCGCGAAGCCCTGGCCGCCATTCAAGCCGCCAAAGAAGCCGGGGCCACGGAAATCCTGGTCAGCGATTCGCACGGCAACGGCGAGAATCTTCTGATCGACCAGTTTCCGCCCGACGTGCGCATCATTCGCTCGTGGCCGCGGCGGCTTTCCATGATGGCCGGCATCGACGCCACGTTCGACGCGGTGATGTTCATCGGCTACCACTCCTCCACCAGCAACACCCGCGGCGTGCGCGCCCACACCTTTTCTTCGGCGCGGCTGACGCGAGTGGCCGTCAACGGCGTGGAAATGAGCGAAGGCTCGTGGAACGCGGCCATCGCCGGGCACTTCGGCGTGCCTGTGGTGATGATCTCCGGCGACGACGCGGTGATCGAAGAGGTCCGCCGCCTGGTGGGGCCCATCGAGGGCGCAGAGGTGAAACGCAGCCTGGGCTTCCATTCCGCGAACACACTGACGCCGGAGGCCGGATACAAGCTCATTGGTGAGAAAGTGCGCGCGGCGCTGGGACGGCGCGGCGACTTCCGCCCCTACCGCGTGCAGGAGCCGGTGACTGTCGAAGTCAGCTTCAAACATTATTTGCCGGCTGAAGTGCTCACGTTTTTGCGCGGCGTCGAACGCGTGGACTCGCACACCATCCGCTACCGCGCGCAGAATATGCTGGAGGCCTCAGACTTCATGGTGTTTGTCACCACTTACAACCCCGGCCTCGAACCATGATGATTTCAAATTTCACATTTCAAATTTGAAATCTCAAATTAGGGAGTGTAGCGCTGACCTTCAGGTCAGCACTTGCAGGCACGGCGGCGCAGAAAGGCTGCTGGCCTAAAGGCCAGCGCTACAAACAAGGATAAATAAGGACAAATGACGCGCGGACAACTCCTTCGCCGCAATCTGACCTGGTTCTGGCGCACCAATCTGGCCGTGGTTGCCGGAGTGGCCGTGGCCGCAGCGGTGCTGGCCGGGGCGCTGCTGGTGGGCGATTCGGTGCGCGCCTCACTGCGTGACCTGGTGCTGCTGCGCCTGGGCGCGACTTCGTACGTTATCACCTCCGAGAATTTCTTCCGCGAACAGTTGGCTGCCGACCTGGCCGCGCAGCCCGAATTCACGCAAGCCTTCAGTGACGCCGTGCCGCTGATCGCCCTCGACGCCGTGGTCACCCACGAAAGCTCGCGCCGCCGTGCCTCGAACGTGCTGGTCTACGGCGTGGATGAGCGCTTCTGGCAATTCCACGGCGCGTCGGGCGTTACCCCGCCTGAGCAACGCGACGCCCTGGTGAGCACGGCGCTGGCCGAAGAGTTCGGCGCCGCAGCGGGCGATTCGGTGGTGATTCGCGTGCAACGCCCCGCCGACGTGCCGGTGGACTCGCTCCACGCCGACAAGGAAGATTTGGGCCGCACGCTGCGCCTGCGCGTCCGCGAGGCGTTGCCGGCGGCGGCGCTGGGCGAGTTTGCTGTGCGCCCGCAGCAGGGTGCGGTGCGCGCCATTTTTGTTTCGCTTCAGCGTTTGCAGCGCGACCTCGACCAGCCGGGCATGGTCAACGGCGTTCTGGTGTCGGAGGCAGAGAACAATCGCGCCTCGGGCGCAGAAGCTGAAGCGCGCCGCGCCAAGCTGGCCACGCTGCTGCGCGGCGCGTATCAACTGGAAGACATCGGCTTGCAGGTGAAGGGCCCTCTTCCCCCAGGCACATTTCCGGGGCGTTCGCGCCAGCCCATGCTGTCAGTGGAAAGTGATCGCGTCATTGTGGACGATGCGGTAGCGCAAGCTGCGCTGGTCACGGCCAAGTCGCTCGAGCTGCCAGCGTCGTCGGTATTCGCCTACCTGGCCAACACGATTCGTATCGGTGAGCGGGAGATCCCCTACTCGCTCGTCGCCGCAGTAGACGGCGATCTCTACGCCTCCCTGCCCGGTGCAGCGGAAACTGCTTCGACGGCGGGCAGCGCGCATCCCCCGCTGTGGCTCAACGACTGGGCGTGGCGCGACATGGGCGCCAGGCCGGGCGACGTGGCCACCATCGAATACTACGTGTGGGAAGATGGCGGGCGCCTCACAACGCGCGCTGCGCAATTCACCGTCCGCGGGCGCGTGCCCATGGACGGCCTGGGCGGAGACCGCACGCTCGCGCCCACATTTCCCGGCATTTCCGAATCGCCATCGCTGAGCAATTGGGACCCGCCGTTCCCTGTGGACCTGAAACGCATCCGCCCGCGCGACGAAGATTACTGGGACAAGTCCCGCACCGCGCCCAAAGGCTTCATCTCGCTGGCCACCGGCCAGCAGCTCTGGCAGACGCGCTACGGCAAACTCACCGCCGTGCAGGTCGCGCCGCCCACAGCCTCTGTGACCGACACTGTTCCCCAATTCGTGGAGAAGCTTCGCGAGCAGATTGATCCCGTCGCCGCGGGCATCGCCGTCTATGCCGCGCGCGCCGAGGGCACGCAGGCCTCGGCCGGGGCCATCAACTTCGGCGAGTACTTCGTCTATTTCAGTTTCTTCCTGGTGGTGTCGGCGGTGCTGCTCACCAGCCTGTTCTTCCGCCTGGGCATCGAGCAGCGACTGAAGGAAATCGGCCTGCTCGAAGCCTTCGGTTATTCACCCGCCGAGGTGCGCCGCCTGTTTCTGACCGAAGGCGCCATTCTCGCTGTAGCCGGCAGCGTGTTCGGCGCGGCGGGCGGAGTGGGCTACGCCGCGTTGATGATGCACGGCCTGCGCACGTGGTGGGTGGGTGCGGTGGGCACCACGTATCTGCGTCTCGACGTGCAGCCTATTTCGCTCATCGCCGGTGTGGGCGGAGGCATCGCCGCCGCGCTCATCTGCATTGCCCTGACGCTGCGCGGCCTGCGGGCCTTCACCCCGCGCGCGCTGGTAACCGGTTCGCGCGAAGCCGCCGTGCACACGCCCGCCGAGCGGCGCCGCGCATGGCTGTGGGGCGCAGTGGCCGCGGTGCTGGCGGTTGCGCTGTTGGGCGCCGCGGCAGCGGGCGCGCTCGACCAGGCCATCGGCTTTTTCAGCGCGGGCAGTTTGATTCTGGCCGCGCTGCTGCTGTTCCAGTGGGCCTGGCTGGTGTCGCGCAAACGGCAGACGCTGGCCGCGGCGGGCGCGGGCGTGCCGCGCCTGGGCGTGCGCAACGCGTCGTGGCGCCCGGGACGCAGCCTGTTGTGCGTGGCGCTGATGGCTTCGGCGACGTTCATCCTGGTGGCGGTGGATTCGTTCCGCCGCGACGTGCGCGCCGATGCGCTGGACCCGCGCTCGGGCACCGGCGGGTTTCCACTGTTGGCCGAATCGCTGCTGCCCATTCCCTACGACCTGAACACCTCCGCGGGCCGCGAGGCCTTGAACCTGACCGATGCTTCGCTGGAAGGCGCGCGCTTTTATTCTTTCCGCCTGCGCCCCGGCGAAGACGCCAGTTGCCTGAATCTCTACCAGCCGCGCAACCCGCGCGTGCTGGGCGTGCCCGCGGCGCTGGCCGAA
>Ga0302046_10005947_pt1 | contig 10695 bp, 5 predicted proteins | sample RVTome_11_FD_200261 | JGI IMG/M metagenome (GOLD analysis project Ga0302046, IMG submission 200261) | Soil microbial communities from uranium-contaminated site in the Upper Colorado River Basin, Wyoming, United States - RVT147D111 (version 2) ... | reverse complement strand
CTATCCGTGTCATCCGTGAAATCCGTGGTCACATCCGAAGGGCCCGAGGGAAGGGAATGAGGAACGACCTGACTCAACGGAGGGCATCTTGACCAGGATGGCTTCCAGCAGTTCGTGGTGCGGGTTGAGTAGGAAGAGGAGTGAACCACGGATGGCACGGTTGGCACGGATGGGAGCAAGCTTCCAACTCCTTTTCCGCGCCTCCGAGGGGAACACATTCCGTCCGCCAAGGGGTGTCATTAAAATAAGGGCCAAAAGTGTCGAGTGTCGAGTGTCGAGTTCCAAATGTGACACTCGCCACTTGGCACTTGCCACCTGCCCAGTTCATGCGCAGCCGCCCCACCTTCTACTGAATGTGGACGCGCATTGGGATCATGAACCACGTCGAGTCGAGCCCCCTCAACCCCAGCCCTCCCGCATGCGCGGCCGAAGCCGCTACGTCGTGGCGAAGGCCCGGGGGGAGAGGGAACCGCACGCGCCGTGGAAGGTACGGGTTCAGGTCGGATGCTTTTCTCCGTGCGGAAGACGATGCTCCGCTCGACCGCGCCTCCACGTCCATCGCGCTGAGCATCGCCCAAGGGAATGGGAAATGCACACGGCCCGACCGCTGCCGCTACTTTGACATCGCCCGAGGCTCTGCACTTGAATCCGCTGCCTGCCTCGACGTGCTGGTAGCCAAAGGAACGCGGACCACGGACCAAGTCCAGCATGGCAAGGCGCTGCTTCAAGAAATCGTCTCCCTCCTGATCGGGCTGATCAAGAGTTTGTCGCCGGATCGATTGGGGGAAGAACCGTTGTCATATCGGGTTGGGGAGCAAGATTAAGAGCAAGAGCAAGAGCAAGAGCAAGAAAGTGATGACTGCAATGCCAATGAGATTGGCCCCATCTTGCTCTTAATCTTGCTCTTGCTCTTACTCTGCCCCCCTCCCCCCTAAACCGAATACCCCAACCCCTTCATCTTGTCCCGTCGCTCCTCGGCATTCTCGGAGTCACGAAGTGAGATGCTGGCCGGCAAGCGTTCTTGGACCGCGCGCAAGCCGAGCAGGACATTCGCATGATCAAGATTCGGCAGAAGATCTCAGGCGGCTTCAGAACTCTTCACGGAGCCCGCGTTTTCGCCAGAATCCGCAGTTACATTTCAACCTGCCGCAAACAAGGCCGCAATATTCTCGATGCCCTCCAACGGGCCTACTCGGGCGCTCCATTCATGCCCGCCGCCCCCGCAAACGGACCGTAGGTCCTGAATAGTTACCGGGCAACTTATCCCATGCTCGTGAAACACTTGGCTAAAGCATGAAAAACTTGGAAGAAAAGCGATCCTGTCCAGGAATTCCCTAACGCCCTGGCCATGTTATCCCCAAACCGGCAGCTCGTGATGTGACTTCAACCATAAGCTGTCTCATTCGACACCTTATGCCTTCCAATCCCGATTCCCGGGACCCGCGTTTTGCCCAAACCCCGCCTCCGGACTCAGGGTGCCAATGGGACGAAACGAATTTCGTCGGCCGCGAGAAACTCGCCAACACGCGGGCCGCTGAATTGCACGTGATGAATGGCGGATCCCTTCACCGTCAACTCGAAGGTCGGGATCGGTTCACCGGGTGACTTGCGGCTGGGGATGGCCTCAATGGCCGACTGATCCACAAGTTTTCCTTCCCTGTCGAATGCTTGCAGGCGGGCCGCGCACCCGGTGGAACCCCAGAGGACAACCGTGACCGATGTCGCGCCTTGGGGAAACCGCGCCTGGACAGGGATGGGGTCATCGGCCATGGCACTGAGAATCCCCTTCCGGCCCGACGAAAGATGCGGAAAGAACATCAGCCGCGCCTTCGCCTTGCTTCGGGTTGGTTCATGCGCGGGCGTAAAAACCACTCCCTTCTCCTCCCATGTCTCGATCCAGCGACCGGTAATCTCGGCCTGTTCGAAATCGACAATCGTCACTTGCTGAGCCCACAACAACCTTGTGGATGCCACCAGGACCATCAGGACAAGAAGCCGGCGTCTCATGACAACTCCGGTTCAGGCGAGTTCGAGTCCCCGCATCGTGCCGGTGGAGGAGGCGAACCGGTCATCATCGAGGCCCATCCGTTGCAGCATGGACACGAACAGGTTTGGCAGGGGATAGTTTTGCTGGCGGTCGAACTCAAGGTATTGGCCGTGCCGAAATCCACCGCCGGCGAACAAGGTGGGCATGTTCGTGGTCGAGTGCGCGTTGGCGTCGCCCAGGTTCGAACCGTAGAGTATCATGCTCCGATCCAGCAGCGTTTCTCCTTCTTCGCCAACATTCTTGAGTTTGGTGAACAAGCCGGCGAGCAGCTTCATGTGCCATTCATCGATGACCCGGAGCTGGGACAGCTTGTCCTCCGATTTTCCATGATGCGAGAGATTGTGGTAATCGTCGGTGATCGTCACCCCGCGAATCTGCATCAGGGGTGTGCCGACGCTGTTCAACATGATGGTGATGGAGCGGGTCGAATCCGTCTCGAACGCCAAGCGCGAGAGATCATACATCAATTCGACCTTTCTCATGTACGCTGCGGGACTGGTGGGATCGACGGGCGGACGCTCGGTGACGACCGGCTTGGGTTTCGTTTCCCAGCCGCGGGAGGCAAGCAACCGGCTTTCAAGGTCGCGAACGCTGGTGAAGTATTGGTCCAGACGGCCGCGGTCACTGGCGCCCACTTGACGTTGCAGATCCTTCGCCTGATCCGCCACCGCGTCGAGAATGCTCCGGCCGCTGTCCAGTTCCCGGATTTGTGCCTGTACTTCCTCGGGCGTGCCTTGAACGAACAGTTGCTCGAACACGGCGGAGGCGCGCTGCTCGGGCGGAATCGCCACGCCCGTGCCGGTCCAGGCCAGGCTGCGACGCCCATTGACCGCCAGCGTAAGCGAGGGATGCCGGGTCAAGACCCCGATCCGTTCGGCGATGTGTTGGTCGAGCGAGATGGTGTTGCGGAACGAACTGCTGGCCGGATGCGGCGCCGCGGTGAGAAAGCTGATGTCCGATGGATGTCCACCATCGACGTTCGGATGCGATACACCGTTGAAGACGGTGAACGAATCGCGATGTTCCTGAAGCAGCTTGAGGCAAGGGGAGGGGATGTAGTCACGGCCTGTTCCGCTCGGGAAAAAATGATCGGGCAACAAGCCGAGGTTGTTGCAAATGGCGAGCATGCGGCAGGGAACCGCACCATCGGCAGGCTGCGAGGACAGAGCAGCCGCACGGGCAAATGGCGAGGTCATCGCATCCAGAAACGGGAGCGACAACGCCACGCCCGTTCCTTGCAGAAACCGACGGCGGGAAAGAGGCCGGCGCGTCGAGACGAACGGAAACGGTCGGGCGGTTGGTTGGTCGGCGGCCTTTTTCATAAGCTCATTTCATCCGAAACAGCTCGCTTTGGACAATTTCATGGATGAGTGTTCGAACGCCAAATGCCGATGGCCTCGCGCGTTCCACAATCGCATCGATTTTTTTGCGGTCGGAAAAGCGAACCGGAGCGCCCGTCGCGAAGACCACGAGCTGCCTCGCGAGATTCTGAGCCAAGACCTGGTCGTTCTCCAGCAACAGCTCCTTGAAATCTCGAACATCCTGGAAAGTGCGTCCATCGGGCATCTCTCCCGTGCTGTCCACCGGCAATGCATAGTGGAAGGCGAAGGCCTGCCCGTTCATCCCAACCCCACGCTCGGGTTCCACGCCTTCCTTGACCGCGCGATAACGATCCCGCCAGCCGCCCATGACATCAAAGCTTTCGAGTGCGAAGCCGGGCGGGTCCATTCTGCTGTGGCAGGAGGCGCAGCTGGGATCGTTGCGATGTTTCTCCAGTTGCCCGCGCAGCGTGACCGCGCCGCGGATGTCCGGCTCAACAGCTGGCACGGGCGGCGGCGGCGGAATCCGCACTCCGAGCAATCGCTCGGTGATCCAGTGGCCCCGGAGGACCGGCGAGGTGGTTGTTCCGTTGGCCGTGACCTTCAACACGCTGGCCTGGGTCATCAGCCCGCCTCGGACGCTGCCTTTGGGCAGCTTCACGTTGCGCATGGCCGCTCCTCGCACACCGGGCACGCCATAGTGGTCCGCCAATCGTTCATTGAGAAAGGTGAAGTCGGAATCGATGAGATTGCGGACCGGCAGGTCTTTGTCGATGAGCTCGCCCACAAACAGCCGGGTTTCCTCGACGGCGGAAAGCTTCAATGGGTCGTCCAGCTCATAGTCATTGTAGAGCGTAGTGGATGGCGAGGTGTCGTCGATCTTTCGCAGGTCCAGCCAGTAGTCGGTGAAGGCTTCAATGAATCGTGAGGATTTCGGCGCGTTCAGCATTCGTTCCGTTTCCGCGCGCAGGACTTCCGGTTTTTGCAACTCGCCACGATCGGCCAGCAGTCGCAGCGTCTGGTCTGGTTCCGAGTTCCAGAGAAAGAGCGACAACCTCGAGGCGAGCGCGTGGTCGTCAAGCGCGCCAGGTTGCTCCTGGGTGTAGAGGAAACCGGGCGAGGACAGCACGCCGGTGTAGGCCGAGACCATCGCCTTGGCGAATCCCGCGCCCGTGTCGTATTGTTGTTGAAACAGCGCGACGAAGCGATCGACGTGGGCGGGTTTGACGGGTTGACGATACGCCCGCCTCATAAATCGCGCGATCAGGCGTTCCGCGTCCTGCCGCGGAATTGCGGTCTCCACCTCGACGGTGATCTTCTCGGTGCGAGGCGCGAAGATCCGACGCGGTCCACCGTCGTTTGTTGAGTCCCCAGGGGCGGCAACTTCAATGGCAACCCCTCGCTGACCAGGTTCCACTACCTTCATCGGCAAGTCGTCAAACATCAACCGGTAGCCGGCATTCGCCGACGCGTCCGGAAGCGGCCCTTCCACCTCCATCCATTGAACCGCGTAGCCCGGCATGCCGTCGGGCCGGGCCAATGGATTGACATATTGCTCGTCCGTCCCGTTGACCCGCGTTCGGAATAATCGCAATCCGTCGGTTTGCACGACCTCGTCCGGAGTCAGCACCACTTCAACCTCACGGATGGACGGCTCGGGTTCGAAATCGAACGCCGCCAGTGGCCGGCTCTGGCCCGAGCTTTGCCCGTAGACACCGATCGGCTCGTCGCGGCGGCCGGGCCAGATCTCGTCCGCATTGGGCCGATGCCACAACGGGAGATAATAAACGGGAGCCTTTTCGTCGCCCTGGCCTTCGTAGAACCAGCGGCTGATGCCGCCGCCGCTCACCCAAATCGTGTATCCGCTGAAACGCAACCGGTACTTGCCCGCCACCGGGACGTGGAACTCTCCCCAGCGATACGAGCCGGCATCGCTGAAAATGCTGGACACACGACCGACGGCCTCTCGCTCTCGCGTCGCTGGATTTGAGATGGGAGCTCGTCCGGCCCTGACTTCAGGCTGGGCGCGCGAATCGAGCACAGGGAAGGAGTGCCGGTCCGGCAGCGTTGAGTTTTCACGGGGCCTGAAGTTGCGGGTCAGGCTGGGCTCGTCGCGGGCGTAGTGGCGTTTGATCGTGGAGGGGGGACGATTCCAGTTTGCGCTCATCGCCTGCCGGAGGGCGTCATCCGCCGCGCCGAGGTATCGCGCCATCTGCACATGCGAAACATCCAGCGCCTCGCCGAGTTTGTTGTAACGGTGCGCCTCGCCGTCCTCCGGAAGCTGATTCCGAATCTGCACCCAAGGAACGTTCAACAGATCGCGCAGGGCATTCTCGTACTCGAACCGGTTGAGGCGACGCTGCATCGCTCGGCCGGTTCCTTCAAGGAGCGCTTCTTCGGACGCGGTCAGCGTCGCGGCCAGCTTCGTGATAAACGCCCCCAGTTCCGCCGGCTCGGGCCGCGGCTTCTTTATGGGTGGCATTTCTCCGGCCTCCACCCGGTCATGCACGCGGACCCAGATGACGAGGTTGGCGCTATCGGCGGGTTGATAGTCCAGGTCCACCAGATTCAATCCGGCCTTGCGGGTCTCTTCATCATGGCAATCCGCGCAATGATTCAGAATGAACTCGCGCGGCACGGAGGGCAAGGTGTCACACCGTCCCTTGAAAGGGGCCAGCAAACACATGGAAGTCACCAGACTCAATGCCATGAACAAGGACGACCATGATGCGGCCGGAAATGAAATGACTCGGCAGGATCGCGCCACGCGGCGGCACCGCATGCGAGCCGTGGATCCTCGACCGTGAGCCAAAACCCGATGATGACGCATCCCGGCGAAAATACGCCTTCCGTATGGCGGGCACAATGCTCCTTTCTTGTTCGGATGTGTCGAGCCCGTAATGTCCCAAAACTCGATTACTCGCGTGGCGCTTTGGTTTTGAGTGGCTTGGGGAGCACGAGCAAGAATACGTCATTTCCCAGACGCTGCTGGGGCATGAAGGCTGCGCAGCGGGTTACGACATAAGGAGACCCATGGGCGGACAGAGCACTCTACATCGCACCCTATCTAAGGCCCCTCACCCCGGCCCTCTCCCGCGGGGAGAGGGAGACCCGTCCTCTCCGCGGAGAAAGGCCCCTGCGCTCAATCCTCTCACTGATCCGGGCTCGCTGTTCCCTCTCCCCCTGGGAGAGGGTCAGGGTGAGGGGCCCGGTAAAACGACATCATGTTGGTCGTTCTTTTCGGGTAAAGGTTAAGAGCAAGAAACGGATGGTTGCTACACGACCGGAATGGGTTCCCTCTTGCTCTTAATCTTACCCTTGCTCTTGCTCTACCTCCCCTCACCCCTAAACGGATGTTCCCCACCCGGAGATCCTTTGAGCCTGGATCTCCCAATTCATCGGGAACCATTTGGGGTCCAGCCCCGAACTTCAGGCGGCGCGCGAAGGTTTCCCATTGCTCCAGCCTGCCAGGAACGAGGACACTTCCATCAATTGCTTCTCCAAGTCCTGCACGTTGCGGATGCCCTCGGAAGCGGATTGCCTGGCTTCGTCACGTTCTTTCTCGGTGCGAGCCAACAGCGCCTTCAAAGGTTTGATGGCCTCATGCGCCAAATCCAACTCCTTCTCCCACTCCCGCGCCGCTCGCTGATGGTCCTGGGCTTGCGCGGTCTGTTGAGCGATCGCTTCCCGCTCACGTTGCTTGGATTCGGCCAACTCCGCATCGCGCCGTCGCAGCTCCTGCTCGGTTTGGGTCTGTGACTCAACCCGGACGGCTTCCAGCTTCGCCTGCCAATACTGGTCGCGCTCGCGCAACTTGGATTGGAGGAGTTCTTCCTTCTGCTGCGTCTGGAGACTCAAACGGGTCTCGGCGGCACGGACGCGCGATTCTATCTGGCGTTCCCATTCCTCTTGGCGAGCCTGCAAATCCGACGCCCATTGATTCTGAATTTCGGCTTCCCGGGCATTGGCTTTGTTGATCAATTCCTGTTCGCGGTGAGTGAGTTTTTCATGGAATGCCAGTTCTTGTTGCTGCAATTCCTCTTTCAAGCGAATGTCAGCCTCCCGCGATCGAGCCTCCAATTGCCGCTCGAATTCCACTTCCCGGCGGCGCAACTCTCGTTCAGCCTGCGTTTGCACATCGCTTAATCGCTGCTTCTCCTGACGGGCCGTTTTCTCCCTTTCACGGGAGGCGTCCTCCGCGGATTGGGTCAATTTGTGGGAAAGGAGTTCCACCTGCATTTGCAACTGGGAGCGCTCGGCATCGCTGGACTTCAAGGTTTCCCTCAACTCATCCGCCAGCCTGGTCGATTTGCCATCCCAAGCCGATTCCGCCTCGGCCAGTTGGCGGCGCGCCTGCGTCAACTGGCTTTTCCAATCTTCGGTCACTTCCTGCAATTTCTTGTGATGTTCCCGGGTCATGGCCGTGCGCTCGGCCTCGTTGGAGGTGCGCTGGGCTTCCAATTCCTGACGAGCCTGGTTCAAGCGCTCAGACCAGGCGTTCTCGCGCAGCTGAACCTGGCGTTCAATCTCCGTCTGTTGAAAATCGTGCAGGGTGTTTCTCTCGGCCAACGCCTGATTGAGCGCGTCGGTCACTTCGGCCAGCTTGGCCCTCCACTGGTCCTCCTGTTGTTTCATTTGCTCCTCGTGCTTCGCCTCGGCGGCGCCGATCGCCTCGCGCGCGGCCTGCAACTCGGCGTCCTTCTCGGACAGCGACTTTTGGGCGGCGACCTTCGCGGATGCCAGGGCACTGTCGCGGGAGGCAATGGCGGCGGCCGCTTCGCTTGCCACGCGCTCGGCGCGCAAAAGCCTTTGGCGGCCGGCGCGCACGTAGAGCCCATACAGACCGCGACCGAAGAATCCAACACGATGATGCCGGCGGCGCCGCTCCGGCTTGAAAAGCGTGGAGAAACCCACCTCAACCATCAAGGTCGGCAGGAAAGCGACGATGAAGGCCAGCACCGGATAAACCCAGATCCGCACCATGCTGATTTGGTCCGTAAGCAAGTCACCGCGCTCTTTGGCGCTCGCCGTAATTGAGACGGGACGCTCCCCGAACAGCCAGCCGCGCACGATTTCCACGGTGGTGGCGATACGGTGGACTTGGGTTTGTCTGATGGCAGCTTCACGCTCCTCATAGAATCCATTGGCCGTCTCGCGGCTGGCATCCAACTCCGCGCGAATCAACTCAACTGGACGCTGATTCTTATGGGCCGATTCCTCCTCTTCCACGGCCCGGGCAAACTCCTCGTTGATCAACTTTGCTTCCGCCGCCCCCTCTTTCACCAATAGGGCCATGGCGGCAATCAATTCTTCGCGCTTGTGATCTGTTTCCTCGCGCTTGGTGCCGGAACGACGACTGAATTCCTCGCGCAACCGACGCGCATCGGCATCCACTTGGGCAACACGGTCACGGCGCTTGTTGTTGACCTCGATCAATTCGGCTTCCTTGGCCTGGATCTGGGCTTCGATCTCCGCCACCAAGGTGGGTTTGAGAATCTTGTTGGACTCCCGCACAGGCGGCACACCGGGATCGACGGGTTTTTTCAGGAATTTGCGCTTGAGAAAGTTGGCGCTATCATACTCAGCCTTGCTTTTTTCATAAGCCGCCTTCTTGTTGGTATACTCAAACATCTTGGCTTGATAGTCATTTTCAATTCGGGCCTCCTCAGCATTCCATGTGGTGGCTCGGGCCAGCTCCGCTTCCCGGCGGGTGCGCAAATCTTCGATGGCTTTCGTGAGCTGAGCGGCGTCGGCGTCGAACTGTTTGATGATGGTGGCCTGGCGGGCTTCCGCCTCAGCCAACTCGTTCTTCTGATAATCCGTCAGAGTGATGGCGTCCTCGCGCGTCGCGTCGTTGCGCCTCAGGGATTCCTCGATTTCCGCCTTGGCCTGGGCTTGCCTCGCGGCCAGTTCGGCAAGCTTGCGGTCGCGATCCGCTTGCTTGGTTTCAATGACGGCCCTGACCGCGGCATCGTCTTTGATCTGGTTGGCCAACTCGGCTTTGAGTTGCTCAATTTTGATTTCCTCCTGGGTCGCCTTCTCGAGGGCCAGGCTCGCCGGTTCCAAGGCAATGCCCATCTCATAGACCGCCATGTCTTTGACCAACTGGAAGGTCAGCAAACAAATGAGCGGCAACCCGACGATCAGCATGAACATTTTGCGCCAGCCAACACGTGAGGCGGTCCAGACGGCCAAGGGCAGCTTGAGCAACTCCACCGCAAGGATAGTTGCGCCGATTGGGCCAATGCCAAAGAGGACGACTCCCATTCCCTGCGGTACGCAGACCACCTGCTGGTATTTCCACCCGGTCGCCAAAATGACGAATTCCACCACGGTCGCCACCAGGATCAAGGGCAGCGTTAAGTACGAAATGCGGCTACCCTTGACCCGTTGCCAAAGGGAAATGGGAAGCTCCGTATTCGGCGGGGCCGAGGAAGTCGTCGAACGCTGCGAATCGGTTGGGCTGGTATTACTCATAAATGAACGTTGCTGAATCGGCCAATCACCCGTGGGACAAGCGGGGATTCCGATCCCGATTGCCCAGTCGAGGTTTCAATGTGGCGCTTCGCTCAATCACGGATGGGGAGCTAGGCAGCTTGTGTGCCAGTGTCCAAATCCCAATTACATACTCCTCATCCGCATGATGGTTCGTTGACGTAACAGCCCAGCGAGCAGCGTATCATGGCAATGTTTCCGACACCTAGGATCAGGCAGTTGTGTCAGCAATTGGGACGTTTCCATGGGGAGGCAAGCAGCCGTAGAACGCCTGATTGCAGACGGTCGTGCAGTTGTTAATGACGGCACCAAAGAAGCTGGAAACGCCGCCGCCGGCGCCTCGCCTACCACAACGCCGGGAAAAACCGCTTCACCGCCGTCTTCCGTCCCTGGCAATTGGTCTTGTACGCCGCCTTCCGTTCCCTGCAGATGGCCCGCAACTTCGAACGCTACCTCAAATCCGGCTCCGGCATCGCGTTTGTGGTGGGATGAAGCCCGCCCACATCCACCGCGTCACCGCGGTGGTTACGTTGTGAACTGGCTCTAACCCGGATTTCTCACCATAGATCGAACGAAGCGGGATTGGCAGCGGTCAATGTCTTGTAATCAAGCAAGATATGACTAAGCCGACCAACCCCGCTTCAGGAACAGAGTGTATCGACCAGGCGCTGCTCTTTCCAGAACTGATTTCAAGCAAAGCGGTCACTGTGGATTTCGAGGGTGGCCACATCTCCAGCGACGGAGGCAGCGTTTTGGTGGGCCGATTAGATCGTTCGTATGGGTACCTGAAACGGTTTGAGCGCTGCTTCACCGATCATCGCAACGAGGATCTTA
>Ga0302046_10005946_pt1 | contig 10697 bp, 12 predicted proteins | sample RVTome_11_FD_200261 | JGI IMG/M metagenome (GOLD analysis project Ga0302046, IMG submission 200261) | Soil microbial communities from uranium-contaminated site in the Upper Colorado River Basin, Wyoming, United States - RVT147D111 (version 2) ... | reverse complement strand
CCGGATCGGAATCCTGGCGGCACGGCAAGATTCCGAGACGTGGGAGCTCAGTCCTTCAAGACGTAGGGGAAGTTCCAGATCCCCGATGGAGGCCCGCCGAGGTAGACCAAGACGCGGCCGCTGGTGTCGGGATCGAGCGCGTACGGCTCGCCGATGACCACGTCGGGATAGCCGTCCCCGTTCACGTCTCGCTTGCCCGCCAGCGACCGGCCGAACAGTGTGCCGGTATCGGGGCTCTGGATCTCGCTCATCGTGTCGGGGTTGGAAGCGTCGGGCTTGCGCAACCACTCGACCCTGCCACGGACGATCCCGCCCGCCGTGAGGCCGGGAGCCGAGTAGCCGAAGTCGTCGCGACCATCGTTGTCGAGGTCGCCCGCTCCCGCGAGAGCGGCTCCCGCGCGACCACCAGCCGTGTCTCCGAAGGCGAACAGGACCGCCGGCTGCGAGCCGGTCGCTGTTCCGAGGGCGAGGTATACGGCGCCGGCCTTGGCCAGCCCGCCGCCCCCATGGCCGCCGCTGGCGAAGAAGTTCGGGTCTCCTACGAGAACGTCGTCGAGGCCGTCGGCATCGACGTCGCCCGCCCATGCGAGGGTCTCGCCGAACGACGTGCGCACGTAGTTGACGGCCTGCGAGATCTCCGCTCCCTGTGCATCGACTCCCTGCGCAGAACCGAGGTAGATCCAGGCTTTGCCCCCGAGGACCTTCGGCTGGCCGACGAGGAGGTCGTCGAAGCCGTCACCGTTCGCGTCCCCGTCCGCCGCCACGCTGGTTCCCATTCCGGTTTCCTGGGTCGGAGCGAGGAGGATGAGGTCGGGGAACATGTCCGGCCCTGACGCGCTCCCGTGGAAGACGAAGACCGCTCCGCGTCCGCCGGACGTCCCCGCGGCACCGATGACGAGATCGTCGAAGCCGTCCCCGTTCAGGTCGCCGGCGGCCAGCGCGATTCCGAAGTGCTCCTCGGGCTCGACGCCGCTCTGCTTCCAGACCGGGAGCGACGAGAGGCCTGCGGCCGAGCCCGCATAAACCGCGACCCGTCCGTGGTCGCGGTCCCACGGCGTGGGCGGCGAGCCTACCAAGGCATGCTTCGCCGGGTCGGGTACGGGCAGCTCCCGGTCGTGGTCCGGGGCGGAGACGATCAGGTCGTCGAAACCGTCTCCGTTCAGGTCGCCGAGCGCGACGACGGCGTGGCCCAGGTGCTCGCCTCGCTGGCCCCCGTTCGCGACCCAGTCCGCCGCGGGGTGCGGACCGAACCAGCTGCCGTGGTGGACGCTCACCCGACCGGCCCCGGGGACGCTTCCCGGTCGCAACGGATCGCCCACGACGACATCGGCATAGCCGTCCCCGTTCACGTCACCCAGGGCGACCGCGTGACCGAAGCCGCCCTGCTGCGCGACGAGGAGTGCGGCGCACAGCGAGAAACACCCGAGCCGAAGGATGAGTCCACGGGCGCCTCCTTGTTATCAGGGCCGGACGGGGAGCAGAAGTCCTCTTCCAGATGGTACCTGCCGGACGGATCGTTGCGGGAAGCACGTGGATTCTCCTGTCCGCTCCCACGTTCCCCTGCAAGCTCGAGCGCGGGCGTAGTTCCTCGCAGGTTCCTTGACCGATCTCGGCCTGCATCGCCTACTCGGTCCCTGTTCCCTGACCTCGTATCCACCGAAGCGGAAGAGGAGCATGCCCGGCACCGCGCCCCTCACTGCCCCCATCGGGCCAGTCGGCCCTACACCACATGCCTCGAATCACCAGTCTGCTCGTGCCGCTCGTCCTCCAAGGCTTCGTCGGGGCGCAGAGCCCGTCCCTGGTTCGCCCCAACATCGTTCTCATACTCGCAGACGACATGGGCGTCGATCTGATCGGCGCCTATGGGGAAAGCGCCGATCCTGCCTGCACGCCGAACCTCGATCTGCTCGCTGACGAAGGGCTGCTGTTCCGCAACGCCTGGAGCAATCCGACCTGCTCGCCTTCGCGAGCGCAGGTGCTCACCGGTCGCTATGGCTTTCGTACGGGCATCGGCGACGCGATTACGGGACCCCAGGAGCTGAACCCCTTGAAGGTCCCATCAACCACAAGCGCGCGATTCGCAACGAGCGCTACAAGCTGATTCGCAGCTTCGGTGAGCCCGACGAGCTCTACGACCTCGAAGCGGATCCGTGCGAGTGGGTGGACCTGATCCCCGGACTGACTGACCCGAGCGAAGCGAGCGACAACTACCTCGAGTTCATCCGGGCCCTGACCCAGCTGGGTGTGGATTGACCAGATTGACCAGAGCACGGGCCACCGGGCGAGACCGAGAGCGGAGCCGCAGGACTTCGTCGACGCCCTCGAGGGCCTGGCTCGCGAGACGAGATGGACTTCCGAGGCCTCCTGACTGCACTCGCGGTCCGGCGAGGCGAGCGAGACGGAACCGAACCGTGACGGAGTCGCCCAGCGCGCGAGGGTTCGAGGAGATACCCTCCCGCGTGTGACGTCGCCGGCGGTCTCCTTCGTCGTTCCCGCATACAACGAGGAGCTTCTGCTCCCTCGAACGCTCGACTCGATCCGCGCGACGGCGCGCGAGCTGGGGCTCGACCACGAGATCCTCGTCGCGGACGACGCTTCGAACGACCGCACGGGCGCGATCGCCGCCGAGCACGGAGCTCGCGTTCTCGCGGTGAACCACCGCCGGATCTCCGCGACACGCAACGCGGGCGCGCGCGCGGCCACCGGCGCACTGCTCGTCTTCGTCGATGCCGACACGGTCGTCCCCGTCGGCCCCGTGGCGGGAGCGCTGGAAGTGATCGCCTCGGGCGGCGTCGCCGGCGGCTCCACGTGTGCCTTCGACGGCACGCTGCCCGGCTGGGCCCGAGGGATCTTGCCTGCGCTGATGACCTTCTATCGCTGGGCGCGCCTCACCCCCGGTGCGTTCCTGTTCTGCACCCGCGAGGCCTTCGAGGCGGTGGGTGGCTTCGACGAATCCGTCTTCGGCGGCGAGGAAGTCCTCATGGCTCGCGCGCTCGACCGCTTCGCGAAGACCCGCGGCCGGCGCTTCACGATCGTCCGGTCGCCCGTCCTCACGTCCGGCCGCAAGCTCCGCACGTACTCCGGATGGGAGCTCCTCGCAACCCTCGCGCGCGTGGGTCTCCGGGGCCGGCGCGGTGCACGGCGGCGCGAAGGCTTCGAGATTTGGTACGGCCCGCGGCCCGAGGACCCCGAGGGCGTTCCCGCGACGCCGCACGTCGCGAGCCGCACGGACTGAGCGCGTGCCCGACCTACTTCGCCGCCAGCGTTCCCGTGAAGCGCCAGGCGCGTTCGACCCAGCCGCGCAGCTCCTCCTCGCCGCGCGTCCCCGCCGGGCCGACGTAGACCATCGTGCGCAACGGCTTGCCGGTGAAGTCCATCGGGCGCGTGTGCTCCTCGGCCAACGCGGCCTCCGCGCCGGCCTCGCCCAATCGCACGCAGAGCGAGTCCCGCACGACGCCGCAGACCATGTTGCCGTTCCGCAGGAAGGTCAGGCCGCCGAACACCTTCCTCTCGGAGAGTCCGCGGCGACGGCGCAGGGCGCGGGGACGCGCTCGGCGAGCTCGGTGTCGTAGGCCATGCGGGCCACGATTCTGCCTTCCTTCCCGCGCAGCCGGCCAGGGCGCTCTCGACCGGGTAGCCTCCCTCCGGGGGTCGCTCCCGACGCTCCCCCTTTCCCCCGGACGCGTCCGACGTAGGCTTCCTGGTCGCCGGCACGATGAAGCGCTTGGATTCGAGAACCGCGGCGGGCTTGGTGGCCCTCCTGGCCCTGGGCGGAGCGCTCCTTCCGCAGAAACCGCAGGACGACGAGCTCGCGCGCGACATCCAGGCCGCGGTCGAGGAGCTGCACGGGCTGCGGGCGCGGCGCCTCGAGCTGCAAGGGAAGGCGACGTCCGACGGCGAGTCCCTGGGCCTCGCCATCGCCGACCTCGAGACGCGCGTGGCGGAGGCGCGGCTGCTCCTGGACGAGGAAGGGCGGCGCGCCGAGGAGCTGGGGCGGGAGCACGGAAAGCTCTCGGCGGCGGGCGCCGCCGGCGAGGCGTACTTGAACGCGACGGCGACCGCCGCCGCGCGGCTCCTCGCGGGCTGGCGTCCCTTCGTCGACGCCGGGCCGACCTTCGCGCGCGCGGAGCGCCTCGCGCGGCTCGACGCGCTCGCGGCCGACCTCGCCCACGGTGGCCGGACGCGCGCGGAGGGGTTGGTCGAGCTGGGCGCCTTCCTTGCGGACGAGCTGCACCTCGGCGCGACGCTCGACGCGCGCTCCGAGCGCATCGAGCTCGAGGGCGGCGCGCTGCGCCCGCACGCGAGCGTGCTGCGCATGGGGCACCTCTTGGAGATCATGGCGAGCGAGGACGGGAAGCTCCTCGGTCTCTTGCTCGGCGGCGATTGGATCACGGACCTCCCCGAAGACGTCCGCGGCAAGGTCGAGCGTCTCTTGGCCGCGACCAGGACGCGCGGCGTCCCCGCGCTACAACGGGTGCCCCTGTGTGGGAGGATGGTCGAGGGGAGAGCGCGGTGAAGGCGTGGACTTCGATCGCCGTGTTGCTCGCGGCACTCCCGATCGCGACCCGGGCCGGGACCGCGCCGGCGCAGGACGAGCGCGAGCAGGCCCTGGCGCGTCTGCGCGCCGAGATCGAGGTCGAGCGGCGCGCCCTGCTCGCGCTCGAGAGCGCGCAGGAGCTCGCAGCGCTGCGCGAGCGCCGCCCGGAGCTGGCGCGCGAGCTGGTCGACCTGCGCATCGACCTCGAGACCGCCGGCGTCGATCGGCGCGAGAGCGAGGCGCGGGTGGCGAAGGCGCGCAGCGACGCCGAGCGGAGCGAGCGGGAGAGGGAAGCCGTCGCCGCCGCGCTGCGCCCGGCGCTCGACAGCCTGTCGCTCTACCTGCGCGAGGTGCCCGGGATGGAGGAGCGGCGCGCGGCGCTGCTCGCGGCCGGCAAGGCGCTGCGCGCCGAGGAAGGGATGCGGGTCCTGCTCGAGACCTACGAGCGCACGCTGGCGGAGAGCGCGCGCGTCACGCTGCGCACGCTGCGACTCGCGACGGTGGCGGGACGCGTCGAGGACGGCGTGAAGCTGCTCTCCGCAGGGCACACCCGCTTCGCCTACCGCACGCCGGACGATCGCGTCGGGCTCGCGCTCGCGAGTCCGACCGATCCGTCGGGCCTGCGCTGGACCGAGGAGCTGGACGAGGCGGACGCGGGCGCGATCCGCGCCGCTTTCGATGCGATCGAACGCGGGGACACGGAGAGTTGGTTCTCGCTCCCCATCGACCCGAGCGGCCGCGCGACGCCGGGCGAGCTGCGCGAGGAGGAGACCTGGCTCGCGACGCTGCGCTCGGGCGGACCGCTCATGATCCCGCTGGGGCTCGTGGCGCTGGCGGCCGCGGTCCTCGGGCTCGAGCGGTTCTGGACGCTGTTCCTGCGCACGCGCCAGAGCGGCGCGCTCGCGCGCCGCGTGCTGGTCGCCGTCGAGGGAGAGGGAGTCGCACGCGCGCGCGAGCTGTGCGGCCTCGAGCGCGGTCCGGTGGCGCGCACGCTGGCGGCCTGCCTCGGACGTCACGACCAGGGGCAGACGGCGATGGAGGACGCGATCCAGGAGCAGCTCCTGCACGAGGCGCCGAGCCTGCGGCGCTTCCTGCGCACGCTCACCGTCCTGGCCGCGATCGCGCCGCTGGTCGGCCTGCTCGGGACGGTGACGGGGATCATCCAGACCTTCGGCGTGATCCGCGCCCTGGGAACGACCGATCCGACCAGCATGGCGGGCGGCATCTCCGTGGCGCTCGTGACGACGGCCACGGGCCTCTCCATCGCCATCCCGATCCTGCTCATGCTCGGCGTGCTGCGCGGCCGCGGCGACCGCATCCTGTCGGACGTCGAGCGCTACGCGGCGTCGCTCTTGGTGCTCCTCGCGCACGGCGCGAGCTCGGGGAAGAGAGGCGAGCGTGTCTGAGCTCTCCGCGCTGGCGCAGGAAGGCGGCATCGTGCTGCTCTCGATCTTCGCCGCGTCGGCCGTGGGCTGGAGCCTGCTCTTGTGGGAGGTCCTGTCGCGTCCGGACGCGCCGAGAGTCGCCGCGCGGAGCACGCTGGAGGCCGAGCTCCTCTGGCTCGCCGCGCACGAGCGCCTGGCGTTCGACCGCACGGTCCTGCGAGTCGTCGGCGCGCTCGCCGCGGCGGCGCCGCTCCTGGGCCTGCTCGGGACGGTGCTGGGCATGATGGAGACCTTCGCCTTCCTGGGACGCGCGGACGTTCCGCGCGCGGACGCGCTGGCCGGCGGCGTCTCGCAGGCGCTCGTCACGACGCAGGCGGGACTGATCGTGGCGTTGACCTTGCTCGGCGGGCGCATCTGGCTCGCGCGCGACATCGAGCATCGGTCCGCGCTCGGAGGAGAGCGCTGACGTGTTCCGGTCCGTTCAGAACGACCAGGAAGGCTCCGGCGACGGTCCGGTGGTCGACATCGCGTCCCTGATCGACGTGGTGTTCATCCTCCTGATCTTCTTCCTCGTGACCTCCACCTTCGTGAAGGACACCGTGCTCGAGGTACGGCGTGCCCAAGCCTCCAGCGCCACGAGCACGCAGCGGGTCAGCATGCGCGTGAGCATCACTGCCGCGGGTCACGTGTTCACCGAGGGCGTGGAGGTCGACCTGGAGGAGCTCGGCCGCCGCGTGGAGCGCAGCATCGTGCGCGACGAGCTGCGCTCGGTGGTCGTGATCCCCGACCGCGACGTCCCCGCCGGCCGTCTGGTCGAGGTGATGGACCGCGTGCGCGCCGCCGGCATGTACGACATCGCCGTGGCGGCGGAACGGTGGCCCAGGTGATGCGCCGCGCCGTCCGTCCGCTGCTGGCCGTCCTGGCGGCGCTCGCGCTCAACCTGGTGCTGGCGAGCGTCATCGCGCTGCTCAACCGTCCGACGGACCGACCGCTCGACGCGCAGGCGAGCGAGCTCCTGCGTCTCGAGGACGTCGCCGCGCCCGAGGAGCGGGCGACCGAACCGGATCCCGTGGTCGCGCAGGACGAGCTCGAGGCGCTGGCGGTCGAGCTCGACGCGCCGCTGCCGGAGCTCCCGCCGATCGCGCTCGACCCCTTCGTGCCCGACCTCGCGCTCCCGAGCCTGCCGCAACCGGTCGTCTCCGTGTCGGTCGCCACGCGCACACGGATCCCCGGCGACGCCGCGGCCGATCCCGGCGCGACCGTTCCCGCGCGAGCACTCGCGTCCGAGGCGGTCGACGAACCGCCGCGCGAGCTGGCCTCGAACCCCCAGCCGACCTTCCCGGCCGCCGCGCTGCGTCGCCGCATGACGGGCGAGGTCGAGCTCGAGCTCCTGATCGACGAGGAAGGACGCGTCGTCGAGCGCAGGGTCCTGCGCGGCGAGAGCGTCTTCGTCGAGGCCGTGCTCGAGGTGATCGACGACTGGCGCTTCACGCCGGCGCATCACGGAGGCCGGCCTGTCCGCGTGCGCGGGCACAAGACTTTCTCCTTCGAGTTGCCGCCGCGATGAAGCTGGTCCGCTCCCTCTTGGTCGCTTCCCTACTCGCGTCGGCGATCTGCGCGCAGCCCGGGGACGAGGGCTGGCCCGACGCGGACGTCGCCGCGCTCCACCGCGCGAGCGCCGCCATCGAAGGAGGGCGCTTCGACGAGGCCCTGCGCGAGCTCGAGGCGCTCTTGCCCGCGCACCCGCGCTCGGGCACGCTGCTGCGCCTCGTCGGACACGCGCTGGCAGGAAGCGGCCGGCGGTTGGAGGCGCGCGAGACGCTCGTGCGCGCCCTCGCGCTGGGCGAGCTGAGCGTGGACCTCCTGGCGCGCCTGGTCGAGCTCGACCGCGAGGCGGGGCGCGAGCAGGCCATGCTCGCCGCGGTCCGGCTGCTCGTGCTGCTCGCTCCGGAGGAACCGGCCTGGCCGCGGCTCCTGGCGGAGCTGGCCCACGCGCGTGGCGAGAACGCGACGGCGACGCGGCTCTACTCGGACCTCGTCGAGCGCGACGGACCGACGAGCGAGCTCGCCGAGCGGCTCGGGCTGCTCGCCTACGAGCGCGGCGACGAGCGCGCCGCCGCGGTCCAATGGGAGACGGCGTTCTTCCTCGGCGACCGGGCGCCGGGACGCGCGCGACGGCTCGCGACGCTCTGGCTGCGACTCGGGGACCCCGAGCGCGCGCTGACCTGGACGCGCCTCGAGAGCGGCTCGAGCGCCTTCGAGGATCACGTCGTGCAGGCGGAGCTCCTGCTCGCCGCCGGCGACGCTCCGGCCGCGCGCGCGCTGCTCGCGGACGCACCCATGGAGCTGGATGCGAGCACCCGCGCGCGGATCGCGGTGGTGCTCGGCCACTGCGCGCGCCGCGCGGGTGACGAGGCCGAGGCGTTGCGCCGCTTCCGCGCGGCCCTGGAGGCCGGCGCGACGAGCGAGGACCTGGTCCTGTTCGTGGCCGACCGCCTGCGGCTCGCGGGCGACGACGCCGGAGCCCTGGCCGTCCTGCGTCCGGCCGCCGAGCGCGCCGGCGCGCGCGCGGACCTGCTCGAGCGCACGGTCGCGAGCCTGATCGCAGCCGGCGAGCTCGACGACGCCCGGACCTTCCTCGCGCGGCTGGTCGAGGAGCACGGCTGGAGCGAGCGCGCGGAGCGGCTGGTCCGGTCGCTCGCGGCGCGTCGGTAGGGCTGGAGCTCCGGCGAGGGGGCACACGCGAGAGAGAGTCGCCCTCTGGCTGAAAATCCACCACTAATCGGTGGATTTTCAGCCACTCAGGCCCGATCCTCGGACCGTGCATGCGCGCTTCCTCTTCGAACGCACGCTTGCCGCGCTGGACGACACCCCGGTCGTGTTCGTGCAGGGCGCGCGACAGTGCGGCAAGAGCACCCTGGTCGAGTCGATGCTCGTACCCGAGCGTGGTTCGCACTACGCGACGCTCGACGACCCGACCACGTTGAATGCCGCCCGCAACGATCCGAGCGGCTTCCTGGACGGGTTCGACGGCGACCTGGCGATCGACGAAGTCCAGGCGTGTCCCGAGTTGTTCCCGGCCATCAAGCTCTCCGTCGACCGCGATCGCCGAGCTGGGCGCTTCCTTCTCACCGGATCGACGAACGCGCTCGTCGTGCCCGAGATGGCGCGCGCCTTGGTCGGGCGCGTCGAGCTCATCACGTTACGCGGGCTGTCGCAGGGGGAGCTCGAAGGGCGTAGGGAAGACTTCGTCGATTGGGCGTTCTCGGGCAGCAGGCTCGAAGCGACACGCGACGACCCCGTCGAGCTGGCGGCCCGGATCGTGTCGGGCGGCTATCCTGAGGTCCTGGCGCGGCGCGGAAGCGAACGTCGCGCGGCATGGTTCGATTCCTACGTAGCAACCATCGTCCAACGGGACATCCGGGATCTCGCCCGCATTGAAGGCCTCGACCAGCTACCCAACCTGCTGCGCCTATGTGCTGCCCGGACCGGCAGCATCGTGAATCTCACGGAGCTGTCGCGATCACTGGGGTTGCCTCAGACGACGCTCAAGCGATACTTCGCGCTGATCGAAACCGTGTTCCTCGTCCAACGCGTGCCGGCGTGGAGCGCGAATCTAGGCAAACGGCTGGTGCGCAGCCCGAAGCTGTATCTCCTCGACACTGGACTGGCTTGCCACCTCCAGGGCATGACCACGGACACCTGGAAGCAGAGCGGAGCCCGGCGCGGACCGTTGCTGGAGAACTTCGTCTTCGCGGAGCTGGACAAGCAGCTGGGATGGAGTCGCACACGCGCGAGGATCCACCACTACCGGACGCACGGCGGGGAGGAAGTGGACTTCCTGCTCGAAGACTCGCGCGGCCGCATCGTGGCTGTCGAGGTCAAGGCTTCCTCGTCGCTCGCCGGCTCGGACGTGGCGCCGATCACGAGGCTCGCGTCCGAGCTCGGGCCGCGGTTCGTCCGCGGCGTGGCGCTCTACACGGGATCCGAGATCGTTCCGTTCGCACGGAACGTCCACGCGCTGCCGGTGTCCGCATTGTGGCGTGGGGTCGAGCCCTGATGGCCCGGGGCCGTCACCGCCGCCCGATCTCCCGCACGATCAAGAGGTGATGCGCCGTGTGGGCGCGCGCGAAGCGCAGCCACTCGCGCGCGTCGAGGTCGCCGAGGAGCTGGTGCGGGATCGTCCTCGGCGCCGCCGACAGCGCGGCGAGGTCGCCGGCCAGGTGCTCGCGCGCGGCACGCACCTCCGCGAGGAGCCGTCCGAGGAGCGCGAGGTCGATGCGTCGCGGCGGGGTGACGAAGCGCGGAGCCCGTGCGACGCCACGGGGAAAACGCCCGCGCCTGAGGAGGGCGAGCGCCTCGGGATTCTTGTCCTCGGGCTCTCGTAGGAGCAGCCCCTCGTCCCGCGCGAGCGAGGTCGCGTTGCGCAGCGAGAGGTCGCAGGCGAGGACGAGGTGGAACAGGTGCTCCCCGACGCTCCAAGCGGAGACCGCGCGCACGGGCGCGAGGAGCGCGCTCGCCGGGAGCGCGAGCCGGCGCGCGACGCGGGCGAGCGAGAGTCCCAAGGCCGCCAGATTCCGGCCGGGGTCGAGGGGATCGACGACAGACACGCGCGGGGGAATCTAGCGCGGTCCTCGCCGGCCGGGAAACGGCGCCCCGGGGTCCCCTCGATCGAGGACCCCGGGGCGCTCCCCTCTCCTTGGCGGGGTGCACCCGGCTGGAACCCGGCGCCCTCCCCCGAGAGGCCGGATCGCGGGAATTCCCCCTGAGCTGAG
>Ga0302046_10005945_pt1 | contig 10697 bp, 14 predicted proteins | sample RVTome_11_FD_200261 | JGI IMG/M metagenome (GOLD analysis project Ga0302046, IMG submission 200261) | Soil microbial communities from uranium-contaminated site in the Upper Colorado River Basin, Wyoming, United States - RVT147D111 (version 2) ... | reverse complement strand
GACCCCCGTGGCCGCCCTCCTCGTGGCCGGGGAGGCCGGCGTCGACGTCCGCGCGCTTGCGCGAAAGGTCCGCGAGGAGCTCCGGCACGCGGCCCCCCGCGGCGCGGCTACTTCTTCTGCATCCGCAGAACGCCTGACACCACGGGTAGTGCTGCCCGTCCTGGCGCCGCTCGTGGCTCTCGTCACGACGATGCTCGCCGATCCACACGCCGACCCCGTGCTCCTCGGCCTCTGCCTCGGCACGTTGTCGGCCCTGCAACGGGCCGTCCCCATTGCGCCCGGCCCGGGCGCGCCCTGACCTACCTCTCACCCATCCGATAGACGTCCACGGCCCCCTGGCAACAGGGGGGGGCCTCTGGAGCGAGCCGAGTCGGCGGCCGCCGACCGCGCGTGGTGCGCGGCGTCGAGCGCGCGGGCGCACGCGCGCAGACCCGGAGGCCCCGCACGTGACACGACCCCGCCACCCCGAGACTGAGCCCGACCTCGACCGCTACGAGCGCACGGCGCGCGCCGCCCGCGCCGGTTGGGACGGCCCGCCCCCAAGCTGCCGAGGCTGCGGCCGCGCCCTGACGCACGCGGACTCCCGCCGCGAGGGCCGCTGCGGCATGTGCTCTCTCGGTTCCTCGCGGGAGGCGAGCGCATGAGCCTCTGCCTCTCGGCGGTCGACATCGCGCGCAGCTTCGCGGCGCACCAAGCGACTTGCGCGCCCTGCAAGGAGGCCATGGCCTCGCGGCGACCCGGCGCCCTGTGCGTCCTGGGGCGCCTGTTCGCCCGCGACGTGGTAGACCACTCGCTTGCCTGCGCCGCCTGCCCCGCGGGGGCGCGCGCCGTGCTCGCGCGCGCCGCCACGAGGGGGTTGTCAGCATGATCGACGCCTCGACCCGCAACCTGTCGCCGACTTGCCGCGACTCGCCCAATTGGCCGCGGCTCAAGCGCCGGCATAACGAGGAGATCCGCAAGACCGGCGCCTGCTCGGTCTGCGGCGAAGTGAGACCCCGCGGGGGTGGCGACCGTGAGTGAGCCGGCCGCCGACGCGCCCCTCGGCGCCTGGGCCGTGTGGTACGCCTCCAACGGCTGGCGCGTCTTCCGCCTTGCACCGGGGAGCAAGAAGCCCCTCAAGGGCAGCCACAGCTTCAAAGACGCGACGACCGACGTTGAGCAGGTTCGCAAGTGGTGGGCGGAAATGCCCAACGCCAACATCGGCGCCGCCACCGGCGACGACTTCCTCGTCTTCGACACCGACCCGCGCAACGGCTCCGCCGCCTCCATGGAGACGCTCAAGGCCGAGGGCTACGAGTTGCCGGAGCCGACCCTCACGGCGAAGACCCCGGGGGGCGGCCTCCATCGCTACCTTTCGTGCCCGGGCGCCGGCTTCCAGTCGCAGGCCCCCATCACCGTCGCGGGCGTCGAGCGGAAAGGCTGCGACGTCAAGTGCGACGGTGGCTACGTGCTGCTCCCGCCGAGCACCCGCAAGGATGGCGCCTACGAGTGGGTCGGCGAGCCCCGGCGCGACCGCATGCGGCTCATCCCCCTGTGGCTCCTGAGGGCGCTCCCCGAGGTCGGGCAGAAGGAGCCCGCCGCGCACGGCTCCGCTCCCGCGCGCCTCGACCCCGCGCGCATCCCGGCGGGCTTCATCGGCGAGGCCGCCAAGCTGCTTGCCCCCATCTACGTTCAAGGCCGCCGCACCTTGACCGCGTTCGCCCTGTCTGGCGCGCTCGGATTGCGAGGCGTCCCCCAAGAGACCGTCGAGATGATCCTCCAGACCGTCGACCCTGACCACCCCCACCTTGAGAAGGTCGGCGAGACTTACCGCGCCCTGGCGGCCGGCGGCAAGGTCGCCTACAAGGAATGGATCGGCGGGTTCGAGACCGCAGGCGCCGCCATCCGCGCCATCATGCGCATGATTCGCGCGCCGCGCCGGGCGCGCGTGAACGCCCGCGAGGCTCTTCGCGGCGCGTCGCCCTACGCATGGCGCAACCCGGATACCGGCGAGGTCTTCGAGCCCATGACTCGCGTGCTCTTGCCCGACGGCACGCGCGCCATCGAAATTCTCAAGGACGGCGCCCCGACGTTTCTCGTCCGCGCCCCCTCGGGCGAAATCTCGACCGCCGCGCAGATCCTCTTGCGGGAGAGCAACCGCACCAAGACCTACGCCGTCCCGGTCGCGGGCCACATGCTCGACGTGGGCGCGGTCGCACTTGCAGACGGCGTGGACGACTACGGCAGCGTCGAGGCCTTGTACGAGGACATCCAGAAGTTCCTCCAGGAGTGGGTCGACCTTTCGGAGCGCGCCTACATGTGGCTGCCCGTTTTCGTCCTGACCTGGTACATGCAGGAGCGTTGCTCGTCGCTCCCGATCCTCAACTTCCGTGGCCCCCCCGGCACCGGCAAGACCCGCGCGGGCGGCGTCGTAACCTCCATCGCGCCCTTCGGCCTGCGCGGCAGCGCCACCATGAGCTACACGACTCTTTTTCGAGAGGCCGACAAGTGGAAGGCCGCCCTCTTCATCAACGAATGCGACATCAAGCCCGACCGCAAGGCCCCCGCCGAAAGCGAGGACATCGTAAAGTGGCTCAACGAGCGCGTCGACTCGACCGGCTACGTCGCCCGCTTCAACATCAACACCGGCGAGACTCAAGCCTTCAAGGCCTTCGGCCCCACAACCGTCACGACTCGCGGCCCCTTCCCCGACGACGCCCTCGAAGACCGCTGCTTTACCTTCGATGTCACCGAGACCGCCCGCGAGGACATCAAGCTCAACTACGACGAGACCTTCGACGCCGCGGCGGCCGCCCTCCGGCGCAAATTGCTGCGCTTCTACTTCGACCACATCGACACCTTCGAGGTCGACCCGACCCTGCGCTTCCCGGGCGCCTCCGCCCGCACGAGTCAACTCCTCCAACCGCTCGCCTCCCTCTGCCGCGAGGTCGCTCCCAACCTCTACGCTCGTCTCACCGAGTTCGCCGAGCAGGTCGCCGCCGAGCAGCGCGAGAACCGCGCAACCCACCCCGACGGCCTGGTCGTTCGCGCTTGGTCGCACGTCGCCTACCACTCTGGCGAAGAAGATTGCGCACCGCAGAAAATTGTCGACGCCATCAAGTCCGAGTTCTCGCCCGACACCCGCATGACCGCCAAGAGCATCGGCGGCCGCATGCGCGCCCTCGGCTTCGTCGTCGACTTCACCAAGGGCAAAGACCACAGCCGCTACTACCGACCGCGCGACGACCGCGTGAGGGACTACCTCCGGCGCTACCTGCTCCCCGAGGAACTCGATCGCGAACAGAAGACCGTGGCAGACGCATCCCCGGACGAGCCCCCGAAGGCTCTCAACCTGCCAATCCTCGAAGCCCTCAAGACCGCCGATGACCGCACACGCACGACCGGCGACCTTCAGGCGACACTGAAACTCCCGTTCACGGACGGCGCGCGCCTGCAACGGGCCCTTGAGGCACTCGCCGAGAACGGCGCGATCGTCCGCGCAGGCGACCACATTTGGCGACTTCCCTGAGCGTGAAAAAGAAGGAGGGCGTTATCTGCCTCTTTCGGACGCATCGGACGCATCGGACGCATTACATGGTGCGCCCCCCGTGGTATGGTGCGCCCGGTCGGGTCTACGTAGGTAGTAGTTTTTTCATGAAGGCTTCACCATGATTTGCGTCCGATGCGTCCGATGCGTCCGACGGGGGGGCCGTCCGTCCGCGGGGGGGTGTTATCTACCTCGGCGGGGGGCCTCGCCATGGTCGAGATCGCGCGCCCGCAGCGCCCCCACGCGGCAACGTCGAGGGCCGCGGCCCCAGGGCGAAGGCCTTATTTCCGAGGCTCGCCCGTGGTACGAGCGAAAAGGGCGCGTCCCCGCCCCGCAAGCCCGCCGGCGCACGGTCGGGCACACTCGGGCCGGTTGTGCCGGCCTCCCCTGGGGCGCGTCTCATGGCACGATACCTCTCCTGCTCCCGCTGCGGGCACACCTTCCCGTCGGCCGCCGCGAGCCCGTCCTGCCGCGGGTGTCGCGCGCGGTCGGGATTCGAATCGTCGACTCGCGAGGCATGGCTCGACTACCGGCGATCGAAAGGAACGGCGCCCGAACAGAACCTCCCCTCTACTCCTCCTCCCGTCGCGGTCTCGGCCGATAGGGACGTGCCGGGCGAGGCCGCGGGGGAGGACACCCTCATCGAGCCCGAGGGGCTCCTGCCCGCCGATACCCCACCCCCCTATACGGGGGAAGTTGGACCTCGCGAGTCCGAGGACGGCGAGGAGGCTCCCGAGTTCGACGACCCGATCGACGAGCAGCCCGCCGCGCCGCTCGACCTCGGCGGCCTGCGCGCCGACCGCGAGGTAATCGAGCGCGCGACCAAAATCCAAAACGAGAACTCGGCCCTCAAGCGGCGACTTGCGGCATTCGAGCAGCGGGCGGCGCCCGCCGCCACGGCAATCAGCCGCATGGACACTCCCGACCTCGTCGAGGCCAAGAGCCGCGCGGCCATGGGCGAGCTTGCGCTGCGCGAGGAGAGAGCGCGCATCGCGCTTGAGGCGCTCCAGGCGCCCTCGCGCGGCGGCGACCCCGAGGTCGACGCCCTCAAGCGCGAGATGGCCGCCCTGCGCGAGCAGCAGCGGGAGGCAGACCACCGCCGCGACATGGAGCGCATGGCAGCGGAGCACCGCCGCGACCTCCAGGCTATGGAGGGCAAGTGGCAGGCGGCCGTCGGGCGCCGCTCGGAGGTCGAGGAGGCGCTCGCTCTCGCGCAGCGGGTCGGATGGACTCCCCCGGGAGCCCACAATCAGGCCGCCGCCTCGCAAGAGCTACTCAAGGACACGCTTCACGGCGTCCGTGGTCGGCTTGACCGTTGGGAGAATCTCTTTCCGCAGGTAGCCGATCGCCTCGACCGCCCGAGCCCCATACAGCGGGCGCTTGACGCGCAGGCCGAGCAGCAGGCGCTCGAACTCGTGAATAGCGATCCTCGCTTCGCCGCCGCGATCGACCAGCGCGCCCTGGAGCGCGCAGCGGAGATCGCGCGAGAGCGTGGTGAGGCGCATGCGCTGCTCGATGCGGAGGTGCCTGAGGGCTCGCCGCCCGCATACGGCGACCCCGAGGAGTTGCGGCGGCGCCTGGAGGCGGAGGCTGCTCGTGTCCCCGAGCCGTACGTGGCGCCCTCGCCGCCGCCTCGCCCGAGAAATGACGACACGGGGGAACTCCAATGAGCGGCGGGTTTCTCGGGCTGCTCCTCGGGCGCTTCGAGCGTCGGCGCGACGCCGAGCAGATGGCGCTACTCTCGTCGGGCCTCGACCCAACGACGGCCACGCTGTCGGAGTCGCGGCAGCCGGTGCGCGATTTTGTGCGCGGCAAGTTCGAGTCGCCCGAGTCGCGCGTGATCTCAGCGCACCTGAAGGCTCGTCGCATGGTCGAACTTCAGGCGGCGCTCGGCAACGGCGCGGCCTACTACCCGCAGGCAGCCGAGCCCGGCGGGCTCGTCGATGCCGGCGCGTTGCCGGCGGTCGCGCCGCCGGGAACCAACCTGCTCGACGCATCGCCGCCGCGTCGCCCCGTGCAGCCGCCGCCGAGCTACACTCAGCCGCGCGTGCTCCAGCCCGCCCGCCCCTTTCCCGTCCGCCCGCAGCCCCCGCCGGCCGGCGTGCGCATGGGCGGCGGGCGCGAGGAGCCGCGCGGTGGCAGCGACCTCGACGACCTCGCGGAGAGGCTGCGCGAGCACGAGAGGCGCAAGGCGTCGCGCACGTTTGACGAGCCTTTTTTGCCTTAGCATCACGAGCACGGAGTTGAAAAAAATGGCAAACGGAGAATTCCCGATTGTCGAAAGTGTGATGGACAAAGTGCGCAGCCCGCGCGGTGCGGGCGATGGCCGGGGCCCTCTGGGCTTTGGCGTCCTCGGGGGGTCGCCTCTCAACATCCGCCAGAAGGTCGGCGACATGATCGCGGGCCGCGGCGGGGGCATGCGCCTCGGCCACGGCGACGCGCCCGCGGAGGGCGAGAGCTACGTCGAACAGTACGAGTCGGCTCGCGCGGCGTCGGAGCGTGAGGGCGCGAAGCGCAACTACGTTTTCGACGAACCAACGATTCCGTAGAGCGCCCCGAGACTCCGGAGGTACACGAGCATGCGCGCCGCCATCACAGAAAAAACGCGCGTCGTGCCAGCGGCGGCGCTGCTCGCCCTGGCGGCCGAGCTTGAGAAGGGCAAACGCAAGAAGACCGCGAAGCGCCTTCGCGCGCTCGTGGAGGAGCAGGGCGTCGACCTTCCCGCGGCGCTCGTCGAGGGCGCGGGCCCGCGCGGCGGGCCGCTCGTGGCGCGCGAGGAGGGCGGGCTCCTCGGCGGCAAGCCGATCTTCGACGGGCAGTTGGCCCGCGCGGTGCGAGCGCAGGTTCGGGGGAAGGTCGAGAAGTCCGCAGCGGACTTCATGGTGATCGCGTCGGGGGGCAAGCCATGAGCCCGCCGCCGTTCTCGCTTGGCGACCTGCTCGCGCGCCTCGACGCGACGGCCGCTCGCGTCGCGCAGGAGCGCGCCGAGGCGGCCGAGGCCGAGGCGTTCCTTCTCGGCTTCGAGGAGGGGCGCCGCGTCGCGCTCGCCATCGGGAGGCCTCGCGCATGACCGAGCCCGCGATCGACGAGGGCGACCTCGGGGGCGCCCTGGTGGTCGCGCCGCCGAAGGTCAACCTGATGCTGGAGGCGATGCGCGGCCGGCTTGGCCGCGTGTCTCACGAGATCGAGAGCGCGGCGCGCGACCTGAACTCGGAAGCCGACCTCGACGCCATCTGCGCGCGCCTAACCAAGTCCGCCATCGAGGTCGCGGACGTGGTCGCGTTCATCCGTGGCGGCGGCCACCACGGCAAGGCGCGGTGGGGGAAGCCGTGACGCCGGCCGAAGCCCTCGACGACGAGGAGGTCGCGCGCCTGTGGCGCGAGTTCTTGGGGCTGCCCGACAGGACGGAGGGGCAGCCATGGCGTTGAGCCTCGCGCGCCCGCGGCCTCGCCGCGCGCCGACACCGAGGCCGCTCTCGCCCGGCAAGGCGCCGCAGCCGGCCGCGGAAACCGAACGAGTGAAGCCGACCGTAGAGAACATCGACGGGGCAGCGGCCGCGATGAAGAGTTGGGGCGGGCGGTCGCGGGTGTTTACGGCGCTGCGCGCGTTCGTCGTTCTGCGGCGCGGCGCGCGGGAGTGCGCCTACGCACAGAGCGTCGTAACCACGTCGGCGGACTCGACGGGGGAGGCTGGAGCCGTCTACGGTTACCAGCGGCTCGCGGTGCGCGTGCCGCCCGCGAGCGTGCAAGCGCTGACGCTCATCAATGCCGGGGCCGGGGCCATCGAGGTCGTTTTCTCGAAGGCCGCGGCCGCGAGCAACACGCCCGGGCACCCGATCGCGAGCGGTTCGACGCTCCGCAAGGAGATCGCCGTCGAGGCCGCGTTCGTCCGGTTGACCTCGGGCAGCCGGGCTGAAGTGGTGCTGGAGGCTGAAGTCCTTTGACGCCATCCTTGTCCTTCGCCACGCCGCGCAAGCGGCGACCGCCCGGCGCGAGCCGGGCGCGAACGGCGGAGGGCAGCCCCGGCGAGCCGGACGTTCGTCTCGGTGACCGGCGAGTCTACCGAAGAAATCAGTCGGGGCCCCCTTCTCCATGGCCCTAGGCGCGCACCTCCTCCAAGCGGCCCGCGCGCCGGGGGCCTCCCGGAGCTACGTGGGTGGCTCCGCACCCTCTTTGACTGGCGTGAGTGCCTTCCCGCGCCGGCGGCGGCGCTTCGGTTTCAGCAGCAGATAGGTGCCAAGTAGTGCCCGACCTCCACCAGAGGCCAAGCGAACGGCGAGGACTTCGAGCAGGCCAAAGAGGACGCCGAACGTTGCGAGGCGCTCAAGGTATGTGCCCTCAAACGGGAGAAGCCACATCACAACAACAATCAACCCGACAAACTCGACGATGAGGGGCGCCGCCATGCACAGGTAGAGAAGTACGAGAAAGGCGCGCCCCACGACCCCGGAGTCTGCCCACGCGCGATCCATGAACTTGGAGAAGCCCCGGACGTGGTCTTCGATGGTCTCCTGCGGTTCCTCCGGGCTCATGGTTGCGATGAGGGCGGATGCCCTGAAGAACGTTGGGCCTCCCCCCTATACGGGGGAAGTTGGACCTCGCGCGTTTTGGTGGGACGTATACGTTCACTACTTGGCCCGTTAGCGGCCATCTCGCGCTCGCGCAAGCGTGAGAAGGTGCCCCGGCATCGCAACGCGGGGGGCGCGCGCCTGCGAAAGTGTCAAAATGGACGCCTACCGACGCCCCCGGGCCGGAGCGGCAAGCGCCCTACCCTTTCGGTATCGGTACGAGGGGTGGTGTTTGGTAACCTCTGTTAGCGACCACTTCCCCAACTCCGGGTCGTTCGTATACCCGAGCCGGAACCGCACATCAAACATGGACAAGAAGGGGTGGCGACCCAAGAGGACAAATCTGCCTGGCGGTTGGGGTTCGACAGGAATCAGGAACGGCAGCATCGGGATTTCCTTGTTCCCGGTGCGGCTCTTCACGGTGACGTCGATATTCGTGACCTTCACCATTACGTCCTTGCCAACGCCGGCCATCGGAAAGGGTTGGCCGCCGAGGCTTGCGGGGGACACGTTGAGAACCTCCGCGACCTCATACGGAAGGACGCAGAAGTCCGCGCCGGTGTCCAAGAGCGCGCCCGTGTCAAACGCGCTGCCTAGGAAAGTCAACTTGACCGGAACGATTGGCAGGAGCACCTGATTGGTACCGAGTGCCGCAGCCGCATCAGCTGGAAAGTTCCTAGGGGCGCGCCGGAATTGATAGGATGCGCTCCATGCGCCGGAAGCCATCTTCAGCCCAGCCTAGTAGCCGGCGACCTGCGAGGGCACCGGATAGAAAGTGGGCGGCTCGGTTGGGGAACTCTTGTTGGCGCGTTCGTACACTTCACGCAGACTCAAGCCATGGGCGAGAATTGTGCCATCCACGAAGGCCACCCACTCTCCGGCGTATCCCGCCAGGTTCTCGCTGCTCATTTCGGCAAACACTGGCTCCGCCGCCTCTTCCGGAGTCTCAGCCCCCTTCTTCGTCATAGGTTTGTCCCGGATGATGACAACGGGAGGTGTTACTAAATGCTTTGTTCCTATTCTTCGAGGGCGGGCCGGGGCCCGTGCGAGCCCCCCCAGGCCCCGTGGCCGAAGGCCTTATGGGGGGGCCCCCCAGATAGGGCGCTTGCGGATGCCCATGCCGTCCTCTTCCAAGAGTTCGGCGTTTCCCCCGGCTTCTTGCCTTGTGTGACAACTCTGTGGGGTGCCGGGGGCTCCGCAACCTGCCCCGGAGTGGCACGAATCTTCATATTCGAGCGCCGCATGGTTCCGCCTGTCACACAAGGCGGCGATTACCACGAGCGTCTCACGCGACAGTCCGACCCCCTCTGAGCCCGACAGGCGACCGTCCCCCGAGTTCACGCGGGCGCGGCACGTCTACCTCACGCAGACCTGCGCCGGTCTTGAACGCGCTACTATCACCGGCATCCGGAGCGAGCTACGATTCTACGAGCGGCTCGCGGCCGAGGCACTCGGCACCGTCCGACTCCTCCACAAGATCGAGGATCTCATCGCATTACACGCCGAGGCGCAACGCCTCGTTGACGCGCGGGAGATGTCGGCCGGCTACGTCCGCTCGGCGTTCGGGCGCGTGCGCGCGATGCATCGCGCGGTGCTGCCCGCCGCGCCGTGGCTCGACAACAAGCGCCTATGGTCGGTGCGCCCGGTCGAGGCCGAAAAACAGGGCAACAAGCTCTCGCCCAGCGAGGTCGCGGAACTCGTTGCGAACGTCATGCAGATGGACAAGACCGACCCGCTCGTGCGCTTCGCCACGGCGCGGCTCGTGATCGTGCTCTGGACAGCGGCTCGCCCGGGCGAGATAGCCAGTATGACGCTGGACTCCTTCGATTTTGACCAGCACCGATACTTCATCCCGCGGCCGAAAAAGCGCGAGAAGCCGTCGGGCGTGCTCGCAGCGCCGCTGGAGTCCTACCTGCGGGCCGACTACTTCCCGTGGCTCGCGACCTACCGCGAGTCTCTCGTCCTATCGCATCCCGAGGCCGAGGCGGTCGACGAGAAGTGCCTCTTCCCGATCTTCCACCACGCGCGCAAGGGACACGCGGTCAAGTTGACCGGCATCGGCCCGACGAACGACAAGTGGTTGCAAAAGTTGACCGACCCGATCCTGCGGCTCGCGTCGGCGCGGTATCACGACCTCTACGATCTTCGACGCTCCTGTGGTCAGACCTTGAGGAGCCTCAGCTTTTCCATGGATGAGATTGCCATGTTCTTGCGAAACAGCCCGGTCGTGGCGGAAACCTACTACGTCGAGGAGATGGACGCCTTCCGCGCGCGCATCGAGGCCGCCTTCGGCGCGTCGTGGACGCGCGACACCGTGGCGGCGCAGGCCGCGCGGGCCCCGCCCCTGACGTTCGAGGAGACCATGGAGCGCGCCCGGGCCCGTCTGCGGGCCGAGGCCATCCCCACAATCGACCTGAGCGCGATTTCACGCTCGGGCCCCACAGATAGCGCTTTCGCGGTCGCGGGAGCCAGCTGGTCTACTTCTTCTGCATCCGGATCAGGTCGCCGATCGTGAGGGCGCCCTGGGCAGCCCGCTTCCCCGGGTGGACTTCCTCCACCTTCTCGCGCAGGCGGATCCCGAGCGACCGCTCGAGCTTCGCGGTG
>Ga0302046_10005944_pt1 | contig 10698 bp, 9 predicted proteins | sample RVTome_11_FD_200261 | JGI IMG/M metagenome (GOLD analysis project Ga0302046, IMG submission 200261) | Soil microbial communities from uranium-contaminated site in the Upper Colorado River Basin, Wyoming, United States - RVT147D111 (version 2) ... | reverse complement strand
CTGACCGCCCTGACCGGTCCGCTGGCCCTCGTCAACCCGCTGTTCATCGGCTGGCTGCAAGACCGCCACGACGTGGCGGACAAGCTGCAGCGGTCCCAGGACGAGCTGAACCGCATCAACGGCGAGATCGTGTGGGACATCATTTCGGGCGGCGAGTTCGCCGTCGCGTTCGCGAATGGCCGGGCGGTCCTGGACGCGTCGGAGCGTTCGCACATGGACGACGTCAGCCGCCTGGTCCGGATCCTGGTCATCCTGGACCTCGTGGCGGTCGCATTCGCCGCATGGGGCGGTCGGCTGCTCATGATCGAGGCTCGTCGCTTGGGGCGGATGCTCATCTACGGGGCGGGCGGCGTCGGGGCGGCGACCCTGGCGATCGGCGCCTTCGCGGTTCTGGCCTGGGACAGCGCGTTCACGCTCTTCCATGAGCTGCTCTTCCCACCGGGCTCCTGGACATTCCCCGCCGACTCCTCCCTGATCCAGCTCTACCCGCCCGCGTTCTGGTTCGACGCAGCCATGGCGGCCGGTGCGCTGGTCCTCATAACGGCCGCCACCCTGTCCTACGCGGGCTGGCGTCGGATCCGCGAGGACGACCCCCGACCAACGTGCTGAGCGTCGAGGAAGCCCGCGAGCGGCTGCTGGGCATGGCGCCCGAGCCACGAATCGAGACCGTTCAGCTGGCAGACGCACTGGGCCGCGCGCTCGCCGTCGCGGTGATCCAGGCACCCATCGACGTCCCGCCGTTCGCGAACGCGGCCATGGACGGGTTCGCGGTGCGTGCGGCGGACCTCCCGGGCAGGCTGCGAATGACCGGAGAGGTCGCGGCCGGGGCCTCGGCGTGGCCATCCGTGCAGCCCGGGACCGCCATTCGCATCTCGACGGGCGCGCCACTCCCCCCGGGTGCGGACACGGTTGTTTCGCTCGAGCGGGTTTCGGAGACCGACGGGGCCATCGAGGTCACCGAGACGATTCCGGCCGGCTCCGACGTCCGTGTCGCTGGCCACGACACGCGCGCCGGCGAGGCGGTTCATCTGCCGAATCCGCTCAGTTCGGCGGGAAGCGGGGTCCTCGCCTCATTGGGCGTGTCTGAGGTTGCGGTCCGGACTCGACCGCGGGTCGCCATCCTGTCCAGCGGTGAGGAGCTCGTGATGCCCGGCAAGGCGCTCGAGCCCGGCCAGATCTATGACGCCAATGCGCCGTCCCTGGCCGCCGCCATCACCGAGGCCGGGGGTGAGCCGATCCTGCGCGGGCATGTCCGTGACGATCCTTCCGACGTTGCCCGAGCCCTGACCGATGCGTCCGCCGACGCCGACCTGGTTCTCACGTCGGGCGGGGTCAGTGTGGGCCGGCACGACCACGTCCGCGGAGCAATTGAAACGTTGGGCAGGCTCGACTTCTGGCGCATCGCCATGCAACCCGGCAAGCCGCTCGCCGTGGGAGTCGTCAATGGCCGCACGGTGATCGGACTTCCGGGAAACCCGGTCAGCGCGCTGGTCGTCACTGAGCTGCTGGTCCGACCCCTCATCCGAGCTACTCTGGGGCTGGCCGGGGACGGTCGCCTCCACGTCATGTCCCTCCTGGACGAGGACCTGCGCAAGGATCCGGAGCGAACCGCCTATCTGCGCGTCCGTGTGCGCCAGACCGATGTCGGCTGGGCCGCGCGCCCAGCCGGGGGTCAGCTGTCGTCGCAGCTGCGCGCTCTGGCCGCCGCCAACGGCCTGCTGGTAATTCCGGCAGGAGAGCCCGCTGGACGGGCCGGCCTCCCGTACGAGACGATCCTGCTGGGCGAACCAGACCCCGCGGAGGACCGATGAAGCCATCCCACCTGGACCCCGAGGGCGCGCCACGCATGGTGGACGTGGGCGACAAACCCGTCACAGCCCGCCGGGCGGTCGCCGAGGCAGCTATGCGGATGCGCCCCGAGATCCTCGCCACGCTACTGGATGCGGGCGGGCCGAAGGGGGACGCCCTGGTCGTGGCTCGCCTCGCCGGCATCGCGGCCGCCAAGCGAACCGCCGAGCTCATCCCGCTGGCGCACCCGATCCCACTCGACGTGGTGGAGGTCGAGCCGACCGCGGACCGCGATGCGGGCACGCTCACGTTCCGGGTCGAGGTGCGGGCCACCGCGCGCACGGGCGTGGAGATGGAAGCGCTGACCGCGGCGGCTGCGTCCGCCCTGACGCTATACGACATGGCCAAGGCGCTCCAGCGCGACATCGTCATCGAGCGCATCCGCCTCCTCGAGAAGTCAGGTGGCCGGAGCGGGGACTACCGCGCCCCTGACGTCCCGTCGCGCGAGGCGACGCCGCCGGCGGCGGACGCGTCAGCTCACGAAGCGGCGGTGGTGGTGGTCAGCAGCCGCGCCGCGGCCGGAACGCGCCCCGACACCGTCGGCCCCCAGCTCGTAGCCCGGTTAGCGGCCGAAGGCTGGACAGTGGCACCTGAACCGACCGTGATGGCCGACGACGAGTCGGCCGTGACCCGGCTCCTGGCGCAGTTGGCGAAGGCGGGGTACCGGCTCATCCTCACCACCGGCGGGACGGGTCTCACGCCCACCGACCGGACCCCGGAGGCCACAATTCGCGCGTCGGACCGCCTGGTGCCCGGTCTGGCCGAGCTCATGCGGAGCACCGGGCTGGCCTCCACCCCGCAGGCCGCCCTTGCAAGGGGCGTGGTGGCAGCCCGCGGCACCACCCTGATCGTCAACCTGCCGGGCTCGCCCGCCGGAGCCGTGGAATCGCTGGACGCGGTGCTGCCGGTTCTGCGTCACGCCACCGATCAGCTTCGAGGCGGCGACCACCACTGAGCGCCCGCTAGGATGGGCGGCGCATGCCGCCGAATCCGCCGGAGCTGCCGTATTACCCGCTGATCGTCGGGCCGCTGCTGGCGGCCATCTTCCTGTTCTCGCGGCGCGTCCGGCTCCACATGGCCGTCCTGCGGGCCGGGAAGCCCCTCGGGCGTACGGATAAGCCCAGAGAACGCATCTGGGGGGTGCTGCGTTACGTCATCGCCCAGGAACGCCTGCTGCGCGACCCCGTCCCGGGCCTCATGCACGCCTTCGTGTTCTGGGGATTCCTGGTCCTGCTGGTCACCACCGGCAACTATCTCCTCAACGGCCTAGTCGAGGCCGTCGTGACCGCCGTCCCGCTTGTGGGCGGCCTGCTGTGGGCGCTCGCCATCTTCGGCGCGAATGCGTTCATCGGGCTGGTGCTGGTCGGGATCGGCTATTCGGCATTCCGGCGCATCGTCATCCGCCCCGCGCGGTTGGCGCTCAGCCAGGACGCCTTCGTGATCCTGGGCCTCATCGGCTTGGTCGTCGTCACCGAGGCCTTCGCCGACGCCTTCGGCTACGTGCTGGAGCCGGACAACCCGACCCGCATCGTGGCCGTGATCGCCGGGCCGCTCAGCCTCCCCCTGGAGCTGTTGGGCACCAATGTCGCGGCGGTCGGCTTCGGCGCCTTCGCGTGGGCCCACGTGCTTTCGGTGATGGCCTTCGGGACCTACCTGCCGTACAGCAAGCACCTCCACATCATCAGCAGCGAGCCGAACGTCTACCTGCGCAACCTCGAGCCACGCGGGGCGCTGCGCAAGATGGACCTCGAGGCCGAGCCGGCGGCCGACGGAGGCGCCACCTTCGGAGCCGCCGCGCTCCGGGATCTGACCTGGCGCCACCTGCTCGACCCGCTGGCCTGCACCGAGTGCGGGCGCTGCATGGAGTTCTGTCCCGCCTCCATGAGCGGCAAGACGCTGTCCCCCAAGCACCTCATGGAGGGCATGCGCGACCAGATCGTGGCCGCCGAAACCGCGCTGGGGGCGGCCGCGGGTGCCCAGCGCGCGGCCAAGGGCGGCGCTAACGGGGGACCGGAGGCATCGGACCACGCGCTGTCCCTGGCCCGGCAGCGCGCCCTCGACGCGCTGAGCCTGCCGCTGGTCGACAACGCCATCCCCGAGGAGGCGGTGTGGCAATGCACGACCTGCGGCTGGTGCGTGGAAGGGTGCCCGGTGCTCATCGAGCACGTCGACACCATCGTCGAGATCCGCCGCAACCTGGTCCTGGAGGAGAGCCGCTTCCCCCGCGAGCTCCAGGCCGCGTTCCGAAACATGGAGACCGCCGGCAACCCGTGGGGCCAGCCGCGATCGGCGCGGCTGGACTGGGCCAAGGGCCTGGAGGTATCGGTCCTGGGGCAGGTGAACGGCCAGGCCACGGTGGGGCCCGATGGACAGACCGATGGAGAGGCGCCAGCCAATCGCGCATCGGCACCCGAGGGAATCCTGTACTGGGTCGGCTGTGCCGGGGCGTTCGACGAACGGAACCGCAAGGTCGTGCGTGCCATGGCCGCCCTGCTGCGGCAGGCCGGCATCCCGTTCTCGGTGCTCGGATCAGGGGAGACGTGCAGCGGGGATCCCGCCCGTCGGGCGGGAAACGAGTACCTGTTCCAGATCCTGGCCGAGGAGAACGTGGCGACCCTCACCCGGGCCCACAACGAGCATGGGATTCGGACCGTGGTCGCGTCCTGCCCGCATTGTTTCAACACGATTCGCAACGAATACCCGCAGTTCGGGCTCAGCGGGGTCGAGGTCATCCACCACACGCAGCTCCTCGAAACCCTGCTCGGCGACGGACGGCTCAAGCCCGTATTCGGTGTCAGCCACCGGGCCATCGCGTACCACGATGCGTGCTATCTGGGCCGTTACAACGACGTGTACGAGCCGGGCCGGCGGGTGGTCGAGGGCGTGCCCGGCAACGAGGTGGTCGAAATGGACCTCCACCATCGGCGCGGGATGTGCTGCGGTGCGGGCGGGGCCCGGATGTGGATGGAGGAGCGCGAGGGTCGGCGCATCAACCACGTCCGCACGGAACAGGCACTTGGCACCGGGGCGGCGGCCATCGCCACCGCGTGCCCGTTCTGCCTCGTGATGCTCCGCGACGGGACGAACGACCTCGGGCGCGAGGACGTGCCGGTCCGAGACGTGGCCGAGCTGCTGGCGGATGCCACCGGGGTCTGGATCCGTGACGCGGCTGCCACGGCCGAAGCCGCCCGCCTCACCTGAGCGGCAGGGTATTCTCGCGCCGACCGCACGAGCAACGAACCGCATGGCACTGACCCAGACGAGCCGCATCAACCGCCAGCGCCTGGCCCAGCTGGCCGCGCGCGAGCAGGCGTCCTACCGCGAGCGGACCGCGAAGAGCCGGGCCCTGCTGGAGCGGGCCAAGCAGTCGCTCCCGATGGGGGTGGCGAGCTCGTTCCAGGTCTACGACCCGTATCCGACGTTCATGAGCGAGGCCCGAGGGTCACGCATCTGGGACGCGGATGGCAACGAGTACATCGACTTCGACATGGCCTTTGGGGTCCTCGCCGCCGGCCACAGCCACCCCCAAGTGGTGGAGGCCGTCCGCGAGCGCGTCGGCCGGGGCACCATCTTCACCTTCCCGTCCGAGGAAGGAGCGGTGGCCGCCGAGGAGATCCGCCGTCGCTTCGGGATGGACCTGGTCCGCTTCGGCAACTCGGGGACCGAGGTCACGATGGATGCCCTGCGTATTGCGCGCGGGTTCACCGGCCGCGACAAGATCGTGAAGTTCGAGGGCGGCTATCACGGCCATCACGATGACGTCCTGATCAGCATCCTGCCTCCGGCCGAGCTCATGGGCCCGGTCGACGCCCCGAACTCGGTGCCCGCCTCGGCCGGCATCCCGCGGTCACGCCTCGAAGACACCGTGGTCGCGCCGTTCAACAATGCCGACGCGCTGGAGGCCATTCTCGAGCGCCATCGCCGTGAGATCGCGGCCATCATCGTCGAGCCCATCCAGTACAACATCGGGGTCGTCCCGCCGCTTCCCGGATTCCTGGAGCGCGTCCGCGAGCTGGCTACCACCCACGGGGCGGTTCTCATCTTCGACGAGGTGAAGACCGGGGTCGTGATCGCCTACGGCGGCGGCACCCAACGCTTCGGTGTCCAGCCCGACATGGTGTGCCTGGCCAAGAGCATCGGCGGCGGGCTCCCGGTGGCGGCCATCGCCGGTCGCGAGGCCGTCATGCGCGTCGTCGAGAGCGGCGCCAGCACGACCAGCCTGGGTGCCGCCGACCACGTCGCCCACCAGGGCACGTACAACGGCAACCCGGTGTCCATGGCGGCGACCGTGGCGACCTTGACCCGAGTCCTGGTCCCGGAGGTGTACCCCGAGCTGGAGCGGCTTGGCGACCGGCTTCGGTCCGAGTGCCAGGCGGTCCTCGAGGAGTACCACCTGCCCGGCTACGCGATCAACGTCGGCGCCAAGGGCGCGGTCCTGTTCAGCCCCAAGCGGGTGACGAACTACCGCGACTTCATCGGCCTCGACGAGGAGCTGTGGACCGCGTTCTACTTCTTCCTCGCCAACCGCGGCATCCTGCTGCCTCCGGGGCCGGACGAGCAGTGGACCCTGTCGGTGGCGCACACCGATGCGGACATCGACCGGCACGTGGAGGTGTTCCGGGACTTCGCCCGCGAGCTGAGCGGCTGAGCGGTAGACTCGCGCCACTTTGGCCCCACCAACGTCCACCGAGACGAACACCTCGGCGACCGGGTATCGGCTCAGCCGCGAGCACGATGAGCTGCGGGCGCTCGTTCGGCAGCTGGCCGAGGAGCGGATTGCGCCCCGGGCGGCGGAGATCGACGAGAAGGCGGAATTCCCGTGGGACCTCAAGCAGCTCCTGGCCGAGCATGACCTGCTGGGGACGTGCTTCTCGGAGCGCCACGGCGGAACCGCCCTGGACGGGATCGGCCAGGCCATCGTGGCCGAGGAAGTGGCCCGCGCCGACGCCACCACCAGTCTGATCCCTATCGTCCAGAAGCTTGGCGCGCTCCCCATCCTGCTGGCCGGGAACGACGACCAGCAGGACCGATACTTCCCCCGCCTGGCCTCCGGAGAGTGGCTGTCCGCATTCGCCCTGACCGAAGACAGCGCGGGCAGCGACGTGGCATCCCTCCGGATGCGCGCCAGCCGCGATGGGGACGACTACCTCCTGACCGGCACCAAGCGCTTCATCACCCACGGCTCGGTGGCCAACCTGCTCTCCGTGTTCGCCCTGACCGATGCGGACGCCGGCGGCCGAAAAGGGATGAGCGCGTTCATCGTCGAGACCGATACGCCCGGCTTCTCGGTGGCCAGACTGGAACACAAGATGGGCATCCGTGGCTCGCCCACCGCCGAACTGACCTTCGACGAGGTCCGGGTCCCGGCCGCCAACCGGCTGGGCGAGGACGGCGACGGCTTCAAGATCGCGATGTCGACCCTGGACCGATCTCGCCTGGCGATAGCCTCCCAGGCGGTGGGGATCGCCCAGGGCGCCACTGATGCGGCCCTGGCCTACGCCGCCGAGCGGCGCCAGTTCGGGGAGCGGATCGTCGACTTCCAGGCCATCCAGTTCATGCTGGCCGACATGGCGTCGCAGACCGAGGCCGCCCGTCAGCTGACGTACGCCGCCTGCGCCCGCGTCGACGACGAGGACCCGAACCTCGCCTACTGGACCAGCGCCGCCAAGCTCATAGCGGGCGACACGGCCATGCGGGCCACCACCGATGCAGTCCAGATCTTCGGTGGGTACGGGTATATCACCGAGTACCCGGTGGAACGGATGATGCGGGACGCCAAGATCACCCAGCTCTACGAGGGCACGCAGCAGATCCAGCGCCTGGTCATCGCTCGCCGCCTGCTGGCGCGGGCCGGCATCGAATCGCGCAGCCGGTAGGCGAGGGACGTTTCGCGCGTGAAGATCGTGGTCTGCGTCAAGCAGGTGCCGGCCACCACCGCCGAGAAGCGCTATACCTCGGAACTCAGGTTGGACCGCGCGGCGACCGAGGCGGTCATCAACCCCCTCGACGAGTACGCCATCGAGCAGGCCTTGCGCCTGAAGGAGGGCAGCGTTGTGGACGAGGTCGTGTACCTGTCCATGGGCCCCGATTCGGCGTCCGAGGCTCTCCGCCGGTCTCTGGCCATGGGGGGCGACGGGGGTGTGCTGGTCACCGACCCTGCGCTGGCCGGCGCCGACGAGTGGGTGACCGCCCGGGTCCTGGCGGCCGCGCTGGACCGCCTGGAACCGGATGTAACGCTGATGGGGATGGCCTCCGACGACGCGCGCGGCTCGCTGGTCCCTGGTGCGGTGGCCGCTATCCGCGGCGTGCCGCTGTTGGCTTACGGCGCCGAGCTGCGCCTGACCGATGGCGCCGCGCAGATCCGCCGTCTGAACCCGACCGGTTTCGACATCCTGGAGGCCCCGTTGCCGGTCGTGGCCAGCGTCACCGACCAGGTGGGGGAGCCGCGCTACGCCAGCCTGAAGGGGATCATGGCCGCTCGCCGCATGGAGCTCACGACCTGGTCGCTGGCGGATCTCGGGTTCGATCCCGCCGATCTGGCACCCCTGACTCAGGTCGTGGCAGCGGACCCGCCGCCGGCCAAGCCGCCCGCCCAGGTCATCTCCGGCGTGGGGCCCGATGAAGCGGCGTCGCGGGTCGCCGACTGGCTGGCCGAGCGGAAGTTGATCGCCTGATGGCCGACGTCGCGTTCCTGGCCGAGTTCGTCGACGGTCACCCCACGCGGTCTGCCCTCGAGCTGGCGGCCGGCGCGGCGGAGCTTGCCGCGGCCGCGGGCGGAGAGGCGGTTGGTTTGGCCTACGGACCCGGTGCTGCGGATGGCGCGGCGGGCATGGGTGCCGCGGGTGCGGCTCGGGTCGTGGTGCTCGACTCGGCGGCCGCCCCGGCGGTCACGGTCGCGGGCCCCCTCGTGGAAGCGGTCCGCGCCGCGGCCCCGGCGGCGGTGCTCGCCCCCGCCACGCCCAACGGTCGCGACCTCGCGGCGGTCCTGGTCGGGTCCCTGGGCCTCCCTGCCTTTGGGCCGGTTCGGGCAGTACATATGGAGGGTGGCGCAGTGCGGTGCGAGATGTCCACGCTTCAGGGTGCAATGATCACTGCGTCCCTACCGGCGCCCTCGGCGCCGGCTACGTCCGTTGTGCTGGTCAGCGCGGGGACGTACGTCCCAGCTGAGGGCGGCAGCGGGAAGGCGGCTGTGAGCCAGGCTCCAGCCGCCGACAGCCCGCAGGCCAAGGTCCGCATTGTCGAGACTGCCGCGGAGTCTGCCGCCATCGCCGCTCTCGAGGAGGCGGAGATCATCGTGGCCGGCGGGCGGGGTGTGGGCAGCGAGGCCGGCTTCGAGGCCCTGAACCAGCTGGCGGCCGCACTCGGCGGGGCGGTCGGCGCCAGCCGAGCAGCCGCTGATGCCGGATGGGTGCCGTACCAACTGCAGATCGGTCAGACTGGAAAGGTCGTGAAACCCGCCCTGTACCTGGCCGTCGGTATCAGCGGCGCCATCCAGCACCGGGTGGGGATGCAGGCTGCTGAGCACGTCGTGGCCATCAACCGCGATCCCGATGCGCCCATCGGCGAGTTCGCGGACCTGTTCGTCGTGGGCGACCTGTTCGAGATCGTGCCGCGCCTGACGGCAGAGATCGAACGGCGGAAGGGGGCATGAGCGTGGCGATGTTCCGTCGGCGCTTTTCCGAACACGTGGATGCGGGGCAGCTGTCCTCGTATCGGAAGGCCATGGGTCCGCGCATCGAGCGCATCGAGGCCCTGTGCGACACGGTGAGCGAGATCGCCGACGACCTTCGGCGCAAGATCCGCGAGCCGGATGAGATCGACGAGCACCTGGCCAAGGCCGAGTCCGAGCTCGACGAGATCGCGCTGTCGGTCGCTGAGCAGCTGGCCCCCGAGCCGCTGCGGGCCCTCCACGCCGAGTTCGACGCCAACCTGGAGCGCGCCCTGCGGGGCGTGGTGACCATCGAGCGCGGCTGCGGGCTGACCCGCATCCCGCACGCGACGATCTACGACGACGAGCCGCAGGCATACTGGAAGCATGGCCACCTGAATGTCGTTCACGCCCAGATGCGGATGCGTGAGATCGCCGAGGTCCTGTTCGCCTGGAAGGCGGGCGCGCCGGCCGAGGCCTCGGTCACGGCCCGCATCCACCAGATCGGGGCCTGACGGCCGGTCGAAAGCGCCACATCTTGTGGTATGGTACCCATCGGTACCACCCGTGGTGTAGTTTGAACCGGAGAGGAGCCACATGCGCTGTCCGCGCTGCAACGAGTCGGGAACGCGTGTCATCGACTCTCGGGACCTGGAGAACGGCAGCAGCATCCGCCGCCGTCGCGAGTGCGAGACGTGCGCGTTTCGGTTCACGACCTACGAGCGCCCCGAGGGGGCGCGGCTGATCGTCGTCAAGCGCGACGGGTCGCGCGAGGAGTTCGAGCGCGGCAAGGTGCTGGCCGGTCTCATGAAGGCCTGCGAAAAGCGACCGGTGACCCTGGCCCGCCTGGAAGCGGCCGCCGATGAGATCGAAGCCCGCCTCCGTGAGCGCGGGGACGGCGAAGTCAGCTCCAAGGACGTCGGCAAGCTGGCCACCGAGGCCCTGCGCGGGATCGACCAGCTGGCCTATATCCGGTTCGCATCGGTCTATCACAGCTACGAGGACATCGGTACGCTCAAGCGGGAGGTGGACCGCCTCATCCGTCAGCGGAGCGGGCCCAGCGAGTGATCCTGTCCGACCGGGACATCCGGGCGGAGCTGGCGGCCGGCCGGATCGTCATCGACCCGTTCGACCCCGACGCGGTCCAACCCTCGAGCGTGGACCTGCACCTGGACCGCTCGTTTCGCGTGTTCCGCAACACG
>Ga0302046_10005942_pt1 | contig 10700 bp, 7 predicted proteins | sample RVTome_11_FD_200261 | JGI IMG/M metagenome (GOLD analysis project Ga0302046, IMG submission 200261) | Soil microbial communities from uranium-contaminated site in the Upper Colorado River Basin, Wyoming, United States - RVT147D111 (version 2) ... | reverse complement strand
GATCGCGCGGAAGCACAACCCCGTGAATCTCGGCGACGCCACCAAGGGCGGTGTCTTCCGGCCCTCGAAGAGCCTGAATCCGCTCTCCCACTGGTTTCGCAAGGACGAGCGCGACCCCGAGCGCCTGGTGGCGCACGTGGACCAGCCGACGGTGGTCTCCGCGGTTTTCGACAACCGAGAATCGCTCACGAGCTTCCTCAAGGAAGTCCGTGAGGCGGACCTGGGCCTTTCGATCAACATCAGCTCTCTCACCGACCGGGCGGACGAGCTCGCGCGCGAGGCGGGCATCACCCGCCACAGCGTCGAGTACTCGCTCGGCTTTTTCGGCGCCCTCGACAAGCTCCCCGACCGGGCGACGCTCTCTCTCGCCACGATGTGCGGCCACGGGATGATCTCATTCAACTTCGCGAAGAAGATGATCGATTGGGTCAAGGAGGGCCGCCGCACTCCCGAAGAAGCTTCGACCTACATGGCACGCTTCTGCACCTGCGGTATCTTCAATACCACCCGGTCCTGCTCCATCCTCAAAGACTGCTCGCAACGCAGCCGCGGTTAGTCCCATGGAGACCGACTGGATTCGGCGGGGGCCGGAGCTCTCCTCGGCGGGGACTCCCGGCGGCGAAATCCTGCGCAGGCCGAAGGCGGCGAGCGACAGACCCTGGGTTCTTCTCGTAGGCGAGAGCCAGGCGGCCCTGGAAATCGCGGCGAGGAGCTTCCTCTCCTCGGGGCTCCCGGTGATTTCGCCTCCGATGCGGCCTCCTCTTCCGATCGCGGTGGAAGAGCTTCCGCTTCCTTCGATTCAGGGCGAGCGGATCCTCTATGCGCCTTCGATCGAGCGGGGCTTCTTCGATACGCCGCTCTCGGCGGCGTCGCCGCTCTACCTTTTGCCGAGGCTTGCGCAGATTGCGTCCGAGGGTGGCCCGCTCTCGTTCGTCGCGACGGCGATCGAATCCGATCTCGTCACGCGAGCGAAAAGCGTCCTCTTCCAGCGGGGTCTCGCGAGCCGGTTCGAGATCCGACGAATCGCGGGAGAAAGTAAAGACGCCGGAGGTGAGCCCGCTCCGTCGTGGGAGGACCTGGAGCGCGCGATTCGGGCGAGAGGGGAGAGCGCGCTCGGGCACGTCTTCCGCTCGACAGCTCTCAAGGGGCGTGAGGCGGTCGAAGCGTTGAAGCGAGCGGTGGAGCTCGACCCCGATCTCGCCTCCGCCCGTTACGAGCTCGGAAAGGCCCTCATTCAGGCCGACGACATCGAGGGCGCGGTCGCGCAGTTCCGAAAGACGATCGAGCTTCTTCCCGAGTACGCCTCGGCCTGGGGAAACTTCGGCGCCGCGCTGGGCGAGCTCGAGGATTTCGAAGGCGCGTCTTCCGCCCTCATTCGCGCGGTCGAGCTCGATCCGGAGAACGCCGCCCTCCACTCGAATCTCGGTGTTTCTTACCGCGACCAGGGACGTCTTCGCGAAGCGGAAGCGCGCTTCCGTCGAGCGGTAGAGCTCGATCCGGACTTCGTCTTCGGGCACTACAACCTCGCGCACACCCTGTTCCTCGCGGAACGCTACGCCGAGGCGATCGATACATTCGAGAAGGCCCAATCCATGGATCGAACGCGCTCCACGCGTCAGGCGCTTCTCCTCGCCTGCGCCCGCCTGGCGTCCGGCGACGTCTCCGGCGCGCACCGCGAATACCGCCAGGTGTTCGAGCGTCTCGCCGAATCTTCGCGAAAGGACCACCGCGCCTTGGCCGAGTGGGACTTGAAGCAGCTGGCGCAAAGAACTGGGGTCACCCCGGAGCTGAAGGAGACCGCCTCGCTCTTGCGGGCGTTGGGCTGATGCTCAGCCTCGATCAAGTCCGGCGTCTCAAAGAAGTGCTCCGCGCGACTTCCGCGCCCCTCTCCTTCGAGAGCTTCTCCGATTTCGCCCGGGCGGTTTTGACCCCTCTCATCGATCTCGTCGGCGGACATGGAGGAAACCTCTTCATCACCGACGTGAAGGCCAACCAGAAGCCGCTCTTCCTGTGGCACACCTATGACCCGGAGCTCGTCTCCGAGTATCAGGATCGGTTTTTCGATGAGTCTCCGATCCGGCTCATGGTGCCTCAGGGCGTCCGCGTGGGTCAGACCTGCGAGTACGTGGACTACGAGCAATTCCAGAAGACCGCCTTCTATAACGAGTTCCTCGCTCCCCGGCGCATTCATCACATGGCGACGCTCATGGCTCGCCTCCCGGAGCAGGGGCGTAACCAGGGAAGTGTCGGGATTCTCGGTCTCCACCGGAACCCAACCCAGGAGGCCTTCTCCGCGGAGGAGCTCGAGATCCTGGACCTTCTTTATAACCCCGTCGAGGGCGCGCTCCATACGCTGCTCCTCGCCGGAAACGAGCGGCAGAAGCTCGAGCAGGCGTTTCATTCCATGCCGGTCGGAGTCCTCGTTCTCAACTGGAAGCTCGAGCGGGTCTACACGAACCCTGCCCTCGAGGAGACTCTCGTGGGTCAGGACCTCGCGTCCACCGAGCTCGCCCGGATTCAGGCCATCGCGAGGCAGGCTCGAGACCTCTACTTGTCGCGTGCCGCGGACGAGCCGGCGGCGACGGCCGAACCTCTCGAGATCCGGCGCGGGGAGCGGCGCTTTCAGCTTCGAGCAACGGTGCTCCCCGAGGGCCTCATGAGCGCCCGCCCCCATCTCCTTTGTCTTTTCGAGGAGCAGGCGGCTCTCCGCGCACGGCCGAATCGATCGCAGATTCAAAGCGTATTTGGCCTGACGAATAGGGAGGCAGAGGTGTTTTTGCACTGTTTAATGGGGCTGACGAACACCCAGATCGCCCACGAGATGAAGGTCGCCCCCGAGACGGTGAAGCATCATCTGAAGAACGTCTTCGAGAAGACCGGGGTCAGCCGGCGCTCCCAGCTCGCCGCCCTGCTTCCGGGGTTCTAGGGGATTGACAAGCCCCCCGGAACCGGCGGGATAATGGCGCCGTGGTAGACTGGGGATTGGACCGAGAGGAGACGGTAGAGAAATGAAGGACGATTTGACTCGACGGGACTTCCTGAAAGCCGCGGGCCTCGCCGTGGCGGGCATTACCGGCGCTTCGGTCCTCTCTCGCTCCGCCTGGGCTCAGGAAGAGGAAAAGAAACCCGAAGAGGACGAAAAGGAAAAGCCGGAAGAGCCGGAAGAGCCGGAAGAGCCTGAAGAGGAAGAGAATTACGACGACCTCTTCGAGGAGAACGAATCCGAATCCGAGGAGGAAGAGACGCGCGCCTGCCCGCAGTGCGGCGCTCTCATGTACCGGCAAGGCCGAACCTGGACCTGCGAGAACTGCGGCTATAGCTACGTCGAGTAGCTGCAACCTTCGGTTCGCGTACCCGTCGACCCGCCGAAACGCTCTTTCGGCGGGTCGCGCTGTTTTCGGTCCTGGTTCGTTACGGAAAGCACTCCCGGGTAGTTCGAGCCAGGGCGTTCTTATCGCTTCGCGATATCGTTATGTGATATATGGCGCCCGGGTTCGGACTAACCGGAGGAGCGACACCGATGAGAAATTCGAGATTGGCCGGAGGGGCATCGCTCGCGTTCTCCGTCGCGGCGCTCGGGGTCGCCCTCGTCACCTGGAGAGCCGCGGAGCGCGCCTCGGTCTCGAACCGGGCTGAGTGGCTACGGGGAGCCGAGGATGAAAGGTTTCAGGAAGTGGAACGGCAGCTTCGAGGTCTCGACGTCGCCATGGTGGAGGTCTCCTATCGGTTCGTCGAGCTCCATTTCGCTGGCCAGGACGGAAACTGGGACTACGCAAAGTACCAGACGCAGAAGATCGAAACCGCCCTCCAGCTCGCCCTGGTGCGAAGGCCGAAACGCGCGGAGTCGGCGGCTCCGTTTCTGAACGAAGATCTTCCGGCGGCGCTGGAGGTGGTGGAGCGCCGAGACGCCGAGGCGTTCCCGGCCGTCATGGAGCGTCTCCGAACGGGCATGAAGTGCCACGTCCGGGAGAACCTCCCCTACTTCGTAGTCGAGCTGCCTGAAGTCCGCCTCTCGACCATCCGCGGAAACCGTTTGCCCGAGAGATGAGCTCGCCCGCACTCGAGTCACATCCTCGCTGCGAGCGCGCCCGGGTGTTGCGAGAGATTGCGTGGGCTTTCTTTCGTCTGGGCGCGACCGCGTTCGGCGGGCCGGCGGCCCACATCGCGATGATGGAGGACGAGCTCGTTCGCCGGAGAGGCTGGCTCGACCGGGAGAAGTTCCTCGACCTTCTGGCCGTGACCAACCTGATCCCGGGGCCCAATTCGACGGAGATGGCCATCCACGTCGGCTATCTTCGCGCCGGGCCCGTGGGGCTCTTGCTCGCCGGGCTCTCGTTCATCCTCCCGGCGTTTTTCATCGTGCTGTCGCTCGCCTGGATGTACGAGCGATGGGGCGCGCTTCCCGAGGCGGGAGCGTTTCTCTATGGGGTCAAGCCGGTGGTCATCGCCGTCGTGCTCCAGGCGCTCGTGAGCCTGGGACGAGCGGCGCTCAAGACGAAAGCGCTCGCAGGCCTGACGGCGGCCGCTGCCGCCGCCAACCTCCTCGGCGCGGGAGAGCTCGCCGTCCTCTTCGCGGCGGGCGTCGTGAGCGCGGTCCTCCATGGGGTGCCCGCGCGGAACGGGCTCCTGCCGTGGGCATGGCCGCTCGTCGGTCTCGGAGTTCCAACGTCCGCCGCGGCTTCGTTGCCGGTGACGCTCCCTTCTCTCTTCCTCTTCTTCGTGAAGGTCGGCTCGGTGCTCTTCGGAAGCGGGTACGTGCTCCTCGCCTTTGTTCGGGCCGACCTCGTCGAGCGCTGGCAGTGGATGACGGAGGCGGAGCTTCTCGACGCCATCGCCATGACCCAGATGACGCCGGGGCCCGTCTTCACCGCGGCGACCTTCATCGGATACGTCCTCGCGGGAGGCGCCGGTGCCCTGGTTGCCACCCTGGGCATCTTCCTTCCGGCGTTTTTCTTCGTCGCCGCGAGCGGACCCCTGGTGCATCGCATCCGGCGCTCGCCCGCGGCGGGAGCGTTTCTGGACGGAATCGTCGCCGCTTCCCTGGCGATCATGGGGGTCGTGACGCTCGAGCTCGCGCGCGCGGCTCTCGTCGACCTCCCCGCGTTCACGATCGCCGGGGCGAGTGCCTTTCTTCTCCTGGTGTTTCGTCCGAGCTCCCCCTGGCTCGTGCTGGGCGGCGCCGCCGCCGGATTGCTCTTGCACGTGATCCGGGCACAATGACCCGTTGAGTAAGATCCATCGGCGCCTTCAACGGCGAGAGCTTCGAGCAGCGAGCGCTCCGGTCTGACTGCGCTAGTCCGGGGCGTGTTGCCGTACGCTCCCAGACCGGCGCGCTCTGACTCGAACACCGCCGATTCCCGCGTGCCGGAATGGAATGATTCTTCCTGTTGATCTCGCACCGTCACCGGGCCGCGGTCTTCGCCGCAACCCTGGACCCGGGGCGGATCTCGTCGTTGGCCCGGAGAACGACGAGGTCGCCCTCACGGATCTCGCCAAACACCTCGATGAGCTCACCCTGCACTTCTCCCCGGCGTACGTCCACCCACTCAGCGACGCCATCGCGGACCCGCACCACGAACTGGCGCTCGCTCGTACGCACCACCGCCGTCGTCGGGACGAAAACGCTCGCCTCTCCCCGCGACACCGGCCACTCGACGTCGGCGAACATCCCAGGCGCGAGAGTCCGGTCGGGGTTCACGACGTCGAGCTCGACCATCATGCTGCGGGTCTTGACGTCCAGAGAGTGCGCGGGCCGCTCGACGACCCCCTCGAACGTCCGCTCCGGGTACGCGGCGACCTTGAAGCCGACTCGCGTTCCTCGAGCGATTCCTCCCACGTAGATCTCGGGGACCGGGACCACCAGGCGCAGCTTGGAGATCTGCTCGACCTTCACCACCGCCGCTCCCGATGGCCCCACGAGGCTTCCCGGATGCGCGTTCCTTTCGGTGACGACGCCGTCGAAGGGCGCACGCAGCTCGAGATAGGCCTCCATGTCCCGGACGGCGTCGAAAGCGGCCTCGGCCGCCTTCACCCCGTTCTCCGCCGCCTCGACGCTCGCCGCCGCCGCCTCGAGATTTTTCTCCGCGATCTCGAGGTCGTGGCCGGCGACCACGCCCGGTGTCGCCGCCGCCGCCTTCAAGCGCTCGTACGTGCTCTTCGCCGTGAAGCGTCTCGCTTCCGCCGCCGCCGCCTCGGAAACTGCGGCCTGGAGCCGCGCTGCCCCCTCCGCCGTTCGAGCCTGGATCTCGGGAGCGAAGAGCACGGCGAGCACCTGATCCCTCTTGACCCACGAGCCGCGGTCGACGCCGATGGACTCCACGAATCCGGGGACCTTCGCGAAGATGGCGACGGCCTGAAACGCGACCAGGTCGCTCGGCACCGACACCGTCTTCTCGAGCTTTCGGGATTGGGCCGGGACGAGCTCCGTCGTCTGCGGGGGCTGCGCCGCGAGCGTCAGGGTGGCCGTCAACGCGAGTAGCTTCATGGCGCTCCTCCAGTTTGCATCCGGGACTCGTCGTCGGGATCGAGCGAAGGTGACTCCGTACCGGCGCGGGCCGAAACCATCGCGAAGATCGCAGGCAGAACGAAGAGCGTCGTGAGGGTCGAGGCGGCGAGGCCACCGATGACCGCTCGACCGAGCGGCGCGAGCTGCTCGGCGCCGAAGGCCACCGGAAGCATTCCGGCGATCATCGCGAAGGTGGTCATGAGGATGGGGCGCAGCCGACTCGTGGCTCCGTCGAAGGCCGCTTGCGCGGCCGGTCGACCTTCACGCCGGTACCGTTCGGCGAAGTCCGCGAGGAGAATCGCGTTCGCCACCGCGACGCCGATGGCCATGATGGCGCCCATGAACGATTGCACGTTCAACGTGCTTCCGGTCAGAAGGAGCCCCATGGCCACGCCGGCGAGGACCGCGGGGATGGTGGCGATGATGATGAGGGCGACGCGCAGGGATTGAAAATACGCCGCGAGCAGGAGAAATATGGCGACGATCGCGAGCCCGAGGCCGGACCGGAGTCCGTCGAGCGTTTGCCGCATCGGAGCGAGCTGGCCGCGCACGCTCACGGTGACGCCTGCCGGGGGCTCTCCCGCGCGCTCGAGCGCCGCCGCGACCTCCTCGGAAGCAGATCCCAGATCGGTTCCGAAAACGTTGGCGGTGATGGTCACCATTCTCTGCTGGTTGTAGCGGTTGTACTCCCCGACGGCCGTCCCCTCGCTCACCTTGGCGACGTCTCCCACCAGAGGACGGAGGGCGCCGTTCTGCATGACGGGAACGCTCAAGACGTCTTCGACGGAGTGCATCGCATGCTGGGGGACTTCGACCTGCACCTGGTAGGCGACGCCGCTGTTGGGGTCCGCCCAGTAATTCGGCTGGACGAAGCGGCTCGAGGAAGTGGCGGCCACGATGGAGCGACCCACGTCCTCGACGGTGACGCCCAACTGGCCCGCGCGCTCGCGGTCCACCTCGACCCGGAGCACGGGATAGTCCAGCGCCTGGCCGAATTGGACGTCCCGGAGCGTCGGGACTGTCTCCATCTCCGCCCGGATCTTCTCCGCGTGGCCCCGGCTCGCCGTCAGGTTCGCCCCGGTCACCGCGACCTCGATCGGAGTGGGCGAGCCGAAGCTCATCACCTGGTTCACGAGATCGGCCGCCTCGAACGAGACCATCGTTCCGGGCGCCAACTGCGGAATCCGCTCGCGCAGCCGTTCCTGGAGCTCGCGCGTCGTGAGCGGCGTCTCCGGCTTCAGCGCCACGATCAGTACCGCCTCGTGCGGTCCGCTCGTCCAGAGATAGATGGTGTTGACGGGGTAGCTCGACGGCTGCGCTCCCACGAAACCTAGACTCGAGGCGACGTTCGAAGGCCCGACCTCTTCCGCGATCGCGGCGAGGACGCTCTGAGCGATCACTTCCGTCCGCTCGATCCGGGTGCCGGTGGGAGCCCGCAGCCGGAGCTGGATCTGGCCGGATTCGGCGCTGGGAAAGATCTCGGTTCCGAGAGCGCCCCCGACGAGAGTCAGAAGCACCGCGCAGACCGCCAGATACGCGGGAACCACCACCTTTCGCGCCTCGACGCTTCTTCCCAGTGCGCTCGCATAGGGGCCGCGAAACCGCATCAGCGGGTCCTTACCCTCCCCGCCGTGATGCTCGCCCCCATACCAGGTGAAGAGTATCGGAACCAGGGTGAGCGCCAGGAGAAACGATGCCGCCATCGCGAATCCCACGGACAGAGCAAGGGGAACGAAAAGAGCGCGGCCGACGCCCACCATGAAGAAGGAAGGCGCGAAGACCGCGAGGATGCAGAGCATGGCGAGAAGCATCGGCACCGCCACCTCCGAGACGCCGTCGAGGACGGCTCGGGCCCGCGTCTTTCCTCGAGCGAGATGGGTATGGATGTTCTCGATGGCGACCGTGGACTCGTCGACGAGGATCCCGATCGCGAGCGTGAGCCCGCCGAGGGTCATGATGTTGATCGTCTGGCCCGCGCCCCAGAGAGCCACCACCGCGCCGAGGAGCGCGAGGGGAATGGTCACGATCACGATCGCAGAGCTCCGCCCGTGGCGGAGGAAGAGGAGCACCATGAGGCCGGTCAGGAGCGCTCCGAGGATCCCTTCCGACGCGAGAGACCGAATGGCGCTCCTCACGTACCCCGACTGGTCGAAGGCGAAATCCACCTGGATGTCCTCGGGGATGGAGGCGCGCATTCGCGGGAGCTCGTTTCTGACCCGCTCCACCACGGCGAGGGTCGAGGCGTCGGCCCGCTTCGTCACCGGGATATAGACGCTGCGCTTGCCGTTCACGAGAGCGTAGCTCGTCAGGATGTCGGAGCTGTCTTCCACGTAGGCGACGTCGCGCAGGAGCACCGTAGGACCCGCTCCCGTCCGGATGGGTATCTCGGTGAGCTCGGAAACCCTCGGGACCACGGAGTTCACCGGCACCATCCGGGCGAAATCTCCGATGCGGACGTTTCCGGAGGGAGTGATGGTATTCCCTTTCGCGAGGGCGCGAACCACCTCTTCCGCGGACATGTGGTAGGCGCGCAGGCGATCGGGATCGACGCGGACCACGACCGTCCGCTGGTTTCCCCCGAAGGGCGGCGGCGCCGAGACACCGGGAAGGGTCGCGAACATCGGCCGGATTCGGAAGAGCGCGAGGTCCTGGATTTCGCCGAGCGACCGGGTCTCGCTTCCGAAGACCAGATAACCCACGGGCACGCTGCCGGCGTCGAACCTCACCACGAACGGGGGCACGGTCCCCGGTGGCATGAAGGCTCTCGACCGGTTCACCTGGGCGACGACTTCCGCCACCGCCTGGCTCATGTTCGTGCCCTCGTGGAAGAAGAGCTTCAGAAGCGTCGCCCCTTGAATCGATCTCGATTCCACGTGCTCGATGCCCGTCACGTAGAGGAAGTGGTACTCGTAGTAATTGGCGATGTACCCCTCCATCTGCGCGGGATCCATTCCGCCGTAGGGCTGAGCCACGTAGACCACCGGGGTTCCCAGATCGGGGAAGATGTCGACCCGCATCCGGCGGATCGCGAGGATCGAGGCCAGCGCGACTCCCAGGATGACGATCACCATCGTGATCGGCCGACGCATCGCCGCCCGGATCAACCCCATCGCTTCCTCCCGGTACCTGCGATCACTCGAGCTCCGTGAGCACAGGCGCGAGGTCGCCTTCCGCCGCCGCCGCTTCGAATCGCGCCCGCCACAGGTCGAGCCTCGCGACCGCGTCTTGCGTTTCCGCGCGCCGAAGGATTCGCTCGGCTTCGGCGACTTCGAGGATCGCCGCGAGGCCCGCGTCGTATCGAGCGCGAGCCTGGACCTGGAGCGCTCTCGCCGCCTCGAGCTCCACCGGCGTCGTCTCCGCAATCTTCCGGGCGGCGTCGAAATGGATTCGGGCCCGCTCGACGTCGGCGGCCACGCGGTCGATGGCGTACTCGCGGCGCGCCTCCGCCGCCTGCTCGAGGTACTCCCTCACTTTCGTTTGCTGACGGGTTGCGAAGTCGAGAAGGGGAAACCGCACCGCAAGCCCCAGCGCCCAGTTGGTTCTTTCCGGCCAGAGCCCCTCCGATCCCCCCTCGAAGCTCCCGTCGAGAAGCGCCCCGGTGCCCCTCCCGTAGACGGCGCCGAGGAGATCGATCTTCGGCCGGTAAGCGCTAAGGGCGACGTCCCGGCGAGCCCGGGCGGCGTCGCGTTCGGCCTCGCCGAGCTCGGCCAGGGGGTGGACCAAGGCCTCGTCCGACGGAGCGTCCTCGATCGGCTCGATCGCGGGAGAGCTCTCGAGAAGCTCGGCGGCCTCGATCTCGACGCGCTCGCCGACGCGGCCGAGCCATTCGGCAAGGCTCACTCGCGCCCGCTCCCGGAGCTCTTCCGCCCGAATGAGCTCGCTCCTCGCCCGCGCGAGCTCCGCCCGGGCGAGCGACAGATCGGCGCCGGGGCGCAGCTCGTTTGCGACCAGAGCCGAGATGGCTTCGGTGAAGACCTCCATCCGGGCGACGGCGGCCGCCGCCGCTCGCACGGCCGAATCCGCCGCCGCCACTCCGAGAAAGGCGTCCATCGTGCCGAGAGAGACTTCGAGCTCGGTCAATCGTGTCCCCGCCGCGGCGCGGCGCCGGAGCGCCTCGGCCTCGCGAACACCCGCCGCCCGCGCTCCGAAGTCGAAGGCCTCCCAGCGGACGAGGGCGGCGGCGACGCTTCCGAAC
>Ga0302046_10005941_pt1 | contig 10701 bp, 11 predicted proteins | sample RVTome_11_FD_200261 | JGI IMG/M metagenome (GOLD analysis project Ga0302046, IMG submission 200261) | Soil microbial communities from uranium-contaminated site in the Upper Colorado River Basin, Wyoming, United States - RVT147D111 (version 2) ... | reverse complement strand
TCACGCTGACCGTCGGCGACCGGCGGGTGACGATCGCCCCGGGCGCCAACTTCAAGGTGCACTTCGAGCCCGAGCTGGTCACCGCGATCGAGGCGATCCTCGGGCGGGGGCGGGTCCATGAACGCTATGTGCACTAGAGATGGCCGCGGCGGCTGACGAGCGCCGCCGGGGCGTCCCAGCGATCGTGCTCGCCGGCGCGATCCTGCTCGCGGCCTGCGCCGAACCCGAGCCGGCGCCGCCGGCCGGCACGCCGAGGCTGGCTCTGATCGTGGTGGTCGACCAGCTCGGCGAGGAGCAGCTCGAGCGCGCGGCGCCGCTGCTCGAGGGCGGGCTGGCGCGGCTGCTCGAAGAGGGCGCGTGGTTCACCGGCGCCCACCACGGCCACGCCGGGACCACCACCGGGCCCGGTCACGCCGTGCTCGCGACCGGCGCGGATCCGGCGCGCAACGGCGTCGTCGGCAACTCCTGGTACGACCGCGAGCGCGGCGAGCGGGTCTACTGCGCCGAAGACCCCGAGCGCGGCCTGACGTCGCCGGCGCAGCTCCGCGTGGCGGCGCTCGGCGACCGGCTCAAGGAGCGCTGGCCGCGCTCGCAGGTGTTCGCGGCCGCCGGCAAGGACCGCTCGGCGGTGCTGCTCGGCGGCCGGCGGGCCGACGGCGCGTTCTGGTACGACGACGGCGAGTTCGTCACCGGCGACTACTACTTCCCGCGCGGCGCGCCGGAGTGGCTGGACGAGTTCAACGACCGCGAGTGGCCGCGGCGCTTCCTCGGCCGCGCCTGGGAGCCGCTGCCGGTCGGGGCCGAGGCGGCCGCCGCGGCCGGGGTCGTCGAGGCCGACCACGGCGCCTTCGGCCGCCGACTGCCGCGCGCCTTCGGCGGCTTCTCTCCGGCGGCCGACGGCGGCTTCCTCTACGGCTTCGCCCTCTCGCCGTTCCTCGACGAGTACCTCGCCGAGCTGGCCAGGACCCTGGTCGAGGCCGAGGACCTCGGCGCCGACGCCTACCCCGACCTGCTCGCGCTGTCGTTCTCCGCCCTCGACCTGGTCGGCCACGAGTGGGGCCCGAACAGTCCCGAGGCGCTCGACGTCGTCCTGCGCGTCGACCGCACCCTCGGCGAGCTTCTCGCCTTCCTCGACCGCCGGGTGGGGGAGGGGGCGGTCATCGTCGCGCTCTCCTCCGACCACGGCGTGGCGCCGCTGCCCGAGCTGGCGGAAGCCCTCGGCGTCCCCGGCCGCCGTGCCGGGCGCGAGGACGTCCTCTGCCTCCAGGGCGTCAACCTCGAGCTGGGGCGGCGGTTCGGCGAGGGCGTCGACTGGCTCGACCGCTACTTCTACCTCGACGCCGGGGAGCTGGCCGAGCGCGAGCTCGACCCCGGCGAGGTCGCCGCCGCGGCCGCGGAGCTGGTCGAACGCTGCCCGGCGGTGGCGCGGGCGTGGACTCACGCCGAGCTGCAGGACGGCGCTGACGGCGGTGGGACCGGCGGTGCAGACGGCGACGGCACCTACCGCGAGGCGTTCCGCCGGAGCTTCGATCCCGTGCGCAGCCCCGACCTGCTGATCGAGGTCGAGCCCTACCACCTGCCGGTCACCAGCCACGCCACCACCCACGGCTCGCCTCACCCCTACGACACCCACGTTCCGCTGATCTTCGCCGGGCCGGGTGTGCCCGCCGGGACGTTCGCGGGCCGGGCCGAGACCGTCGACCTCGCGCCGACGGTCGCGGAGCTGCTCGGCCTGCCGCCGCTCGAGGGGATCGACGGCCAGAGCCTGGTGCCGGAGACGGCCGCGGGGGGCGAGCACGAACAATCCCGGCTCGGGGCCGTAGACTAGGTTCGTCCCGCCTTCCCTTCCCGACGCCGCCGATGGCCGATCCGCAGACCGAGCCGAGAGACCGCGCGCCCCGGGGCGGCCGCCGGCCCGGCGCCGGCCAGCGGCTCGAGGACTTCCTGCGCGACTACACCGCCGGGGTCTCGCGCGAGGGCTTCCGGCGCCTGATGCGCCGCGACGCCGCCGAGGCCTACGCGGTGCTCACCCGCGACCAGCCGCCGGGGGCGGAGCCGACCGGCGGGCCGGCGCGGTTCTTCAACCGCGTCCGCGTGCTCTTCCTCGGCCTCTCCTACAAGCTGACGCCGGTGCGGCGGGTGCTGTTCGCGGTCGCGATCGTGGCGGCGGTGCTCAACCTCGGCCAGTGCGGTCTCGATATCGACCGCGGCGGCGACGCCGGCGGCTTCGCGGTCCACGTCAACGGCTCTCCGCTCTGGTCGACCGTGTCGATCGGCTTGCTCGTCTTCCTGCTCGCCCTCGAGCTGGTCGACCGGGTGCGGGTGCGCGACGAGCTGGAGGTGGCGCGCCAGCTCCAGCGTGACCTGTTGCCCGACCGCGCGCCCGAGGTGGCGGGCTGGCGCTTCGCCCACTCCTACCGCACCGCCAACGAGATCGGCGGCGACTACTACGACTTCCTGCCGCTGCCCGACGGCCGGCTGGCGCTGGTCTCCGGCGACGCCAGCGGCCACGGCATGGCCGCCGGGCTGCTGATGGCGATCGCCAACGCCACCCTCCAGACCGCGATCGCCGCCGACCCGGCGCCGCGCGCGGTCGCCGCCCAGCTCAACCGCACGCTCTGCGTCACCGGCGGCCCGCGCGCCTTCATGACCCTGTTCTACGGCCTGCTCGACCCGGCGTCGGGGCGCCTCGACTACCTGTGCGCCGGCCACCCGTTTCCCCTGCTGCGGCGCGCCGTCGGAGGCGTCGAGGAGCTGGGCGAGGGCGGCCTGCCGCTCGGCCTGCGCCCTGGCCTGGAGGCCGAGCCGGCGTCCACCTCCCTCGCCCCCGGCGACCTGCTGCTCCTCTACACCGACGGCCTGCCCGAGGCGCTCGACGCCGCCGGCCAGGCCTTCGGCTTCGACCGCCTCGGCGGCCTGCTCGCCCAGGGAGGCCCCGCCGCCGCCGTCCACGACCGCATCGCCGCCGCCCTCGACCACCACACCCGCGAGGCGGCACTCGCCGACGACGTCAGCGTCGTGGTGGTCGAACGGCTGGCCGAGGGGCCGGCGATCCCGCCGCCGCCCGGCGGCGTGACCGGTCCCAGTTCGGAGTCCCGCGGTCGAGAGTCTCGGTGAGATCGGTGGCCCCAGTGAGAGCCGGTGGTATCGACCGCGATTGGTTGACTTAGTCAAATGAATTGACTACCGTGTCTCCATGATCACGGTGAGCGTTCATGAAGCCAAGACCCACCTCTCGCGACTCCTCGAGCGCGTCAGCGCCGGCGAAGAAGTGATCATCGCCAAGCGCGGGACGCCCTACGCGCGCCTCTGCCCGCTCGAGCCCCGTCCCGCACGCCGGCCGGGGCTGCTGGTCGGGAAGGTCGACGACAGCTTCTTCGAGCCGCTGCCGGAGGACGAGCTCGAGGCCTGGGAGCGATGAGGTTTCTGCTCGATACCCACACCCTGCTCTGGTGGCTGTTCGACGACCCTCGGCTGTCAGGGACCGTGCGGGAAATCGTCGCGGACGCCGGCAACGAGGTCGTGGTCTCGAGCGCGACGGCCTGGGAGATCAGCACCAAGCACCGCCTGGGGAAGCTGCCGGCCGCGAAGCAACTCGTGCAAGACATCTCGGGGTGGGTGGAGCGAGCAGGGTTCGCCGAGCTTCCGGTTACGATCCGTCACGCGCAGCGCGCTGGGAGCTGGCCGCACGCCCACCGCGATCCCTTCGACCGCATGCTCGCCGCCCAGTGCGCCCTCGAGGAGCTGCCGCTGATCAGCCGCGATCCCGCGCTCAAGGCCTTCGGCATCCGGGTGGTCTGGTGAGTCCGGCACGCCAGCTTCCGTCGTAGGATGGTGGCCGAGCGTCGCACTACCGCGGTAGTGCACCAAGAATCGCACTGCAGCGCAGACCGCGGCCCAACACACCCGGCTCGCGCCTCGGCGGCAGGACGCCAACTTGTTCTATCTGAGGGACTTAGGCTGGTGCGAAAGGGGGGACTCGAACCCCCACGTCCTTGCGGACACAAGAACCTGAATCTTGCGCGTCTACCAATTCCGCCACTTTCGCGTGGGAATCGCCGCCGCGGCCGGGGGCCGCGAAGGTCCAGAGATTCTAGAGAGGGCGAGAGAGCGTGTCAATCGAACGATCCACGGATGAGAAGCGGCCGGCAGCCGGTGCCGGCGGCGGCGCGGTGGCTGGCCTGGACGAGCTGAGCCGGCGCCTGCTCGAGCGGCTCCGGCGGGCAGGCGCGCGCGGGCTCGGCCGGGCCGAGCTGGCCACGCCGGCCGGCGGCGAGGGGCCGGATCAGGAGGTCGATCGCGCCCTCGAACGCCTGCGGACCGCCGGCCTGGCCGCGCCGTGGCGCGAGCGCTGGACCTCCGCCGAGGCCGCCGGATGGCTCGCCGGGACGGTCGAGAACGCGCTCTCCGGCGGCGGCGTGACGGTGCGGGCCGGCGAGGAGGAGCTGGCGGTCGGCTCGGACGCGCTCGCCGGCGCGGGGCGCGGCGACCTCGTGCTGGTCCGGCCCTTGCGCGGCCGGCGCCGGCTGATCGCGGGCCGCAGCCTCCAGGAGGCGGCGGTGGTGGCGGTGCTCGGCGCGGCTCCCGCGCCGGCCGCGGGGGCGGCGAGGGAGTCGATTCCCGAGCCGGCGAGCCGGGAGCCCTCGCGTCGCGAGCCCGGCGGGAGCGCGTCGCGCCGGCCTCCGCCCGAGGCCGTCTCGTCGGAGGCCGGACCACCGTCGCGGGATCCCGCCGCGCCGCCGCCGCACGAGCCGAGGAGCCGGCCGGAGACAGCCCCCGAGCCTCGGCCCATCGCGCGGGCGGCCGAGGCGCCGCCGCAGCAGCGGGCCGACCGGCCTCGATCACCCCGATCGTCGAGGTCGGCGCCGCCGGCGCCCGTGCCCGCGCCGATCCCGGGCGTGATCGGCGCCGTGGTCATCGAGGAGGGTGTGGCGTGGCTCGCCCCCTACGACTGGCGCGAGCAGGACTTCGATCTCGACGGCGCCGACGGGGTTCCCGACGGGCACTTCGTGGTCGCCGAGCCGGTGCCGCGCCCGGCGGGCCTGCGGCCGGAGCGGGCGCGGGTGATCGAGGTGCTCGGCGCCCCGGAGCGGCCAGGGGTCGACACCGAGGTGGTGCTCCGCCACTACCGGATCCCGCTCCGCTACCCGGAGGCGGCGCTCGCCGAGGCCGACGCGCTCCCCGCCGAGCCGCGGCCGGAGGACCTCACCGGCCGGCTCGACCTGCGCGACCGCACGGTGGTCACCATCGACGGCGCCGACGCCCGCGACTTCGACGACGCGCTGTCGGTCGAGCCGCTAGGCGACGGCTGGCGGCTCGGCGTGCACATCGCCGACGTCGGCCACTACGTCCGCGAGGGCGGCGCTCTCGACCGCGAGGCGGCGCGCCGGGGCACCAGCGTCTACTTCCCGGGCCGGGTGGTGCCGATGCTCCCCGAGGCGCTCTCGAACGGCCTCTGCTCGCTCCGGCCCGGGGTGCCGCGGCTCACGGTCTCAGCCTTCCTGGACGTCGGCCGCGACGGCCGGGTGCGCCGCCGCCGCTTCGCCGAGACGGTGATCGCGAGCGCCCGCCGGTTGACCTACGAGGAGGTGCGGCGGGTGATCGAGGAGGAGCGCCCGCGCGACGCCCGCGACTACGGCGCCGTGCTGCCGATCCTGGCCGACCTCCGCGAGCTGATGGCGGCGCTCCACGGCAGCCGGCGCGAGCGCGGCTCGCTCGACTTCGATCTGCCCGAAGGCGACGTCGAGCTCGACACCGACGGCTACACCGTCGGCGTCCAGCCGGGGCATCGCACGGTCGCCCACCGGATCGTCGAGGAGACGATGATCGCCGCCAACGAGGCGGTGGCGGCCGAGCTCGAGAGCTCCCGGGTGCCGGCGCTCTACCGGATCCACTTGCCGCCGGCGCCGGAGGACCTCGACGTACTCGCCGGGGCGCTCGAGCGGCTGGGCATCGAGCCCCCGGAGGGCGGCGACGAGGTGACGCCCGCCGAGCTCGCCGCGGTCCAGGACGCGGCGGCGGGGCAGCCGTGGGAGACCTTCGTCAACAGCCTGGTGATGCTCACGCTCAAGGGGGCGTTCTACAGTCACGACAACCGCGGCCACTTCGCCCTCGCCTCCGAGCGCTACACCCACTTCACCTCGCCGATCCGGCGCTACCCGGACCTGGTGGTCCACCGCCGGCTCAAGACCCTGGTGCGCGAGGGGGTGAAGGCGGCGCGGGCCGGCGGCGGCGAGCTCGAGGCGGTGGCCGCCGCGGCAAGCGAGGCCGAGCGCCGGGCCACCCGCGCCGAGCGCGACGTCCTGCAGTGGAAGAAGGTGCGCTTCCTGGAGGAGCGGGTGGGGGAGACCTTCGGCGGGCGGATCACCGGGGTCCAGAAGTACGGGCTCTTCGTCCAGCTCGACCGCTACCTGGTCGACGGGCTGGTGCCGGTGCGCACCCTCGGCCGCGAGTTCTTCCGCTTCGACGCCGAGGGCCACCGGCTGGTCGGCGAGTCGACCGGCCGCGCCTTCCGCCTGGGCGACGCGGTGGACGTTACGCTCGAGGGCGTCTCCGCCCAGCACCGCGGTCTCGACCTGACGCTCGCGACCTGAAGCCGAACCGGGCACCAACCGCGCCCAGGCGGGATCTAAGCCACTGAACGCCGGTGCTAGACTGCCCGCGATGCTCTCCCCCCGCCGATCCGCCGCCGTCGCACTCGCCGCGGCACCGCTCCTGGCGGCCCTGATCGCCTGCGGTCCCTCCGAGCAGGTGCAGCAGGAGGCGCGCGCCGACGTCGAGGAGCTGCTCGCCGCCTACCTGCCGGCGCTCTCCGAGTACTACCGCAGCGGCGACTCCGAGCACGTCGAGGGGCTGGCGGCGCCGCGCGAGCGCGACCGGGTCGAGTGGCTGATCCGCGACCGCGCCCAGGAGGGAATGGTGATCGACGCCACCCTCCAGCGCTTCGAGATCGACCGCTTCGACCTCTACCAGCACTCCAACGCCCTGCTCTCCACCCGCGAGGTGTGGGACCTGCGCATCCGCGCCGCCGGCTCGGACCGGATCATCCAGGAGGAGCTGGGCAAGACCGACGGCTACCGCTACCAGGTCAAGCGCGACGACGACGGCGGCTGGATGGTGCTCTCGCGCGAGGTCGTGGCGCCGCCCGCCGGCGGCTGACCGCGCGCCGCGCCGCCCGCCATGCCGCTCACCCCGACGGTGGCGATCGTCGGCCGCCCGAACGTCGGCAAGTCGACCCTCTTCAACCGGCTGGTCGGCCGCCGCCGGGCGATCGTCCACAACCGCCCCGGGATCACCCGCGACCGCATCATCGCGCTCGCCGAGCTGGCGCCCGAGCGGGCGGTGCAGCTCGTCGACACCGGCGGCCTGGTGCTCGGAGACGACCCCCTCGGCCTCGGCCGCCAGGTCCTGACCGCGGTCGACGAGAGCGACCTGCTGCTGCTGGTGGTCGACGGCCGCGAAGGCCCGGTGCCCGCCGACCAGGAGGTCTGGGAGCGGCTGCGCCCGACCGGCAAGCCGACGCTCCTGGTGGTCAACAAGGGCGACACCCGGGAGGCCAAGGACCGCTTCGTCGAGTTCTACCGCCTCGGCGTCGGCGGCCAACTCCTGGTCTCCGCCGAGCACGGCGGCGGCGTCGAGGACCTGCGCCGGGCGGTCCTCGAGGCGCTCCCCGAGCTGGCCGCGGCCGAGGTGCCCGACGCGCCGGCGGTGGCGATCGTCGGCCGACCCAACGTCGGCAAGTCGTCGCTGCTCAACCGCATCGCCGGCGAGGAGCGGGTGCTGGTCGCCCCCGAGGCAGGCACCACCCGCGATCCGATCGACACCCTGGTCGAGCACGGCGGCCGCCGCTGGCTGCTGATCGACACCGCCGGCATCCGGCGCCGCAGCCAGGCCGCCGACGCGCCCGAGGAGCTGGCGGTGATGATGGCGCGGCGCCAGATCGAGCGCGCCGAGGTCGCGATCCTGGTGATCGACGCCGCCGCCGGCGCGACGGCGGGCGACCTGGCGATCGCCGGCGCGGTGTGGGAGCTGGGGCGGGCGGCGGTGGTGGCGGTCAACAAGTGGGACCTGCTCGACGAGGAGGGCCGCGAGCGCCTCGAGCTGTCGTGGGAGCGGCTCGACGGACTCCTCTCCGGGCCGCTGCGGGTCAACCTCTCGGCGCGCACGGGCCGGGGGGTCGACAAGCTGTTCCCGGCCCTGGCCGCGGTGCGGGAAGCCCACCACACGCGACTCCCGACCGCCGAGGTCAACCGCATCTTCGAGCAGGCGCTGAAGCGGCGGCGGCCGCCGGCCGAGCAGGGACGGCCGTGGAAGCTCTATTATGCGACCCAGGTCGGCTCGGCGCCGCCGACCTTCATGCTGTTCGCCAACCGGACGCTCAAGCGCAGCGATCCCTACCGGCGCTACCTGATCCACCGCCTGCGCGAGCACGTCGCGCTGCCGGGGGTGCCGGTGCGGCTGGTCGTCCGGCGGCGGGAGAGCGAGCGCCGGCGGCCGGCCGCGAGGGGGCGTTGAGCCGGAGCCCGCGGACCGGTATACTCCGGCGAAAGCACTCATTTCCGGGACCCAGCCCGCACCGGGTCCCACCGGCTCGCATGGGAGGGACGCCCTTTCGGGTGTCAGACGATCCGGGTGACGCGGGGGACCAAAGCCAAGACCGGCCTGACCAAGGCCGACCTGATCGACGTGGTCTACGAGCGCCACGGCGCCCTGACGCGCGACGAAGCCGCTTCGATCGTCGACGTCATCTTCTCGACCGTCAAGTCCAGCCTCGGCGGCGGCCGCACGGTGCGGATCAAGAACTTCGGCACCTTCGAGGTCGCCGACCGCAAGGGCCGCGTCGGGGTCAACCCGGCGAGCGGCGAGAAGATGTTCATCCCGCCCCACAGGGGTCTCTCGTTCCGTCCCGCCCGCCGGCTGCGCAAGGTGGTCGGGCCGCGCCGGCCCAAAACCGGGTAGCATTGGCCGGGTCGCGGCCACGCGAAGGCGGTAGACACGCGGCGGCGACCGGGTGATCATGGCCGGCCGGGTCAAAAAGCGCCTCTACTACAAGATCGGCGAAGCCTGCAGGATGGTGGGCATCCAGCCCTACGTCCTGCGCTACTGGGAGACCGAGTTCGCCGCCCTCAACCCGGGCAAGAGCAAGTCCGGCCAGCGGGTCTACGGCGAGCGCGAGCTGGCGCTGATCCGCCGCATCCAGCAGCTCCTCTACGAAGAGGGCTACACGATCGCCGGTGCCAAGAAGAAACTCGAGGCCGAGATCGGCCCGAACGGCGAGCCCGACGACACCACCGAAGAGGCGCCGGCGGCCACCGCGGCCACCGAGAGCAAGGCCGCCGGGAGCAAGGCTGCCGGGGACGACGCCCGCACCCCCGCGACCAACGGCGCCGACGAGCGTGCCGCCCGCCTGGAGCGAGGCCTGCGCGCGGCGCTCGCCGAGGCGCGCGAGATCCTGTCCCTGCTCGACTGAGAAGCGAAATTCCCTGTAGTAGACTGGCCCCGGTCGGGACGTGGCGCAGTCTGGTAGCGTACCTGAATGGGGTTCAGGGGGTCCCGGGTTCGAATCCCGGCGTCCCGACCAAATAAACCTAACAGAGACAGCAAGTTAAGCGATCCGGTGGTGACGTGGCGATGCCTCTCTGAGCCCGCGCAAGTCACTCATCCAGTCGCTACGAGCAGCTCCGCCGCCTGGTAGGCCGGGATCGTGATGTTGCCCTCCCAAGGCTCGCCGAGGGGTGTCCTCGAGGTGCAGGACCTTCGGAGTAGATCTCCAGTCGCGGGAATCCGGCGACGAAGACGCCGCCTTCCGGTCGGACGATTCCCCGGGCTTGGACCGACACCAGTACCGCGTTAGATTAGACATTGCGGGTCCTCCTTCTCCTGAGCCCTTCAACTGGGAAGCATCCGCTCGCCGCGCCCTCATGCAACGGCGTGTTCCGGGATCCTGCTCACCTCGGCCCGCAGCTTCCGCTCCGCGTGCCACAAGTCGTGGACGGCCTGCAGCCGGAGCCAGAAGGCGGCGCCGTTGCCACAGAATCGGCCGAGACGGACTGCCATCTCCGGTGAGACGGCGGAGCGACCGGCGAGGATGGAATGGAGCATCTGTCGGGAAACCCGCAGCTGCCGCGCCGCCTCGGCGACGGTGAGGCCCAGTGCGGGGAAGATGTCTTCGCGCAGGATCTCGCCGGGGTGGGCGGGCTCCATTCTTGGCGGGTGCTTGGCGGTGTACTCGGCCATCTTTGGACTCCTCAGTGGTATTGCTCGAGGCCTACTCGGAAGGCGTCGCCCCCTTGCCACTCGAAGGTGATTCGCCACGGACCGCTGACCGACAGCGCGAACCGCACGGGCTTGCCGTGGAGCCGGTGCAGCCCCCATGCCGGGATGCCGAGCTGCCGCAGGTCCTGTGCCGCGTCGAGCGCCGTCAGCAAGCGTCGCACACGGGCGAGAAGGTCGGCTCTGATGCCCTTGGCGTCATCCTCGTTCCAGAGCCTCTTGAGCCCCTTGTGCCGGAAGCTCCGGATCATCGATTCGAGGGTAGGCGAAGAAGACCGGAACTGTCAAGCGAGGCTTTACAGCAAGCTGGACGGGTCTCTCTCTTGGGGTGAGGTCGGGCGGGCGCTTGGTGAGGACTTCTGCCATCGGGCCGTCGCCCTCGCCGTCGTCGCCGTGGCAATTGGCGCAGTGGATGCGGTAGAGGAGGGC
>Ga0302046_10005940_pt1 | contig 10703 bp, 8 predicted proteins | sample RVTome_11_FD_200261 | JGI IMG/M metagenome (GOLD analysis project Ga0302046, IMG submission 200261) | Soil microbial communities from uranium-contaminated site in the Upper Colorado River Basin, Wyoming, United States - RVT147D111 (version 2) ... | reverse complement strand
GGTTCGATCGGCTCTATCCCTTCCATAGTCTGCGTCACAGCAGCATCACGGCGGTGTACCGTGCGACGAGGGACCTGTTCTTGGCGCAGAGGTTTGCGCGGCACGTGTCGCCCCTCACGACGACGGTGTACACGCATCCGAGTGATGACGAGATGCACGCGCGGGTGCGCGGCCTCACCTGCTGACAACTCAGCCTGCGGTGCTAGGCGAATAGCAGAAGATGGGGATCCTGAAACTGAAGATCGTCGTGAATGGCCGTCCGCACGAAGAACTCGGTTATCACCCTGCGCTTGGCAGCGGACCAAGAGGCGACGTGGCGCGGTGAGACGACGAAATTATGACAGTTGTTGAGCAGGCGTCGCGAGAGTTCGTACTTCTGGTGTGCGCCGGAGGAGGTCAGGATGCGCGAGAGCTCGGCCCGTGCAAGCGGTGCGTCTGCCTGCAAATAGGAAAAGAGGGCAATGGTCCGCGATGGTTCGAGGGGTAGAATCGTCAGACACACGCGAACGACATCGTCACCCCGGGGGATGTGATCGAGAGAGAAGAGCGCGCACGCTGCCACGGTGGGCTCCGTCACTTGAAGAGTGACCAGATCGTGCTCGAGAACCGTGAACTGACGTTCCATGTAGGCGGTGTCGAATAGCTCCTTGTAACGATAGGTCTCGTACGACACGATCATGCGATCCACGGCGTAGAGTCCCGTTCGTGAGGGTTCGTCCTGAGGGTCGAGCCCGAGCTCCACGCGTTTCTGATAGCCCATCTGGACCTGCCATGCAGCAGCACATGCGGCGTGCACTTCGTAGAGAGTGGCCCGGTAGGCGAGAAGGAATCGATGCTCCGGGTTCTCAGCATCGAGAATCCCGGTCTCAATTGGCGCGAAGATCTCACGATCGTGTTTGACACATAGGCCGGAGAAAGTAGTGGCGTGGTTTCGCCCGACGTGCGCCAGGTCGACTAGCAGCCCCGTCTTTGCATCCAGTCTGATCGTGGGCGACACGAGGTGGCCATCGACTGCGAGTAGGTCGAAGGAGCGAGCGTTCTGGACGGAATGGGCGCGGATGGCAGGATGTGGGCATGGCGGGGGAGCGGCAAAGCAACAGGAGAACTCGGCCGCTCTAATGCGGAAAACCGTGTTGAGAAGTTCGTTGCGTCGCTCGTCCTGGTTCAAGCTGGCCTACACAGGAACTACCGTCGCTGTTGTCGCTCGCCGGCCCACGCAGAATCGGGTTGCTAGGAACTTGCTGATAGCGGCTTCCGTTGTATCCGAATCACCGTTTCGGCCACTCTGGAGGAAGATCCTCGATCGATCCCTGCGCCAGGGCTTCGTCCACAAGGAACCGGGCACTCAACCGAACTGCTGACAACACGGAGTGCGGCCTCCAGTCTATTCCGAGTCCGCGATCGAAGATATTCTGTGCTTCGCCGACCTTCTGATATGCGCTAAAAGAGCCCATCGACGGGTGAGCGAACTCGCTAAGCAAGTCATAGTGCGCGCGAAACTCACCCCTCTGGTGCCACCTATCCTCGGGCAGCAGGGAATCAAACTGAGAGCTAGCCTCGTCGATCATCGAGAGGACATTGTATGGCTGCGGCGATTCTCCGCCCGTACTTGTGTGGCGGTATCTGCTGCCGACGGTAAGCCGGTTCAACGCCCTGGCGAGACCTGCTGCGTCGTGGCCGGCAATCAGCGTCTCCACCTTCCTTCGCGCGAAGATGACAGCCGCGACCGTTTCGTGCAGGGCTCGCCCCAACAGGTGCGCCGCAATGATGGACCTTTCGTTGACGGCGAGAATGGTGTGACCGAACAACTCGGCGCCCCGGAGTACGTTTGCATTCGCGATCCCTTGGCAGCGCCAACGGATACCTCGAACCGAGAGGTCGTTCCTGCGAACCGGGAAAAGCTCGAACGTGCTCAGCTCATTCCCAATCTGGCGAAGGTCCTTGGCGATCTCTGTCAGTGTGGCATCGCCACCTACCAACTGCGCACTAACGTCCGGGATCTGCATGATGATCAGAATCCGTCTCGTATCGTGATCCCCGCCTCGCGCTCGTTGGCCTCCAGTGTTTCCAGTGCAGAACCGACGAAGAGTCGGCAGAGTCGACCGTCGCGAAGGCCGAACCGTTCGTCGTGCGGCCCCCTCCCGAAACTGTGTGTTAGCGGTGTCGCGGCATACGGATTCTCACAGACGACGACCCGAAGCCGGCGAATTGAAGGGTCTGCAGCTGTACCTACGGACTCACGAAGGAGCTGCTGAGGAGCCAGCGGTCTGCCGGTCTCTCGCTCTCGACGCGCCCTGAGAATCTCCAGCCGCCGGGAGCCCTCAGCGACATGGCCGAGAACACAGACGGCGCTGATGGTCGTGTTCTGAGGTGCGATGGCTTGGCCGTTCTTGTAGCGGACCATCCTCCCCCCGGAAAGAAACGTCTGGGTCATCCGTGAATCGTCCAACCCGCCTGTCTCCGGATCGAAAGGCATCGTCCAGCCCAGGTCGCCCAGCATGGCACAGAATACAAAGAGCGGCTCCAACAAGACCAACGCCGCGTGGCGTGGATTCGCCAGTACCAGGACGCACATGCGGTCGGTGAAGTTCTTGAACTTCTTGCGGGCCTCGTTGATCTTCGATCGAATCCGAGGGTAGGGATCGAAGGAACCAACTTGGGGTGTGTTCTGGGGTTCAAACTCCTTCACCTCAAAGAAGGCAGCCGCCCCACCCATCGAGACTTGGTAGTCAGGGCGTTTCGTCGTTCCTTCGATCTCGGGCTCGTATTCGCAGCTGAGCTCACGGTCTCGAAGGTACTCTTCAAAGAGCAGTTCGGAGGCGGTTCGTGGTGAATTCTCCTCGTTCAATCGACCGGTCCGCGTAGTATGTCAACCTCTCTTTGATGTCCTTCCACCACGAAGTCAATCACTTTGTTGAGTTCATACGCTCGACCTCTCGGGCCAGAGTCTAGAATCCACGCACCCGTGCCGTCTTCACAAATCGTTGTGAGGTATCCGTGACCGACAATGACGGCGACATCCCGAGCAAGGGCGAGCAATTCGTGGGCCTCGTTCCATGTTGGCTTGACTAGCTTGGCCGTATCGACTGCCTCATTGTGAGCGATCCTCTTGTCTCGGAGCATTCTGACTTTATCGACGCTCGCCTGCCGCGCGAGCAAAGCGTCTCCAATCACGCAGGCCACCTGCCTCGTGAAGCGCTCAGGCTCAAGGGGATCTGGCATTTGAGTGACAGGACTGAGCTTCCTGATTCTGTCGACAATCGCACCTGGCGCCTGGATCCTGAGTCCCTTTGCATTCTGAGCAAGATAATGGACAACGGCCCTGATGCTCCGCGTAGGGTATTGCCGGGGGGGAGGATCATAAATCCTCGAGACCGCGAGGACGTACGCACTTTGGAGGGTGCCCTGAATCATGCCGAAGAAACTGCCGAATCCAGACTGATTCACCTCCTCGGAACGCCTGCCAATGGCTCGCACGAGTTCGTAATGGTGATCGGCGTCACCGATGTCGCGAAAAAGACCCGCGTACAGCAGATCGTGAAGCCCTTGATCGTCCGTAGGCATCGAGGGTAATGCACCTCGTCGGCCCGCAGTCGCCGGTCCACGACACCGGTTTGGCGGCGCGCGAGAGCCCGGGAGCCACCCGCAGCTCTCTCCTCTCGGCTCCGGAACCACGTCGGTGGAAAGCCTACACCCATTCCGGACGGTTCAGAAGGCGCGGGCGACGCTTTGAACCGAGGCTGCGCGGGTGATGTGGCGCAAGGATTGTAGCGCAAGGATCTTGCCGCCTTCCCTCCCCCATCTCTACTCCCATTCTAGATGCTTCACCGTACTCGGATCGAAGCCTGGAGGCATGAAGCCCTTGGGCATCACCTGCAGGCCTGATTGTTCGATCGACGCATTCGTGGGGTCGTCTCTGTTCGGAGGCCGAAGCTCCACGGTGTCCTGATTGCCACGGGTATCGGTGATAGTTAAGCGGAGACGATCGAGGTCTGAGTTGAGAGGCACGTCGCCGTACATGAAGAACGCCCAGCCCTCAACGGAGTGTCCTGGTTCCAATAGCCTGTTGGAAGCAACAATATCGAGCCCGTTTGCGCTCAGGTCGAAGAACTTGTCGCCCGACCCAACTGCATGCGGATACATCACTTGAAGGCGGCGCATAGCCTTCCAGCCATCTTCGGTTCTTGCCTCCAACTTGTAACCCTCGATCCCGGTCGTTTCGGAGCTGTTGTTTGTGATCCTGAGAAACGTGGCGAAATCGATGCCTTGATACGTCCATCCAACGCGAGCCGGAGACCACTTGCGGAACATCGAGGGGTTGCCATGCACTCCGCCGCCCCTGTCCACGACAAATCGGGGCCGAAAGAAGTCCTGGACGCGCGGATAGTAGGAAGGAAACGCGCCGATCAAGGCTCCCAAGAGGCCGGTTACCAACGGAAGCCAGAATGACGATCGAGATCGGAGTGCGGAATTCGCGTTGCTTGGCTCCGACTGACCTGCCGCTTTCCTGGCGCTCCGATTGACCCCAGGTTTCTTGCCCTTGACCTTGCCCAACTCAGGCCCCTCGTTCGCCATGCCGCAAGCGGGTCACCTTGCCTGTTCTTTATTCTCAACACCAAGAACTTCAGGCATGAGACACCGGGTCCTAGCGTCACAACGGCGGCTCGACGCTCTCAAGCGCAAGACAATACCTCTCTGAAGATACGGAGAGCCCCTCGCGGCTCTCCCGGGCTGTTAAACGCTCTCGCCTCCGGGACCGTCTCCGCGGAGAGCCTACACCCATTCGCGTGTTTCAGGAACGGCGACGGCGCGCCTCTATTTCGGGAGAAACGTGGAGATTCCGAGAAGTCGAGTTAAGCAAACGGGGAAAGTTTGAAACCGAACGTCTGGCTCCCCAGGCAGCTCGCGATTCCGAACCTCAGAGAGCCCGGGGGGGTGCCAGCGTGTGCGCGAGCGCTCGGAACGACACCGCGCCGGCCTTCCGAACGGCTTCGTACTCGTCCCCCCGCGTGCTCATCGTGCCTGCACCGGCCATCTTCACCGCTCGTTGGGTCTCCAGCGTCGCGTCATTCTGGCCGTTTCGTTTCGCTGGCCGCCTTCACTGGTCGCTCTCATCAGGTTGCAAGATGCGGCGGTGCCTCGCTCCAAACGCTTCGCTTCCGATATCGTCCAATAACCCGATTAGTTGTTGCAAAGCAGGCGGCAAATCGCGAAACTGGGCCAACGAAACCGACACCGAAGGGTGGAGATTCTCCGGACCATTGGTAGCGCCATAGGCCGGTCCTCTAGCCCAAATCGTGAGAAGTCGCTCGTTGAGCGTCCGCGAACTCTCCGTTTCTCGAACCGCGTTCAAGGCCTCGCCAAACTCACTTGAGTGGACAATCCCCAAGAGTCGATCGAGGCTCGCAGGCAGACACTTCCCGTGGAGCGTTTCCTCTCTAAGAAACAATCGAACAACACCACTTGAGTCAACTTCGAGGGTGCGAATCTCATTATCGGCGCTGTACCGAACGTCAACGGGCATCAGAGAGTAGGCGCCTTGTTCGCTATGCTGGGTGCAGCGGGGCTCCGCGTCGAGGGTGCACGACAGCGTCACCACAACAAGCCACAACCGCGTTGAAATCATGACGGCCGCTCCCACAACTTCGGTCCGAACCTCACCAACAGACGTGACAAGGAGTTATCCACCAATATGGGTCTTGGTACTCCTTCTTGTGTTTCTCCTTCTTGTCGATCTTCTTGTGTTTCGGTCCTTGCTTCTTCTTGAGCATGGTATCGACCCTTGCCATGCGAATGATCCAGCGGGCTTTGATTTCGGTACGAATGCGCTGTTCGGACCAGCCCTTTCGCCTACCCTTCTCGACGACCTTCCTCGCGTCCTCTTGCAGCTGCTTATCAAGATCATCGAGCCCTAGCTTTTTGAAAGCCTCCTGGAAGGCCGCAACGTGCTTGAATTCGTGTCCGATGATGGTGTCGTCTATTTGCTGTCCTTCCGCGATGTCAACGGAATCCACAACATCCACGATGATGTCGTCGATCGACAGTGAGTTCAGATCCACTCGTTCTGCTGTACCATTGATGTCGAATCTCAGAAAGCCCCCTCCCTGCCCCCCACGCCAGCCAATCTCTCGCATGGACTTGTCCCAGATCGTCATTTCTCCAATGTACCTCATCTCTTCACCGTTGGGGTCGAAGAACATTAGAGGGTTGTTCTGGACGTATGAATACAAGTTCCAGGATTGTGGAGCGAATTCGTCCCAGCTCTCACCGGAATCAGGACTCAAGAAACGCGGCAGGTCGTCGCCATAGTACCTCGCCATCATGTAATCCAACCCCGTCTCCCCGTCCCTCTCATGCCCCGTGAACACGTGCGTGTTGTAGCCCACATCGTCTGGCAGGTACTCCCACGTGAACACTTCCTCGCCGAACGGGAGGTACTTGTGCCGGCTGACCTTCGCGCCCTCGTCGTTGGTGATCAACCTCACTGAACCCAGGTGGTCCGTATGCAAGTCCAGGATGAACCACTCCGGAGTCTCGATCTCCCCCTGGCCGAGTGTGACAAGTTCGGCGGACGACAGCTCTGCGGGTTCGGCGCGCGCTTCAACGACACTGCTCGCTTCAGGGACGGCGATCACGCCGCCCACGACCGACTCGGGTGTGTACACCTTACCGCGGACATCGCCACCTTCGTCGAAGCAGGCCAGGACCTCGTCAACCTCCGGTGGCCCCACAAGTGATGCGTAGGCCGGTCCGTCGTCGTGCCACCGCTCCTCGAACCACTCGCGTCGTTTCAGGCGTGCGTATCCTCCGTCAGGCTCGTCGCAGTCCCAGAATACCACGTTGGACGGAGGCGATTCTCCGGAGATGAGGCCCCCGGAGTCCGCGTGTCTCGCGGTCACGTAGTACGCTTCAAGAAGTCCCGTATCGCAGGTGCTGAGTTGCCCATCCCAGTAGGGGCAATAGGTGTTGAAGGTGCCACCGTATTCGTTGGGGTCCCCAGCCTCCACGTACGAGTTGTTGTCCACACATGTGCCCGGGACGCAAGTACTGTCGTCTGCGCACGCCGTCGTCATATCGCCGGAGCACACCTTGGCGGGCAGCATCTGCGTGTTGTAGAAATACTGTCCCAAAAACAGCACGAATCGATACACGTAGTACTCCTGCGCGCCCTCGGAAGGGTCCCACGTGAGTCGGGTCGTGCAGCTAGTTCCTTGTGGAGGCCCGGTCTCTGCCCGAAGATCGGTTGGTATGGCCGGGGTCGGTCCCGGCGCGCAAGGCTGATACCCAACGGGCGCGGTTGGGTTCGACTCGTTCCCCGCGTCGTCCACCGCGATCAGTCGAAAGTGGATGCAGTCCGTGTGACCCGAGAATTGGCTGGACGAACCCGGCCCCAGGACCCCGAGGCCTCGTGCCGTGTATTGGCTCTCCCACCACGCGACCGGGTTCTGCGTCACACGTTTCCACGGTCCTTGAGCGGACCCCGCCATCTCGACGTGATATCCCGCCAAGTCCCGCTCGAGGTTGGGTTGGAGCGTCCACCGGAGAAGGGCTGCTCGGCTGGGTCGATGTTGCGGGCCTTGAAAGGTGACCTGGTGCCAAGTCAAGGATGGGAACAGCGGGGGATTCGGTGGTCCTTCCTGCTCTGTGCCCTTCTCGATAGCGTTGATCCGCGAAAACTCGTCCGCCATCGGCCTGAACAGGAGGTAATTGTTCGGGTCCCCTGAAAAGGTATCGGGGTTGAGATTGTCCACCCCGTTGTTTTGGTAAGAGCTCGTGTGAGGCTCTCCAGGGAACGTGTAGATCCACACCGCGCGGGTCATGTTGCCTTCCAGGCGATCCGGTCCAACCGGGCGCACTCCATAAACGTAACATCCATGGAGCCCCCCCACCGTATCGTCAATGAACGAGCGATCGTCATCCGAGACCATCGACTCCGTGACGCGCACCCAGACCGGCTCGCATGTGAGCGCATCGGTAGTGAAAGACTGGGGGCATTGGTGGTCCCACTCACACCTGCGATATACGTGGTAGCCTTGGAGCTGGCGTTCGAGCACGCGCGACCAATGGACGCGGACACGCCGACTCTCGCTGTTGTAGGTCGTGAAATCCGCCGATCCGTCCTCGAGGTACACAGCCCGGACGTTGTTTGTGTCTTCCCATTCGTCGACGGCGCGATGCGTGTTGGACGCGGGCCCCTCCTCCTCGACACTGCCGTTCATGAAGGTGGCTACGACGTAGTAGGTGTAATCATGGCCGTTGCCTTCGCCATCCTCGTACTGAAGCGGTGTGGTTGCCGTGGAGTTCCCGATGTGCGTGAAGAACGTGGAGTCTCCCTCCGCTCGGTACACGCGATAGTTGAGCGCGCCGCCGACCTCGTCCCAAGTCAGCGGAACCTGGATCTTGTCGTCATCCTCCGCAGTCCAATTGTGGAACCCGGTCGGCGCCGCACCCACCTGCTCGACCTCGAAGTCGTTGGCAGCGAGGACGGGCGCGCCGACGCCGTCGTGCCTCGGCCGCGCACTCACCTCGACGGACGCAGGAGACAAGTTCAAGGACGTGTCGAATCCCTTGACGGTGTAGTAGTACGTCTGTCCCTGGCTGGCACTCATGTCAACGAACTCGGTCGCGATCTTCGGGACCGTCCCGCTCACGTCCAGATCGGACTGGCCACCAGGAGTCAAGCTACGATAGACGTTGTAACCCGCGAGATCCGGATCCGTCACCGGCAGCCAGTACACGCGCACCCGGCCGACGTCCTCCGTCGGCCCGGCCCCGACGCCGACGGGTTTCGCGGGTGGGATGCTGTCCCTGGGTGTCGCACTCACCGTAGGTGAAGGTCCTGAATACCGCTGAGACGTGTCCATCGCCAGAACGCGGTACTCGTACAAGGTCCCGTTCTGGAGTGGAAAGTCGAGGTACTCGCCGATCTCGGGACCCTCGATCGTCGCCCAGGGCTCCCAGACGCCCGTGCCCGGGGGGTCCTTTCTCTTGACGAGATAACCGGCGATGTCTTCGTCCGTCGCGGTCGTGATGGGGGTCCAGCTCACTCGAACAGCCTGATCGAGGGCTGTGGCCTGCACATTGCCTGGCGGTGCCGAGGGCGCCGGGCCATTCGGCACGACGACGAGCGCGGCCGAATGCGCGCTCTGGTTCGTCGCGGTGTCCACGGCCTTGACGGTGTACGCGGCCTTCTGGATCGTGGAGTCGAGCGTCTCCGTGTACTGGGTGGTGCTCACGTTGAGTCCCGTCACGTCCAGCGGGCTCGTGGAATTGTCGGTGTAGGTGTAGTTCCTGAAGACCTTGTAATGATCGATGTCGTTCTCTTCGACGGCGTCCCACACGAAGGTCAGGTCCGTGACGCCGCCTTGCGTGCTTTTGCTGAATGTGCGGGGCCGCGCCGGGGGGGCCGGCGACGTGTTCTTGATGAGACTGATGACCTGACCGAATGCGTAGATGTAGTCCTTGTCCCACTCCGGATCGTGGGTCGCGCCCACGGCTCTCCGAAATTCGCTCAGGACACTGCCGTCGTCGTCGCGCAGGTAATACGTCTCGACACCGTCCAGCACGGAACGGACCCGGTAACCGCTTGCGTCATAGCTGTATTGCGTCGCGTCGCCCGACGTTTGGGCGATGGCGCGGAGCCGATTCTGCTCGTCGAACACGTACGCGAGGTTTGGAGCCCCGGTCATGTTGCCGTTGGGGTCATACGAGTAGCTCGCCGTCGACGAACGCCGGGTCGTTGACGACGGTACGGACCTGCGACGTCATGTTCCCGAACGGGTCATAGGTGTAGCGGGTCACGGGTGAGATCTTCGCCGCTCAACCCCATGCCATCGTCGATCGATGCGTGAACCAGGCGGTTCGACTCGTCATAGTAAAAGTGATCCACGTTGTTGAAGCTCGGCGATCTGTCCATACAGTCGCGGCCGGCTCGCTGGCCTCATCCGCCACGGACCACCACACGCGGTCGACTCGGAGACAGATCTCAACCTCTGCGCCGTTGCACTCCCTGATCGTCCAACGTGTTTCGTCGCAGTGGGGCAACGGCGGGATCTCGATGCTATGGCCGTCGCTATGTTTTCTTGTGACAAAGAGTCCATCCACCGAAGTGTTGACAGGCTCCACCTCGCAGTCCTCACCGTGAACGAGACGAAAACGCGCGGGACTGTGTCCGTCCGCACCCGGAATAGGCGGGACTGCGTCCAGTTCGATCGCTTGGAGTTCCGCGGAGAATCGGAAGTCGAGGCTGTCGATCAGGTCATCGGTTTCGTCGTAGAGCCGCACGAAGAACCACCCAGCTCGCCGGGCGGCGATACTGGGGCGGAGCTCTTCGAAAACTGCAGCACGGTCGCGCCAACCGGGTGCCCCCTCGCGGGGTCCTTCCTCTCCGACGACGACCGTTCGGTAGGTGATGTTCCGCGAATTACGAAGCCGCGGCGGGCTTTCATGATAGAGCGGCCCGGCCTCAGGATGCGCGTCCGCCAGGCGATCTCCTTCCAGCTCGAACCCGGGCGACTGCGTAGGTAGCTCAACATGACCGCCTGGGGTGTCGAAGACTACTGGCCCTCCTAGGCCTAGTAAGCATCCCCCGGCAAAGCCGGGGGCTTTAGTTGTGAGCCGCTCAAAGCGGCCTTGGACCGTGGCCGCTACCGCGGCCACTTGAGCCACCTGCAGGTGGCTGGTTCAGTGCAAGCGTAGTTGCT
>Ga0302046_10005939_pt1 | contig 10703 bp, 11 predicted proteins | sample RVTome_11_FD_200261 | JGI IMG/M metagenome (GOLD analysis project Ga0302046, IMG submission 200261) | Soil microbial communities from uranium-contaminated site in the Upper Colorado River Basin, Wyoming, United States - RVT147D111 (version 2) ... | reverse complement strand
GCTGATCCAGCAGCAGCAGCCGCCCCGCCTCCCAGGCGACGGCCCGGACCCGGTCGAATTCATCGTGCATGTCCCTGCCGCCTCACCTGCTCCAAACGGTAGCCATGCTGGTAAACGGCCTGCAGCTGCCAGCCGTTCTCGGGCTTGAGCGCGAGCTTCTGGCGCAGGCGGCTCACGTGGGTGTCCACGGTACGAGTATTCAAGTCCGGGCGCTGGCCCCAAACGCTCTCCAGCAGGTGCCCCCGGGAGACCACGCGGCCGGCGTTGCGGAACAGGAAGCAGGCGAGGTCGAACTCCTTCTGGGTCAGGCTCAACGGCTCACCACTGCGGCACAGGCAGCGAGCCCTGAGGTCGATGTGGAAGTTGCCGAGATCCAAGGGCTCGTCGCCCTTGCCATCGGTGTCCGCTCGCCTTGCCAGGGCTTGCACCCGGGCCAGTAGCTCACCTCGCCGCACCGGCTTCGCCAGGTAGTCGTCGGCACCGGCCTCCAAGGCCCGGACCACGTCTTCCTCGTCGTTGCGCCGAGTCACGAACAGCACCGGGATCGGCCAGTCGCAATGCTCCCGCACCGCCAGGAGCAGGCGCAGCCCATCGGTGTCGGGGAGCATCCAGTCCAGAATGACCAGATCGAAGCTTTCGCGGTGAAAGTCCCGCAGAAATCTCTCTCCGCTCCCGTAGGCCAGACACGCATGCCCGGCGCTCACCAGCCAATGGCCAACCAGCGTCGCCTGGTCATCGTCATCTTCCACCAGCGCAATGCGCAACGTCATGATCCTCAAAAATAAATTTTCATGACCCTAGTCTCCGTCGGGCGCCGCTCAGGGGCAACGGCTGGCTGCGCGTGTCACCCAGCAGCCGCAATGCCGCGCTGCCGCGTGCGACCCGGCACCCTGCGGAGCTGTTGCGGATTCGATAATTTTTCCACTATCTGTTGCACATTCGATAAAGCGGATTTAATCTTCTCACCACATGAAGTAGCTCAGTTCCCGTTCCCACTCGCTATCTCAGCTAAGACGCCCAATCAGGGAGGCATCATGAACGTGCTCAAGACCCTCGGCCTCAGCGCCGTGCTTTGTTTCTCTTACGCCACTATAGCTTCGGCGCAGGACGGACCCGAAGGCTACGCCGTCGATCCGGAGTCCACGGTGGTCAAGACTCTGGACGGCTGCTTGAAGACGCCGCGCTGGACGCCGGAGATGGCGACCATGGAATGCGATCCGGACCTGGTCCAGGCCGAGCCCATGGCGGAGGCCCCGCCGATGGTCGAGCCGACCATGGTTCAGCAGCAGAAGACCATCGCCACCGATGCCCTGTTCGACTTCGACAGCGCCCAGGTCAAACCGGAGGCGGATGCCAATCTGCGCGAGCTGGTCGCGGAGATGGGCCAGGCCAGCAATATCGTCAGCATCGACGTGGTCGGCCACACCGACAGCACCGGTCCCGAGTCCTACAACCAGGGCCTGTCCGAGCGCCGCGCCGCTGCGGTCAAGGATGCCATGGTCGGGCTCGGCGTGAACGAGGCCCTGATCAGCACCAGCGGCATGGGTGAGTCCCAGCCGCGCGCTTCCAATGCCACCCGCGAGGGTCGGGCCCAGAACCGTCGCGTCGAAGTGGCGGTGGAGGCCGTGGTCGAGACCAACCCTTGAGCACGCTCGTCGCCGGCTAGCGGCTCAGCGCGACCGCGCCGGCCCTGGGCTCGCCCCGGGCCGGCGTTTTTCTTTCAGTGGGAGGCTTGCCCTATACTCCAGCGCCGGAGCCGCATCGGAGCAGTCATGGCGCCCGTCGACACCCTGATTCACGCACGCTGGGTGATTCCGGTAGCCCCCGAAGGTCAGCTGCTCGAGCATCACGCGCTGGCCATCACCGGCGGTCGCATCGCGGCCCTGGTGCCTCGCGCCGAAGCGGGCCACATAGCCGCGGCGGAAGTGGTGGATTTGCCGGGGCACGCCCTGATTCCCGGACTGGTGAATGCCCACACCCATGCTGCCATGACGCTGCTGCGCGGCTTGGCCGACGATCTGCCGCTGCTGACCTGGCTGCAGGAGCACATCTGGCCCACCGAGACTCGCTGGGTCGACGCGGCCTTCGTAGCCGACGGCACTCGGCTGGCGATCGCCGAGATGATCCGCAGCGGCACCACCTGCTTCAGTGATATGTACTTCTACCCGGAGGTGACTGCGCTGGCAGTGCGCGACTGCGGTCTCCGGGCGACCCTGGGACTCATCCTCATCGACTTGCCCAGCGCCTGGGCCGACAACGCCGACGACTACCTGGAGAAGGGGCTGGCGCTGCACGCGGCCCTCGCCGACCAGCCGTTGATCCGCACCGCGCTGGCACCCCATGCGCCCTATAGCGTATCGGACGCCCCGCTGCGGCGAGTGGCGGCGCTCGCCGCCGAGCTCGAGCTGCCGATCCACATGCACGTCCACGAAACGCTCCATGAGGTGGCGAGCGCCGAGCAGGCCAACGGCGAGCGGCCGCTGGCCCGGCTGCAGCGGCTCGGCTTGTTGAGCGAGCGTCTGGTAGCGGTGCATGCGACCCAGCTGACCCAGGACGAGATTGGGAGTCTAGCGGCGGCCGGTGCCAAGGTAGTGCATTGTCCGCAGTCCAACCTCAAGCTCGCCAGCGGCTTCGCGCCCCTGGCGGCCTTGGACCAGGCCGGCGTCTGCTGCGGCATCGGCACCGACGGCGCCGCCAGCAACAACGACCTGAACATGCTGGGCGAGATGCGCAGCGCCGCCCTGCTGGCCAAGGCGGTGGCGGCCGATGCCGCGGCGATTCCCGCGGCCCGGGCCCTGACCATGGCGACCCTGGGCGGCGCCCGGGCCTTCGGCTGGGACGACCAGATCGGCACCCTGCAGGTGGGTAAGCAGGCGGACCTGGTGGCCATCGACCTGCAGCGCCTGGAGTGCGCCCCGGTGCACAACCCACTCTCCCACATCGTCTATGCCGCTGGCCGTGACCAGGTCACCGACGTCTGGGTGGCTGGCCGCCGGCTCATGGCCGCGCGCAAGCTCCTCGGGATCGACGAGGCGGCGCTGCTGGCGCGGGCCGAGGACTGGCGCCAGCGCATCATCGCCGGCGCCGCGGAGGCTTCACGGTGACCCTGAGCAACGTGGATCAACGGGAGCTTCGCAAGTTTGCGGACATCGCCAGCCGCTGGTGGGACCCGGAGGGCGAGTTCAGGCCCTTGCACGAGATCAACCCGCTGCGCTTGGAGTACATGGCCGGACGGGCAGCACTGAGCGGCCAGCGCGTCGTCGACGTGGGCTGCGGCGGCGGCATCTTGGCCGAGGCCTTGGCGGCCCGCGGCGCCGAGGTGCTCGGTATCGACATGGCGCCGGAGAGCCTCGAGGTGGCGCGCCTGCACCTATTGGAATCCGGGCAGCAGGTGGAGTACCAGGAGACCACCGCCGAGCAGCTCGCCCGAACCGCCCCGGGCAGCTTCGACGTGGTCTCTTGCATGGAGCTGTTGGAGCACGTGCCCGATCCCCGCTCGGTGGTGGCGGCCTGTGCCACCCTGGCACGTCCCGGCGGCCATGTATTCTTTTCCACCATCAACCGCAACCCCAAGGCCTGGCTGTTGGCCGTGGTAGCGGCAGAGTACCTGTTGCACTTGCTACCCAAGGGCACGCACCAGTACCGACGCTTCATCCGCCCCTCGGAGCTGGCCCGCTGGGCCCGCCAGGCCGGGCTGCAGCTGGGGCACATGTCCGGTCTCCACTACAACCCGCTGAGCCGCCGCTACTGGACCGGCGCCGGGGTGGACGTCAACTACCTGGTCTGCTGCCATAAGCCGGACGGGACGGCGCCGTGAGCGCCGCGCTTCGGGCCGTCCTGTTCGACCTGGACGGCACTTTGCTCGACACGGCACCGGACATGGCCGCCGCTCTCAACCGCCTGCGCCGCGAGCAGGGCCTCGCCGATCTGCCCTTCGAGCGGGTTCGACCGCAGGTCTCCAACGGCGCCCGCGCCCTGGTGCAGCTGGGCTTCGGGCTCAGCGAGGATGCACCGGGCTTCGAGCGGCTGAGGCAGCGCTTTCTGCAGCTCTATCACGAAGGAGTGTGCCTGGAAACGCGGCCCTTCCCCGGCATCGAAGAGCTGTTGCTGCGGCTGGAGGCGTTGCGGTTGCCCTGGGGTGTGGTCACCAACAAGCCCGGCTGGCTGACCCTGCCCTTGCTGCAGGCGCTGCAGCTCGCCCAGCGGGCGGCGGTCATCGTCAGCGGCGATACCACGCTGCGCCGCAAGCCCCACCCGGACCCATTGCTGTACGCCTGCCGGGCGCTGGGCCTCGGCCCGGCAAGCTGTGTCTACGTGGGCGACGCCGCCCGCGACGTGGAAGCCGCGCTACGGGCCGGCATGCTGGCCCTGGCAGCTACCTTCGGCTACATCCCGGAGGGGGAGGACCCGGCCAGCTGGGGTGCCCATGAGCTGGTGACTCACCCCGATGCCATCTGGCAGCACATCGTCCCGGCCGCCGCTTGAGCTGGAGGCAGCGCTGGCTACGGCCCATGCGCATTGTGCCCGCCTCGCCCGCCGCCACTACGAGAACTTCCCGGTGGCCTCGCTGGCCTTGCCCCGACGGCTGCGACCCGCGGTAGCCTCGGTCTACGCCTTTGCCCGCAGCGCCGACGACATCGCCGACGAGGGTGAGATCGCGCTCGCCGAGCGGCTGGCTGGACTGGCCCGCCTGGAGCGCGGCGTGGGAGAGGCGCCGGAGGCCCACCTGGGTGGCGACCCGGTGCTGCTGGCGGTCACCGATACCCGCCGCCGATTCCAGCTCCCCGCCGAGCCCTTCGTGGACCTGATCTCGGCCTTCCGTCAAGACTTGAGTCAGCGCCGCTATCAGGACTTCGGCGAGCTGATGGGCTATTGTCGGCGCTCGGCCAACCCGGTGGGTCGCATCCTGCTGCGTCTCTACGGCGCCGACACCGCCACCAATCTGGGCTACTCCGACGCCATCTGCAGCGCCCTGCAGCTCATCAACTTCCTCCAGGACCTGCGCTCGGACCTGTTGCAGCGCGACCGCATCTACCTGCCTCAGGACGAGCTGGCGCGCTTCCGGGTCAGCGAGAGCGACATCGCCGAAGGCCGCACCACGCCCGGCTTGTCGCGGCTGATCGTCTTCCAGTGCCGGCGCGCGCACCGCTTGCTGCAGGCCGGGTCACCGCTGGGTCGTACGCTCGGCGGGCGGGCCGGCCTGGAACTGCGCATGATCGTGCTGGGTGGGGCCCGCGTGGTCCGCGGCAAGGAGGCGCACGCCACCAGCGATCCTTTCCGCCGACCGACGCTGAGTGCCGGCGACCGGCTGAGCATGCTCTGGGGCGCCGTCGTCAGCGGAATGAGGATGCCGCCCCTGCCCGGGCGAGGCCCATGAGCCCCGACGATTACTGCGCCGCGCGAACCGCCGCCAGCGGCTCGAGCTTCTACTACGCCTTCCGCTTCCTGCCGAGCGAGCAGCGCCGAGCGATCACGGCACTCTACGCCTTCTGCCGCGAGGTGGACGACGTGGTGGACCATTGCTCGGAGCCAGCCCTGGCCCGCACCAAGCTCGACTGGTGGCGTGGGGAAGTGGCGCAGGCTTACGCCGGCCAACCCCAACATCCGGTCACCCGGGCCCTGTCCCCGCAGCTGCAGCGCTTCGATCTCGCCCGCGAGTATCTGGAGGAGATCTTGGACGGTATGGAGATGGATCTCACCCACACCGGCTACGGCAGCTACAGCGAGCTCAGGCTCTACTGCCATCGGGTCGCCGGCGTGGTGGGAGTGCTGAGCGCACAGATCTTCGGCTACCGGGAGCGCGCCACTCTGCGCTACGCCGGTGAGCTAGGCATTGCCCTGCAGTTGGTCAACATCCTGCGTGACGTCCGCGAGGATGCCCAGCGTGGCCGCGTCTATCTGCCGGCCGACGCGCTTTCGCAGTACCGGGTGCGGCCCGAGGAGCTGACCCTGACCACCACCTCGGAGCGGCTCGTGGCGCTGCTCCGCGACCATGCCGCCCGAGCCCGCCAGAGCTACCACAAGGCGCTGTCGCTGTTGCCGGAGAGCGACCGTCTGAGCCAGGCGCCGGGGCTCATCATGGGCCGAATCTATATGACCCTGCTGGACGAGATCGAGCGCAACGGCTACCGGGTGTTGGAGCACGGGGTGCGGCTCACCCCGCTGCGCAAGCTGTGGATCGCCTGGCGCAGCTATCACGCCGAAAGGCGTCGGGCGCGGCAGTGAGTCGGCTCGGGCCACCGGTGCTGGTGATCGGCGCCGGCTGGGCGGGGTTGGCGGCGGCGGTAGAGCTGGCCGCGGCCGGAGTGCCGGTGCGAGTGCTGGAAGCCGCCCGCCGGCCGGGGGGGCGGGCGCGGGCGGTCCGCGTGCGCGGCCAGATCCTGGACAATGGTCAGCACCTCCTGCTCGGCGCCTGCCGCGAGCTGCTGCGCCTGCTGCGACTGCTGGGGGTGGACGAGCACTCGGTGCTGCACCGGCGGCGCTTGACGCTGCCGCTGCGGCACCGAGACGGACGTCGGGTGACGATCCGCACAGCCCCTCTGCCCGCGCCCCTGAATCTGGTCTTGGGGCTCGCCGCCAGCGGCGGCCTGCCGCTGCCCGCTCGGTGGGCAGGGCTACGGCGCTGGCGGCGGCTGCGGGCGGCGGCTGCGGGCGGCGTCGCCCCGACCCTTACCGTGGCCGAGCTGTTGCAGCAGACGGGGCAGCCGCCGGCGCTGGTCAGCTGGCTCTGGGAGCCGCTCTGTCTGGCGGCCATGAACACGCCCGCCGGCGAGGCGGCGGCCGCACCCTTTCTGGCGACGCTGCTCGAGGCCTTGGGCGGCAACGCCCGCAACGCCGACCTGCTGCTGCCGCGGGGCAGCCTGGAGGCGGTGCTCACGGCACCCGCGCTGCGCTTCCTGGCTGAGAAGGGCACACTGCTCGAGTCCGGGCGGCGGGTGGATGCCCTGGAAGCCGGGGCCGGCGCAATCACCGCCCTGTGCTCGGGGGGCGAGCGCCTGCCGGCCAGCCGGGTCATCGTCGCCACGCCCCCCGCGGCCGCCTGCCGGCTGTTGCAGAGCGCCGGGCTACAGGCCCAGGCCAGCACCCTCGCCGCCCTGGAAGAGAACGCCATCAGCACCATCTATCTGCGGCTGGCCAGCCCGGAAGGGCGCCCAGCGCTGCCCCTGGTGGGGCTGCTCGGTACCACCGCCCAGTGGTGCTTCGACCGCGGCGAGGATGGCGACCCGGGCTTGCTCTCGGTGGTGGTGAGCGCCGATCCCTGCACGGAGTCCACCCAGCGCCTGGGCCAGCGGATCACCGCCGAGCTGAGCGCTCTGTGGCCAGGCCTGCGGATCGCCGACTGCGTCACTCTGCGCGAGCGCCGCGCCACCTTTCGCGCCTCCCCCGCCAATGAGGCCCGGCGGCCGGCGGCGGCGACCGCCTTGCGCGGCCTGTGGCTGGCCGGGGACTATACACGCACCGGGCTGCCTGCCACACTCGAAGGCGCGGTGCGAAGCGGCGTGACGGCGGCCCGCCTCGCCATCGCCGCTGGCTGATCCCTCATCCGCTGACCGCGATCCGTCCCATGGCCGACTATCAACCACGGCAAGACCTACTCGAGGGCAGGACCGTTCTGGTCGCCGGTGCCGGCGACGGCATCGGTCGCGCCGTGGCCTTGGCGCTTGCCCGCCATCGGGCCACGGTGATTCTGCTGGGGCGCACGATCCGCAAGCTGGAGCGGGTCTACGACGAGATCGAGGCCGCGGGCGCTCCGCAGCCGGCGATCTACCCCATGAATCTGGAGGGCGCGACGCCCAAGGACTACGAGGATCTGGCCAATGTCATCGGCACCAAATTCGGTGCCCTGCACGGGCTGGTGCACATGGCCGCGGAGCTTGGGGATATGCGACCGCTGGCGCACTACGATCCGATGACCTGGCTGAAAGTGCTGCACGTGAACCTGACCGCGCCGTTCCTGCTCACCCAGGCTTGCCTGGGGAACCTCCGCGAGGCGCCCGCAGCCGCCGTGGTCTTCAGCCACGACTCGGTTGCCGATCGTGGTCGCGCCTATTGGGGTGCGTATGGGGTTTCCAAGGGCGGCGCGCTGACCCTGATGAAGATCCTGGCCGAGGAGCTGGAGAGCAACACCGCGGTGCGGGTGGCCGCCGTCGATCCCGGGCCGGTGCGCACCAGCCTGCGGCTGCAGGCCTATCCTGCCGAGGAGCGGGAGGCGCTTGCCAGCCCCGAGCAGGTGGTGTGGCCGTATCTCTACCTGGTAGGCGAGGACTGCGGCTGGCTGAACGGCCAGGTGCTCCGTCCCGGCGACCCGCTGCCCGTCCCGCCCGGCAGAGGCTAGCCGGCGGCTCGATCATCGCCTGCCGCCGGCCGATGGACGAGACCGGAGCTGCCGTGGGCTACGATCGGCGCGTGCTGCTCGTCGGGCTGCCGCTTTGGCGCCGGGGGGCGTGCGGCTCAGCGCCGCGGGCGCACCGGCCGCCGCGCGGGTCGGTCGGCCCGCGGCGGCCGCGGCAGGCCGGCGAGATCGTAGAGGGCAGCCACTGCCGGCGGCTGCAACTCCTGCAGGCGAGTGCTGCGCAGTGCTCGCGGCAGCGACACGCAGCCATAGCGCACCCGGATCAGCCGGCTGACCTGGACGCCGACGCTTTCCCAAAGCCGCCGCACTTCCCGATTGCGGCCCTCCTGGAGCACCACGTGGTACCAGTGATTGCTGCCCTCGCCGCCGGCATCGACCAGGGACTGAAAGGCGGCACGCTCACCGTCCAGCAGTACCCCCTCGCGAAGCCGGGCCAGGGTCTCCTCTCCGACTTGGCCGCGCACCCGCACCGCGTACTCACGCTCCACCTGGGTGGCCGGGTGCATGAGCCGGTGCGCGAGCTCGCCGTCGGTGGTGAACAGCAACAAGCCCTGGGTGCTCAGGTCCAGCCGCCCGACTGCCACCCACCGCCCTTGGCGCAACCTGGGCAAGTGCTGAAATACGCTGTCCCGCCCTTCGGGATCGCGCCGGCTGCTGATCTGGCCGCTCGGCTTGTGGTAGATGAGCACGCGGGGGGGCTCGGTCGCCCGCGCCGCACGCAATGGCCGGCCGTCCAGGGCGACCCGGTGGAGGCCAAGCACCCGCTGACCGAGGCTCGCGGGCTTGCCGTCGATGCTCAGGCGACCGCCACTGATCCAGCCCTCGATCTCGCGCCGGGAGCCATAGCCCAGCCTCGCCAGGAGCTTCTGTAGGCGCTCTGGCGAGGCTGCTGCGGTGGCCGTCGCGCTGCTTTCGTCAGGCGAGATCGAGCGCGTCCTGGGCTTCGACGACCGTGGCCGATGGCTCATGCTCATGCGCTGATGTTGATTCCTGCGGTGGCGGGCGTTGCGCAACTTCGTCGGCGTCGGTCTCCGGCAGCAGTGCCTGCACCTCGGCCAAAGTCGGCAGTTGCGACAGGCTCTGTAGATTGAAGTAGTCGAGGAAGGCCCTGGTGGTCGCGTACAGGGCCGGCCGCCCAGGGACCTCCCGGTGCCCCACCACCCGCACCCAGCCCCGCTCCAGCAACGTGCGGATGATCGAGGTGGCAACGGCCACCCCGCGCACCTCTTCGATCTCGCCGCGGGTGATCGGCTGGCGATAGGCAATTAGCGCCAGCGTCTCTAGCAGCGCGCGGCCATAACGGGGCGGGCGCTCCTGCCACAGCCGCCCCACCCAGGGTGCCAGCTCCTGGCGGACCTGCACCCGCCACCCGGAGGCCACTTCCACCAGCTCCATCCCACGGCCCTGATAGTCCGCCCGCAGGGCCGCGAGCGCTTCCCTGAGCTCACGCTCGCTCGGTGCCGCCTCCGGCTCGAACAGGGTCAGCAGTCGTTCCAGGGGCACCGGCTCTCCCGCCACCAGCAGCGCCGCCTCGACAATCCGCTTGAGCGCTTGCAATTCCATCGCCCCCCCACCGCCTCTGGCAGCAGATCCCCGGTACCGGTTCTTCGCGGCTCAGCCCGTTGAGCGCAGATAGATCGGCCCGAAGGCCTCGTTCTGGCAGATCTCCAGGAGCTGCTCGCGGGCCAGCTCGAGGATCGCGAGCAGCGTTACCACTACCCCCATTCTCCCCTCCTCGACGGTGAACAGGCTGGTGAACTCCGCCCTGCCGCCCCCCGCCAGCCGGGCCAATACGCTGGACATGCGCTCGCGCACCGACAGTGGCTCGCGCTGCACCCGGTGATGGCTGAAGCGCTCCGCCCGGGCCAGCACCTGCGCCAGCGCCAACAACATCTCTGGCAGCGCCACTTGCGGCAGTGGTCGCGGCCGCTCCATGTGGTCGCCCAGCGCCCGGGCAAGGTGCAGCTCGCGCTCCAGCCTTGGCAGCGTGTCCAGGTCCTCGGCGGCGCGCCGGAAGCGCTCGTACTCCTGCAGCCGCCGCACCAGCTCGGCGCGCGGGTCCTCTTCCTCTGCGGCCGCTGCTACCGGCCGCGGCAGCAGCATCCTTGACTTGATCTCCGCCAGAATGGCCGCCATCAGCAGGTATTCGGCCGCCAGCTCGAAGCGGAGCTCGCGGAGCATGCCGATGTAGTCCATATACTGGCGCGTAATCAAGGCAATAGGAATGTCGAGGATATCCAGATTGTGGCGCCGGATCAGGTACAGCAGGAGATCCAGCGGGCCCTCGAAGGTCTCCAGAAACACCTCCAGGGCGCCGGGCGGGATGTAGAGGTCGGCCGGCAGCTGCTGC
>Ga0302046_10005938_pt1 | contig 10706 bp, 7 predicted proteins | sample RVTome_11_FD_200261 | JGI IMG/M metagenome (GOLD analysis project Ga0302046, IMG submission 200261) | Soil microbial communities from uranium-contaminated site in the Upper Colorado River Basin, Wyoming, United States - RVT147D111 (version 2) ... | reverse complement strand
GTGATTCACGTCTTTCTTCGGGGCGGGTCAACCACTCGCGCACCGAAGCGGAGGGGTGGTGCCGCGCGGAGCGCAGCGCCCCCCGGCAACCGCGTTGGCACACCTCGTCGTCGGTACGCCGAGGGCCCGGAAGCCCCGCAAGGCCTCGGAGCCACGCAACCGCCCAGAGGGCCACGTTGGCGCACCTGAAGCGCAAGCGAAGCGGAGCGCGGCACCACCCCTCCGCCTCCTCGGACGCGAAGCGGAGCGCGGCACCACCCCTCCGCCTCCCCCGCACGCGCGAGCCAAGCTCCTAGAGCGCCGCGTCGCCCCGCTCGCCGGTGCGGATGCGCACCGCGTCCGACACCGTCGACACGAAGATCTTGCCGTCGCCGATCTTCTGGGTGTTGGCGGAGCGTGCGATCGCGTCCACGACCGCCTCCATGCGGTCGTCGGGCACCACCACCTCGATCTTGATCTTGGGCAGGAAGTCCACCTGGTACTCGGCGCCGCGGTAGTGCTCGGTGTGGCCCTTCTGGCGGCCGAAGCCCTTGGCTTCGCTCACCGTCAGGCCCGATACGCCGATCTGGGTCAGCGCCTCGCGCACCTCGTCGAGCTTGAAGGGCTTGATGATCGCCTCGATCAGCTTCATGGCTTCGATCCTTTCGAGCGGAGGAAGTCGCGACTATAGGTCGTAGCCCACCTCGGCGTGCAGGGTCGTGTCGAGACCCATGACCTCGTGCTCCTGGGTCACGCGCAGCCCGACGACCGCATCCACGACCTTCAGGATCACCCACGAGACCAGCGCCGTGTACGCGATCGTGATCAAGCTCGCGCCGAGCTGGACGCCCACCTGGCGGCCGATGGCCAGGTCGCCCTGCTTGCCCCCGAACGCCTCGGCCGCGAACACGCCCGCCAGCACGGTGCCCACGAAGCCGCCGACGCCATGCACGCCGAACACGTCCAGCGAGTCGTCGTAGCCCAGGCGGATCTTCACGACCGCGGAAGCCCACCAGCAGATCGTGCCCGCGGCCAGGCCGATGCAGAGGCCGCCCACCGGACCGATGAAGCCCGAAGCCGGCGTCACGGCAGCGAGGCCGGCGATGGCGCCCGTGGCGATGCCGAGCACGCTCGGCCGGCCGTTGCGCAGCCACTCGATCATCATCCAGGTGAAGGCCGCCGTGGCCGCCGAGATCTGCGTGACCGCCACGGCCATGGCCGCGCTGCCGTTGGCGCCGAGCGCGCTGCCGCCGTTGAAGCCGTACCAGCCCACCCACAGCATGCCGGTGCCCGTGGCGCACATGGTCATGTTGTGGGGGGGCATGGCGGTGGTCGGGTAGCCGTGGCGCGGGCCGATCACCAGGCACGCCACCAGCGCCGCCACGCCCGCGGTGAGATGCACGACGATGCCGCCGGCGAAGTCGAGGACGCCCATGTCGCCGAAGAAGGACCCGGCGCCGCTCCAGGTCATGTGGCAGATGGGCGCGTAGACGAGCAGCAGCCACGCCCCGCTGAACCAGAGCATGGCCGAGAACTTCATGCGTTCGGCGAAGGCGCCCACGATCAGCGCGGGCGTGATGATGGCGAAGGTCATCTGGAACACGAAGAACAGGATCTCGGGGATGGTGCCCGAGAGCGCGCCCGCGTCGATGCCGCGCGCGAACACCTTGCCGAGACCGCCGATGAAGCTGTGCAGCGTGGTCTCCCCCGCGCTCATGCCCGTGGGATCGAACGCCAGGCTGTAGCCGCACACGAGCCACAGGATCGTGCACAGGGCGGTCAGGGCGATGCACTGCATGAGCACCGAGAGCACGTTCTTCACGCGCACGAGGCCGGCGTAGAAGAGCGCGAGCCCCGGGATCGTCATGAACAGCACGAGCGCCGTGGCGGCCAGCAGCCAGGCGGTGTCGCCCGTGTCGAGCGTCGCGTCCTGGGCGGCGGCCGGTCCGGCCAGGCACAGGCCGAGCAGCGACACGGGGGCGGTCCACGTCCGCAAGCGCATGACAGATCCCTCCTGGGCGGCGCCATCGCGGCGGCACGGGCCTCGGATGCGCCGGAACTGGCGACCATGGGCCTTATACGGGAAATCGGGGTCGGGAGGGGGACAGAAATGGCCTGCCGGCCGCCCGTTCCCCCGCGGCGACGGGGCCGGCTGGGCCCTGCGGATCGGCACCCGCCTTGCACTGATCCCGCTCCACGGACGTTGCCCGCCCCGGAAGGTCCCCTGGAGACGCCGCCGTGCGCGAGCGATGCCAGCTGGACCCGCTCTCGAGAGGAACCGTCATTCACAGGGGGGCTGCCTGGGCCGTCCTGGCCCTGCTCCTGACCGGCCTGGTGAGCTGCCTCGGCTCGCCACCGTCGCCGCGAGACGGCGTTCGCGACTGGGAGGCGCACGCCCAGGTGGCGGTGCCCGGGGGCGTGGTGAACGCCGCGGGTGGCACGCTGGTCGTGACGCGGCTCCTGCTCTCCGTCGACACGCGCCTCGGGCCCGCGGCCATCGGCGCCGTCTACCACTCCGCCAGCGGGAGCTGGCTGTGGAGCTTCGACCTGCGCCTGCTGGACGGGATCTTCCGGGAGCCCGCCGGCTCCGTGCACGACGTGTCGGCGCTGCCCGACGGCGCCAGCGTACCGGGCACCGAGTGGGTCAAGCTCGACGCCGCGCGCATGAAGACGCGCGGCGGCCTGGTCCACGAGTTCGACGGCGCGGGCCGGCTCGCCGCCGTGTACTGGTCGAGCGATCCGTACCCGCGCCTGCGCCATGTGGCGGCGCTGGTGGGCGAGTCGGTGCGCATCGTGGCCATCGAGCAGTGCAGCGCACCCGGCGCGTGCGCGCCGGTCTATGCGCTGGATTGGGACGAGGCGGGCCGGCTGGCCGCGGTCGAGGACCGGGCGGGACGTCGCGCCGAGCTGGCCTGGGATGCCGCCGGGCGGCTGGCAGCGGCGCGCGACGCCGGGGACGTGGCCGAGGGCCTGCCCGGCGACCGCTACGCCTACGAGGGCGCGCGGATCACGAGCCTGACCACGTCCGACGGCGAGCGCACCCGCTACGTCTACCACGCGGGCCGACTGGCCGAGGCCGTGGCCGAGGGCCCGGGCTCGCCCCGCTACCGATTCTCCTACACGCGCGTGGACCACGGCGTGAACGTCACGACCCACGTCGACCCGCTCGGCGCGCGCAGCGAGATCGAGTGGGACGACCAGGGGCGCGTGCTGCGGCGCACGCTGCTCGGCCTGGACGAGACCGAGCGCTTCGCCTGGCAGGGGTTCCGCGAGATCCGCCACGAGCGCAGCGACGGCACGGTGCTCGCGCGCAGCTGGGCCGGGGATCTCCTGGCGTCCGAGACGCTGCCCGACGGCAACGTCCGCCACTACCAATGGAACGCCGACGGCGTGAACCGCCTCGATCCCTTCGCCGGCGCCCTGCGCGAGATGCGCGATGCGCTCGGCGTCCAGATCGCCGTCGTCTACGACGCCGCGGGCCGGGCCGTGCAGATCCTCGACGGCCAGGGCGATGCCATCCGGCTGGTCTGGAACGGGGTCCTGGTGGACTCGATCGAGAAGGCGTCGGGCGCCCTCCAGCGCTTCGAGGGCTACGGCGAGCACGGCTGGCCCACCCGCGTCTTCCAGAGCGATCAGCTCGTGGACGAGCCCGTCTACGACGCCGTGGGCAATCGGCTGCGCGGTCTCGACCTCGCCGATCCCACGGCGAGCTCGACGCCGGGCGTGGTGGAGCGGGGCTTCGACGCCGACCGGCGCGTAGCGAGCCTCGTGCTCGTCGAGGACCAGGAAACGATCCCGTACCGCGTGGAGCGGACGCTGCGTGTGGTGCGGCGAGCGGACGGACGCCCGGCTCGCGTGGAGCGCCCCTACGGCGGCGACACCGAGTATCTCTACGACGCACTCGGACGCATGGTCGAGCGGCGCGAGCGCGTGGACGGCGACTTCCGCTCCACGTTCTACGAATACGACGCCGCGGGCCGCCGCACCGCCGAGGAGAAGGCCAACGGCATGCGCTTGGAGTGGAGCCACGACGCCGCAGGGCGCACGCTCACCACGATCGCGCTGCGCCACGGCCTGGTCGAGAGCGTGCTCACGCACAGCTGGGCGGCGGGCCGGCTGGTGGCGAGCCACGACTCGGTGCGTGATGCCGCGGAGCTCTACGTCCACGACGCTGCGGGACGCCTCGAGCGCGTGGTGTACGCCGCGGGGGAGTCCACCGAGTACGGCTACGACGCGCGCGGCCGGCTGACCGAGGTGGCCTTGCGCCTGCCGGGCGGAGCGCTCCTGTCCTCGCTCTCGGTCGGCTACGACGCGTCCGACCGCGAGACGCTCGTCCGCGCCGACGAGGAGACGTTGCTCGAGCGCGTCTACGAGCAGGGGCGCCTGGTCGAGACGCGCTACGGCAACGGCCTCACCCGCAGCTACGACTACCACGAAGGCACGGATCGCTGGAGCGGCGCCCTCACCACCGACGCCGAGGATGCTTTCGTCGAGAGCACGGTGCTCACCGGCTTTCCGCCGCTGATCACGGGCCTCGATACGCGCACGGCCGATCCCTACGGGCTCGTGCCCGACCCGCCGGCCGGGAGCGCACCCGGGGAGGTGCGCACCCTGGAGTTCTATGCTCTCGATCGGGGCACCCTCGAGGAGCGCTGGCACGGCGCCCGCATGCGGTCGGCCTTCCGGGCGGAGCACTACCTCCTCGAGGGCTACACGCACTACGACGCCCTGGGCAACCGCCTGATGCACAGTCAGCCGCCCGCCGGCTGGGGCATGCAGCGCTTCGACTACCACTACAACGCCGAGCACAACCGCCTGCTCTCGGTGGAGGAGCTGCGCTGGACGCCGTCGGGCTGGCAGCTCCACGCCGCGCGCAGCTACGAGTGGGACGAGGCGGGCTACGCGACGTCGGTGAACGGGCGGCCCGTCGTCTGGACGGCCCACGGGCGGATCGCGAGCGTGGGCAGCGAGGCCTACTTCCAATGGGACGCCGCCGGGCGGCCCATCTCCCGGACGGTGCTCGGGGAGGAGACGGTCTACTGGTTCGGTGGCCGGATGGAGGCGCCGCCGGGCGCGACGCCCGACCGGCTGGACCTCGGCGAAGTGCGCCTGGACCTGGCCGGCGGGGAGCACCTCTACCGCCACCCGGACATGCGCGGGAACGTGAAGTTCGTGACCGACGCAGCGGGGGTGGTCGTCGCCCACCACGGCTACGGCGGCTACGGCCGGGAGGTGACCTACGGCCCCTCCGACGACGCACGCGGCTTCGCCGGCGGCAGCCATGCCGCCGAGTTCGTCTTGCTCGGCGCGCGCGTGCTCGACGCCGAGGCCGGGCGCTTCCTCTCGCCCGACCCCGTGGATCCCTGGCTCGACTCCTACGCCTACACCTGGGGCAACCCCCTCCACTTCTGGGACCCGAGCGGGCTCGATCCCCAGGCCACTCCCCAAGGCCCGCCGGTGGCCGCAACCGTGGCAGACATCCTGGGGGACGTGCTGATCGGTGTTGGAGGCATCATCGCAGCGGCGCCCCCGTTCCGGATCGTGGGAGCCGGGATCGCTGCACTCGGGCTCGCGCTGAAGAGCTTCGCCCAGGGCCTTCGCGACGATGCCGCGCGCGGTGGAACGAGCGGCGGCGAGAATACCTCCGACGGCCGCGTCCTCGTCCCCGCCGGCGAGATCGGATGGTTCAAGGCGTGCATGGAGTGCAGGGTCCTGCCCGGCTCGCGTCCGAGACCCGTCGGGGGACCCCGCCCGAGGCCCGGCTGGCGCGGAGGAGGGGGCTTCGACTTCGGAGGGAGCACGGGGTGCGGTGTGACCTCTCCCTGCGGTCTGGGCCCGGAGCTCGTGTTCCTCCTGCCGTGGCTCCTGCGGCGCCGGCAGCGTCGGCTTGAAGGTTCGTTGAAAGTCCCGAGCGGAGAAGTCCGGGAAAATGCGCGCCGCGCTGCTCACGCCGCCGCCGGCGCGTGTAGGATGGACGACCGATGATCGGACCCGATGCGCCCAGCTATCGCGAACGAGGCCTGGGGCTGCTCGTTGCCGGCAGCGTGGTGGTGGCCTTCCGACTGATCGGAGGCCTTCCCGAGTTCGTCGTCGGCATGCTGCTCACCGCCGTGGCCGGGACGCTCGCGGCCGTGCTGATGGACGAGCAGCGCTGGAGCGAACGGTCGCGGCGCAGGGCGCTCCTGGTGGTGTTCCTGTCGGCGGTCGGAAGCCTCATCCTGCGCTGACGGCCGGCGCCGCGGACCGGACGCGGCGGCGCCGCCAGGCGTCCCAGGCGCGCCAGCCGAGCAGCGCGGCCAGGATCGCGGCGTGGATGGCGGGAGGCCGCAGGTCCGCCTTCACGAGCCAGAGGTAGTGGACCACCGCCGCGATGGCGGCCAGGTACACCAGGCGGTGGAGGCGCAGCCAGCGCCGGCCCAGCCGCCGCACGGCGCGGCGCGTGGAGGTGGCGGCGAGCGGCACCATGGCGGCGAAGGCCGTCATGCCGGCCGTGATGTAGGGACGCTCGATCACGTCCTCGAAGATGGCCGCCCAGTCGAAGAACTGGTCCAGCACGAGCCAGGTGGCGACGTGCAGGCTCGCGTAGGCGAACGAGAGCAGGCCGAGGGTGCGGCGGAAGGGTGCCACGCGGCGCCAGCCCAGCAGCACGCGGGCCGGCGTCACCGCCAGGGTCAGGAGCAGCAGGCGCAGGGCCCAGTTGCCGGTGGCGTGGGTGAGGGTCTCGATGGGCTCGGCGCCCAGGCCGTCGCCCAGGAAGAAGCGCCAGGCGAGCGCCGCCGCCGGGAGCAGGCCCACGACCACCACCAGCGCCTGGGCGGCGCGCATCCCCATGGCTAGAAGTGCTTTCGGAGGTCCATGCCCGCGTACAGCGAGGCCACCTGCTCGCCGTAGCCGTTGAAGGGCAGGGTGGGGCGCTTGCGGAACTCGCCGATCCGGCGCTCGCGCGCCTGGCTCCAGCGCGGGTGGTCCACGTCCGGGTTCACGTTCGCGTAGAAGCCGTACTCGTCGGGCTGGCTCGCGTTCCAGCTGTTGACGGGCTGGCTCTCGCGCAGGCGGATGCGCACGATCGACTTGATGCTCTTGAAGCCGTACTTCCACGGCACCACCAGGCGCAGCGGCGCGCCGTTCTGGTTGGGGAGCGTCTTGCCGTACATGCCGACCGCCAGGATCGCGAGCGGGTGCATGGCCTCGTCCATGCGCAGGCCCTCGCGGTAGGGCCAGTCGAGCACGCGCCGTCGCTGGCCCGGCATCTGCTCGGGGTCGAGGAGCGTCTCGAGCTCGACGAACTTCGCGCGCGAGGTCGGCTCGAAGCGGGCGAGCAGGGCGCCGAGCGGAAAGCCCACCCACGGGATGACCATGGACCAGGCCTCGACGCAGCGCAGGCGGTAGACGCGCTCCTCGAGCGCGTGGGGCGCGAGCAGGTCCTCGAGGGGGACCACGCCCGGACGCGCCAGCTCGCCCTCGATCGCCACGGACCAGGGCCGCGTGCGCAGGCTGCCGGCGTGGCGGGCCGGGTCGGTCTTGCCGGTGCCGAACTCGTAGAAGTTGTTGTAGCCGGTGGCGTCGGCCTCGTCGGTTCGGGTCTCGTCGGTGCCGAAGGGGCCGGGCGCGATCGGGCCGAGAGCGGGCGCGGCGCCGGGCTTCGCCGCCACGTCGGGCGGAGCGGCGACGGCCGTGCTCGAGTCCTCGCCCATGCAGCCCCCCACCGCCAGGCCACCCGCCAGGGCGGCCGCGCCGCGCAGGAACTCGCGCCGGCGCAGGTAGAGGGACTCGGGCGTGATCTCGCGCGCGAGCGCGCGCGAGCCGGAATGGTCGGGGCGGAGCGGGATCGGCATGGCCCGTAGGATGCCAGACCCCCGGGCGGGTTTCCGGGACGTCCGGCCGCGGCTGCGCGTCGTACCGACGACCCGTTGAAGATTGGCTGACAGCCGCCGTGCCCGGACGGGCTCCCAGATGCACCTCGCGCGCGCAAAACGCGGAATGGCCGTTGTCCTCGCCCGTGCCGGCAGGTTCCATGGAGCCGTCATGGCAGCGAGGACGCCGGGGTGTCACGCGATCTGACGGGAGCCAGCCAGGCCGTCCGGGCCTTGCGGGAGGCGATCGGGCAGGTGGCGCGCAGCGACGCGACGGTCCTGGTCACGGGCGAGACCGGGACCGGCAAGGGCGTGGTGGCGCGGCTCGTCCACGAGCGCGGCCCGCGCGCCCGCCAGCCCTTCGTCCACGTGGACTGCGCGGCGCTCTCGCCCACGGTGATCGAGAGCGAGCTGTTCGGCCACGAGCGCGGCGCGTTCACCGACGCCGTCGATCGCCGGCCCGGGCGCCTGGAGCTGGCGGGTGGGGGGACCCTGTTCCTCGACGAGGTGGGCGATCTCGAGCCGCGTCTCCAGGCCAAGCTGCTGCGCGTGCTCCAGGACCGCGAGTTCGAGCGCGTGGGAGGAGTGCGCACCCTCGAGCTGCGGGCGCGCGTGATCGCGGCCACCCACCGGGACCTGCCCGCGCTCGTCGAGGAAGGCCGCTTCCGCGCCGACCTGTACTACCGGCTGGACGTGCTCCAGCTGCACGTGCCGCCGTTGCGCGATCGCCTGGAGGATCTGCCACGGCTCACCCGGGCGTTGCTGGAGCGCAGCGCCGGGGACGGCCCGCCGCCGCGGGTCACCGAGTGCGCGCTCTTGCGCCTGCGCGCCCACGCCTGGCCCGGCAACGTGCGCGAGCTCGCCAACGTGCTCGAGCGCTGCGTCGCCTTCGGGCGAGGCCGTCCCGCGCCGGGCGCCGCCGCCGACGGCGTCCGCATCGACGCAGTGCTGGTGGACGAGGCCCTGGCCCGCGCCGCGCGCTGCGCCGTGCCCGTCCGTCCCGACGAGCGCCAGGCGATCGCCGCGGAGCTCCAGGCCACCGGCGGCAACGTGCGCCGCGCCGCGCGCCGCCTGGGCCTGCCCCGCAGCACGCTGCGCTACCGCATCCAGCGCTACGCCTTGGAGCACCTCCTGCCCGACGACTGACGGCGCTTCCCAAGAGGGCCGGCGGGCGTGTAGGCTGGCCTTCCCGACGAGGTGCCTCCATGAGCAGCGACCCCTCATGAGCCACGGTGACTGGGATCTCCTGATCCGCGGCGGGACCGTGGTGGACGGGAGCGGCGCGCCCGCGCGGCGCGCCGACGTGGCGCTGAGCGGCGGGCGCGTGGCGGCCGTGGGCGAGCTGCGTGGTCACGCGGCGCGCACGCTGGAGGCGGCCGGCTGCGTGGTGGCGCCGGGCTTCGTGGACATCCACACGCACTACGACGCCCAGGTCTTCTGGGACCGCATGCTCACCATCTCGCCGTGGCACGGTGTCACCTCGGTGGTGGTGGGCAACTGCGGCTTCGGCATCGCGCCCACCCGGCCTCGGCACCGCGAGCTGATCCTGCGCACGCTCGAGAACGTGGAGGGCATGTCGCTCGCGGCGCTCCAGAGCGGCATCGGCGAGGACTGGGGCTTCGAGAGCTTCCCCGAGTTCCTGGACGCGATCGACGCGCGCGGCATCGCGGTCAACCTGGCCGCGCTGGTGGGCCACACGCCCGTCCGCCTGTACGTGATGGGCGAGGAATCGACCGAGCGCGAGGCCAGCGCCGACGAGGTTGCGGCCATGCGCCGGATCGTGGGCGACGCGCTGCGCGCGGGCGCGGTCGGCTTCGCCACCTCCAAGGCGCCCACCCACGTGGGCTACGGCGGGCGCCCCGTGCCGAGCCGCGTGGCGGCCCACGCCGAGATCGAGGCCCTGGCGGGCTGCCTGGCCGAGGTCCAGCACGGCGTGTTCCAGGCCACGGCGGGGCGCGGCCTCTTCCTGGAGCAGTTCGCGGCCGTGGCGCGCGCCACCGGGCGTCCGGTCACCTGGACGGCGCTGCTCGGCGGAATGTTCGGGCCCGAGGGACACCGCGGGATCCTCGAGCAGTGCGCCAAGCTCCAGGAGGGAGGCGCCGCGGTCTGGCCCCAGGTCTCCTGCCGGCCGCTCATGACCGAGTACCAGATGAGGGCGCCCTTCACGTTCCAGAGCCTCGCGCTCTTCGAGCCGGTCTCGGCGGCGGACCACGAGGGGCGCAAGCGCATCTACGCGGACCCGGCGTTCCGCGCCGCGTTCCGTGAGCAGGGCAGCCAGGGCGTGCTGTCCGGGAGCTGGGAGCACACGATCGTGGCCGACGTTCCGGGCCGGCCGGAGCTCTCCGAGCGCGATCTGGTGGAGCTGGCGGCCGAGCGCGGCGTGCACCCGGCGGACCTGGTGCTGGAGCTCTCATTGGCCACCGACCTAGAGGCCCGCTTCCGCGTGGCCGTGGCCAACACCGACGAGACGATCGTGGGCGAGCTGCTCACCTCGCCGGCGGCCATGCTCGGGCTCTCGGACGCCGGTGCCCACGCGAGCCAGCTGTGCGACGCGTGCGCGCCCACGCACCTGCTCGGCCACTGGGTGCGCGAGCTCGGCGTCCTCTCGCTCGAGCAGGGCGTGCGGCTCCTCACCGGGCAGCCGGCGGAGATCTTCGGGCTGCACGACCGCGGGCGCCTGGCGCCCGGCATGGCGGCCGACGTCACCGTGTTCGATCCCGAGCGTGTGGGCTGCTCGCCCCTGCGGCGCGTGCGCGACCTCCCGGCGGGCGCGGACCGCCTGGTCTCCGACGCCACGGGCATCCGCGCCGTGATCGTGAACGGGACCATCCTGCGCGAGGACGGACACGACCGGCTCGATCCGGAGGGCAGTCT
>Ga0302046_10005936_pt1 | contig 10709 bp, 6 predicted proteins | sample RVTome_11_FD_200261 | JGI IMG/M metagenome (GOLD analysis project Ga0302046, IMG submission 200261) | Soil microbial communities from uranium-contaminated site in the Upper Colorado River Basin, Wyoming, United States - RVT147D111 (version 2) ... | reverse complement strand
GGGTCGCCGAACGCCGTCTCGAGGCGGCTGCAGACGATGCGGGCGAAGCTTGCGGGCTGAGCGCGCCAAACTCTGCTATTCGTTCGCTTTGCTATCCTGGCCGCGATGGAACATTCGGTCGCCAACCTGGAGCGCCGGCTCGCGGACGCCCTCGCTTCACGTGCCGAAGTGCTCGAGGCTTATCTATTCGGCTCTCATGCCTTGGGGCGTGCACAGGCGCATAGCGATATAGACGTTGCCGTCTATGTCGACGAAGCGCTGGCTGTCGAGTCCGGCACGAAATTATCGATCCGCCAGGCGGATTCTCGAGCACCTCGGCCGCCCTCAGACGCGCAGCCCCGCTGCACGACAAGCCTCGTCGAAGCTGCCGAAGCGGGCAATCGAGACTCTGTAGAGCGCCTGTCCGACTCGCGTGCATGTCGGTCTTGTGCCATCCGGCGCATGCCGCTGGAGCTCGGCGATGACGCGCTCCTTCGGCCAGCTGTGCCGCGGATCGCGATACGGGACGCGGGCCGCTTTCCTGGCGGCCGTCCACGTGCCGAAGTAGCGATGCGCCGCACCGGCAAGCGGCGGATCTTCCCTGGCTACATGGGTGGCGCTGAGCGACAAGCCCTGAGCGTGACGTTCGCGGATGGCGCGCACGACGCGCTGCTTCGTCCAGGTTTGCAGAAGCGGCGTGAAATCATCGATGGCACGCCGCCGCGCCGCGTCCCACGACCCGAACAATCTGACGGACGCGTTGATCAACCGTCCCTCGCCCATCGCACGTATCTCTTTGGCGCTGAGCGAAACGCCGCGTGCGTGAAGATCGGCCAGGGCCTCGGTCAGTTTCCGGCGGGTCCACAGCTCGTTGCCGGCATCGTAGGACGGAAGCGCCGCGGCGCGTGCCTTGCGCCACGAGCCGAACCTTCGCTGCGCTGCGAGCGAGAGGCCGGTGTCGACCTGCGTCGCCAGCACGGATCGGCCCGCCCGGTGCAAACGCCGAATTTCGCGCAGAACCGCGGCTTTCGTCCAGCTCCGGCGCGCAACGTAGTCGAGGCCGGCGAGCCGGCAGGCTGTGCCCCAAGAGCCTGCATGGTAGACCGCCGCGCCGACGAGGTCCTCTCGGCCTTGCCGTTTGAGCTCCGTGGACGAGCCGAGCTGTCCGACGGCATGGAGCGCGCGGATCTCGGCTACGACTTGCTCGAGTGTCCAGCGTCGGGAAACAGCTCGCCGCAGGCCCAGCTCGCCCGCCTTGGCCCTAACCTGCATGTCCGAACGGTTCGGCAGGTGGCGCGCCCGCAGTTCCTTGTTCGGAATCTTGCCGTAGTGCCGCCGTAGCAGCTCGGTCTCATCCGCTGTCCAATACTCCGGACGTTTCGAAGAGCGACATGTAACGCCGAGCAGGGCGGCGCGGCGCGCGACCGCCTTGAGCGTACGGCCCGGCAGGTAGCGTTCTATGAACTGCTTGCCCGGCATGCGGCCGTAGTGGCGTTCGATCAGATCGAGCTCACGCCCCGTCCATACCTGCCCGTGATTACCGGGCCTGGCAATCGACTTGCGCGATTTTGTTGGTCCCTTCGAAACCATCGGTTCGGGCGCTATCTTATCGGACTTGTTCGCACGTCAGGCGCAGACTGCGGCACGTACGCCGAAATCCCGAAGTGAGCTGAGGCATCACGCCGTGTCTCCGGGCGCGGCTCGGTGCATACTGAGCGTGTCGAACCGGAAGCAATCGCGAGGTGAGATCATGCGTGGCAGCATCCTCAGTATGGCGGCAGTAACGACGGCCTGCACCCTGGCGCTCGCCGCATGCACCGAGAACGCGGTGGGGCAAAGCGAGCGCGCGGAACGGATCCTCGCGGAGGTGCGCCGCGACTACGATCCCGCGGCCGATCCTTTCGCGCAGCTGCAGGCGGCGAGGGCCGCCGCCGCCGCGGAGAACAAGCGCATTCTCGTCGTCGCGGGCGGGGACTGGTGCATCTGGTGCCTTTATCTTCACGACTTCCTCGCGTCCGAGCCCGTAATCGACAAGTCTCTGAAGGACACTTTCGTCGTCGTCAAAGTCTATTACGGCCCCGACACGGACAACGGCGAGTTCTTCGCGACGCTCCCGGAGGCCGTCGGCTATCCGCACTTCTGGGTTCTCGATGCGGAAGGCGCCGTGCTCGAGTCGCAGAACACGCTGCCGCTCGAGGACGGCGACAAGAGCTACGACGTGGATACGTTTACGGCCTTCATCGACAAGTGGCGGTGAATCTGCGCCGTTGAGGTCGGTCCGGATCCGTCTGAACAGGTATCGCTGAACGTCCCGGCGGCCATCGACGAGACCGCCTCCCGCAGCCTTGACATAATCACAGCCCAACGTCGCGCAGCCCGCGCATGTCACTTGCCGCGGCGGCGGAACTGCGCGATAGTCACACAGCTGACCAAGGGTAAACCCGGCGAAAGCCGGGGACACAAAGCTTCCGGTCTAAGGGGCGTGCGCGTCCTACGACAGCGGGGTTACCGGCGAACGCTTGCGCGTTTCCGCAACACTCCCGAGCGCCTCTCTGCAACCGGACGCAGAAAAAACGTCAGGGAGAACGCTCGCTCATGAATACTGCCGTTGCGCGCAAGCGCGCCTTTGCCGTCGCCGCCTCCACCGGCCCGGCGATCACCGTCGAAGCCGGCACACCGACCGAGATCGCGCAGATTCTGCGCGACGCGAGACGCTATCCGTCGCCCGTGCGGCCGACGGGCTCGGGGAGCTCGACGACCCGGTGCATCACCGCGAACGGCGGCACGCAGCTCGACCTCTCGTCGATGAACCGCGTTCTGAAGATCGACACCGACACCGTCACCGTGCAGCCGGGCATCTCGCTGCCGGATCTTGCCGAGCACCTGAGCCACGAGGGGCTCGAGCTGATCGGCGGATTCGATCTCGCGAGCCGCACGGTTGGCGGCGCCGTCTGTGCGGCCGGCCTCGAGGCCTCGATGGCGGGTGACGTCGGCCAGTTTGCGGCGCACGCCGTGCAGCTCAAGGTCTTGAGCCCGAGCGGCAGGAAATTCGTCGTGAACGAGAAGACCGGGAGCCTGCTCTCGCTTTTGCGGCTGAGCTACGGGTTGCTCGGCGTCGCCTACGAGGTGACGCTGCGTGTACGACCCGTGCAGGGATTCGCCGTGCAAACCGCGAAAGTGTCGTTCGACGACTTCGCGAAGCTCGGCGCAAAGCTGTCCACCGCGACGGCCGGCGTCAAGCTCTACCTCCTCCCGTTCCGCGACCGCATCTACCTCGAGCTGCGCCGTCCCGCCGCCGAAGGCGGCCACGGCAGGAAGCTCGCATGGCGCCTGAAGGACTGGGCCGTGTACTCCGCGCTACCCGAGGCAGCGCGCTCGCTCGGCATGGCCGTGCCGATCCGTCAGCTGCGTTATCCGCTGATCGACGGCTTGAGCGCCGTCACACAGTCGCTGTTCAACAACGTGCTCGTGCGCAACGGCAGCAACTCGGTCGAGCAGAGCGGCCGCTACCGCAGGGTTGGCAGCAAGAGCCGGTTCTCATACACGACCTGGGCGTTCCCGGCGGCGGGGTTCGCGAGCACGGTGCTTGCCTACAAGCAGTTCTCGAAGGAGCACTACGGGCGAACGGGCTTCCGCTGCGACATGCCGGCCGTGAGCTTCCGCCTCAACCACGACCGCAGCGCGCTGTTATCGCCATCGTTCGACGGCCCGCTGTTCACGATTAGCTCGCTCTGCACTCAGTCCGCAGGGTGGGACGGTTTCGTCTTCGATTTCGCCGAGTTTGCGAGCCAGCACAAGGGAATCCCGCTCTTCAACCAGACCAGGAACGCGTCGGCCGAGCTCGTGACGCAGCGTTACGGCAGCCGGCTCGCGTTCTTCAACAAGGTGCGCTCCGAGCTCGATCCGCACGATCGCTTGCTGAACCAGTACTTCGGCACGTATTTCCCGGCTTCCTGCCGGGGCTGATCATGCTGCGTTCTACTGATCCGTGCCGAATCCGCCTCCGCCTCCACGCCCGAAACCGCCGCCACCGCGGCCCCGATTCCGAAACATCTCTCGCAGAGCCTCTCCGGCATTGTCGTCGCCGCTGTCGAGCGCCTCGAACAGCCTCTGCATCTCTTCGCTGTTGCCGCGAGATTCGGCCGCGCCGCCGGCCGCGGGTATCGGCACGGTTTCGGCGAGAGTCAGAGCCATCTGATTCCTGCCGATGCAATGGCCGCCTTGCGTGCTGTTCTCGCACGTCATGCCGACGGGCAGGTAGAGCGTCACTGTCGTGTTGTCCACGGCGGCGATCTGATAGCCGTTCACGGCAGGCACGGGCGCCTGCCCCGCACGCCAGGTCGCCTGAAAAACGGCCTCGCCGTCGATCTGAAGCGAGACGTGATAGTCCTGGCCGAACCGGTAGACGCCCTTGAGCGACAGCGTGGGCGCGCTGGGAGCTTGCGTTGTGGAGGCAGACCGGGACGACCGCGAGAATTCGCCTCGAGCGGGGGGTTCGGTTTCCTGAAACAGCGTCAGTTCCTGGCTCAGACCGGCCGTTGCGGAGAGCGCCAGCACAGCCATCGATGTCGCGTGACTGAGCAGCTTCGTCTTCATGTATCCGTCCTTCCGTGTGAGATACATGTCCAATATCCGCTAAAACTGCTCTACTTGAAGCGTCGCTCCATAATTATTCGCAAATGCAAGGATTCCTTATTGCAAGGCTGGACGCGCTTCAGTCCTCGCGCAGCAGCGGCGCCGGCTGCGTGCGCATGGCCGACCGCGCGGGGCCGAGACTCGCCGCGAACAGCAGGGCGCCGAGCCCCAGCACGACGGTCACGGTCACGGCGCCCGGGGAGATCTCGCGCGTCACGTAATCCCCGCGCAGCCAGCCGGCCGCGATGAAGGCGAGGAGCCCTGCCGCGAGGAGCCCCGGCAATGCAAACAGCGTGGCTCGCCCCAGGACGAGCCGTCGGAGAGCCTTCGGTCCCGCCCCGAGCGACGCGCGAATCGCATACTCGCGGCGGCCGGCCGAGACGATGTAGCGCTCGGTGCCGTAGAAGCCGAAGGCGGCGAGCAGCACGACGAGGCCCGCGGTGCCGATCGTCAGGAGGCCGCGCGCCCGATCGGGGGCGGTGAGCTCGTCGCGCAGCGCCGCGAGCGGCCGTACCCGGCCGACGCGGAATTCGAGATCGCCCAGAGCGACCACGCGCCTGAGCTCCTGCTCGAGCTCGGCGGCCGTCAGCGAGCTTGCGATCGTCGCGAGCGACGTCGACGTCCGATCCCGCACCGTGAACAGCATCGGACCCACGTCGGCCAGGGGATGGCCGAAAGAGACGTCCTCCAGTACGCCAATGATCGGAAGTCGTGGCGTTGGGAAGGGACTGACCTGCGTGCTCTCGCCGACGACGTCATCACGGCCCCAAAGGGCCTGAGCTAACGCACGATTGACCAGCGCCACATCGACATCGTTCTCGGTCGGCGCGCTACCGTGACGCAGGCGAAGGCCGAGCGCGTCGAGGAAGCGGGCGTCGACAGAGCCCGTTACGACGCTGACCCGCTCGTCCGGATTGTCGGGCCTCGGTATCGACATGGCAAACGGAGACTCCATGCCCGGAACGGGGTAGCTGAACGTGGCGGCGGAGACGCCGGGTATGGCCTCGATTCGCTCGCGATGACGTCGGCGCTCGGCGCTGCTCGATTCGTTGGCCTGGCGGTAGCCCAGCTGCGACATTTCTCTCGCGAGATTGAGCTCCAGCACCACCGTGTAGCGGCCTTCGATCTCGAAACCCGGGTCGCCGAAAAGCATTGCGCTCATGTGCCAACCGAAGGCGATGGCCGCGGCGCCGAGCGCGCCCGCGATCGCGATCTGCACCGTCCCCGCGATCCGCTGCACGGGTGTCGCGCGGGCCCTGACGTCGCGGCTCGCCGCGTCGATGCCGAATCGCCGCAGCCCGAGCACGGGCGCCAGCGAGACGAGCACGGCGAGGAGCAGCATGAAGGCCGCGATGCCGCCGAGCACGCGCCAGTCGAGCAGCGTGACCTCGTTGAAGCGGGCCTCGCGCAGGAACGCGAGCCCGCGCAGGAACTGGCCGAGCCAGACACCGACGGCGAGGCCGAGCGCGCTCGCGAGCACAACGAGCGTCGCGGCCTCTGTGGCGAGCTGCCGCCCGAGGCGCCCGAGCGGCGCGCCGACGGCCATGCGGATGCCGAGCTCCCGCCGCCGGCCCGGTGCCCGCGCCAGCAGAAAGAGACTGACGTTGGCCGCGGCGACGACGGCCAGCAGCACGCTCGCGGCCAGCAGTACGAGTAGCTGACGCTGCGACTCGCGTAGCACGCGGAGGTCGGTCACGAGGCCATCGGCAGCATCGGGGCGCTGGCCCGGGGAAATCCTGAAATAGCCGGTGAGGTCCGAATATCGCGTCCGCATCTCGGCGATCACGGCGTCCGTCGCGACGCCCTCGGCGCGTCGAGCGAGTGTCTTGAGGCTCATTCGCGGGATTTCTTCGGCGAGCCGGTCCGCAGGTCCGACGACGTCATAAACGACGGCCCGTTCCAGGGGCAGCCAGATCGCCGAGTCCTCCACGAATCCGGAAACCTCCGGCGCGAGAATCCCGACGATCCGGAACTCCGGGACTTCGCTTTCCGCTTCGTCGCCCTGCGTGCCCGCGAGAACGAAGGTCGGCTGGATCTCGATCTCGATCGTCGTGCCGAGCACGTCCTTGCCGCCGAGAACGTCCTGCCAGTAGCGATAGGACACGACGGTCACGAGCTCCGCGTCAGGACGGTGGTCCTCGGGGCCGAATCCGCGGCCGGCATGGAGCCGCGGGCGCAGGCCGTCGAAAAAACCGCGCGATACGATCTCGACGGCGGTCTGCTCGCCTGATTCCGAGGTCAGCACGCGGCCCGGCATCGAGCCCGCGATCGCCTCGATCGAGGTCATCTCCTCGGCCATGAGCTCGATCAGACCGAGGGGCAGGTAATTGAGCGCATCCCCGGTCCCCTGACCGAGCGTGACGAGCCGGGCGCTGTCTTCATATCCCGAATGCGGACGAAAGCGGATATCGACGTAGAGCGACAGCAGCGAGCTGACGAAACCCATCGCGATAGCGAGCGCGCCGACGGCGATCGCCGAGGCGAGCGGGGTGCGCGCCAGCAGGCGGATCGCGTAGCGGCAGTCGCCGATGAGCCCGCTCATCGCCTGCCTCGCGGGCGCGATGCCCGCCCGGGTTTTGGTACGTCGCCGGCCATCGTCGCCCCCGTCACCGTGACGACCGCATGATAGCGCCGGATACAGTGCGACCGAAGCCGCGCCGGCGGCGTCTTTGTTACGGGAGCGCGGATCGATCGTGGTGGGGGTACCATGCTCGCAGCCGGCGCCCCCTGTCGCCTGAGGAGAAGGAGAAGAAGCCGATGACCGGTCTGATGGCAGACCTGACTCATGCCTGGCGGCTCTACCGCCGCACGCCCGGCTCGAGCCTGATCGCCGTGCTCGTGCTGGCCGTTGCGATGGCGTTCGTCAGCGCGTTCCTGTCGCTGTACGTGGATCTCGTTCTCAAGCCGCACGCGGGCTTCGAGGCGAGCAGCCGCATCGTGACGCTCGGCCAGAGCGACGGCCGGCAGCTCACGGGCCTGCCGCGGGACGTCATCGAGCGGATCACGGAGGAGACGAGCACGCTCGACGCCGTTGCAGGTTTCCTGACGACGTCGGTTGCGCTCGGTGAAGACGGCGAGCGCAAACCCGTCGAGCTCGTGACGCGGGAGTTCTTCGGCGGGCTTCGCCCGCGCCTGTTCGCTGGGCGCGGCTTCACACGGACGGAGCACGAGGCGGATGCCGAGCCCGTCGCGGTCATATCCTACGCATACTGGCAGGACGCCTTCGACGGCGACCCCGCCGTGCTCGGCACGACGATGGAGCTCGAGCTCCAGCCGATGATGATCATGTCCGGACCCGCCGGCGTTCCCGAGCCGCCCGAGCCGCCCGAGTATCGCATCGTCGGCATCATGTCGCCCGCGATGACGGGCCTGATGGCCGACGAGGTCGCGCTCTGGCTGCCCTTCGAGCGTGCCGCGCCGCAGATCGTGATCGGTCCGAGCGTCGAGCAGATGCTGTCGAGAATGACGATGCGCGCCCTGGGCCGGCGCAGCGACGGCGCGTCGACGAGCGCCGTGGTTAGCGAGATTCGTACGCGCTACGCCGATCTCGGCACGAATACCGGTCCGCAGGTCGGCTTCGCCGTTCCGGGCATGCAGGAGGGATTTCGCCCCGATGCGATCGACGGCGTGGTCCGCGATCTCAACGTGCAGCGCGATTCGAGACGCCACTTGCAGCTGTTCCTCGGCGCGAGCGTGCTGCTCGCGCTCGTTGCGGCGGCCAACGTCAGCCTGTTTCTGCTCGCGCGCGCGCCGGGGCGCCGACGAGAGCTCGGCATCCGGATGGCCGTCGGCGCGCCGCTCAAGCGGCTCGGACGACAGCTTGCGAGCGAGGCCGGTTTCCTCGTCGTCGCCGCCGCCGTGCTCGGAATGATAATGAGTGTCTGGCTCAGCCAGTTTCTGAGCGGTCTCGCGTTCCTGCGTCAGGCCCAGTGGACGAACATCAGCCTGCTCGACTGGCGCGTGCTCGGCCTCGTCGGCATCTTTCTGCTGCTCCTGACGCTGCTCGTATCGCTCGCCCCGATTCTCGGTCTCAAGCGTCTCGGCATCGCCGCGTCGAGCCGTCAGGTCGCGGCGCGCGCGTCCGTGGCGCAGAAGATCGCGGGTACGCTCCAGATCGCGATTGCCGGCACGCTCGGCGGGGCGGCCGTGGCTTTCGGCTGGTATCTCGGCGGCCTCGTGTTCGGCGATCCGGGTTACACGGTGCGGGATCTGTATACCGCGGACTTCCAGCTCGATTTCAATCTTCTGAGAGACGGCCGGAACATTCAGAACGTTCTCGAGATGCAGGTCGTCGAGATGGCGCGGCGGCGCGAGGCGATCGAGGCGATACCGGGCGTCACAGCCGTGGCGTTCGGTCGGCCCGTGCCGGGACAAACAGGCCGCGCCTGGACGCAGATGCCCGATCCCAACGATCCGAGTGAGCAGATCCAGGTCACGACCGGATCGGTCGACAGCCGCTATGTCGACGTGCTCGGCCTGCGGCTACTGCATGGACGCGCACCGACCGAGGACGACATCCAGGTCGCGCTCGTCAATCAGGCCTTCGCTCAGGCCTTTTTCGGGCGGGACAACGTCGTCGGCGAGAGCGTGGCAACGAGCCCGGTGGGCCTCGGGCAGCAGACCGAGATCATCGGCGTGCTCGAGGACCTGTCGTTCCAGCACCCGTCGGCCGAGGTCGAGCCGATTCTTTTCCGGACCCAGAACCAGTCCTTGTCCGCAACCGCGATCGTCCGCAGCTCCCTGACGGCGGCTGCTCTCCAACGGGAGCTCGAGCGCATCGCCGATCTCGGTGAGATCGAGGTGCGTCTCAACAACTTCAACAGCCTGCAAGCGATGCGCAGCAGCATCGTCGCCCCCGACCGTGCACGTGGTCTCCTGACGATCGGTACGGCCGCGCTCGTCGTCGTGCTCGCGGCTTTGGGCTTCTACGGCACGCAGCGCTATCTCGTCACCGCCGGCCGGCGCGAGTACGCGATCCGGGCCTCGCTCGGCGCGGGCCCGAGGGCGCTCGGCCGGCTCGTCTTCCGGCGCGGCCTCGTGCTCAGCCTGCCCGGGCTCGTCGTCGGCGCGCTCTGCGCCTTCATTCTCGTTTCCTGGCTCAGGGACGCGTACGTCTCGCGCGACATCTCGTCCGGCGTCGTGACGCTCGGCGTCGCCGCCGGATTGACCGCATTGCTGCTCGCCGCAAGCCTCGGTCCGGCGACGCAGGCCAGGCGCACGCAGCCGGCGCCGCTGCTGCGCGAGGAGTAATCGGGAGAAGCAGCGATCGAAGCATCCCTGCTGGCAGCGCGTCTGCGCGCGTGCCACCACTCGCGCAGCGTCCGCGCCCGAGATCGGACCTCCCCCATCTCCACTCGGGAGGTACACTAGGGAGGGTCAACCAAAAAGAAGCAAGGACCGCCGTGACCGGCGGCGCCGCCCTTGCCCGGCACCTCAAGGATGACGGAGGCAGTTCATGCATCATTTCATCAGGGCGTCCGATGTTCGCCCGACGGCGGCGTTTCCGGAGGAGGCTGCCGGCTACCGGCGCTTCGCGCTGTCCGACCGCGACTGCGGCGCGGTGCACTCCGGCTGGGGGCTCTCTGAGCTCGACGCGGGCGGTCACGTCAACCAGCATCTGCAATCCTTCGAGAAGAGCTTCTACGTGCTCGAAGGCCATCCCGTGCTGGTCCTCGACAACCGCGCCTGGCGCTTGGGCCCCGGCGCCTGCGGCCTGATCCCGATCGGCATGAAGCAGGCCTGGCTCGGCCCCGAGAAGGGCACCGCGAGGTGGGTCGACATGAATACGCCCGTGCCGAAAGGCGTCAACTTCGCCGACGACACGTACTTTCTCGGCCCGCCTCCCGAGGTGCCGATCGAGGCGCTCGACATCCGCGACCCGACGTCGCGGCACCTGTTCCGCATGGCCGACGACGACATCAAGGTCGATGCGCTGCGCACGGGCTTGCGCAAGGACGCGCCGAAGGTCTCGGCGAGCATGGCGACGGCCCTGCTCGTCTATAGCGGCATCTCGCTCAAGATGCTCGTCGACGAGCGCCTCGACGCGGCGCTGCACACGATGTTCATGGTCGAGTACGAGCCGAACGGTAACGCGC
>Ga0302046_10005935_pt1 | contig 10709 bp, 10 predicted proteins | sample RVTome_11_FD_200261 | JGI IMG/M metagenome (GOLD analysis project Ga0302046, IMG submission 200261) | Soil microbial communities from uranium-contaminated site in the Upper Colorado River Basin, Wyoming, United States - RVT147D111 (version 2) ... | reverse complement strand
CTATTCATGCGCGTCGCGCGCATCCCTTATAAGGATGAGGTCCGTGGTTCAAGTCCACGTGGGACCACCACCATCCCGGTCCGACAAGTCCAAGCAGACCGGGTTTTAACATCGGCCCTGCCCGCAGAGCTGCCTGTCGCGTCGTGCTTCGGGTGATCTGTTGCAGCTCGTGGTTGAGAAGGTGTGAGCAAGTGACGTTCGTCGTTTGAAGACGTCACCTACTCACGTCCAACCTCGCCGACTTCGGACGTCAGGAGACCCCGGCCAGCTCGGGCTCGTCGAGCTGAACGATGGCCGGCGCGCCGTCGATGTCGATCGTGGGGAGAAGCCGATCGAGCCATGCCGGCAGCCACCAATTGGCGTCGCCCATCAGCTTCATCGTCGCCGGGACCAGGACCATCCGTACCACGGTGGCGTCGATGAAGATCGCGGTCGCCAGGCCAAGACCCATCATCTTGATCGCCGGGTCGTCGCCGAGGACGAACCCGAGAAACACCGAGATCATGATCAGCGCCGCGGATGTGATAACCCGAGCGGTGCTCGAGATCCCTCTGATGACAGCACTCTCGTTGTCACCTGAAGCCAGGTACTCCTCGCGCACCCGTGACAGCAAGAACACCTCGTAGTCCATCGAAAGGCCGAAGAGCACGGCGAACATGAACATCGGGATGAACGAGATTACGGGCACCGTCGACTCGAGACCGATCAGGTCCTTGCCCCAGCCCCACTGGAACACCATCACCAGCACCCCGTAGGCGGCGCCGATGCTCAGCAGGTTGAGGATCGCCGCCTTCAGCGGCACCAGAATCGAGCGGAACAAGACCACCAACAGCAGGAACGACAGGGTGATCACCGCGGCGATGAACAGCGGGAGCCGGTCCTTCACCTGGTCGCCTATATCCGAAAAACTGGCGGTCGCCCCGCCGACATGCGCAGTCGCTGAGGTTCCCTCCAAGACCGCCGGGAACACCTCGGCGCGGAGACGCTCGATGGTCTCGACGGTCGCCGTGTCCTGAGGAGACGACGTGGGGAAGGCGACCAGTGTCGCCACACCGGCCACGGGGTCCACGCTCGCAGGAGCGACCGCGGCGACACCTTCATCTCCGGTGACGGCGCTCACCAGCGGCTCGACAACAGAGACGTCCTCGGAGATGTCGACGGCGATCAGCAGTGGCCCGTTGATTCCGGGGCCGAAACCTGCGGCAACCAGATCGTAGGCTCGCCGCTCGGTACGAGTCTCGGGCAGAGTTCCCTCGTCGGGGAACCCGAGCTGGAGGCTCAACACCGGTGCGGTCAGAGCGAGAAGCGACACCGTGACCCCGATGGCGTAGACCCAGGCATTGCGGGACACGTGCTCTCCCCAGCGTCTCCAACCGGAGCCCACCGTGGCCGATGGGGCCTTTCTCCGGGAGCCATTGATGCGGTGGCCGGCGAGTCCGAGAAGGGCAGGGAGCAGAGTGACCGACCCGATGACCATGATCCCGACGACAACGGAGGTGGCGACACCGGCTGCGGTCATAAAGGGCAATCCGGCCACGGCGAGGCCGAGTATGGCGATGACCACCGTTCCGCCGGCAAAGATCACTGCCTTGCCCGCGGTGGCCACGGCACGGCCCGCCGATTCGGCGACATCCAGTCCCTCAGCCAGGAACTCACGGTGTCTGGTAAGGAGGAACAGGGCGTAGTCGATCCCGACTCCGAGGCCGATCATGCTGGCCATCTGTGGGGCCCAGCTGGGGATGTCGATCAGATAGGTGACCAGTCCCATCGAGGTAATCCCCAGTGCCAGACCGACGATTGCCATTCCGATGGGCAATCCCATGGCGATCACCGACCCGAAGGCGACGAGGAGGACAACCACCGCAGCCATCAGGCCGATCATTTCCCCGATGCCCGTGGGCGCCTCCTCGAATGAGAAGAACAGGTCACCCCCCATCTCGATCTGGAGCGCAGAGCCCACACCGGCCTCCTCACCGAAGGTCTTCAGGTTCTCCAGGTCGGTCACGCTGAGCTCTTCGAGCACGGGGTATTGCACCCGAATCAGCGCCACCCGTCCGTCGGGTGAAAAGGCGGGATCGGGGGCATTGGTCACGTTGGGCAGAGCTGCCAGCCCTGCCTGGAGATCGGCCAGAGCCTCCCGGGCCAGAGCCGACTCGGTGAAGGTCGCGCCGTCTATCGGCGTCGCCACCACCTGGGCGGTCAGCCCCGCCGAGTCGGACCGGGCGGCCGATAACAAGTCCACCGCGGCCTGTGAGTCGAGACCGGGCACCTCCATCGAGTCCTCCAGATCTTTGCCGAATGCCGAGGCTCCAGCGACGACCATGAGGGCGACGGCCACCCAGGTAGCGATGACGACCCAGGGACGCCGCGCCGCGAAATGGCCGAGCCTGTAGAGACGGTTTGACATGATTCTCTCCAATCGAGCTGAGTGATGTCTCAATGGGCATCGTGTCGCACTGGCTGATCGGGCACATCAGCTGATGGGTCGGACTTGCCCTGGCCATTCGAGCGGTTCCGAGATTGGACTTTCGGCTGATTCGCCTGGTGTAGTCCTCACCTAACGTCGACGACTGATGAATAAGGCATTGCGCGCCCTCTGGGCGGAACCGAGAGCTCCGGGTAACCCCGGCATCCTGTGGTGGGATCGCTGGCTGGTGGCGGGCTTGGTTGTCACCGCGATCGTCGAGGGGGTCGTGCGCGGGGATTCGCTGCTTTTGCGCTCGCTGGCGGTCCTCCTGGCCGTGGCCCTCGCCATCACGCTGCTGTGGCGACGAACGCACCCGCTGACCGTCGTGGCGATCGACTTCACCGCCATCACCGTGATGAACGTGGTCGCACTCATCACCTCCGACCCCGAGTTCGGCCTCTACACGATGGCCTTCATCCTCCTCATTCCCTATGCCTTGGTTCGCTGGGGGTCAGGTCGAGAGATCGTCATCGGTCTTGGCTTGGTCCTGCTCGGGTTCGGCACCGGCATCGCCGCCGACTTCACCAACATCGGAGAGGCTGTCGCCGGTTTCGTCTTCGCCATGAGCCCTGCCCTCATCGGAGCAACCGTCCGCTACCGGTCGTTCGCGCGCGCTCGCGACCGTGACCGGGCGGTGCTTCAGGAGAGGGCGGAGCTGGCCAGAGAGCTGCACGACACCGTGGCCCACCATGTCTCGGCAATCGCCATTCGAGCCCAGGCGGGCCGAGCCCTGGCCGGGACCAACCCGAACGCGCCATTGGATGCCCTGCAGGTGATCGAGGAGGAGGCGTCGAAGACCCTCGCCGAGATGCGCGCGATGGTGGGCGCGCTTCGTCGCGGGGAAGAGCCGGAGCTAGGCCCGGTGCCGGGCATCGCCGACATCGAACGACTGGCCCGCGACACCGGCGAAGGGCCTGAGCTATCGGTCTCCATCTCAGGGGATCTCGACGGAATCACACCGGCTGTCGACGCCGCCATCTACCGGCTGGCGCAGGAGTCGATCACCAACGCCCTCCGTCATACCCGCCATGCAACCACCATCGATGTTTCTGTCACCGGGGATGGCAAATGGGCAAGGCTCACGGTTCAAGACGACGGCGAGCTCCGCCACGCCCGCAACCCGGAGCCGGGGTTCGGGCTCATCGGGATGGGCGAGCGGGTCAAGCTCCTCGGAGGGAGCCTGGAGACGGGGCCCGGCTCGGTACGGGGATGGGTGGTCAGCGCCGTGCTGCCCAAGGACGGCTCGCCTCGGTGAGCATCGGCGTGCTCATCGCCGACGACCAGGAGCTGGTCCGCACCGGGTTGGCGATGATCCTCGACGCCCAGCCCGACATTGAAGTGGTAGGCCAGGCCGTCGACGGCCGCCAGGCGGTGCAGCTGGCCCGGGAATTGCATCCCGACGTCTGTCTGTTCGACATCCGAATGCCCGAGATGGACGGGCTCGAGGCGACCCGATTGCTCGCCGGGCCTGATGTCGCCGACCCGATGGCCATCGTCATCATCACCACTTTCGATCTCGACGAGTACGTCCATGGCGCACTCAAGGCGGGGGCCCGGGGGTTCCTGCTCAAAGACGCCGGACCGGAGTTGTTGGTCCAGGCGATCCACGCCGCCGCCAACGGCGATGCTCTGATCGCTCCCAACGTGACCGTCCGGCTGCTGGAAGAGTTCGCCCGGGCCGGAGAGCGGACCGCGCCAACCCAGCCGAATTGGCCACTCACCGATCGGGAGGAGGAAGTCCTGACGACCGTGGCTCGGGGACTGACCAACGCCGAGATCGCCGAGACACTCCACATAAGCCTGAGCACGGTGAAGGCCCATCTTTCCAGTCTGATGACCAAACTCGGCGCCCGTAACAGAGTCGAGCTGGCGATGTGGGCCTACGAGACCGACCGGGTCTGACGTTCCGCCGCCCGCCGAAGCCGGGCAGGCCTGATGGAGGGCGCCAAAGCATGCACAGGAGAGGAGCTTCGGCGGGTTTGGTCAGTCAACATGACGGACCCCGTCGAAGCTCTTCTCGATGGGACCGGCCGTCTTCACGGTCACGTGGCCGGCGGAAACCAGGTCGGACGATGACGTCCCGACCAGTACCTCGATCTCTCGGTCCTCCACCCTGTAGTCGAGGTTTCGATCGCAGAAGCCGTACTGGCCGACGAGCTACCCGTCGTCGAGGTCCTGGCCCAAAGCGTATCTTTAAAGGCGGTGCGAGGGTTGGGAGGGCAATGGCCTCTGCGTTTCCCGAGGACCGACGATGGAGCATTGAAAGGCGGAGAGGTGTCGACGAAGGCTGCACTGTGCTTGAGATTTGCCCGGTCGGAGGGAAACCGACGTGTGCCACAGATGTGCAAAACATCCTCGAGCCGACTTTGTGGATCTTTCCTGATGCCCGGGCTCTTGCACCACCGTTCAGTGGCCGGATCGTTCAGCCATCCGTGTAATCCGAGAACACCCGCTTCGGGACCACCATCCGCCATGCTTCGAGAACGATCTCACGCATCTCCGCCTCGTCGATCGCAGCGAGGCGAACCTCGACCCAGTTATACCGCATGTCCGAGCTCTTCGGCATTATGAACTTGTCCGGTTCGGACACGATGAGCGCCTCACGTTCTTCTTTCGGAAACGCGAACCCCATCAACGTCTCGTCACGCGAGAATGCCAGGTAGACCATCTGCCCGACCCGAAACTTGACCCGATCCCGAACCAGAGCCTCATAGCTTCGCGGCAAGTTTTCCACTAGGGCCCGGACTTGCTCGATGGTCACCAACGAAATCTGCCTTCGCTGAGAGATGAGATGTTACGTGCCATTACTTTTTCAGCCCCTAGCTTTCTGCCTTCCAGGAGGGAGGTGTCATCCTGCCTGAGCGACGACGAACATGTAGCCGCGAACCGGCTGTCCGCGGCGAGGACGAAGAGGTTGACCGCCGAGTCCCTTGCATCACCCCATCGACGGAGAGGTGCGTGGTGGTGGTGAGCTTCATAGGGCGGCTCCTTTCTAGTGTGTTGGGGTCTGGCCGGCGCCACCGTGTTCTCCATCGATCGAAGGTGATAGCTCCTGGGCGATGCCGGCGGTTCTACGCAATAGGAAGGCGGATGTCCCTGCGAGGACAAAGGCCAACACGGCGCTCACGCCCGCTACCAGCCGTAATCCCTGGGTGAAGGCGTCCTGGGCCGTCCGAGTCAAGGCCGAACCGACGTCGGCGCGAAGCTGGGAGGCGATCGATGTCGCTCCGCCGAGGGTGTCGATGGCGACATCGCGCACCTGCTGGCTCAACCCGTCCGGGATACGGGCGGCGACCTGAGACCGGTACACGGCGGTGCCCAGGCTTCCCAGGACGGCGAGGCCGAGCGCACCACCCAGCTCGGCACCCGTCTCCGAGATTCCCGACGCCAGGCCGGCCTTCTCGGGGGGAGCGCTGCCGACTATCAACTCGGTGGTCAGGTTGAACACCGGAGCGAGGCCGAGGGCGATTATCACCGAGGAAGCCACCACCAGTGGAAGCTCGCCCCTCACACCCACCTGACTGAGAGTGAGCAGCCCGAGGGCGCCAAGTGCGAGGCATCCGCCGATGACCAAGCTGGGACGCAACCGGTGGATGAACCGGGGGGCCAACGTCGAGCCGACCACGAATCCGACTGCGGACGGGATGGACCACATACCGGCTTCGAACGGCGAGAGACCGAGCACCAATTGCAGGTACTGGGCCACGAAGAGGAAATACCCGATCGCGATGAAAATCGCGAAGACGTTGGTGGCGAGGGACGCGTTGAATGTGCGATTACTGAAGAGTTGGAGGTCGACGAGGGGATCGGCCAAGGAGCTCTGGCGTCGGATGAACAGCGTCGCCAACACGACCCCGACAATCACCGCGACGAGCGGCAGGGCGCCGAACCCGTTCTGGGTGACTTCCTTCAGCGCGAATATGGCGGAGAGGATGGCTCCCAGTGAGAGCACCGCGCTGGGGACGTCGAGAGCCCCCGAATCCGGGTCCTTGTACTCGGGGAGGACTCGCGGCCCGAGCACGAGAAGGAGTGCCATCACCGGCAGGGCCAGCAGGAACACCGATCCCCACCAGAAGTGCTCGAGCATGATCCCACCGAAGATCGGCCCCACGGCGCCCCCGGCCGAGAAAGCTGCGATCCACCATCCGATGGCAACCGAGCGCTGCTTCTGATCACGGAACATCACGAAGATCAATGACAAGGTCGACGGTGCGAGCGTGGCACCGGCGATACCCATGAGGGCACGGCTGGAGATCAACGTGGCAGGGCTCCACGAGATCGCCGCCAACACAGAGGTGACGGCGAAGCCGGCCGCGCCGATCATCAACAGCCTTCGCCTGCCTAGTCGATCACCCAGGGTTCCCATGGTGATGAGCCCCCCGGCGACGACGAACCCGTAGATGTCGATGATCCACAGCAGCTCTGCACTAGTCGGCTGCAGATCGGCACTGAGACGCGGCACCGCGAGGTGAAGGACTGTGAGGTCCATGGCATATACCAGCGCGGCGAGGCCGAGCACGGCCAGGCCGATCCACTCCCGCCTGCCGGCTCGGGCCGGCGTGACGTCCTCGATTCTGTCTATTTGCATGGATTGACTCCTGGTCTTTTGACCTGATATGGGGGACTCGATGCCCGAAGCTCATCGAGCGACGTGATTCACGTAGCCGGGGCAGGGACTCGACATCTATACGAACCGACAGACGTCAGATCGACCGGGTCCCCGAGAAATGTGTGTTCCGACGACAGAGACGCTCGAGCTAACTCGCTTCCAGGACGGCCAGAGTGTTGCCTGCCGGGTCGGTGAACCAGGCGATGGGTGGTCCTTCGTCGCCGCGGGCGATGCCCTTCTCGTCCTGGCTGAAGCCCTCATAGCGCTGCATCTCCACTCCCCGCTGGACCAGATCGTCCACGGCCGCATCGACGTCGGTCACTTCGAAGTTGAGGATCGTGTAATTGGCCGGGAGGTGATCCTGCTTCGGGTAGACCACGATCACCCTGTCATCGCCGAGATGGAGTAAGAGCATGTCACCTTCCTCTTCGACTTTCATCCCGAGGGTGTCCCCGTAGAAGGTGGCGGCCGCGGAAGCGTCACCCACGGCGAAGCTGCTGAATGCTTTGCTGGTCTCGAACATGAGGTCTCCAGTCTCGATCGGATCGTTTGCCGGCACCCGCGGGCCGTCAATACCCCCCGCACAGAGTCGAGAAACTCTTCGCGGTCCCGATGAATTCCAGGGCGAGCCGACGATGCCAGCCAAGCCATCGCGATCCTCCGGGACCACGGCGGCGAGTACCTCTGCAAGCTGGGAACCTGGACGTTCACGCCAGTCGGGGACTGACCGCGACCAGGAGATACGCTGGGGTCGGCCTTTGTCGGTCAGGCGCCGAGCCGGGTCACCATGACGTACTCGGCGAAGATCAGGAGCAGGATGACCACCATGCCCGCCGTCGCGACTCGCTGCAGAGCGGCACCCGCGGCCGGCATGTCACCCGACTCGAGCGCTGCCAGCGCCTTGCGCAAGTTGGGGGTGTTCATGCCCAGTCCAATGACCAGGACCACGACGACGACGGTGATGCCGATGCCGACAAAGGGATCTCCCCAGTCCCACTCATCCTGGACGAGCACGATGGTTACCCCCGACAGCCCGGTTAGCAAGGCGGCCGGTGCGAGAAGCTTTGGTACCGCTTCCAAGACGACCTTCAACCAACCCAGGGCGGCGGGCCCGCCGATCTTTCTGAATTGTGGTCCGGCGAAGGCGAGAAATACCGACCCACCGATCCACACGGCGGCAAACAGGATGTGAATCACCACCACGACGTCATCCACGACAGGCTCCCTTCGAATAGGTCAGTCGAAAGTAGCCAAGAAGACCTGGCGGCAGCCACGCAAGAGAGATCAAATGGTGATGATCACCTTCCCCTGGACATGCATCGTCTCCAGGTACCGCATGGCTTCCGCGGTGTCGGCCATGGGGTAGGTGCGGCCGATCGCCGATTTGACTTTTCCCTCCACCATCCAGTCGGCAATGGTGGCGATGTCGCCGACGCTCCGCTTGGCCAGGTAGTTCTTGAACTTCTGGGTGCCCCTGCGATCGGACCGTCTCAAGCCCAGCATCGACCCGAGTGGTCCCAACCAGTCGCCCATGCTCAGCCATCCGCCGACGATCACCCTGCCTTCGTCGGTCAGGATCCGCCGGACCTCTTCCCAGGGCTGGGTACTCACCAGATCCAGTATCAAGTCGTACTTCTCGCCGATCTCGGTGAAGTTCTCCTTGGTGTAGTCGACGACCCGGTCGGCACCGAGCGAGAGCACCAGGTCGGTGTTCTTCCCACTGCACACACCCGTCACCTCGGCGGCACCCATCGCCTTGGCGATCTGGACGGCAAACGTGCCGATGCCACCTGAGGCCCCGTTGATCAGCACCCGTTGTCCCGCCTGCAGCCTGCCGTGGTCGCGCAGACCCTGAAGGGCGGTCTCACCGGCCAGGGGCATTGCCGCGGCCTCCTCGAATGAGATCGAGTTGGGCTTCCTCACCACCGAGTCGGTGGTCGCCACCAGACGCTCGGCGAGGGCGTTGTCCACCTCGCCGAACACCTCGTCGCCGGGCGCGAGACCTTCGACATCGGGGCCCGACTCGAGGACCGTCCCGGCAAAGTCGACACCGCGAATCGATACCTTGGGCCGGCGAAGACCGGCCTGGGCACGCATGAAGTAGGGCTCACCCCTCATGAAGTGCCAGTCGTAGGGATTGATGGAAACGGCCGCGACCTCGACCAGGACCTGGTCGTCCCTCATCACCGGTTCGGGCACATCGGTCAACTCGAGTACCTCGGGGCCGCCATAGCGGTCCTGTGATATGGCTTTCATGTCATCTCCTGTACATACGCCGTAAGTTCATACAGGGAATGTATCGCATACACCGTAAGTTTGTCAAGGGTGACTGTGTAGAGTGGAAGGAATCCCCCATGACTACCGATACCAAGCCGCAGACCGAACAGAGGACACCGCTCAACAGGGAGCGGGTTCTCGAGGCAGCTGTGGCCCAGGCCGATCAGGGTGGCCTCGCCGAGGTGAGCATGCGCAAGCTCGCCCAGTCGCTGGGCGTCGAGGCCATGTCCCTCTACAACCACGTCGACGGCAAAGAGGACGTCCTCGACGGGATGCTCGAGATCGTGATGGGCGAGATCAATGAGGCTGTCGACGCCATGGCATCTGGGGGCCTGAGTTGGAAGACGATCATGCGTAACCGGATTCTCGGTGCCCGTGAGGTCCTTCTCCGGCACAAGTGGGCCCCACGAGTCATCGAGACCCGGACACAGGTGAGCCAGTCGATGATGGGTTACTTCGAGGCCATCCTCGAGACCTTCGTCGCGGGTGGGTTCTCCTACGACCTGGCCCATCACGCCATGCACGCCCTGGGTAGCCGCGCCCTCGGCTTCTCCCAGGAGCTGTTCGAGCCCGAAGACGGAGAGGAAGAGACCGAGATGGACGCGGCCACGATCCAGCAGATGGCCGCGATCTACCCGCAGATGGCCGCGATGCTGGACAACGTCGCCCATGAAGGCCCGGACACCACCATTGGGTGGTGTGATGACCAGACCGAGTTCGAGTTCGGCCTCGATCTCATCCTCGACGGTCTCGACCGTCGTCTCGCCTCGCCGTAATTGAGAGGCTGAGGGGCGCATATCGCCCAAATCCGACCCAATTACGGTTGAGGGTTGACAACCTTACGGTGTATGTCCTATTGTCTCGCCTTGCTTACACCGTACGCATACGGCGTACGTCGGGTGCAAGGAGACAGATGATGAATGTGATAGAAGTCGAGGGCGTCACCAAGGTCTTCGGTGACGTCACCGCGCTGGCCGGGCTCGATTTGACAGTTTCCCAAGGTCGGATCCTCGGGCTGCTGGGCCCGAACGGGGCCGGAAAGACGACCGCGGTGTCGATACTGACCACTCTGCTCAAACCAGACTCGGGCAGGGCTCGTGTGGCTGGGCACGACGTGGTCGCCAGCCCCAGAGAGGTGCGTCGTCGAATCGGCTTGTCGGGTCAGAACGCAGCCGTCGACGAGCATCTCACCGGTCTGGAGAATCTGGAGCTCATCGGCAGGCTGTATCACCTGGGTGCGAAAGGCTCCAGGGCCCGGGCGGCCGAGCTGCTCGAACGCTTCGGTCTCACCGATGCGGCCCGTCGGCCCGTTGGTACTTACTCCGGCGGGATGAGACGACGACTCGACCTCGCCGG
>Ga0302046_10005931_pt1 | contig 10713 bp, 7 predicted proteins | sample RVTome_11_FD_200261 | JGI IMG/M metagenome (GOLD analysis project Ga0302046, IMG submission 200261) | Soil microbial communities from uranium-contaminated site in the Upper Colorado River Basin, Wyoming, United States - RVT147D111 (version 2) ... | reverse complement strand
CCTCGACCTTGCCGCGGTTGCCCACGAACCCGTTCGCCAGCCATCCGGTGATGCCCACGATCACCGAGGCGACGATGGCGGTGCCGAGCCCCTCGACGTGCATGGAATCCATCACGCGGTCCACGAGGAGCAGCATGGCCCCGTTCACCACGAAGAGGAACAGGCCGAGGGTCACGAGCGTGAGGGGGAACGTGAGGAAGATGACGATGGGCCGGATGAACGCGTTCGCGAGACCGAGCAGCAGGGCCGCCATGAAGAGCGGCGCGGCGCCGTCGAACCACACGCCGTCCACTGCCACGTCCGCGACCCACAGGCCGAACGCGGTGATCAGGATGCGGGCGAGGAATCCGGGCATACGGCGCTCCTAACGTCGCGCGGGACCGCCGCGACCACCAACATCGCCGAGCTGATCCGGCCAGAGCCGCTTGAGATCGGCGTCGAACAGCTCGCCGTGCTTCATGACCATGTGGACCTTCTCGGTCTGCCGGATGTCGTCGAGCGGGTTGCCGTCGAGCACCACGAGATCCGCCAGCTTCCCGGGCTCGAGTGATCCGAGGTCCGCCCCGAGGCCGATGTAGTCGGCACCGGCTCGCGTGGCGGCGTGGAGCGCTTCGTGCGGCGTCAGGCCGCCTTGGGCGAGCATCCACAGCTCCCAGTGGGCGCCGAGCCCCTGGAGCTGGCCGTGCGCGCCGAGCTGCACGCTGCCGCCGGCGTCCACGATGGCCTTGGCGGTCCGGGCCAGCTCCATGTGGTAGAACTCGTCCGCCGGAACGAGCATCCGCCGCCGCGCGCGGGCGTCGAGCTGCTCGGTCGGGACGAACTTCCGGAGCCGCCCGTTCGCGAAGACGTCGGACATCTGGTACCAGTAGTTCTCGCCCCACACGCCGCCGTACCCCACGATCAGGGTGGGGGTGTAGCCCGTCCGGCTGCGCGCGAGCAGGGTCACGACGTCCCGGTACAGCGGGGCCACGGGGATGGCGTGCTCGATGCCCGTATGGCCGTCGAGGACCATCGTGATGTTCTGCTGGAGCATGGAGCCGCCCTCGGGCACGACCAGCATCTCTTCCCGGCGCGCGGCCTCGATGATCCATTGGCGCGCGTCGCGCCGCATCTGGTTGTAGCTCTTGACGGAGAACGCGCCCAGCGCCTTGAGGCGCCGCACGTGGGCGAGCGCGTCGTCGAGGCTGCCGGTGACGGCGCGATTCGGGTTCTCGGCACCGTACAGGACGAATCCCGTGGAGTAGATGCGCGGGCCGGTGATCCGCCCGGCCTCGACCAGCTCGGACAGCGCGAACACCGACTGCGTGGACGCGGACGGATCGTGCGTGGTCGTGACGCCGTACGCGAGGTTGGCGTGGTACTCCCAGAGGCGCTGTGGGAGGATGTCGAGGGTCGAGTACCCCAGGTGCGCGTGCACGTCCACGAGGCCGGGGATGATGGTCTTGCCGGGCAGCGGCACCGTGCGCGCGGCCACCGGAATGTTGGGGCACGGGGTCCGGCAGATGCGCTGGATCCGGGAGCCCTGGACCACGACGTCGGCGTTGTCGAAGACCTCGGTCCCCTGCATCGTGATCACGCGCGCACCGCGCAGGACGATGGTGCCGGGCGGGGCCGGCTTGGGCACGCTGAGCGTGATGCGCGTGATGCGGGCCGGGACCGCGGCGTTGGCCTCGAGCCAGTCGGTGGAGTCGGCGGCCGCGGCGGTATCGGGGGTCCCGGCCGCGTAGGCGTCCGCGAGGGTCTGCTCGTACACGGTGGGCCCGAGCGACCACGTCACGGCCTTCGCGTCCGGGCGCCAGGCAATCCAGTCGCCACCCGTCCGGGACAGCCGCACCACCTTCACCCCGGACCCCTTGGCCTCCAGCGTGACCGGGGAACCGGCGAGTGGGAGCGGCGCGAGATGGACGTTGTGCAGCTCCTTGAACGCCACCCATCGTCCGTCGGGGGACGGTACCATCTCCTCGGCGTGCTCGTTGACCGCCAGCGTGCGACGGTCGAGCCCGGTCGTGGTCACCGACGACAGGACGGTTTTGCCGTCCCGGCTCTCCGTCACGAGCAGGCGCGAGCCGTCGGCGCTCCACGTCACGCTCGGCATGCGGCGGCCCGAGCCGCGGTTGGCCGTGCGCAACACCGCGGTCGGCTCGCCTCCCAGGATCGGGAGGATGGCCACCGTCAGGAAGGGCTCGTTGGCGAGATCGGCTCCGCGATTCGCGGCACCGGATCCCTGGATGAACGCGATCCACTCCCCGTCGGGCGACACCGCCGGGTTGGCGTACTGGTTGGGCAGCCGCGTGAGCCGTGTCGGACGTGGATTCCGCCCGCCCAGGGGGACCGACCACAGGTGCCCGCCCGCGGAGTCGTGCCACGTGGCGTACACCAGGGCGCGCCCATCCGGCGTGAACGCCGGCGAGAACTCGAAGGCCTCCCCGGGCGCCGCGATCCCCGCCCTCGCTTGCGGACCGGCGGGGCCGCCGGGTCCGCCCCTCGGGCGCCGTTGCTCCCGGCGCTCCTGGGATGCCGTCACGCGGACGGGTGCGCCGCCGGCGTACGGCATGGCCCACAGGGCCCCCACCGCCTCGAACACGAGCGTGTTCCCGTCGGGCGAGACCACGGGCCACCGCACCGATTTCACGTCGAGCGCGTCCGGAATCCGATAGGAGAACCGCAGCGCCTGCTCCACGACCTGTTCCACGTCCGCCGCGAACGAAACCCCGGTCGCCTCCCCCGTGGCCACCGTCACGCGGTGCAGCTTGCCGCCGAACGCGACCACCACGGCCGCGCCGTCCGGGGTCCACGCAAACCCGGGATACGCTCCGTGGACCGTCCACGTCTCCATCTGGTCCTTGTCGAGTCCGTCGAATACCTGGCGCTCAGCGCCGGTCACGAGGTCGCGCAGGACGAGCACCGTCTTCAGGCCGACCCGGCGCAGGAAGGCGAGGGTCTTGCCGTCCGGAGAGACGGTGGGCCGGATGGCGCCGCCGGGGCCGGTCGTGACCGGCTCCACATCGCCGGTCTCGCGGTCCACGCGCGAGATCTGGAAGATCCCGGCATGCGGGTTCTTGTTGTAGTCGAACGGCGTGGTCCAGCTGTAGTAGACCCACCGTCCGTCGCTGGACGGATAAGGCTCGTTCTGATCCGACGTGAAGCTCATCTTGTCCTTGAGCTTGACGCCGCCGCCCCCGCGGATGTGAAACAGCCAGATCTCGCCGCCGCCCAGGGAGCGCGTGCTCCGGACGTGGCGCTTGGCCACGACGTACTCCCCATCCGGCATCCACGCGGGGGCCGTGGGAAACGTGTCGTCGAGCGCCGTGAGGGCGCGGGGATTCCCGCCGTCCGCGTCCACGAGCCACAGGTTGTCCTTGCCGCTCCGGTCGCTCACGAAGACGATGGTCCGGCCGTCCGGGCTGATGCGGGGCTGCTGGTCGAACGCGCGGCCGGACGTGAGACGGACGGCCCGCCCGCCGGCGATGGGCACGCGGTAGAGGTCGCCCACGAGATCGAATACCACCCACTGCCCGTCGGGACTGACGTCCACGTTCATCCAGGTCCCTTCGTCGGTCTCGAAGCGGACGGTATCGGCGGGGCCGTGCGCGTCGTTCACGCTCCAGGTGGGGGCCTGGCCGCCGGCCGCGGCGGGGACGAGCAGGAGGGCGAGCAGGAGGCGCAGGGACATTCGGCTTGACTCACGGGAAAACGGTGAACGTGTCGCGGCGGGCTCCGAAGACGGCGGTGGGCGCCGATTCGGGATTGGAGGAAACTAGCGCTCGGATGTCGCGTACGTACCCATGAAGCTGGCGGATGGTCCGGTCCGGGGCCACCTTCCCGAAGGGTGAACGTCTCGGCGATTGGCCCTATCGCGATCGGATCACCAGGGCTCGCCGGTCGGCGTCGTACGTTACCAGCGCCACCGCGCGCGGGTTCAGGGCGAGGGTGGTATCCAGGGTGAGGGCTCGGGGCAGGGCATCGAACCTGGCGCGAGTGGCAGCGGTCTCGCCGATCTCCGCGGGCTCGTCGGCCAGCTCGAAGCGGACGCTCAGGGCGCGCGGGCCGGGGGTGAGCGGGAACTCCCGGTAGACGTAGATCGGCCGGTCGCGCCGGAGGCCGCCGCCCGTGACGAGTTCGTCCACCAGGGTCGAGCCGTCCAGCATGACGCGCAGGCGGTACTGGGCGGACTGGCCCTCACAGATCACCGGCTGGCGCATGTGGCGCGGCACCGCCCGCAGCTCCTCCTCGGATACCGTCCGGCACACCTCCACTCGTTCGGGCTGCCCGCTCCACGACAACCGGAGCAGACCGCCCTCGCCGCTTCCCATCCCCTGCGGAGCGCGGGACAGCGCCGCGAGCAGCGCCGTGGCGGCGAGCGCCAGCGCCGACCCCAGGATTGCCCGTGGCGCGCGTCTCATGGGGCGACCTCGACTTCCTCGGTCGGCGCCGGCCGGCAGACCGCTTCGAGCGACTCGTCGGGTTCCAGGGCGGGCCGGTCGAGCGCGGCGAGGTCCGCCTGGAACGCGCGCAGGGCGTGCACCGCCTCGGCGCCCTCCGCCGCGCCCGCGCAGGCCACCCGCACGCGCCGCCGATCCACGCGGGCCTTGAGCTCGGCTTCGCGGTCATGATACAGGCGTTCGTGCAGCCACCGCGGCCCCTCGCGCCCCCAGCAGTCGCGGGGCGGACAGGCCAGGATCAGGACGCCCGGAGCGCCCGCCCGGAGCGTCAACTCGATGACGGACGTGTGGAGGTTGCCGGCGCAGGCCATGGTCCGGCACTCTGCGCCCGCGGCCGCGAGCGCCGGCGTCAAGGCGGCGACGCCGTGCTCGCACGCCAGCACGACCACGCGGTCGGCCGGAGGAACGGGACCGCTCCCGCGGCGGAGGACCTCCTCGATTTGGTCGCGTGCGGTGCGGCCGGCGGGGCCCACCCCCATCGGCGCGCAGGATCCCGCGCAGATCCCGCAGCTGACACAGCGGTCCGGATTGACCAGGGCGACCAGCTCGGCGCGTCCCGCCGCGCGCGGACCGGTCTGCGGGGGTGACCGGTCGGTTGGCTGTTCCCGCGGGACGAGCGCAATGGCCTCGTAGGGGCAGTCTACGACGCACTGGTTGCACGCCGTGCAGAGCTGGGGATCCACCGCGGACGGGGGCGGTCGGTCCGGGGCACCAGGGCGTGCGAGGGCCGGCACGGCCACCAGCGCGGCCAGAGCGACCAGGGCGCCGAGCCACACGATCCACGCCGGCAGCCGACGGGAGATCGGGAGCCAGAACCCGTAGAACCAGTCGGTCGGCACCGTCTCCGGAAGGACGAGCGGATCCGCCTGCGGCGCCATGGACAGGGGCCAGACCACGGCCACCAGCGTGAGCAGCCCAACCACCGACCAGAGCAGCCGGCGCGGGGGCAGCAGGCTGGGCCGCGCGAGCCGGGACACGTGAATCCAGAGGCCGACGCCCACGGCGAGCGGCAGGGCGGAGTGGGCGAAGAGATTGAGAAAGAAGAACGTGTTGGGAACGGCCCGCTCGCCCACGAACGCCCGGCTGATGGGCTCGGACAGGAACGGCAGGGCGTCCAGCAGGCGCGCGGTTTCGAGCGCCAGGCCGTGGCCGAACGTGTCCCACACCATGATGAAGCCCGTGACGCCGCAGACGACGATCACCGCCACCAGCAGGAAGCCGGAGACCCAGGCCAGCGCGCGCGGCCCCCAGCTCCGCCGCTGCGCGAACATCCGGAGGGCGTGGACCGCGGCGGCCACGAGCGCGGCGTCGCTGGCGTAGCGGTGGAGCCCGCGGACCCAGTTGCCGATCCACGGGTTCGCGGTGAGCCGGGCCACGGACTCCCATGGGGCCCCCACCCGGTAGAAGAGCAGGAGCCAGATGCCGGTCACGATGAGGACGATCAGGAGGACGACCGCGATCGTCCCGCTCTGGTAGAGCGGGTTGTACTGCCAGCCGTACAGCCGGTTGCAGAGGGCGTCGGCCGCTGCCAGCGGGCGTCGGACGAGGCGCTCCAGAGGGGTGGTCAGGGCCATGGGAACGGGCTGGAGGATGGGGTCCTGGCGCGGGCTGGCGCCAGCTTGCGTTTGGTTGATTTTATCATATACTCATGATGTTATCAAGATGGACCCGGGCCCGACGGCGGGCCCGCGGCATGGGCCTGAACCGCGAGAGGTCGTCATGTCCGGTACGCACCCACCCTCCCCCCCAGACAGCCCCCAGCTGGAAATCCCTTTGGGGCAGCGCCTGTTCGACAACGTCTTCCTGTGGCTCATCGCCGGCATCCTGGTGATGGCGGTCGTCTACACGGGCTGGGGCCTCTACGAGATCCTCACGCTGCCGCCCGCCACGCTTCCCTGAGGAGACGGCAATGACTCCCGAGACCCATACCGGCCTCGAGTCCCCCCGCGGGGTGTGGTGGAAGCCGGCGCACAAGTCCGAGAAGGTCTGGGTGGCCATCGCCTTCGTCTGGTGCATGGTGCTGTTCGCCATGATGCCGCTGTGGCACCTCAAGGGCGGCCAGAACCCCTCCGGCATCCGGCGCAAGGTGGATCCGCAGGCGTTCTATCAGCGCACCCAGGAGTTCATCGCGCAGTACAAGATCGGCGAAGACCGCGGCATGCCGATCGTGGCGCCCCCTCCCGGCAGCGACATGTACCTGACGGGCCTGGCGTTTCAGTGGACGCCCATCCTCCAGCTCGAGAAGGACAAGGAGTACGTCCTTCACCTGTCCTCGCTGGACGTGAACCACGGGTTCAGCCTCTATCCCATGAACGTGAACTTCCAGGTCGTTCCCGGCTACGACTACGGCCTGAGGGTCACGCCCACGGAGGTCGGCGATTTCCGCATCATCTGCAACGAGTTCTGCGGCATCGGCCATCACATCATGGTGGGTCGTGTCATCGTCGTGGACGGGACCGCCGAGACCGCCGTGTCCGCCGGAGGCGACCGATGACGATCCCCGCATTCCGGACCTGCCCGTTCACGTCCCTCAAAGTGGACCGGCAGGCCGACCTGTTGATCAAGGCGAACGCCGTGGTGTCGGTCGTGGCGCTGCTGATCGGCGCCGTCGCGGCCGTGCTGCTCGTGCTGACGCGGTGGCAGGCGGTGCACCTGCTGCCCGCCGCCTGGTTCTACCGCATCCTCGGCGTGCACGGCATGAGCATGCTGATCTTCTTCATCATCTTCTTCGAGATGGCCGTGCTCTACTTCGCGAGTACGGCGTTGCTCAACGCGCGCGTCGCCGCGCCCAGGCTCGGCTGGTTCAGTTTCGCGCTGATGGTCCTGGGCGCGGGGGTGGTCGAATGGATGATGTGGGCCGGCAAGGCGGACGTGCTGTTCACCTCGTACGTCCCTCTTCGCGCACACCCGCTCTTCTATCTCGGCGTCATCCTGTTCGCGGTCGGCGCGCTGGTCGTGACGGGGATCTTCTTCGCGAATCTCGTCGTCGCCAAACGCGAGAAGACGTATCAGGGCTCGCTCCCGCTCGTGACCTATGGCGCCGTTGCCGCGGCGGTCATTGCGGTGATCACGCTGCTCCACGGCGCCGCCATTTACGTCCCCACGTTCCTGTGGTCCATGGGGCTCATGGACGTGGATCCGCAGGTCTACCGCATGATCTGGTGGGGGTTGGGCCATTCGTCCCAGCAGATCAACGTGGCCGCCATGGTCGCCGTGTGGTACATGCTGGGCGCGCTCACGGTGGGGGCCGTCGTCCTCAACGAGAAGATCAGCCGATCCGCGTTCGTCCTCTATGTGCTGTTCATCTCGATGGCGTCGGCGCACCACCTGCTCGTGGACCCGGGGATGGGCCCGGCCTGGAAGGTCGTGAACACGAGTTACTTCATGTACATGGCCGTTCTGGCCAGCATGATCCACGGCTTCACCGTGCCCGCCGGCATGGAACTGGGCCAGCGGCTGCGCGGCTTCACCAACGGGATCTTCGAGTGGCTGCGCAAGGCGCCGTGGGGCGACCCCGGGTTCAGTTCGCTGGTGTTCTCCGTGGTCGTATTCGGCTTCGTGGGCGGCATCACCGGCGTCGCCATCGGGACCGAGCAGATCAACATCATCGTCCACAACACGCTGCGGGTGCCGGGCCACTTCCACGCGACCGTGGTGAGCGGGACCGCGATGGCGTTCATGGGTGTCACCTACTACGTGATCCCCCTGATCTTCCGGAAGAAGGTGGCGTTCTGGCCCCTGGCCAAGGCCCAGCCGTACGTGTTCGCCCTCGGCATGCTGATCATGACGATGTCCATGACGTTCGCGGGCTCGTTCGGCGTGCCGCGGCGCCACTGGGACATCAGCTTCACCAACGCGCCGTTCGACGTGCCGTTCAGCCCGGCGGTGGACGTGCTGCTGGCGCTCGTGGCGTTGGGCGGCCTGATGGCGGCCACCGGCGCGTTCATGTTCATCGCCATCGCCGTGAAGTCCGTGTTCCTGGGCGAGCCGCTCGGGGAGGTCGTGCGTGGCCGGGCCATGGCGGGGGTCCCGCAGGGGCTCACCCACCCGCCGACCCACGCCGCCAACGTGGACGAGCTGAACGCCGCGCTGCACCACCCGAGCCGCGGCATTTTCGGCGTCGCCCCCGGGACGCTGGCGCTCGTGGGCGTGTTCCTGCTGGCGTTCGTGCTCTACTACTTCGTGAACTGGAAGGTGCTGTCGTTCGTATGGAAGATCGGCTGACCACCCTGCCCACCCGGGCGGCGCTGGCCCTGCTGGCGCTGCTCGCGATCCTCCTCGTGAGCGCGGGCTTGTGGGCGCTGGCGCTCTGGCCGCTCGCGAGCACGGCCCCGGAATGGGTGGCGCGCACGCGGGAGATCTGCTTCGGCAGCGCCCGCGACGGACTGCCGCACGCCGGTGGCTGGGTACTGCTGGTGGGCGAGCCCGCCGGCATGCTGCTGTTTCTGCTGGCGGCGTGGGGCTACGAGGTCCGCGAGGGCCTCGCGTTCCTCTGGCACCGGTGGGTGGGGCGCGTAGTCCTTGGCGCGGTCATTCTCCTCGTGGGCGTGGGGGCGGGCGCCGTGAGCGTCCGGGTGGCGCAGGCCACGGGGGCGCCGTTCGATCCCGTCCGTGGGCGCGATCCGGCATTGGCGCTGGTGCCGTTGCGCGGCGCGGCGTCGGAGCTGGGGCTCGTGGACCAGCACGGTGCAACGGTCACCGTGGCCTCCCTGCGCGGCCGGCCCGCCGTGGTGACCTTCGTCTACGCGCACTGCGAGACGGTCTGCCCCATCATGGTGCACGACGTGCTCGCGGCCGCGGCGGGCCGCGCGCTGGCGGTGCTGGTGACGCTGGATCCGTGGCGCGACACGCCGTCCCGGCTCGCGAGCATCGCCGAAGCCTGGAAGCTCCCGGCCGACGCGCTGCTGCTGAGCGGCGAGGTGGAAACGGTGGAGTTCGTGCTGAACCGGTGGCGGGTGCCGCGGGTCCGGAACGAGGGCACCGGGGACCTGATCCACCCGACCGTGGCCTACGTGCTGGATGCCGAGGGGCGGATGCGGTTCCAGACGGATGCGACGGAGGGGGCGGTGCGGTTGGCGCTGGAGAGGGTGGAGTAAAGCCGAAGGCCGAGGGCCGAGGGCCGACGTCAGACTGTTCAGCCATCGGCCATCGGCTATCGGCTATCGGTAGCTCCCTGTCCGTGCACCACGAGCACCGCCACGGTGAGCAGCAATAACGCTCCCGCCTGGTGCAGGGCGGCTATGCCGACTGGCACCCTGAGTAGGAGCGTCGCGACGCCGAGCCCCACCTGGAGCAGTGCTACCAGCGGGAGGGCGGTGAGCAGGGCCCGGCTCCAGGGATCGGCGGCAACGCGCCGTCCGAATGCCCAGAGGAGGACGGCTCCGAGCACGGACAGGATGCCCAGCAGGCGGTGGTTGAACTGCACGGCGGCGATGTTCTCGAACAGGTTCGTCCACCACGGATCCATGGCCCCGTAGCCCGACGGCACGACGCGCCCCCCCATCAGCGGGAACGTGTTGTACGCCAGGCCGCCGTTGATCCCGGCCACGAACGCCCCAGCCACCGCGGTCAGAAACACGAGCCCCGCCAGCGTGACGGCGGAGCGGCGCAGCCGGCGTGGCGACGGCCCGGTTGCCTGTGCTGTCACCGTCCGGTCCACCAGCAGGTCGGCCGCGGTCCACACCGTCACCACGTAGATGACGAGCGCCAGCCCCAGGTGCGCGGCCAGCCGGTACTGGCTCACGTCCACCCGGGCGCTGAGGCCGCTCGTGACCATGTACCAGCCGAGCACGCCCTGGAGGCCCGTGAGCACCAGGAGGCCCGCGAGCCGGCCCGTGAGCTTCCCGGGCAACCCGCCGCGCAGCAGGAAGACCACGAAGGGGATGGCCAGCGCCGCTCCCACGAGGCGCGCCCACAGGCGATGGACGTACTCCCAGAAGAAGATCCGTTTGAACTCGGCCAGGGTCATGCCCTGGTTGAGGCGCTGGTACTCGGGAATCTGCTGATACTGCTGAAAGGCGTCGGCCCACGCGTCCTCGGTGAGCGGCGGCACGATGCCGGTGACCGGCTTCCACTCGGTGATGGAGAGTCCCGACTCGGTGAGCCGGGTGACCCCGCCGATCACCACGGTGAGCAGGACCATGCCGGCCCAGATGGCGAGCCAGATGCCGATGGCGCGCCGGCGCGCCGGCGTGAGGGCGGGAAAGGGGATGGTCGGACCTGACACGTCGTCTTCTCGGTCGGCCGTCGGCAGCCGGTACCTTCCGGCCCG
>Ga0302046_10005930_pt1 | contig 10714 bp, 13 predicted proteins | sample RVTome_11_FD_200261 | JGI IMG/M metagenome (GOLD analysis project Ga0302046, IMG submission 200261) | Soil microbial communities from uranium-contaminated site in the Upper Colorado River Basin, Wyoming, United States - RVT147D111 (version 2) ... | reverse complement strand
GGTCGTTCCCTTGATTTGACATAAGTGGTGAAAGAAGGCTGGAACCGAAACCCGCGTCGTTCGTGTATAGGCAGTGATGGGTAAAGATTCGGGCATGGCGAAGCTCACGGTGATCCCCGGCGGTCGTTCTGCGGCGCAGCGTTTCGAGTTGCTGTTTCGGTCCCATTACCGCGCGCTGCATCGAGCGGCTTACCGGTTGACGGGCAATTCATACGACGCCGAGGATCTGGTGCAGGAAACATGCTTGCGTGCTTATCCGCGGCTCGAGGAGCTTGCCGAGCTCGACAACCCGCGAACATGGCTGCTGTGTGTGCTGCGGAGGCTGTTCATCGATCAAACCCGGCGTTACGAGCGTTCCCATGTCACTTCTCTCGAGGCGGTGGCAGAAGGATCGCTGGTTCACGATGCGCCGGGGCCCGCCGAGGAGGCGGACGCCGCTCTCAGGAGCCGGCGCCTGGGCCTTGCCTGGCGGCGGCTCGACAGGCAGCAGCGTGTGTTGTTGGCGCTGCACGATGTCGAAGGTTATTCGCTTGCTGAGCTGACGCAGATCACGGGGCTCAAGGAAGGTACGCTCAAATCCCGGTTGCACCGAGCGCGCGTCAAGTTGGGCAGGTTGTTGCGTTACGAAGAAAATGCGGCCGGCATCGGCGCCGGTCGAGGAGCGTCGTGATGAAGTGCGAACGGGCCGTAGAATTGCTGACTCGATCGGTTGAGGAAGGCGCTGCCGAGGAGCGGCGGCTGGCGGCCGACCATGTGGCGAATTGCGGCGATTGCCGCGATGCGGCCACGGCCGTGCATGCGTTACGCATCGCGAGCCTCGCTCCGGTGCCGGACCCGCGGCCGGGCGCTTTCGAGCGCGTGATCGCCGCGGCGACGAGCCGGCCCGACGCCGGGCGGCGGTCTTCGCCCACGTTCTGGTCGGGCATGGGCCTCGGTGCCGCGCTCGCGGCCGGCGTCGTGATCGCGATCCTGGCGCTCGCGCCGGCGACAGGGCCTGAGACGGTCGTGACGCCGCGGCTTTCAATGGCATTGAACGAGTCGCGCGACGTGAGCATCTCGTTGACGGCGCCCGAAGCGCTTGCCGACGCCGAGATTCACGTGGTGCTCAGCGGCGCGGTCGGGCTCGACGGCTACGAGGGGCAGCGGGAGCTGCGCTGGCGGACGAACCTCGACCCCGGCGTCAATCAGCTCACGCTGCCGGTCATAGCGACGGGCGCGGGCGGCGGGCAAGTGCTCGTCGAGGTGCTGCACGAAGGCAAGCGCCGCACGTTTCTGGTCGACGTAAGCGCTCGCGGATGACGATCGAGGAGGGTATATGCACACTCGCAACTTGTTGAAAGTCACAGCCGCGGCGGCCCTGTTTGCCGCGGTCGGCTCGCAGGCGCAAGAGAACGCCGGCGAGAACATCGATACGCTCGATCTGACGATGGAGCTGATGCCCGAAGGCGCGACGCTGCCCGAGGCCGTCACGCGTGTCATCGAGCTGCCGGAAGGGGCGGCCGAGGCGGCGCGGCAGAACGCGGCGCAGGGGTTGGAGACCGCGAATGCAGCCCGCGGCAACGGAGAGTCCGGGCTCGCCATTGCCGCCGAGGCGCGCGAGCGGGGCATGGAGCAAGCGCAGGAAGATCGCGAGAACGCCGGACGCGGACCTCCCGATTGGATCGGCTTGCCCGATTCGCCCGGGCCGCCGGACGACCTGCCGGGCCCGCCCGACGTGCCGGGCCCGCCCGACGTGCCGGGCCCGCCCGGCGACTGAAGCCCGGGTTGTGACACGGGGCGACAATCGAGCATCTCGTTGCCGCTACACTCGACTTTTACGTTGTTTCGCGGATAACGAGGCCTTGTGAGGACAGCGTTGAAGTCGCGGCGGCTTGCCGTCGGTCTCCTGTTATGCGTCACGGTGGAGGCAGCTGCGCAAACCGCTTCGACCGAGCCCGCCACGGCGGTCGCGGCGAGCGAGTATTTCGCCGCCGGCAGCCGTGCGTTCGAAGCGCAGGACTACCTTCGGGCGCTCTCCGAGTTCGAGGCGGCCATCCGCGCCGGCAGCGACGGCCCCGCCGTTCACTATAACGTTGCGGTGTGTCACTACCGGCTCGGTGACTATGCGCTGGCCGAGGAGGCGTTTCGTTCTCTCGGCCGGCGGTTTCCCGAGATGCGGCATCTTGCCGACTACAATCTCGGTCTCGCGCTGACTCGTCGCAACCGCACGGCGGAGGCGCGCGCTGCCTTCGAGCGCGCCCTGGGCGCCGACGATGATCGCATCGTCTCGCTGGCGACAGCGATGCTCGCGCGGCTGCCGAGCCCCGCGCGGGATTCGGCGCCCGCGGCTTGGACGCGGCTCGTCGATTTTCGTGTCGGCCACGACGGCAACGTCGCGCTGCTCGATGCGTCCAGCCTGCCCGCCGGGCGTTCGACCGACAGCGGCTTCGCCGAGCTTCTTGCGTACGCCGGCGGACCGTTGACGACGAGCGGGCGCTGGCGTCTCGACGCCAGCGCCTATCTCGTCGAGTATCCCGATGCGAGCGAGCTCGATCAGAGCGGTGTCTATCTCGGGGCTCGTTATGAATGGCGCGCCCGCAACTGGCGCTTGTTGGCAGGGCCCCAGCTCGGCCGCTCGGCGCTCGACGGCGACGGCTTCGAGCAGCATGCGGGAGTGACGCTCGATCTGCGTCACACGTTCGCGCCGGCGCGTGCCGTTCTTGGAATCGTGCTCACGCACGACGAGGTCGACGCGGTGGAGCCGCAATTCGGCTTTGTCGAGGGCGAGCGGGACCAGCTGACGCTATTGCTCGAAAGGGCGCTCGGGTCCGGCCGCGTCGTGCTCGACTACAGATTCGAGCGCAACGACCGCGCCGGCGCCGGCGTTAGCTCCGACCGCGACCGCTACTCACTTCGTTACCGTTGGGCTCTGCGTCCCGATTGGACCGGGGAGGTCATGTACGAGTATCGTCTCAGCGACTACGCGCGCCTCGATGTGCCGCGCGAGGAAAGGCGGCATCAGGCCGGTTTTCAGGCGACGCGCCGGTTCGGATCGAGTTGGCAGATGACGATCCAGTACCGATACACGAACAATGAATCGAGCGATCCCGTTTTCTCCTATGAACGCCATCGTATCGGCGTGGGTGCGAGCAAAACGTTCTTTTAATCCGATGGTCGCAGGTTCGACCCCTGCACGGCCCAACAAAATCAATAGCTTATATACTTTTCGATTCCAGGTAGTGTGGTAAAAACCGGCAACTGTGGTAAAAAACGGGACCCTCTCTGGCGACCGGGAACTATCTCTACTCTTCGCATGGTAGATACCTCACCTGGCGCGTTACACGTTGGCTTGGAGGTGTCGTAGGCCTGACTGGCACTAAAAAGCTGCTGAATGCCTTCAACGGTTGGCATTTGGGGAATTTCCCTTCGGTAGCCGCTGTAGATGCAGTAGATGGACATCCTGCTATCGTAATGCAACAAGTTGTCCGGTATGGCGCCATCGAGCCCACGATGGACACGCTGCTGGTTGTAATAGTCCTTGAAACTTGCGAGCTTCCGCTCGAGATCGCGAGTCGTCCAGAAAGGCACGCAATCGAGGAACTCTCGCCGTATCGTCCCGATCAGTCGCTCGACGAAGGGGTGCGACAACGGTACGTACGGCACAGTCTTGACCTCGGTCACATCGAGAATTCGGAGATTGGCTCTCAGCGCCCGCAATGGCGTCGTTGAACATCTGGCAGACCGCGGGTCCGTCGAGAGTGCCGGGGTTCACGGAGAAGCCAATGATTCGCCGAGTGAACTGATCCATGACGACCTCACCCAATGCGTCTTGAGGAGCAACGATTCAGTAACGACGCCGCGGATTTGCGTTATGAGTTACCAATTCGCCACCCACAGGGCCGTCTTCGGGTGAAATAGACAATAGTCCACTTTGCTCATGATTAAAATGGAGTATAGTCGACTATGTACGGAGGATCCGGTGCTCGAACGATACCTCAAAGCGGAGATCGCCGCTGCGCTCAAGCGCAAGATGGCCTTCATCGGCGGCCCGCGGCAGGTGGGCAAGACCACGTTGGCCCTGTCATTCCTGGGCCCCGCCGCCACCGAGCGCCATCCAGCCTATCTGAACTGGGACGATCCGAAGATGCGCCCCGGTTTGCGACGGGGTGAGCTGCCGCCCGAGCAGCCGACCGTGATTCTCGACGAAGTGCACAAGTACGCCCGTTGGCGTGGTCTCGTGAAGGGCCTTTACGACACGGAGAAGAGCTTCCGTTCGATACTCGTGACAGGTTCGGCTCGTCTCGACCACTATCGCAAAGGCGGCGATTCGCTTGCGGGACGCTATCGCTACTTCCGCTTGCATCCGTTCTCGTTGGCCGAGCTCGGGGCCGCGACCGCTGTGGCGGACGGCGAGCACGTCGCCGCCCTGCTTCGGTTCGGCGGCTTTCCCGAGCCGCTCCTCGCCCAGAGCGAGCGCAGGCTCCGCCTGTGGCAGCGGGAGCGGATGACGCGAGTCATTCAAGACGATCTTCGCGACCTCGAGCGCGTGCGGGAAATCTCCCTCGTCGAGCAGCTCGCCGACGCGCTGCCGGAGCGAGTCGGCTCGCCCCTGTCCGTGAGGAGCTTGCGCGAGGATCTCGACGTCGATCACAAAACCGCGGAGCGGTGGCTGTCGATTCTCGAGAACCTGTACGTCTGCTTCCGCGTTTCGCCGTTCGGTGCAAAGCGCATCCGCGCAGTCAAGAAGGAGCGGAAGCTTTATCTGTGGGACTGGTCGATGGTTCCGGAGCACGGGCCGCGTTTCGAGAACATGGTCGCTGCGCAGCTCCTCAAGTACTGCCACATGCAGGAAGACGTCGAAGGCTATCGCATGGAGCTGCGCTTTCTCCGCGATACGGATCGGCGCGAGGTCGATTTCGTCGTCGTCAAGGACAAGAAACCGCTGTTCGCAGTGGAGTGCAAGACCGGCGAAAAGAGCGTGAGCCCGGCTATCCGCTATTTCGCCGAACGCACGTCGATACCGGTCTTCTACCAGGTTCATTTGGGGGAACGGTACTTTCAGACGGGAAAGATCGTCGTGATTCCTCTTGCTCGATTCTGCCGGGAGCTCGGCATGCCGTGACGGCGGCACATGATGGCGCGAACGGCGCTATGGCGGCTATACGAAATCGCGGTGCATTATGCGATTCCAGCTCCGGCAGTAGAACCGTTTGTCGCCATCGAAGGCGTCGAGGTCGGCGCGAACGTGAAACGACGTGGGGGTGGATGTTTGCCACTGTCACTGACCGGTCGGGAAGATCGCGTTTTCCGTGAGACGCCCTATCGTGGCACGATACTTGCCGTATTAGATTATCGAAGAAGGTCGTCGATGCAGTTGAGCGAGATCGAGCGTCAATACGACCGCGCATTCCATGTGTCCCCCAGGGTCAAGCCTGCCTTGAAGGTAGGCTTGTCGCTTACTCGCGCACGGTGGTGTCGGGTTTCTCCCGGTCGCATTCGCAACCGGCATGATCACAGCCCGATTCCTCCTTGCAGCCTTTACTGCAGTACTCCTCGGACTCATCTACCAGGCAAAAACACCCTTCATGTTTACATTCCCGGTCCGCCATCCCGTTCTCTCCGTTTCATCCAAACTCATGTCTCTGAGCGCCGCGACGGATGGATCCACGTACGGATCCATCCGCTTCCGCATCGGCTCGAGTAGCGCCTATAGTTCCCGGCTCCACTCGTCCACCTGGGTTTCCAGCTCGTCTCGCGTTTGGCCGTAGCGCTTCTGCAGCCGACCGACCAGCTCTTCACGCTTGCCTTCGATGACGTCCAAATCGTCATCGGTGAGCTTGCCCCAGCGCTGTTTGACTTGACCCTTGTATTGCTTCCATTGTCCTTCGATTCGATCCCAGTTCATGACAGTCTCCTTGATATGAATAAAAAGAGCCCGACCAGGGTCGGGCTCGAGAGATGCGTTGCGAGACACTGAAGTGGGGAGGATATCTCAGCAACGCCTTACGCACTCATTGCTTATTAGTCAGCGATGGTTTCGTAAACTCCGATAAAAACTCCTTAGGACGCTTGCTCGTATTCAGCGCGATCGATCGAGCCGTCCTGGTTGGCGTCGGTCTCGGCGAAGTCCAGACCCTCGACGATGCTGGCTATCGTGAGCTTCTTCACTGTCGTCTCCTTTCCGTATGAATCCATTGCTGTCTTCCAACTAGCAAAAAGCATGCCAGCATGTTTTTTCCGTTGATCTTGCACGGCGCCGCGAGAAGCAACGCGCACCCAAGAACACTGAGGAGTTGTGAGCGCACAAGCTTTGTAAATTGCCATTCAAATCTTGTAGCTCATTCCATCGTTGGCGGCAGCATGTCGACGAGGCCGCTTCGCAGGCGCGGTGTCTCCGCATCGAACGATGGCACGAGGATTGCCCATCTTGAGGTAGCAGTAGGAGCAAGCGATGACGCTCGCGGAGACCAACATCAGGCAGGCTGAACAAGCTGGAGCGGCCGAGTACAGCGCCCTCGAGTTGGATCGAGCCCGGCAGAAACTGAATCAAGCGCGCACGGCACTGCAGAACGACGACAACGAAAACGCCTTTCGGTTGGCCGAGCAGTCTGCCGCCGACGCAGAGCTCGCGGCCGCCCAAGCGCGGGTTGGGCAATCGGAAGCAGCGGTCGCGAATGCCGTGCGAGACGCGTTGCTCGAGCGCGGCGTGGCATTCGACCGGATCCATACCCGCGGCCTGGGAGAGGACTCCCTCGTAGCGAGCAACGACACGGCGGCGGGGCGCCAGCAGAATCGGCGTGTCGAGGTCGTTATCTCGGACGAGAACGGTCAGTTCGCTCGCTAGGGCAGTCAACCCGACCCGAGCTCCCGCCCCGTGACCGTTACGGGGCGACGAGCGTTGCGCAAGGCTACTCGGGCCGCTCACGCGGATCCGCGCTTCGAGGCCGATTTCGGTTGCCCGGAAAGTGGCGGATGTCCTAAAAACTCTATACAGTTTGCAGCAGGGCAAGCCCGTTCGTGGGTGGGGTCGCCCTCCGGAAAACCGGCTGTAGATCTGGTATATCCGGGATTCTCACGCGAATTGCGGCCGCAAGCCTGCGGCCCAGAGGCGGAGTGTACCTTTATGGCACGTGTATTGCTCGTCGACGACGAGCCGGATTTCGTCGCTGCGGCTATAGAGATGCTGCAGGTTCACGGTCATGACGTGGACACCGCGGGATCGCTCGCCAATGCGCGTGAGACGCTGAATCACTCCTTTCCCGATGTGTTGTTGCTGGACCTGATGCTGCCCGACGGCAACGGGCTGGAACTTTTGAGCGAGCTCAGGGGCACGAGCCTGAAAAAGGTCGTGCTGATTACCGGGCACCCGGGCATCAAGTCCTACATCAAGCATCTCGGTGGTCCGACCGTCTCTTACCTCACGAAGCCGGTTCGCGGCGCCGACTTGGTCAGATCGCTGCAGGAAGTTGGAACGTCATCGGATGATTCGAGCGGGCCGGTGGCAGGAAAGCACTACGGGCTGATAGTCGGCGAGCACCCGGAAATGCACGCAGTCTACGAGCAGATCAAGAGAGTGGCGACGACCGCGTCACCGGTATTCATCGTCGGGGAGACCGGTACCGGAAAAGAGCTCGTCGCCGAAGCGTTGCATGGGCTGAGTGGTCGAGAAGGCGATTTCGTGCCCGTCAACTGCGGTTCCCTGTCTCGCGAGCTCGCGGGAAGCGAGCTGTTTGGTCATGAGAAAGGAAGCTTCACGGGTGCAGTAAGACGTCATCTCGGGTTTTTCAAGCGCGCCGAGTCGGGGACGCTGTTTCTCGATGAGTTGACCGAGATGCCGCTCGATCTTCAGCCGCATTTCTTGCGCGTGCTGGAGACGCGCCGAGTACGGCCCGTCGGCAGCGAGCGTGAATTCCAGGTCGATACGAGAGTCATAGCGGCCACGAACCGCGAGCCTCGGGAAGCACTCGAAGAAGGGTCTCTCAGGCAAGACCTGTATTTTCGGCTGAACGTATTTCCGATCGTCGTTCCTCCGCTGCGGGAGCGTGTCAGCGACATCCCGCTATTGGTCGATTTCTTTCTCCGGGAGTTGCAGCAGGGGAATGGGGATCTGAGTTTCACGGAGGAGGCCTTGGACCGTCTCCGAGATTACTCCTGGCCCGGCAACGTCCGCGAGCTCAAGCACGTCGTGCAGCGCGCGTTTATCATGGCAGATACGAGCTCGACCAGGCTCGAGTTGCCAGAAAAGTTCGGTAGCCCGTTCGGCGCTTCCGGCAGCAATGGGAGCTTGACGGCGGGGCGGTCGATTCGCGACGTCGAGCGCGAGCTCATCGAGAAAACACTCGAGCATTTCGAGGGCGACAAGAGAGCCGCGGCCGAAGCTTTGGGCATCAGCTTGAACACGCTCTACAACCGGCTGAACTCCTACCAGGATTCTTAGAACGCCAGCTCCTTACCGAGCGGCCTTCCAGAATTCGCTGCAATTCTTGCAAATATTGGTCCATCATGGGTCGATTCGCCGTCCCTGTGTGCATGCCGCTGCGAGCCTCTTGGCACAGGACTTGCTTCTCTATGTAGCGAGACCGGCAGCATTGATGTGGAGGTTTGATATGAAAACGAAAGCTCTTTTGACGACGACTACAGCCGTATTCTTGGCAGTCTTTGCCGCGCTCGCTGGAGCAAACGAGTCTTTCGAAGGCGCGTCGAGAGACGCCTGGATAACAGGCAAGATCGAAGCGGTCTACACTCTCAACAGACACTTGAACCCGTTTGCAATCAATACCGATGTCGAGAACGGCGTTGTTCTCCTTACGGGGTCCGTCAAGAGCGATATCGATCGCGATCTGGCGGAAGAGATTGCAAAGGGAATCGAAGGCGTGACCGAGGTCAACAACGAGTTGACAGTGGACCTCGGAAACGCGGGGTCGGCTCGCGAAGCCGAGGGCTCGTCGAGTCAGGACAGGGATTTCGGCACATGGGTGAATGACATCACGATCACGGCAGCCGTGAAGTCGCGGCTCATCGCCAACGAGAACATCGAAGGCCTGCGTATCGACGTGAGCACCGATCGCAATGTCGTTACATTGAATGGCAGCGTGAGCTCGGCGGAGCAGAGCGACTTGGCAGAGGAGATAGCTTCCAACGCGAATGATGTCGCGGAAGTCAAGAACAACTTGGTCGTTGACCCGAACGCTTGAGAATGTTCTACGGCACGAGCTGACGCGGGCAGGAGGCTCTGACCCGCACCCTGACAGGGACACCGGCTATGCTAGCCGCCGAGCCGGCCGGTGTTCGCTCGTGTGCCGGCCGCATCTCGGTACGTTTCCTTGACAACCTCGCACTGTTATCCTCAGGTTCACTCCGCGAGCCGGGCTTACTGATTCGAGGCCACCCTGCGTGATTTTTTCAAGTAACGCGGCATCGGCGCCAACACCGTCGCTCGAGAAGCTCACTGCCAAGTTCGAGCGAAATCGACCCAAGCTGCACCTGGACGAGGCTGCGTGCCGCTATTTCGGGTGCGAGCAGGACGTCGCCGCTTCGTCCCTTGAAGGCTTGGGCCCGGTGGTCACGTCTCCGGGTCCGCGGGTCACGCTCGGAAAGTGGATCTCTACCCAGGCATGTCAACTGGCGCGCGAAGGATTCTGGGGGCTTGCGCTCGAAGATCACAGTTGGATCGATGCAGTGGTCGTCAGCGGAGACGTAACGATGTTCCTGGACAGGCCGGGCTCTCCGGCAGACGAGCAGGTCTCGACGCTCGTGCACAGGATGCGAAATCAGCTCAATGCGATACAGATCAATGCGGAGCTACTGACGATGATCGCCCAAAGCCGTGACGACGATCAAATAGGCAAGCCGGCCGCGCGAGTTCTGAACAATGCCCATCTGCTTCTCCAAACACTGGAGCAACGCGTCGATTGCGCGGGAGCGGGCTGGCCGGACGCATGCGATCTCGGAGAGACCTTGAAGTCCAACTTCTTCCGCAATTCCGGATCAAAAGTCAAGTTCGACCATATGCCGATATCCGTATCGCTGGCTTATTGTACGAGCATCGTGCGCTTGATGATGCAGTGGCTGGCCTTCGAGAGAGACTCGGAACGTGGGTGCGATCCGATTCGGCTGGCGGTCGACCCCGAAGCAGAAACAATAAAGCTGGAAGCGACCGGGCTCGACCCTTGGGTGGCGCATTCCCTGTCTAGCATGGTCGACTGGTTGCACGGGTGCGATGCATCGATCGCGCCGACGCGCGCGTTTCGCGATACCGGTCTGGGTTGCGGCTACTGGCGGGACGGCCGCGCCGCAGGCGCCGAGTTCGGGTACCGCCAGGAGTCGCGTTAGCGCTCGCTCACTGGTCGGCGGCGGGTCGGTTGCACTCGGCGGGCTGCTCGCACACCATCTTGTCGAGGCTCCCATCGCCCGGCAAATGGTCGTCTATGTGGTCGCAGTCCTGAGCAACTAGCCGCCGCGATCGTCGTCATGTCGGCCTTTACACGGCGCTCACATTCACCGCGCGCTTCGGCGCGGTCTGGAACGCGGAACATGACGCCGCGATCCTTCTCGACGCAGTTGCGCGATGGCTGACACTCCTGTCCGTTTTCGGAATTCTGCTGGAAGGTATGGCAGTCCTCTTCGACGATGCCTGCGCGGCAATGCGCTGAGCGGAGATCAGTCCTTTGTCGAGGTTCTCTTTCCGACCATTCGTGCGACGCTGCGGAGCATCACGAGGGTGACGAGCGTCACC
>Ga0302046_10005928_pt1 | contig 10715 bp, 10 predicted proteins | sample RVTome_11_FD_200261 | JGI IMG/M metagenome (GOLD analysis project Ga0302046, IMG submission 200261) | Soil microbial communities from uranium-contaminated site in the Upper Colorado River Basin, Wyoming, United States - RVT147D111 (version 2) ... | reverse complement strand
AAGAGATTCCTGGACCAGTGGGAGGGGAAGATCTCCATCCGCAGTGGTACGGCCCGGCTGTCCATTGTGCCGCCATGGGACGAGGACGTCCCGCTGAGTGATCATCTTCCCTCGTTCCCCGGAGCCCAGGTGCAGATCATCATTCCCGCGCAGGACTCGAAGCCCCGGTGATCCAGACGATCCGGATCGGGCACTTGCTGCGTGAGGCCGTCGCGGCGCCGTATCGCAACCTCGTCACCCGGCCCACCGGGGCCGCCGTGCGGACCCGGATCGAGGAGACGCTGGCGCACTCCGATTGTCTCACCGCACTGCTGGATTTTTCCGAGATCGAGCTGGTCGATCTGAGCTGCGCCGACGAGGTCGTCGCCAAGCTGCTGTTGACCGTCCGGACCGCGTACTTTGTCGTCCTCCAGGGACTCCGCGAAGACCATCACGAGGCCATCGATCACGTGCTCACCCATCACGGCCTCGCCGTGGCCGCGGTCCCCCCCGGCAGTCGGGCCCCCCGGCTCCTCGGCTGGGTGCGCGCCGATGCCCGGGAAGCGTTCGCCTGCATCTGCGATCGCGGCCCGCTCGGGGTCGCTGATCTTTCGCGCGGGCTGGGTTGGTCCGAGACCCGGAGCCGGGAGGCGCTCGGCGACCTCGCGCTCAATCGTCTGGTCCGCCCCATCGGCGAGCTCTACTATCCTCTTCAGACCGCATGAGCCGGTCTGAGCTCGGCCTCTCTACCATAGCCATTCACGGCACCCCGGAGCGCCGGCCCGACTGGAGCCCGGTGTCGCCCTCGCTCCACCAGAGCAGCACCTTCACGAATCCCATCGGGGCCGACGACGAGGTGCTCTACAGCCGCTACGGCAACAATCCCAATCAGGTTCAGCTGGCCAAGAAGTACGCGCTGCTGGAGGACGCCGACGACGCGATCTTCGTCGCGAGCGGTATGGGCGCCACCGCTCTCGCCCATATGGCCGTGCTCCGGCCCGGCGATCACCTGATCTCGAGCACCTGGATCTACGGCGGTACCCAGCGGCTCTTCGACGAGGAGCTGGGACGGTATGGAGTCGAGGTGACCTACGTGGGTCCGGATCAGGTCCGACTCTGGCGCAAGTCGGTGAAGAAATCCACCCGCGCGATCTTCGTGGAGACCCCGACCAACCCGTTGATGCGGGTCATCGATCTGGGCCCGATCGCCTACCTGGCCGAAGAGTACGGGCTGGCCTTGCTGGTCGATGCCACCTTTGCGAGCCCGATCAACTTTCGGCCGCTGGAGCACGGAGCCGACGTCGTCATCACCAGCGCGACGAAGTACCTGAACGGACACAGCGACGTCATCGCGGGAGCGGTGGCCGGCACCACTTCCTTCGTTGAGGAAGTGAATCGGCTCATGCGGCTTTGGGGCCAGGCCATCGATCCCCACGCGGCCTGGCTTATCGACCGTGGCATGCGCACCCTGGCCGTCAGGATGGAGCGGCACAACACCAACGGCATGGCAGTAGCGCAATGGGCGGAGCAGCAGCCTGGGATCGCCAAGGTGCACTACCCCGGGCTGCCCTCCCATCCGGATCACGGATACGCCAAGTCGGTCCTGGCCGGCTTCGGGGGAATGGTCGGACTCGAGCTCAAGGGTGGGGCAAAGGCAGCCGAACGCCTGCTCAAGCGACTGAAGCTGGTTACCCACGCGCCCAGCCTGGCAGGTGTCGAGACGCTGGTCTCCGAGCCCCGGCTCACCTCGCACAAGGGCATCGGCGCCGACGGCCGGGCCAAGATGGGCATCCCCGACGGCTTCCTGCGCCTGAGCTGCGGCATCGAGGACGCCCAGGACATCATCGGGGACCTGGAGCAAGCACTCGAGAAGTGAGAGATAAGAAGTAAGAGGTGAGAGGCGTGTCATCCTGAGCGTAGCGAAGGATCTATCTTGCCGTGCCCTCTCACTTCTCACCTCTCACCTCTCACCTTATTATCCCCCCGTGATCCGGTTTTCCAACGTATACAAAGCCTATCCCAACGGTGCGATGGCCCTGAAGGACGTGACCTTTCACGTCTCCAAGGGCGAGTTTGTCTTTCTCACCGGCCATTCCGGCGCGGGCAAGTCCACGATCATGAAGCTGCTCTTCGCCGAGCAGCGGCCCAGCGCAGGTGAGGTCCGGGTGTCAGGCTACAACGTGACCGCGCTCAAGCCGGACGATGTGCCCAGGTTGCGGCGCCGGCTCGGAGTCGTGTTTCAGGACTTCAGGCTGCTGGAGGATCGCTCCGCCGAGGAGAACATCGCCTTTGCGCTGGAGGTCACCGGGGCCCGAACCGATACCATCGCCGCCCGGGTCATGCGGGTGCTCACCCAGGTAGGTCTGTCGGCCAAGAGCCGGGCCTATCCCCGGGAGCTGTCGGGCGGTGAACAGCAGCGGGTGGCGATCGCTCGCGCGCTGGTGAACGATCCTGCCATTCTGCTCGCCGACGAGCCCACCGGCAACCTCGACGAGCGTGCCACCCGCGGCGTCTTCCAGCTGCTTCGCGACATCAATGCGGGCGGCACCGTGGTCGTCATGGCCACCCACGATCTCGACCTGGTGCGGCAGACCGTGTACCGGACCATCGAGCTGCGCGACGGCAGCCTGGTGTACGACAGCGACGTGGACGAAGCGGCGGCGGAGGCGCAGTGAAGCTTCTTACCCGCGAGGCGCTCCTCTCTTTCCGCCGGGCGCCGCTGCTCTCGGTGCTCTCGGTGACCACCATTGCCTTCTCGCTCTTCACGGTCGGACTGTTCGGCCTGGTGGCGGTCAACCTGCGCCAGGCACTGAAGGGTCTGGAGGAACGAGTCGAGATCGTCGCCTATATCCTGCGCGGAACCCCGTCCGAGACCATCGCGCTCGCCACCCAGGACATCGCCGCGTTTCCCGAGGTCCAGGACGTGAGCTATGTCAGCGAGGAGGAGGCGCTGCGGCGGGCACGTGCCGAGCTGGTCGAGTTTCGCGATGCCTACAGCGACATGCAGGTGAACCCGCTGCCGGCCTCGATCGAGGTTCGGATGAAGGATGGTTACCGGGAGGCGGCGACCGTCGAGCGTGTGGCCCAGCGACTTCGCGGATTCGGATTCATCGAGGATGTCCGCTTCGGCCGCGAGTGGGTCCAGAAGCTCGACCAGCTGCGCAACATCACCGGCATCGTGGGCCTGGTGATCGGACTCGCGTTCGCGGCCGTGGCGGTGGTCATCATCGGGGTGACGATCCGTCTGACCATCCTTCAGCGAGCCCGGGAGATCTCGATCATGCGATTGGTGGGCGCCACCAATTGGTTCATTCGCGGCCCCTTCCTCCTCGAAGGCGCGCTGAAGGGTCTCTTGGGCGGACTGTTGTCTCTGGTGCTCTGCTACGCCGGGTATCTCCTCTTCCGCGACAGCAGCGGTGGTACCCTCTCGGGTCTCATCTTCTTCCAGCCCGAGCACATGGTGCTGATCATGATCTTCGGCGTCCTGCTCGGCCTGGGGGGCAGCCTGGTGAGTGTGGGACGGCATCTTCAACATGTCTGAGAGGGCGGGAAGGACGGGAAGGACGGGAAGGGCGGGAAGGCTCTCCCCGAAACTCATCGTGGGCTTGGATGCGGGTTGGCGTGTCTTCCATTCCCGTCCTTCCCGTCCTTCCCGTCTTTCCCGTCTGACACTGCTACTCGTCCTGTCCGCGACTCCCGCAGCGGCTCAAGAAACCCCGGACTTGGAGGACAGCCGCCGCCGACTGGAGCTGATCCGGGCGGAGCGGGATCGGCTGGAGCAGCAGCAGCGCCGGCTGCAGGGACAGGTACACGACGTCAACGACGAGCTGAGCAATCTGGAGCGGCAGCGGGAATCGACCCACCGGATCGTCAATGAGATCGAACGGCAGATCGGCGGCCTGGCCTCCCAGCTCGATCGTTCCAGCGCGGAGCTGATCCTGGCGCAGGACAATCTGGCGGAACGCCGCGCCGTGCTGCAGCGGCGCCTGGTCGACATCTACAAGCGGGGGCCACTCCACACCTTTCAGGTCTTGCTGGCTGCCGAAGGGTTCGGCGACTTGTTGAGCCGCTACAAGTACCTCTATCTCACCAGCCAGCAGGACCGTGCCCTGGTCGATGATGTGGAGCAGCTCCGGAACCGTGTCGTACACCAGCGCAACAACATTCTGAACGTTCGGGGCGAGCTCGATCGGCGGCGGGAGGAGCGGGAGGCGGAGTTCAGCAAGTACAGCGAGCTGGCGGCCGAGCGGACCCAGAAGCTCCAGACTCTGCGGCGTTCCGCCCGCAGCACCGAGCGGCGGCTCACCGAGCTGCAGAAGGACGAATCCCGGCTCAACGGCCTGCTCGCCTCACTGGAACGAGCCCGCCGCGAAGAGCTCGCGCGGGGCGCGCTGCGGGGCGCCGTGACGGCGCCCGGGTCGATCACCACGGCCGACCTGGGGAAGCTCGATTGGCCGGTGGAAGGAGCCATCGTGTACCGGTTCGGGCGCGACACGTTGCCGAGCGGAGGGATCATCCGCTGGAACGGGGTCGGCATCGCGGCCGGCGTGGGCACCCCGGTGAAGGCCGTGGAGTCAGGGAAGGTGCGGCTGGTCGGCCAGTTCGGAACCTACGGTTTAACCATCGTGGTGGAGCACGGCAACGGATACTATTCGGTCTACTCCCACCTCGAGTCCGCCGGAGTGAAGCTGGGAGCCTCAGTGAACAAGGGCAACACGATCGGCAAGGTGGGTGGCCAGAACTCGGACTACGGTCCCCACCTGCATTTCGAGATTCGAGGAGAAAACCAGATCGCGCTCGACCCGACTACGTGGCTCAGAAGGCGGTAAGAGGGTAAGAGGGTAAGTGGGTAAGTGGGGAGGAGAGTAAGAAGGTAAACGTGAGCTTCACCCCTGCGGGTGACGGCCCCTTCTGTCCGAAGCTACCCACTTACCCCCTTACTCTCTTACCCACTTAGATCGCCATCCCTATTCGCTCACCGGCCTGCGATTTTCCCCGCATCAATGCTGCCTCGGCCAGAGCCAGAAGCTCGTCGGGCTGCGAGACCGCCGGGTGCGGATAGGTGACGATGCCGGCGCTGAAGCGAGGGCGATCGAGCCGGGGGTCCCCCGCCGAAGGGACCATGACCAGGCGGTCGCGAACCCGGAGGACCGACTGCCGTGCCCCGACCTGACCGGTCTCGGGCAGGAGGATCGCGAACTCGCTGCTCCCGTAGGCGACGACAAAATCGGGAAGTCTGAGCTCGCCGCGGAGCGCGCCGGCGACGTCGTGCCTGAGCCGATCGGCGACTTCGGGTCCGCTGTGCTCCTCGACCCTCCGAAGCTCGTCGATGCCTAACAGGATCAGGCTGAAGCTCAGCGAATAGCGCCGGGCCCGCTCGAACTCCTGCCGCATGCGGCGGTCCAGTGCCTCCAGGGCGATGCCCGGAGTCGAAAGCTCGGTGGCATCGATCGGAGCCTGTTCGGTAACCGAATCCTGCCGATTCCGGATCCGAGCATGCAGCCGGGCGCAGAGCTCGGGAAGGTGAACCGGTGCACCCAGGGCGTCTGCGGCACCGAGCGCCAGGGCCTCCATCGGCCCGTCCGGGCTGTCCTCTGCAATGAGCACGACCCGGGGTACGCCTGGCTTGGAGTCCGTCCCCGAGCCCGAAAGCAGGTCGGCGAGGGAGCCACGCTCGATATCCTTGAGGGTGATGAGGACCGCGTCCGCCTGCGGATCCGCGGCCCCATCCCCGCGGTCCACCAGGTGGAATCCGGCGCGGGTGAGCGCCCGCTCCAATCCTGACGGGCGGGCCGAGGGATCGCCGGCCAGGAGCACCTTTGGACGGTCGGAAGGGCCCACCGGCTCTTCGCTCACGTGTTACAGAGGAGCAAATGCATCAGCGGAAATCGCCAGAGCGTCTGGGGGCTCATGTTTCGGTCCAGGGCGGCGTCGAAAAAGCGCCGGTCAGGGGCAAGGCGATCGGAGCAACCGCGATCCAGGTATTCACCAAAACGCCCAGCCAGTGGCGCGAGCCGGGCATCTCGACGGAGTCGCAGGTCGCGTTCCGGCGGGAATGTGAACGCTGTGAGCTAGGCACTATAGTGGCGCATGATTCGTACCTTATCAACCTCGCCTCGCCAGACCCGGCCTTAAGTGCTCGCTCCGAGGGGTCTTTCGTAGCCGAGCTTCGAAGGTGCGAAGCCTTCGGCATCCCATACCTGGTGTCGCACCCGGGCAACTACATAGATGACCGTGATGCCGGCCTGGTTCGCAATGCCGCCGCGTACACCCGCACCCTCCGGGCAGTGCCCGGCTCGGTCGTGTTGCTGCTCGAGACCACCGCCGGGTGCGGCACCGCCCTGGGGAGCACCTTCGAGGAACTTGCCGCGCTCCGCAGCCTGATTGGCAATGACGTACGTCATCGGGTGGCATTCTGCGCCGATACCTGCCACCTCTATTCCTCGGGCTACGACCTGGTAGGCGACTACGACGCCGTCTGGCGGCGCTGGGATAAGATCCTCGGGCTGAAGCGACTCATCTGTCTCCACCTGAACGACTCCAAGACAAAATTTGCATCGCGGCGCGACCGCCACGAGCTCATCGCCGAAGGGTCCCTTGGCCCCCAGCCGTTCCGGCGGATCATGACGGACCCCCGGCTGGCTCATGTCATCAAGATCCTGGAAACTCCCAAGGGCGATGACGGCGTCACTTCAGATCGGAAAATGCTGCGACGCCTGCGCCGGTACGCCAGAGCGGGGCGGAACCCGCGTTGACCGGCTCGCCTTCGGCGTTCATACTTGCGTCGATGCGAGCCATCCTGGGTCTGTTGTTCGTCCTGCCCGCAAGCGCTTCCCTGCTTCAGGCCCAGACCGATTACTACGCCGGCCTGGGCGTCACGCTTGGCACCGCGCTCGTCCAGGACAGGATCGTTGAGGGAATCGAGGTCCGCCAGGGTCTGGCTCCCACACTGACCCTGGGCGCGGGTCTCCCGATCACCCCCCGCTACCGTGCCGGGCTCGAGGCCGCGCTCACGAGCTCCGGATATCACAGCAAGGAGAACGGGGGGGAGACCGACCTGGGAACGTTGAGGACCGGATCGATCGTCCTCGGCCTGGATGGGCCCATCGTCTCGACCGTCCGGTGGCGGGCCGGAGTCGGCCTCCTCACCTACTGGCCCTCGGAGGAACAAGGCATCTTTCTGAGAGGCGGAACTACCCGGTTTCTTGCCGGCGCGGGTGTGGACTACCGCCGTCCAATCATGTCGAAATGGGATCTGATGGCGTCGCTGCGCTACGACTTTCACCGATTCACCACCGGGGAGCTTCGGGCCCGCGGATTCGGACAAAACCAGGGCGTGCAACGCATTTCCGCCTGGCTGGGTCTGGCCCGGGGGACCCAATGAAGCTTCTCCGGAATGTGCCGATACTTCTGGTCCTGATTGCGGCAACCGGTGGGCTGTCGTGCGCCGACATCGCGTCCCCCACTCGCAGCGACCTCTACGAGTGGAGGCGCATCGTTCCGACCGGACCGGGCAGCGCCGACACCCTCAGCTTCCATTGGCCCCGCTCCCGCCTCCCGGTGAGGATCTGGGCCCAGGACACCCTCAGTATGGTGGCCGATGTCAGGAGCGGGATCGACCGGTGGGAAGCTGCGTTCCTCTATGGCGAGTTTGAAGCCGTAGTCGTGTCCGATTCGAACACGGCCGACGTGGTGGTGCGGGCCGGCAGCGCCGCAAAGGGAGGGTTCTCGGTCGTCCGGCTGGAGAGCGCGTTGGCCCCCGAATGCGACGGCGGCACCGACTTCGAGCTGCCGGCCGGGAGCACCCAGCTCACCCTGCCGATCAGGGTGTTCGTCAATCCCCGGTTCGACCCCGCGTCGCCGGGCGTCGCCGAGTGCATGGCGCTGACGACCACCCATGAGCTGGGGCACGCGATCGGAATTTTCGCCCATTCACCGAACACCACCGACATCATGTTTGGCGACCCGACCGTGTCATCGCTGAGCAACCGCGACCGCGCAACGGCTGAGGTGGCGTACCACATCGAGCCAACGCTGACGCCGGGCCCGCGCTGAGGTTGCACCGTGTCACCAAGGTGTTGATCTTTCCCGGCCTGGACCATGCCGCGCGTCGGACGCGCATTGGGAGCATATGAACACCGAGACCACCACCGTCCCTCGCGAAAACCTCACCCTGGTCGAGCACGGCCTCTTTCCCATTCGCATCCACGCCAACCTGACCCCGGCGGCACTGCTCGAGCACGCCATTCGCCGTAGCGAAGGCGTCCTCACCGATCGGGGGGCGTTCACCGCTGTGACCGCTCCCCATACGGGCCGGTCCGCGAAGGACAAGTTTCTGGTGGAGGAGCCGGGGACCAGCGATAGGATCTGGTGGGAAAAGAACTCCAGGCTCGATCCGGTGGCCTTCGAGAGGCTCCAGGAAGACGTCCGCGCCTATCTCGACTCACGCGAGGTCTACGTTCAGGACCTCTTCGCCGGAGCCGACCCGGCCTATCGGCTCCCCGTCAGATTCATCACGCCCAACGCGTGGCACGCGTTGTTCGTTCGGAACATGTTCATCCGGGCGATGCCGGCGGAGCTGGCACAGTTTCGCCCAGGGTTCACCGTTCTCCATGCCCCCGATCTCCAGGCGGATCCGGCCCGCCACGGCACCCGCACCGGCACCTTTATCGTCATCAATTTCGCCAAGAAGGTCGTACTGATTGGCGGCACCCGGTATGCGGGCGAGATGAAGAAATCAATCTTCACTGCCCTCAATTACCTCCTGCCCGGCCAGGGCGTCATGCCGATGCACTGCTCGGCCAATGTCGGTCCCTCCGGGGACACCGCGATTTTTTTCGGCCTGTCAGGCACGGGTAAGACCACGCTCTCGGCCGATCCGGGTCGTCAACTGATCGGCGACGACGAGCACGGCTGGAGCGACCGAGGTGTCTTTAATTTTGAGGGCGGCTGCTACGCCAAGGTGATCCGGCTCCGAGCCGATACCGAGCCCGAGATCTACCGAGCCACCCAGATGTTCGGCACGGTGCTGGAGAACGTGGTGCTCGACCCCGCCACGCGAGCGGCGAACTTCGACGCGGACACCGTCACCGAGAACACCCGCGCCTGCTATCCGATAGACTTCATACCCAACCACCTGCCCAGCGGTGCTGGTGGACATCCCAAGAACATCGTGTTTCTCGCAGCCGACGCCTTCGGGGTAATGCCACCGATCGCCCGGCTCACCGCCGAACAGGCGATGTACCACTTCCTCTCCGGGTACACCGCCAAGGTCGCCGGTACCGAGCGGGGAGTCACCGAGCCTTCCGCTACGTTCTCGGCTTGTTTCGGGGCGCCGTTCCTGCCGCTCAACGCCGGCATCTACGCCCGGATGCTCGGTGAGCGCATCGCTAAGCATGGCTCGAAGGTGTGGCTGGTCAACACCGGCTGGACCGGAGGTGCCTACGGCACCGGCTCACGCATGAAGCTGTCTCACACCCGGGCCATGTTGCGCGCCGCGCTGTCGGGCGCGCTGGACCGGGGCAAGTTCACCAGGGACCCGGTGTTTGGTTTCGAGGTTCCGACCTCGGTGCCTGAGGTGCCGGACGGGGTTCTCTCGCCTCGCTCCACCTGGGGCGACCCCAAGGCCTACGACACCCAGGCCAGGAAACTCGCCACGATGTTCCGCGAGAATTTCGAGCAGTATCGGGCCGAGGTGCCGGAGTCGGTGGCGGGAGCGGGACCAGTCGTTTGATGATCTGTGAACGCCGCAAGCTTAGATGTCACCCTGAGGGAGCGCAGCGACCGAGGGGGCCAGAGCCAGGTTGGGCTTCGGCCCCCTCGCTTCGCTCAGGGTGACACCACGTAGAGGCCGGAATGCAGGGCTCCGCCGAAACTGAGATCATCCGGGATCCGTTGTGGGACAACATCCGCCTGGATCGACCCGCGCTCCTCGCGGTCGACACACCGACGGTTCAGCGCCTCCGCTATATCCGGCAGGTCGGTCACTCCTTTCTCGTCTATCCCGGCGCCACTCACACCCGATTCGAGCACGCCCTCGGCGCCTACCACCTGACCCGGCGCGCGCTCGGCGCGCTGGAGGAGCTGGGCGAGCTCGCTCCAGCGAGCCAGGAGGACTGTCTCGCGGTGCGGATGGCCGCGCTGCTGCACGATATTGGCCACTACCCGTTTTCGCATGCGCTGGAGGAGGCCGGCTTTCCTTCCCACGAAACGCTTGGCGTGGCCAAGCTCTCGGAGGGAGAGCTGGGGGAACGGCTGGTTCAGATCGGCGGCAGGGACTTCCCCGCGACGATCGGGGCGCTGATCAGCGGGGTGAGCCAGAGCCCGCTTCAAGGCTTGATCTCGGGGTCGATTGACCTGGACAAGGTCGACTATCTGAGCCGGGATGCCCGGATGTGCGGAGTGCCCTACGGCACGGTGGACGTGGACCGGTTGCTCTCCTCCCTCACGCTGGTCGAGGTGGAACCCGGTCGGTACGAGGTCGGGGTGCAGGAGAAGGGCATCAGCGCGCTGGAGTCGCTGCTGTTCGCGAAGTATCAGATGTACCGCAACGTGTACTGGCACCATGCCGTTCGCTCCGCCACCTGCATGTTCAAGCGGGCGGTTCGGTGCGCGGTCCGGCGAGGCAGCGTCACAGTGCAAGGCATCGCCGATGCCACCGACGACGGATTGATGGAGCTTCTCATCGAGCGGGACCACAACCAGCTCGCCGGGTGGATCCGGGCCCGCCGCCTGCA